>Ga0302180_10004744_pt1 | contig 10044 bp, 9 predicted proteins | sample I_Palsa_E3_2_FD_200575 | JGI IMG/M metagenome (GOLD analysis project Ga0302180, IMG submission 200575) | Peat permafrost microbial communities from Stordalen Mire near Abisko, Sweden - I_Palsa_E3_2 | ecosystem: Environmental > Terrestrial > Soil > Palsa > Peat permafrost | place: Sweden: Abisko... | reverse complement strand
TCTGACAGCGTTGGTGAGCCCTACACGTTGGAGCAGGACGCGCAAGATGCCCTGGCGGTCCTCGATGCCGCGGGCAGCGAGCGGGCGGCGCTGCTCACATACGGCTTGGGAGGGCCCGTCGGCGCCATGCTCGCCGCCGACCGCTCGGAGCGCATCGGCGCGCTGATCATGTATGCCTCGATCGCGCGGACATCGTGGGCTACCGATCACGAATGGGCGATGAGCGCCGAGGACCGCGCCGCGTGGACCGAGCGCACCGTGTCCACTTGGGGTGAGATCGATGGCCCAGGACTTCCGGTGCTCGCGCCCTCGATGGCCGATGACCAGGCGCTCGCCACGTGGTACGCGCGTCTGCAGCGTCTGGCGGCGAGCCCGAGCGAAGCCCGCATCCTGCTGAAGGCCGCGGCCGAGCTCGACGTACGGGACACGCTGCCCCGTATTCGCGTTCCCACGCTCGTCATGCACCGATCCGGCGATAGCGCCTGGGACCCACACCACTCGCGTTACCTGGCCGAGCACATCCCCGGAGCTCGTCATGTGGAGCTGGACGGCGTCGACTCCTTCCCGTTCATCGGCGACAGCGACGCGATCGTCGAGGAGATCGAGGAGTTCCTGACCGGCGGGCGCAGCGGCGGGGAGTTTGCGCGGGCGCTGCTTACGGTGATGTTCACCGACATCGTGGATGCGACAGCGCGCGCCGCCAGGCTTGGCGATAGTCGCTGGCGCGATCTGCTCGCCGACCACGATTCGCAGGTGCGTGAGCAGCTCGCCCGCTTCAGCGGTCGTGAGGTGAAGACCATCGGCGACGGTTTCCTCGTGACCTTCGAGGGGCCACCGTCGCGGGCCTTGCGCTGTGCCCTCGCGATCACCGCCGCCGCACACGAGCTCGGGATCGAGGTGCGCGTTGGCGTGCACACAGGTGAGTGTGAGCTGATCGGCGAGGATGTCGGCGGCATGGCCGTCCACATCGCCTCGCGCGTCAACACGCTCGCAGGACCCGACGAGGTGCTCGTCTCAGGCACTGTGTTCGGAACGGTCGTGGGTGGCCCGTTCGCGTTCGAGGAGCGTGGCTTTCACGAGCTCAAGGGCGTACCCGGGCGTTGGCCGCTGTTCGCGCTCAACCGTTGAGGCGGGCGCCTGGCGGCTCACTGCTCGCCCCGGCCACCCGCTCGATGTGTTCGCGGATGGTGCGGCTCACGAGCGCGGGCTGCTCCTCGGCGATCCAGTGGGTGGCGCCCTCTACCTCGATGAACGTCAGGTCCGAGACGTAGCGGTCGAGTCCTCGGTGGGACGCCGGCCGAATCCATGGGTCGGCGGTCGGGTACATCACGAGAGTGGGCACGGTGACCGTCAGCGGATGGATGTGTCTGACGATGTTCGCGGCGGCGGGCGTTCCGTCGGGGGCGGGTGGTCCCTGGCCCTCGGCGTGAAACCAGCGCAGTGCGGCGGCCATCGCGCCGGGCTCTCGCCAGCTCTGCACGTAGCAGTCGAGTGTCTCCTGGTCGATGAACGGGTGATCGAGCGATTCACGCAGCACGCGGAAATCGTCAACCGAGAAGACGCCCGCGGCATCCGGTGCTCGCGCCGTGAGCATGTACGCGCTCGCCTCCTGCTGTTCGGGGTCATGACGGAGTGCTTCGTCGAACAGCACGGGATGTGGCGTGTCCAAGATCGCGAGCGCGCTGAGCATCTCCGGATGGTGCAGGGCGAACGACCACGCGACCGCCCCGCCAACGTCGTGGCCGACGAGGACAAATTGCTCGTATCCGAGGCGCACGACGAGCTGGCGGATGTCCTCCACCAGCGTGCATGTCAGGTAGGCGTGTACATCCTGCGGCTTGGCAGACAGGTTGTAACCACGAACGTCGGGCGCCACGACGAGATGATCTTGCGAGAGCTCAGCGAGCTGGTGGCGGAACTGATACCAGCACTGCGGAAAGCCGTGAAGGAAGAGAATCAGTGGACCCTGCCCTCGATGGGCATAATGGAGCCGTACGCCGTTTACCTCGGCATAGTCGTGGCTGAGATTACCCAGCTGAGCGTCCCGCGCTTTGACAGCCATCCCAAAATCTCCTCACATCCGATTGATTGACAGTGGTGAATTCGCCAAGCACCGTGGCACAGCGCTGCGGTCATGTCCGGCGGATTTCGGACTTGCATGCCTGGACCGCCATCAAGGTCCGATTTCCGCTAGACGTCGACTGACCGGTGTGCCACTGTGATCGTGTGATCTTTGATTCAGACCGTTTTTGGCAGGCGATCGAGGCCGAGGACCCGCGCTTTGACGGATGGGTGTTCTGCGGTGTGAAGACGACCGGGATCTACTGCCGCCCGAGCTGCCCGGCGAGGACGCCGAAACGCGAGAACGTACGCTTCTTCGCCACGGCCGCGGCGGCGCAGGCAGCCGGCTTTCGCGCGTGCAAGCGCTGCCGTCCGGACGCGACGCCGGGCTCGCCTGATTGGGACCTGCGCGCGGACCTCGTCGGGCGCGCGATGCGTTTGATCGCCGACGGCGTGGTCGACCGCGAGGGCGTCGGCGGTCTCGCCGGTCGCCTTGGCTACACCGAGCGTCACGTCCACCGCCAGCTCGTTGCGACGGCCGGCGCGGGGCCACTCGCGCTGGCGCGCGCGCAGCGCGCGCAGACCGCCAGGATCCTGCTCGAGACGACGATCGTGCCGATCACAGGCGTCGGGTTCGCCGCGGGCTTTCAGAGCGTGCGCCAGTTCAACGCGACGGTGCGGGAAGTGTTCGCGATGGCGCCGCGTGAGCTGCGCGCGCGGGCGCGACGGGGAGACCATTCCCAGCAGGAGAGCGGCGCGCTGTCGCTGCGGCTCCCCTACCGGTCTCCGCTGGATGGAGCGGGCCTGATCGCGTTCCTAGGCCTGCGAGCCGTGCCCGGCATAGAGGAGGTGCACGAAGGGGCCTATCGGCGCAGCCTGCGCCTGCCGCACGGGAGCGGCATAGTCGAGCTGCGTCCCGCCGACGACTACGTGCACGCCCGCTACTGGCTGGAGGACCTGCGCGACCTCGCCGCCGCGATGCAACGCTCGCGCACGCTGCTCGACCTCGACTCCGACCCGCTCAGTGTGGCCGAGGCATTGGGCGAGGATCCGTTACTGGCGCCGCTTGTGCGTAAGGCGCCGGGACGGCGAGTGGCGGGTCATGTAGACGGTCACGAGCTCGCCGTCCGCGCCGTGCTGGGCCAGCAGGTGTCGATCGGCGGCGCGAGGACGCTCGCCGGGCGTCTGGTCGCCGCATACGGGCAGCCGCTGGCGCGTCCGATCGGAACGGTGACCCACCTGTTCCCGTCTGCCGAGACGCTCGCCGCGGTGGATCCCGGCCGGCTCGCGATGCCGGCCGGCCGTAGGCGTGCGCTGCTCGGCCTCGCCAGAGCGCTCGCGAGCGGAGATCTGACGCTCGACGCCGGATCAGATCGCGAAGACGCACGGCGCCGGCTGCTCGAGCTGCCCGGGATCGGGCCGTGGACGACCGAGTACATCGCGATGCGCACGCTGCGCGATCCCGACGCCTTCTTGCCGAGCGATCTCGGTGTGCGCCACGCGCTGGAGCAGCTCGGCCACGATTGTCAGCCCGCCGCCGCGGAGCGGCTCGCCGAGCGCTGGCGGCCCTACCGCGCGTACGCGGTCCAGCACCTGTGGGCCTCCCTGAGCACAACCGGACGAACGAACAGAGCGACGACCCCGACAAACACGACCCCACCGCCAGGCGACGCCGCCGAGCGGCAAGCGGCATGAGAAAGGTGTGATCCAATGTCAATCTCCACACTCAAGACACCAATACACAACTCCACCACCCAGACCCTGTACACGACAATGGAAAGCCCGATCGGAGAGTTGTTGCTGGTGGGCGAGGGGGACACCTTGCACGGCCTGTACATGCAGGAGGGCCGCAAGCCCAAGACGATCTCCCCTGACTGGCAGGCCTCGGCCGCGCCCTTCGCGGATGTCAAGACGCAACTGGAGGAGTACTTCGTCGGCGCTCGCACGAGCTTTGATATCCCCCTCGCCGCGGAGGGAGCTCCATTCGAGCTCGAGGTCTGGCATGCGCTGGAAGAGATCCCCTACGGCGAGACGGTCAGCTATGGCGAGATCGCTCGCCGCGTCGGCCAACCAACGGCGGCGCGTGCGGTGGGAACGGCCAACGGACGCAACCCGATCGCCGTGATCGTCCCCTGTCACCGGGTGATCGGCGCGGACGGCTCGCTCACCGGCTACGGCGGCGGGCTGGAGCGCAAGCGGCTGCTGCTGGAGCTCGAGCGTGGCCAGGGACGCCTAGGACCGACGGCGCTCGCCGGAAGCCCGGAGCACGTCGTATGAGTGTCGTCTCCTTCGACAGCGGCGGGGTGCGCTGCGAGGGTATCCATCTGCAAAGCAACGGCGATGCCTTCGCCGGCGAGGACGGTCGCCGGCCCTGCGTCGTGCTCGCGCATGGTTTCGGCGGTACCGTCGACTCGGGGCTGTTGCCTTACGCCGAGCGCTTCGCCGCCGCCGGCATTGACGCGCTGGCGTTTGACTACCGGAACTTCGGCGCCTCCGACGGCGAGCCCCGGCAGCTGCTCTCGATCCCCCGCCAGCTCGAGGACTACGCGGCAGCAATCTCCTTCGCACGCTCGTTGGATGGTGTCGATCCCGATCGGATCGTGGTGTGGGGCTCCTCCTACGCCGGAGGACACGTCGTCCCCGTGGCCGTCGCCGACGGGCACGTCGCTGCGGTCATCTCGCAGGTGCCCGCGATGGACGGCGCGGTAGCGCTGCTGAATCTCGCGCGCTACGCGGGCCCTGGCTTGCTCGTGAGGCTCACGATCGCGGGCGTGCGCGATCTCGCTTCCTCGCTGCTTGGGCATCCGCCCGTGATGGTCGCGCAGGTTGGAGCACCCGGCAGCGTCGGCGCGATGACCACCCCCGACGCCGAGCCGGGCTACCGTGCGATCGCTGGCCCCAGATGGCGCAACGAGGTGGCCGGGCGGATCGCCCTGAGAGCCGGCATGTACCGCCCCGGCCTGCAGGCTGATCGTCTCCCCTGCCCGATCCTGATCCAGATCGCCGCCCACGACGCGATCGCTCCACCGCAGGCCGCGCGCGACGCCGCACGGCGCGCGAGCAATCGCGCCGAGGTGCGCACCTATCCGATCGGTCACTTCGACATCTATCGCGGCGAACCCTTCGAGCAGGCGATCGGCGACCAGCTGGGCTTCCTCAGACGGTGCCTCAGCTCGGCGGCGGTTCCGGTCCGATCTGCTCGATGAATGCCGTCAGCGCCGCAACCTGACCCGGATCGCCGGCCAGGTGCAGGCGCCTGAGCGCCGCGAGCATCGGCGCGGGGTCATACCCCTTGATCTCAGCCTCACCAGGGTCCAGCAGCCCGGCACGTAAGAAGTGTTCGTCCACGAGTACACGGTGACCGTCGACAAGCGTGACACGGTGCCCTGCGAAGCTCGCAAAGCTCGGAGCTATCCCCCGCCCGGCGGCGTCGAGGTGGCATGCGGTACAGCCATCGGAGACGGCCAGCCGAGCTCCCTGTTCGACGAGCAGCTGCTGGTGGGTGAACGGTTCTTTGACGTAAGACGGTTCGGTCGAGGCGGCGCCGTTCGATCCTCCGCTCGTGCCGCAGCCCGCGAGTCCGAGCCCGATCGCCACGATCGCGAACAGCACGGCCGTCGATCGCTTGCTTTCCACGCCTTCTAGGTTATGTCGCCCGTTCGGCCGCGCGCAGCCCGCTGAGCAGCCAGATCGCGAACAGCACGATCAGACCCGCCGCGCACGCGTAGGCTAGGCCGGTGTGGTTCTGGACGCCAGAGATCAGGCCGCGTCCGGCATCGAGGAAGGCGGTCGCTGGATTGACGCTCGCGACGTCATGGATCCAGCCCTTGAGCAGAGCCAGCGGGACATATACGGGCGCGAGGAACAGAATCAAAAAGACGGGCGTCTGCATCAGCGGGCCGGCCTGGATCGTGCGAAAGCGGAACGCCACCCCGCCGGCCCAGCCGTAGCCGACGAGCACGAGCAGCGCCGCCAGGCCGTACAGGCCGACGATGTCGACGCCGTCGCCAGTGATCTTCATGCCCGAGATCAACGCCACGACCGTGACCAGCGATAGCGTGATCGCAGCGCGCGCGAGCGCGACCATCGCGTAGCCGAGCGCGATCCCGCGCCGGTCCTCGGCCGCCAGCATCAGCCTTCTAGCGAAGCCGCTTTCGAAATCGAACGCGAGCGTAAAGCCCGTGAACAGACCGGAGAACATCGCGGACTGACACATCACGAACACGAACTGGAACGCCGTGTAGCCCGCGGGGAACCTGAAGCCTGGCACTTTGCCGAGGGCGGACAGGCCGCCCGCGAAGCTCGCGAAGAACACGAGCGGGAAGATCAGCGACGGAAAGATCAGATCGGGCCGGCGGATGTAGGTGTGCATCCCCCGCCAGGCGACCGTCCAAGCGACGCGCCACAGGCCGCCGTGTGAGCGGGATGTGGTGTTCACGTTCTTTGCATCCTTGTGCGCAACGCCGAGCTGGCCGCGACCAGCGCGATCAGGCCAAGTACCGCCGCAACCGCGAAGCCGCGCCACAGCGCGGTCGCGTCCCAGTCATAGATGTACAGGCTGCGGAACGCCTCGATCAGGTAGGAGATCGGGTTCCAGTCGGCCACCGTGTGAAACCAGCCCGTCCCGAGCAGATTGCGCGGCAGGCTGCCGGACGACAGGAACACGAACACGAAGAACAGCGGGAACAGTCCCTGCACCGCTTCGCCCGATCCCGTCCACAACGCCGCTGCGCAGCCGAGCGCACCAAACGCCAGCGTCGTCAGCGAGCCCAGCGCGACCACGACCAGCGCGCCGCCGAAACCGGAGTCCAGATGGGCGCCCGCGACGAGGCCGATGAGGATGTACACCGTCGACTGCAACGCACCGATCGCGGCCACGCCGACGAGTAGACCCGCGATCAGCGACACTCGTCGCAGGGGGGTCAGCGCCAGCCGGTTGAAGAAGCCGCTCTCGATGTCCTCCGCCAGGTTGGTCCCGGTGTTGATCAGCGCGAACATCGCCCCCTGCAGGAACGCCACCGCAATCGCGAACGACACGTAGGAGTGCGTGGGAAAGCCCGCGAGCGACGTCGCCGATTTCAGGCCGCTGGCGTTGACGGCCAGCAGGATGATCGGGAAGAACACGATCGGGAACAGCTGAAACGGCTGGCGCAGGGTCTTGCGCATCGAACGCCTTGCCAGCACGCTGACCTGGGTGGAGAGCAGCAGGCCACTCATTGGGCGAGATCTTCTCGTTGCAGGCTGCTCATGCGTTCGCCGCGGCGGGCACCGGCTGCCCGCCCTCCTCCCCGGAGTCCTCGCCAGCGCCCTCCAGCGAGCGGCCCGTCTTCGCCAGGAACACATCGTCCAGCGTCGGCGTGTGCAGCCGCAGGTCGGCGATCGGCAGGTTCTCCGCATCAAGCGTGCGCACGATCTCCGCCAGGTCGCCGACACCCTCGGGCAGCTGCGCCGCGACGCTGTTGGGCGCGGCCGCTCCTTCCTCGCCGAAACGATGCAGGAGGCCCTTCAGCCGCTCGCGGTCGCCCGGGTCCTGGGGTACCACCTCGACGCTCGAGCGTCCGATCTCGGCCTTCAGTGCGGCCGGCGTGCCCTCGGCGACGATCGTGCCGCGGTCGATGATTCCCACGCGGTCGGCCAGCACGTCGGCCTCCTCCAGATACTGCGTCGTCAGGAACACGGTCACGCCGTCGTCGGCCAGGCGCCGCACCTCGTCCCACAGGGCAGCGCGGCTCTGCGGGTCAAGACCGGTCGTCGGCTCATCCAGAAACAGCAGCCGCGGGCGATGCACGAGCGCGAGACCCAAATCCAGGCGGCGCTTCATCCCGCCCGAGTAGCCGCCGACCTTGCGATCGGCCGCGTCCGTCAGCCCGACGCGCTCCAAAAGCTCGCTGCCGCGCGATTCGCGCTCGCCCTTGCTCAGGCCGTGCAGCGCGCTCTGCAGGCGCATGTGCTCGCGACCGGTGAGGAACGGATCGAGCGCGGACTCCTGCAACGAGGCGCCGATCGCGCCGCGCACCTCGGCGCCCTGCGTGACCACGTCGAGGCCCGCGACGCGCGCCTTGCCGGAGGTGGGCGGCAGCAGCGTCGTCAGCACGAGCACCGTCGTCGACTTGCCCGCGCCGTTGGGACCGAGGAAGCCATAGATCTCGCCCGGCGCCACGCGCAGGTCGATGCCGTCGACGGCGCGCACCCCGCCCTTGAAGTCCTTGACGAGGCCCTCGACCTCGATCCCGTTCTCGGCGTTGCCTGCGATCCCGTTTCCGGCGCTCGTCACGATTTGCTCCTTTCCATCGCCATCTCGGCGCTCATCTAACCTCGATTCGTCACCAAGTGCCCGGGGTTGAGTTGGGCTGAGGCTTGGAACGTCCGCCTGGGCGGGGAGGATTGCGGTTGCGAAGCCTGCAATCCACCCGCTCAGGAGGTTCACCTTGAAGGTGATGGGACGTTCAACAATCGAGACGGTAGATGTGAGGGCGGACGGCACGGGTTTGTCGTCTCGTGTGGGGAGCGCGCTGCTTGCGCTCGCGGCGCAGCGCCTCGGGCTAACGGATGGGTTGAGCAGGGCGCTGGCGGGCACCCGGGAGCGTCGTTCTTCTCACGATCCGGGCCGGGTTCTTTGCGATTTGGCGGTGATGGCAGCCGACGGCGGGCGGTGTGTTTCAGACCTCGCCGCGCTGGCCGGCCAGCCTGCGCTGTTCGGGAGCCTGGCCTCGGTTTCCACGGCGCGTCGGGTGTTGCTCTCGATCGGGGAGACGGAGCTGGACCTGATCCGTCAGGCACGTGCCCTCGCTCGCGAACGGGCGTGGCGGCATGGGGTGGCTCCCGGGCGTGTGATCCTCGACTTCGACGCGACACCGATCACGATCCACTCCGAGAAGGAACACGCCGCTGGCCATTACAAGGGCGCCTTCGGATTCAACCCACTGCTCGCCACCTGCGGACGGGAGGTACTCGCCGGGATCCTGCGGCCAGGGAACGCGGGCGCCAACAACGCCGCGGATCATCTAAGCGTTCTGGATCTCGCGCTCGAGCAGCTCCCCCAAAGCGCGCTGGATGGGGAGATCCTCGCACGCTCTGACTCAGCCGGGGCAAGCCACGACCTCGCGTTCGGATGCCGCGAGTGCCGCATCCAGTTTTCCTTTGGATACGCGATCGATGAGCGAGTCAGAAAGGCGATCCTCGCGCTCAGCGAGACCGCTTGGCGGCCCGCGACAGACCAAGACGGGGAGCCACGCGAGGGAGCGTGGGTGGCCGAGTTGACCGGCCACGTCAATCTCGACTCCTGGCCGTCCGGCACTCGGCTGATCTGCCGCCGCGAGCGCCCCCACCCCGGGGCGCAGCTCTCCTTCACTGACCATGACGGGCACCGTTTCCAGTGCTTTATCACCGACCAAGAGGACCCTGACATCGCCGCCCTGGAGGCCGTTCACCGTCAGCACGCCGAAGTCGAGGACCGCGTCAAGACGCTGAAGGCGACCGGCGCCGAGCATCTCCCGTTTCACTCCTTCACCGCGAACGCGGCGTGGTTCGAGCTCGCGCTCCTGGCGCACGACATCATGGTCTGGACACAACAGCTCGCACTCGACGGCGAGCACCGGCTCGCAGAACCCAAGCGGCTGCGCTACCGCATCCTGCACGTCGCCGGACAAATCACACGCCACGCCCGACGCACCACCCTGCACCTCCCCGCCGACTGGCCCTGGGCCAGCACGATCCTCCGCGCGTTCAAACGCCTGCAGACGCTACCCGCCTACGGCTGAGACCAGCCGCCGGCTCACACCCACATCCCCAGCCGACCCGGTCCCACCGAGAATCGACCCTGGACGAAAACAGCCGCGAGAACGAGTCGAACCCTCCCGAAGCCACCCCGCCGAGCTCACTCCGCCACCACACACCCTCGCACCGACCCGCCCGCACTAAATCTCACCCCACCGAGCGCCACCGACAACTTGATGACGAATCGAGGCTAGGCGAGCGTGTCCG
>Ga0302180_10004740_pt1 | contig 10052 bp, 11 predicted proteins | sample I_Palsa_E3_2_FD_200575 | JGI IMG/M metagenome (GOLD analysis project Ga0302180, IMG submission 200575) | Peat permafrost microbial communities from Stordalen Mire near Abisko, Sweden - I_Palsa_E3_2 | ecosystem: Environmental > Terrestrial > Soil > Palsa > Peat permafrost | place: Sweden... | reverse complement strand
GTTGTGAGTATCCGAAGGCGAATCATAAATGTAACCGAGTATCGGAATGCCACAGATGATGTGAACCCAGCGAAGAATCGAACGTTTGGCGGCTTCTGTCATAATTAATTTATCCTCCTTGTTATCGGCTATACCCCGTCATTTACTCTGGTTTGGCCTTAGGAGGCCAGTTGGGCGTTTCAATACCGAACTGCTTGGCGTACTCCGCGTGCAGCCGCTGCCAGCCGACCTTCATAGCCTCGGGGCCGACGGTGCGTCCAATGGGAGTTCCGCTCAGAAGGTGATCCAGAACATCGAAGCAAATGTGCCACCCGGCAGCCCCCATTGCGATGAAGCGGTGACCGATATTGGTCCACAGGGTCAGGCGCGTGCCGCCACCAAAGGCTTCCAGTTGCCACCGCATATCGAAACCTCCCCACTTGTACTCGAGCACCTCGGGAGCGTCGGCTCGCGTCACGGTTGTTTCTGTAACGCGCGAAACGGGCGCCCCCACCGTGGTGAGCTTCACCGTGGTTCCAACCGTACCCAGGTTTCCATCGGCGTCGAAGGGAGCCCACTCGCGCAGATGCGCCGGGTCGGTAAGCGCCTGCCAGACTTTTTCCGGCGAGTGGCGCAGTTCTCTGACGAGAACGAGCGTCCACTTTTCTTCGCCGTTCTGTCCCCGGTCCTTTCGTATCTGCGCCCCGCTGGCCGGGCCCGGTGTGTACCGCGCGCGATCGGGCATATTCTTCTCCTTAGCGTGCCAGCTGGGTCAGCTGAATGAAGTTGCCGCAAGTGTCCTTTAGCATCGCAATGGTCGAGCCGGTTACATCAGTAGGTGGCATCGTGAACTCGGCGCCGCGGGCCTTGATCCGCTCGTAATCGCCCTTGACGTTGTCGGTGTAGAACATGGCTGCAGGCTGGCCCTGTTGAAAGATCGCCTGCTGATACGCTTTGGCGGCCGGGTTGTTGTTCGGCGCCAGCTGCAGTTCCGTGCCGTCCGGTTCCTCGGCCGAGGCCACGGTCAGCCAGCGATATGGGCCCTGACTGAAATCGGTTTTCTTGGCAAAGCCCAGTACGTCGGTATAGAAGCTCAGGGCCTTGGCCTGGTCGTCTACGTATATGGTCGTTACTTTGATCTTCATTTCGTTTCTCCTTTGTCATGATCGCGGTTTGGGCCGCGTTGTCTTTTTCTTGGTTTTGCTTTTCGCTGATGTTGGCTCATCCATGCGGTCGAGGTGCCGCTCGAGGGCATCCACATGTGCGGACCAGAACCTGCGGAACTGATCCAGCCAGGCATCCACCTCCTGAAATGGTTCTGGCTTTAGACGGTAGAGACGGCGCTGTGCGTCTACTGTGGATTCTACAAAACCGGCGTCTCGCAGCACTCGCAGGTGCTTTGACACGGTCGGCTGCGGCATCCGAAGTTGACGTTCGATCTCTCCCACCGACTGTTGGGAGGAGACAAGGACGCTCAATATCGCGCGGCGGTTCGGCTCCGCAATGATTTCGAAGACAGATTCCATTTCCCGTGTATACTCCATTCAGTATATACGTGTCAAGGCATATTTAAGCGCAAGCGGGCGCGGACAACGCCGGCGAAGTGGGTTTCGATATCCTTGTCCGGCGAATGTTCGAAACTGCCGCGGAACCTGCGGACGAGAACATCAGAGGGTCAAAGGGACTTGCCGGTACTGCCCCGAAGAAGCCGGGCGTTCCCGTATTGGCTGGTTGTGAAAACCGACCGTTCCAAACTCGCGTGACTGAAACTTGACGACAGGTTGGAAACTCGATTCCCGTGGGCTAAGATACCGTCATCCTGAGTCCCAGCCGCGATCTGTTTGAGTGCGCCCACTCGTCGACTTTGCACTCTTGGGAGGACCGCAAGAACATGAGAGCGAGTAGACATTTTCGGGCGGAGGCCTCCGCCCTCGTTTGTTTGTCGGCGCTATGTTTCCTTTCAATTCCTGTCCAGGCCAGGAAAGCGGCTCAGGTCTTGCTCAATCATGTCCGCCCTGCGGTCACAAACGGCCGGGCCGCGCGTGTGGGTTCTATGCCCAGCAACCAGCACCTGAGGCTGGCGATCATGCTTCCTCTGCGTAATCAAAACGAGCTGACAAGTTTGTTAAAACGGCTGTATGACCGGAGCAGACCGGACTACCGGCATTTTCTGACCGTAGCCCAGTTCACGGAGCGATTCGCTCCTACAAAGCGCGATTACCAGGCTGTGGTTAAGTTCGCCCGATCCAAAGGTTTTACGGTGACGCATGCACCGGCGAACCGGATGCTCGTGCATCTGTACGGAAATGTCTCGCAGATCAACAAAGCTTTCCACGTGACGATGACAAACTATCGGCATCCGACCGAGAGTCGGATTTTTTACTCACCAGATCGAGAGCCCTCGCTCGAACTGGGCGTGACCGTGGCGCACATCGCGGGGATGAACAACTTCTCCTTGCCGCGGCCGAAATTCAGGAGAGCGCCATCGAATTTTCGCCGAACTAGCGTCGGATCAGGACCAGGTGGCGCGTACCTAGGAAACGATATGCGCGCCGCGTATTACGGCGGGACTACGCTCACCGGCAGCGGACAGGCAATTGGGCTGCTCGAGTTCGACGGCTACAACATGAGCGATGTCACCGCGAGCTTTGCCGGCGAATCCAATAGCGTTCCCATTCACAACGTTCTCCTCGACGGCGCGACTGCCGGCTCCGACGGTGATGACGGCGAACAGGTTCTGGACATCGTACAGGCAGCATCGATGGCTCCCGGCCTGAGCCAGATTCGTGTCTATATCGCTCCGGGGAATTCACAAATTGGCGTTGGGGACGTGGACATCTTCAATGAGATGGCAACGGAAAATATCGCCAAGCAACTCAGTTGTTCGTGGGGATGGAATCCGGATGACACCACGCAACTGGATCCGATATTCCAGGAATTCGCGGCGCAAGGTCAGAATCTTTTCGTCGCTTCGGGTGACGCCGGAGCGTATACGGGATCGAACGCAACCGACAACAGTTATCCGGCCGAATCGGTTTACATCGTGTCAGTGGGGGGAACGGATCTGACTACAAACGGCGCTGGCGGGCCTTGGCAGTCGGAAACGGCCTGGGCCGACAGCGGCGGCGGCCCTGCGGACGACGGATTTGCCATTCCAAGCTGGCAGGCCGGTGTGGCGAATTCGGCAAACCAGGCTTCGACGACTGTGCGGAACGTGCCGGACGTGGCAGCAGAGGCGAACACCGACAACTATACCTGCGACCAAGGTACCTGTTCCGGAGACTACGGCGGCACCAGCTTTGCTGCGCCGCGTTGGGCCGGGTTTCTAGCATTGGTCAACCAGCAGGTGGCGTCTGGCGGCAACTCGAGCCTGGGTTTCCTGAATCCTGCCATTTATTCGATCGGTCAAGGCCCCAGCTACAACAATGACTTTCATGACATCACCAGCGGCAATGACAGCAATGGTCAGGGGCAGTCGTTCAATGCCGTGGTTGGCTATGACCTGGTCACTGGGTGGGGAAGTCCAAATGGTAAGAACCTAATCGACGAATTGAGCGGTTTTACAATGTCATCTTCACAACGGTGAGTCACAATGTCAGTCGAATCATCTCCACGGTGTGAGTAGCGATAGGACTGTCGCCTCGTGTCCCACCACAGTCCAGCAGGCATGTCCGGGTGGCTCGGTCGCGGTGAGAGATTGGCGGAGATCATCCAAGGTCTTGGTTGAATCTCACTACCCAGCAAGGTTGCGAGAGACTCGATTGAGCGTGACCCTGCGGACTGTCTTGAATCCCATTCGGAGGTAGAGTTCGATAGCGCGACGATTTTCGCGGCTCACATGCAGCCAGGACACGAGCCCTTCACGACTATGATTTCGCACAAGCTGCCAGATCAGGTTCGCAGCGAGTCCTTTGCCGCGATGCCCAGGATGCGTACAGACGCCGCTGATCTCAGTGTAGCTGTCCAGCGCTAAACGCTCTCCCCCCATTGCGATCAATTGGCCATCCGATCGCACACCGTAGTACGAGCCCATTTCATGCGTCCTTTCACGAAAAAAGCCGGGAAACGCAAGGTTCGTGAGCGCGACCATTTCGGGAGCATTCTCGGCGGAAAGGCGAACGATCTCAATCGTCGGATCAGGCGGAATGATCTCCTTCGGTAGGACCATCTGGAGAGTTTCGAGCGTTGCTTCCAGGGAGAACTCCGGCACTTCCTTGTAATCACCACCGACAAGCCATACCGGCTCGCCGGGCGCAATCAGCGATTGCAGCTGTTGCCGCGCAGGGGCACTTGGTGCTGCGACTGCCGCGAAGGGCGTAATGTCGCCAGGATACCGGCACGCATCGCCAGCCGACAGGGCCAGATGGCGATGCCTTGTCTGGAGGGCATTCCACACCGGATTTGCAAACAGATTCGCAGGCAGATTGTTCATTCTCTTGCAAGACACAGCATGTGGGATTCAGCCTGCCCAGTCGGATCACTCCCGACAATCTTCAGGGTTTTTGGGTCGATGATGGTCACAGACTTGTCACATAGAGCAGGCCGTCTTTCGGTCCAAAGACCGCACAATGCGGGCGTACGCTGCGCCCAAAGTCAAATTGATGCGGATTACCTTTCGGAATTGCTCCCTCAGAATCGAACATTGTCCCTCGTTCTGAACCAGGCTTTCCGTGGCGAGGCGGTTTCATCCTTCGTTCCTCCGACAGGCTGAGTTTTGATAGATCAGTAAGTTGCACGACCGCCGCTCAGATCGAACACCGCGGCTGTGGTAAACGAGTTTTCCTCTGAGACCAGCCACGCCACCATCGCACTCACTTCGTCCACCTCCAAAAAGCGTCCACGTGGAATTCTCGACAGCATGAAGTCGATGTGTTCTTGTGTCATCTGATCGAATAAGCGCGTTCGGGCGGCAGCAGGGGTGATGCAATTGACCGCAATATTATGGTCAGCGGTCTCTTTGCCGAGAGATTTGGTAAGAGCTATGACTGCCGCCTTAGACGCGCTATAGGCAGAAGCATTGGCATTGCCCTCTTTTCCTGCGATGGACGCAACATTCACAATGCGCCCGTAACCTTGCCGCAGCATGTGCGGCACAACGGCACGACAGCATAGAAAGACACCGATGAGATTGACATTGATGACCTCCTTCCACGTGTCAATCGGGTACTCCCACGTTTTATGGTTCGGTCCGGCGATACCGGCGTTTGCGACAAGGATATCGATTTTGCCATGTTTCCGAACGGTTGCATCCGTGGCAGTGGCCACACTGGCGGCGTTGGAGACGTCAACGATTTCGGCGGACACGCTCCTGTGTTCGCCGAGTTGTTTCAGGGCGGCTGAGACTGATTCCGCATCGCGGTCCCAGAGCGAGACAGATGCGCTGGAGACGAGAAGACGTCTGGCAATGGACAGTCCAATTCCTTGGGCTCCCCCAGTGACAACTGCATGCCGGCGGTCAAGATCAATCTGGTTCATGCATCCTCTCCCTTCGAAATCTTGCGCTAGGATCGCCTAGGAACGATGTTTCGCAACCTCCTCGACCGAGCACCCCCCATTTGCTCTAGAAAATATACCTCCGCCACCACAACTTTCCTCGCATCTCTTACTGGTCCCGAAGAACTCACATTGTAGTTGGTACAGTTTTTGGGGGCTGGGTCAAAGACGCCCTTCATCATTGCGCTGGAATCGTGTCTCAATAGCTCAGCAATTCCCGCTCTGGCTCAGCAAACACCAGCCGTGCCTGCTGGGGCGAATGGCTGCGAAAATGTCCCGCTTAAGTTATTGCATCCTTAATGAGTCTGATTTGGAAGGTCCTGACGAGGCGGTTAGAGACAAAATTCAGGAGGCGCGGCTTGAATGGCTGCGAGAAGCATTTTCAGTCAACGGTTACGCTGGGTTTCACCTTTCGGGCACACTTTCCTGGACGCAAACGCGGAGAACCCGCAAAGGTCTTTAGCGCCTAACAAAAGAATGTGGTGTGATCCCCAGTGGACTGGATATCATGCGACGATGGCCGTCACTGTCATGGCGACATCCGGCTCAGTGAAACCATTGTCGGGGCGGCGCTTGCCAGGCGCCTGAGGTGGACGTGCCGAAGCGAGGGGAATCCTGGTTCAAACTGTGAAACTGGTTGCCAGTACCGGACCGCGTTCCGTCCCGCGTCGGCGTTGGGGCATTTCCCTTTTGCTGGGATTGGGGGTGTTGGTGAATTACTTCGACCGAGTGAATCTCTCGGTTTCACAAGCTGCGCTTCGCGATTCATTCGGGATCTCTACCGTGACGTTCGGGTACTTACTCAGCGCTTATAGCTGGACGTACGCGGCATTTCAACTTCCGTCGGGTCTCATCCTCGACCGGTTCGGAGTGAAGCTGGTGGGCCGAGTCGGAACGTTTCTGTGGAGCGTGGCCTCGTTTGCAGCGGCGATGTCGACGGGACTGGGGAGCTTCCTGGGGGCGAGGCTTCTGCTCGGAGTAGGCGAAGCCCCCACATTTCCGGCGAATGCGAAGGCCATCGGGTATTGGTTCCCAGCGGAAGAGCGGAGCTTCGCGACGTCGATTTTCGACTCGGCTTCCAAGTTTGCCTCTGCGATCGGCGTCCCCGCTCTCGGGCTGCTGCTGGTGCGGTTCGGATGGCGATGGAGTTTTGCAGCGACGGGCCTCCTCAGTCTATTTTATTTTGGTCTTTTTTATGTGTTCTACCGGAATCCGAGCGAAGACCAAGCCCTGTCCGCTACGGAGCGCGATTTCATCCGCCACGGCGGAGCGCAGGCCGAAGACCGCGTCCGGGCTGCGAAGGGCGCACCGCTCGGATATTTGTTGCGGCAGCAAAAGGTTTGGGGACTTACGCTAGGCTTTGCATCGTACAACTACACGTTCTATCTCCTGCTAACGTGGCTGCCGTCTTATCTCTCGTCAACCCATCACATCGATCTGCTGCATTCCGCTTTATACACCAGCGTGCCTTGGCTCTTTGCGACATTTACGGACATGCTGATGGGGGGCTGGCTGGTGGATAAGCTGGTCCAGCGCGGGAGTGACGCATCATTCGTTCGGCAGGCAATCCTCATCGGAGGAACGACACTCGGCCTGGGAATGCTGGGCGCTGCTTACGCGCAGAGCGCGACTATCGCCCTGCTGTGGATTAGTCTGGCGATTGGTGGCTTGTCCGCGGCCGCGCCTGTGGCTTGGTCCATACCTTCCTTGATTGCACCGAGGGAAAGCGTTGGTACTTTAGGCGGAATTTTGAATTTCGGCGGCCAACTCTCGGCCATCGCCGCGCCGATTGCAACAGGTTATATTGCCCAGGCGACACACTCTTTTTTCTGGGCCTTTGGAGCAGCGGCCGCATTTCTCCTTGTCGGAATCACTGGGTATGGATTTTTGCTTGGCCGGATCGAAACGATTCCTGAGGTGTCAACCTGAGCGGTCATAAGTCTAGGCACTCATTGCGTCAGGATGTAGTCCTTGGTGGTTTGTGTTTGCGAATTGTAGCTTCGACGATCGCCTCGCCTATGCCGGTGGCGCCGCCTGTCACTAGGATGACGCGATCGCGAAGGCTTGGATAAGAAGCAAATGCATCAGTTCCTGACATGGTGCAATTTTCCTGGTCGATTCGTTCTAGTGCGATTCGCGCGTGACCGTTGTCCCGCGGCAGCCGACCAGAAAATCAAGATCGGCGCCTTCCGATGCCTGCATCACGTGCTGCACGTACATCTGTTGATAGCCTCCGGTCACCACGGAAGGACTTGCCGCCCAGTCGGACCGCCGTCGACTGAGCTCTTCATCCGGCACATCGAGATGGAGACGACGATCGTCGACATCGAGTTCGATGACGTCGCCATCCTCCACAAGCACCAACGGTCCCCCAACCGCGGCCTCAGGGCAAACATGCAGCACCACCGTTCCGTAAGCCGTGCCACTCATCCGAGCGTCTGACACGCGGACCATGTCCTTCACTCCTCGGGCAAGAAGCTTGGGCGGTAGCCCCATGTTTCCTACCTCCGCCATGCCGGGATATCCCTTTGGGCCACAGTTTTGCAAGACAAGTACGGAATTCTCGTCGACATTGAGATCGGGATCTATGATCCGCTCCTTATAGTGCTCGATCGTGCGAAAGACGACCGCGCGGCCACGATGCCGCATGAGATGTGGAGACGCCGCGGAGGGTTTAAGTACAGCTCCATCTGGGGCCAGGTTCCCCCGCAACACCGCGATGCCGCCTTGCTCCACCAAGGGATTGTGGAACGGTCGAATCACTTCTTCGTTCCAGTTCGGGGCATCTTTGCAGTTTTCTCCAATAGACTTCCCCGTAACGGTGAGCGCGTTCGAACGCAGCAGATTGTGACCGTCGAGCGTTCTGATCACCGCCGGAAGTCCACCCGCATAATAGAAGTCTTCCATAAGGAAACGGCCCGAAGGCATGAGATCGACCAAGGTGGGGGTATTGCGTCCAATACGATCCCAATCGTCGAGCGTCAGTGGAACCCCAATTCGTCCAGCGATTGCAATCAAGTGAATGACCGCGTTGGTCGATCCCCCAATTGCTCCATTGACGCGGATAGCATTCTCGAACGCGTCCCGCCTCAATATCTTTGAGAGGCACAGGTCTTCCCGGACCATCTCCACTATGCGGCGTCCGGACATATGTGCCAACACTCCGCGACGCGAGTCGACCGCAGGGATAGCGGCGTTCTCCGGCATTGAGAGGCCAAGGGCTTCAACCATGGATGCCATGGTCGAGGCCGTTCCCATGGTCATGCAGTGCCCGGCCGAGCGAGACATACAGGACTCAGCTTCGTTGAATTCAATTTGGGTCATCGTTCCGGCCTTCACCCCTTCGCTGAATCGCCAGACGTTGGTGCCCGATCCGATATCCCCGCCACGAAATTTTCCATTGAGCATGGGTCCGCCAGATACAACGATCGCAGGAATATCGCAGCTTGCCGCTCCCATGACCAGCGATGGCGTAGTCTTGTCGCAGCCGCACATCAGCACCACGCCGTCGATGGGATTGCCGCGGATGCTTTCTTCCACATCCATGCTGACCAAATTGCGAAACAGCATCGCGGTTGGGCGAAGATTTGATTCCCCGGTCGACATAACCGGAAACTCCAGCGGCAGGCCTCCAGCCTCCCAAACTCCTCGCTTTACTCGATCCGCGAGAGCGCGCAGATGCGCATTGCATGGCGTGAGTTCGGACCACGTGTTGCAAATACCGATCACCGGTCGTCCGTCGAAAACATGGCCAGGAAACCCCTGATTGCGCATCCAACTGCGATGAATAAATCCGTCCTTGTCATCCCGGCCGAACCAGGCGGCGGATCGAAAGGTCCGTTTCTCTTCCGGCATCTCTATCTACTCCAGTGCTGTGCGCTTGTTGCGAGTTTAGTCTGGATGGCAATATCCAGTGAGGTCTCGGCCAAAACGGCGAGCATCGCGGCTTCCGACCTATCGTCGTCGCCTGCCTCGATTGCAGCCACCACCGCGCGATGAAGCGTGAGAGTCTGGCAGTACAAAGCTCGGTTACTGCTCGTGCGACGAAAACTGGCCCGCAGCGCGGCCTGGATCAGCGGCCATGAAGGGCCGCATAAATGCGTTATGCGTTGCCTCAAGCACGGCCAAGTGGAAGCACAGGTCAGATTCGATCGACGAGGGCAGGTCTTCAACCGCACGTTTCTTCCCATGTACGCTTCCCGGATTTCAACCAGATCTTCTGAGGTTGCACGTAACGCGGCCATACGAGGGCCGCGGGTTCTACAACCTTTCTAAGTTCCAGCAAGTCGGTTAAGGCTGCCGGTACGCCGGTTCCGGAAAACAACCAGGTCAAAACTTCCGGGTCGAGCATGTTCCACCCTGCCTGTGGCCGGACCCGTGTCCCCGTCTTCCATCGAACGCCTACCAGACCCTTCGAAGCGAGCACTTTGATTGCTTCGCGTACGCGGTCCTGTTCACGGCTTGATAGGGTCGCCAACCCCCTCAACCGTGAGAACCGCGGCCATTCTGTGCTCTTGTCCTGATGCAAGATTGATCGCAGCGTCCAGGATATTGCTGGCCTCGACGCAGAGAAACTGCCT
>Ga0302180_10004739_pt1 | contig 10053 bp, 11 predicted proteins | sample I_Palsa_E3_2_FD_200575 | JGI IMG/M metagenome (GOLD analysis project Ga0302180, IMG submission 200575) | Peat permafrost microbial communities from Stordalen Mire near Abisko, Sweden - I_Palsa_E3_2 | ecosystem: Environmental > Terrestrial > Soil > Palsa > Peat permafrost | place: Sweden... | reverse complement strand
AACTGCCGGAACCTGCTCGGCTGGAGTCGTTACGCGAGGACCCGCTCCGCCGAAATCTTCTGCTCACAGGTTATGCCCGCACTGGGGATCGGAAGCAGGCACCGGCCCGTTTTTTTGAGCAGGAGTAACCTTCTGAAGGTTACCCCTGTATGTCAAAGACGATTGTGTTTGCGCGAGAGCATGAAGGACGACTGATAGTTACCCAGGACGCCAGTCTTGGGCGGCTACATCCTTTAAAAGCGCAGGACTAAGTCTATCGCGACGCCGATCGCAGGGATCAGTTACGCGGCTCTACTTAAGAGAGCCGCATGGAATCCATGAGGGGGCGGGGCTGCGGAAAAAGTCGAATAGGGTGAACCCCCAGCCCTTTGCGGCTAAGGCCGTACTGACTCTGGATTAGTTATGTACGGGCTAAGGCGGGTGTGTGAGACGCCAGTCCCGGAGGGACAGCACATTGCTTTCCGAGCTCTCACGCAGACTCTAAAGGCGGTACTCTTCAAAGGCTTGAGTTTTTCGCAGCCCGTCTAGAGGCCCGTCGTTTGGCTTCCGGATTCTTCCTCCGCTGCGGGTCAATACCATCCTCCCTGTCTGTCCGCTTAGTACCGTCCTATCTAAGTGTGCAAACCGTGACCTTAGATATTGCCGAGATCCGCCAATGCACACATACGGGTCGGCCGCGTGGTACGGAGGGGTTCATTGTTTCCCTGGAGAAAACGAGCAATCTCGCTTGACTCCGCTGAAGGGAGGTAGACCGAGAAAGACAGTTATGGAGACAAAACAAGGAGACCTCCCGTGGTGAGAAAGGGTGTCGCTTATGTAACGGTGAACGTTCCCCAGGTTTGTCTGTCCCAGGTTTGTTGGTCTTGTGGTGCGGCACTGCGGGCAAAGGCAATGACGCCGAAGGTGACACACGACAAGGTGACACACGGGAAGTGGCACTTGGCCATTGTCGTGCCTTCCAAAACGCTGCTTCCGTCTGTCTTTCCGGAAGGGTGGCGACTTGGATGGACGGAGTTAGGAGCCGTCACTTCGCGAAGACTGCAGATCCCTCCACTTCGCTACGCTACGGTCGGGATGACAAGGGGAGGGCGGTTACTTTCCGGAAGGGTGGCGACCCGGATGGACGGGGGAGCCTTTACTTTGAGAAGACTGCGGATCCCTCCACTTCGTTCGGGGATGACAAGTCCCACGTACGCTGGTGCGAACGAGGGGCACCCGTACAGAGTTGTGTCGTATGAAGGAGTGTTGCGGAGGGATCTGTTGCTTCCTCCAGTTCTCACGCAGACTCTACAGGCTGTTTCGTCCCCGTTCGACTAGCTCAGGGTTGGCTCTGCCGCAAGAGCGCGCACGCAATTCAACAGGTCCAACGCAATCCCAAGCCGTCCATTTTCAGGGCAAGGTTTCAGGCGCGGCACTGCGGGCAAAGGCAATGACGCCGAAGATATTCCCAGGAGTAGATCCCGCTTTGGTGTCCGTCGTTCCAAACGAAACTGATCGCATAGCGGCCGACAGGAGAAACCGACTCAGGCCGGGCCGGAGCCTTGTACATCTTCAGCAGCGTGGCAGGCTCCGGCTTAGGCTCTCCCGGCTTACGCCCGGTAGCTCCCCGTTCTTCATGACAAGTCGCACAAGGACAAGCATCACGCAGCCAACTGAACGTCCAACTACTCTGGTGGCCATCCTTCCAGTCGATCTCCATGCCCGTACCGGTGGTCTTCTGCACCCGGACCCGAGCCGGCTCAGTCGCCTCGCGAGGCAGATCGTGAATCTCCTGCGCCAGCTTCTGGGCATCTTGTTCGCTGATAAACCGTATGCCTTCGTGACTCATCCCTCTTCAAGCATACTGCTTCCAGAAAAAGTAGGCCGCCATGCCCAGTCCAAGAACGACCACCAACATACGCATAAACCGCGGATTCAATCCGCGTGAATAGCGCGCCCCGAGATAACCCCCCAGCGCCGCGGCGATCATCATCAGCAGGCAATATTTCCAGACAATCTGCTTTTCCACGATAAACGTCACCACGGCAATGCCGTTGGCCGTAGCCGTGGCGATCACTTTCAGCGCATTGACCTGGTTGATGTTCTGGATGCCAAAGATCGCCAGCACCGACATCATCAGAAAGCCCGCGCCGGCGCCGAAATACCCAATGTAAAAACAGACCACCACCACGCCAATCCAAAGCGGAGCCAAATTGGGACGGCTGCCGGCAACGCTCACCCGCTCGCGTTTCAGCCAACCAGAAACCGGACCGCTGGCCGCGAAGAGCCCGGCGGCCAGCAGCAGCAACCAGGGCACCAGGGCCATGAAGGTGGCCTGGCCAGTGCGCAGCAGAACAATCGCTCCTGTCAGTCCTCCCAGCAGCGCCGCGGAAACGATCGGGATCACCAGACGCACGTTGGCCTTCAGGTCTTGCCAATAAGCAGCAATCGATGTGAACTGCCCAGGCCAAAGGGCAACCGTGTTCGTAGCGTTTGCCTGGATAGGCAGAACTCCGACTCCAAGCAGGGCAGGGAAGGAGAGGAAAGAACCTCCGCCCGCCATAGCATTCAGGGCGCCGGCAAGAAAAGAAGCGAGGATAAGCCATGCATGTTGCAGCTTTGTTCTCTCAGTCGACCTGCAGGATCAAGCACTTCAGATACTCAGTCTCAGGAATATTAAGCACGACGGGGTGATCCGGAGCCGCGCCCCGCCGCTCCAGCAATCGAACCCGGCGTTGCGCATCTCCGGCCGCAGCGGTCACTACGCCCTGAAACTCGTCCCACGAAACATGGTGGGAGCAGGAGCAGGTCACCAGCGTCCCACCCGGGCGCAGCATCTTCAGTGCGCGCAGGTTTAGTTCTTTGTATCCTCGCAACGCGCCGGGCACGGCGCGCTTGGACTTGGCAAAAGCGGGTGGGTCGAGCACCACTGTATCGAAGGCGTGGTTCGCCGTACTCCAATCGCGGAGGATATCGAATGCGTTGGCCTCGACCCACTCCACCGGAGCCTGAATGCGATGCCGGTTGACCTCTAGATTCTCCTCTGCGACCTCGAGCGCCGCACGCGAGGCGTCAATGCCCGTGACTTTGGAGCAGACGCGCGCCAGGTGTAGCGCGAACCCGCCCTGGTAAGTGCACACGTCCAGCGCCTCGCCATGGCCATAGCGCGCCGCGGCGGCGTAATTCAGGCGCTGATCGAGGAAGGCTCCCGTCTTCTGTCCGGCGTTGGCGTCATAATGCAAAGCCAATCCGTTCAGGTGAAAGATCGTCCTCAGCTGCGCGATCGGTTCTGCGCAATAGAGCGGCGCTTCTGAAGGCTCGCTCAGCTGCTCCAGTTCCCGGATCCGGGCATCAGAACGCTCCACGATTGTGACGGGTGCTAGTTCCGATCGCAGCACCTCGACGATCGTCGTCCGAATGTCCTCCCGATCAAGTGCCTTGGAGAGGATCTCAAACAGGATCAGATCGCCGTACCGGTCAACGATGAGTCCGGGAAGTTGGTCCGCCTCACTGAAAACCAGCCGGCAAGCATCGCTTTCCTCGTCCAGCATCCCTGCTCGCAGCTGGATGGCCGCGCGCATACGCTGCTGGAGTAGAGTCAGCCAGGCCTCATGGATCAGGTGGGGGTCACTGGTGAGGAGGCGAAGTGCAATCTGTGACGAGGGGCTCCACAGCGCCGTGCCCAGGGGGAAGCCGCGATGGTCAGCCACCGCGATCAGGCCAGCATCCGCCTCAGCTAGGTGCTCGATATCCGAACGGTAGACCCAGACGTGGCCAGCGCGGAGCCGCTCCGCAGCCCTACGGGAGATCACAACGACATGGCCGGCCGGCGCCGAGATGGGTTCGCGGGACACAAATAATCTTCGCACAGCCCCAAATGGCGCGGACAAAGGCTGGTTGCAACTTTATTTTCTTCCGGAGCGTACCCGGATTTCCTACTTTGCGCTGCTAGCGACGACTACGTGTGCGGCTCTCCCTAAAGAGAGCCGCATGCAGATCATCGAAGCCACGGGTCTCGACAGGAAATCCGGGGCAGCGTAGTGGAGAGATCTGCGGTTCAACGGTCTTCGCATGGAAATGTTTTACTACTGTGGCAAATCAAACCCAGTCATGACCTTAACCTTGCCCCGGTAGCAACCCTTATCTAACCGGCCTATAATCAGGTATGGCGACTGTGCACTCCACGTCACTCGAGCCTCCGGCGGAGCCAGGAATCCTGGCAGAGAAGTTCGCCGAGTTGCTGGCCACCATCGGCAAAAATCGGCCGAGTGATGACATTGGCATTATCCGCAGAGCATGGGAGTTCTGTGTGCAGCATCACAGCGGGCAACTCCGTGCTTCGGGAGAGCCCTATGTCCTGCATCCCCTCGAAGTCGCCCAGGTCTTAGCCGAAATGAAGTTGGACTCGACCGCCATTGCGGCCGGGCTCCTGCACGATGCCGTCGAAGACACTCCCGTTACCACCGAGGACATCTCGGAACAATTCGGAGAGCAGGTCGCGCACATTGTCGAAGGCGTAACCAAAATCGACAAAATCCAGTTTGCCAACCGCGAAGACCGCCAGGCCGAGAACGTACGCAAGATGCTCTTAGCCATGGTCAGCGACGTGCGTGTGGTCCTCATCAAAATGGCCGACCGGCTACACAACATGCGCACCCTGCAGCATCTGTCGCCTGATCGCCAGGAATCCATCGCCCGCGAAACACTGGATATCTACGCTCCCTTGGCCCACCGGCTGGGCATGGGCAAGGTGCGCGGCGAATTAGAAGACCTGGCCTTCCGTTACGTCGATCCCTTTGGCTACGAACAGGTCAAGACTGCGGTCGATGCGGCACGCGATGAGGATGAGCAATTCCTCAACTCGGTAGAATCCCTGCTCAACGAACGGCTGCGGGAAAACAACATCGAAGCGCGCGTAGAGTGGCGCATCAAGCGGCTCTACAGCATTTATCAAAAACTCCAAAAGCAAAAGATCACCGTAGACCAGGTGTACGACTTGCTGGCAGTCCGCGTGATCACCGCAACCGTACAAGACTGTTACGCCGCCTTTGGCCTGATCCATTCCATATGGCGCCCGGTGCCGGGCCGCATCAAGGACTTCATCGCCATGCCCCGGCCCAACCTCTACCAATCCCTGCACACCACGGTCATGGGCGAGGGCGGACATCAATTCGAAGTCCAGATCAGGACCGAAGAGATGCATCGCATTGCCGAAGAAGGTATCGCGGCGCATTGGAAATACAAAGCGGCTGGTTCGCCTACCAACGCCCGCGATGAACAGCGCCTCGCCTGGGTCCGCCAGCTGGTCGAATGGCAGCGGGAAATGAGCGACCCCAACGAGTTTCTCTCCACGCTCAAGATCGATCTGTACCCGGAAGAGGTTTACACCTTTACCCCCAAGGGCAAAGTGGTGGTTTTGCCCAAGGACGCGACCCCGATCGACTTTGCCTATTCCATCCACACCGAGGTGGGCAACACCTGCGTCGGCGCCAAGGTAAATGGCCGCATGGCCCAGTTGCGCACCAAGCTGCATAACGGCGATATCGTCGAGGTGGTCACCCAGAATGGCCACACCCCCAGCCGCGATTGGCTTACCTTTGCCAAAAGCTCGCGCGCGCGCAACAAGATCAAGCACTGGCTCAACGAGCACCAGCGCGAGCGGGCGGTCGAAATCGGCAAAAAACTGCTCGACCGGGAAGCGCGCAAGTACAAGGTATCCCTCAGCAAACTCACCGACACGGACTACGCCCGCGCGGCTAGCGAATGTGGCTTGGCCACCGCCGGCGACCTAATGGCCGCCATCGGCTTCGGCAAATATTCTTCGCGCCAGGTATTGAACAAACTTGCCCCCGGCGTCACTTCGCACACCGGAACCGAATTGGAGCCGGGCAAAGAGATCCCCCAGGGCGGCATGTCCCAGGCTGTTCGCCGGGTTCACATGCACGGATCGGACTCCCTGCAGGTGGAAGGCCAGGACGACCTGCTCGTCTACCGCGCCCGATGTTGCAACCCCATTCGCGGGGAAGAGATCGTCGGTTACGTGACTCGCGGCAAAGGGGTGGCTGTGCATGCCCGCAGCTGCCCCAACGTGCAGAATCTGCTCTACGAGAGCGATCGCCGCATCTCCGTGGAATGGGCGCAGATGGTGGACGAGAATGCCAGCCGCAAAATGACCTACCCGGTCAAACTCACCGTCTTTTGCGATGATCGCGCGGGAATGCTGAAGGAAATGACCGCGGTCATCAGCGATGACGGCACCAACATCCGCGGGGTTGATTCCAAATCCACAGCAGACTCAGAAGCCGTCGTTGAATTTGTGCTTGAAGCGGAAGACATGCGCCACCTGAACCGCCTGGTGAGCGGCCTGCGGCGGGTGCCGGGTGTCCGCGACGTGCAGCGCGCCCACAAGGTTTAATGTGATTCCATGAGTCCTTCTGCCAAGTCACCAATTTCCACAAAGAATGCACCCGAAGCCATCGGTCCCTACTCCCAGGCCGTGGCGATCCCGGAACTGATTTACACCTCAGGGCAGATCCCGCTCGATCCTGCTACGGGTCAACTGGTCGAAGGCGGGATCCGGGAACAGACCAAACGCGTGCTCGAAAATCTCGAGGCTGTGCTGGCCGCGGCAAACAGCCATCTGCAACATGTGGTCAAGACGACCGTCTATCTCAAAAGCATGAATGATTTTGCTGCGATGAACGAAGTTTACGCTGCTTATTTCGCCAGGGAAGGTTGGGTTCCACCGGCGCGTTCTACTGTCGAAGTAGCCAGGCTGCCCAAAGACGCGCTGGTCGAAATCGAAGTCATCGCGCTACGATAAGCCGCGTCCTTCACGGACGCACCGCATCGAATTTCGAGGAGCATTTCATGGAAAAAGTAGAGAAGACGGATGCCGAGTGGCGTGCTGAACTAACCCCGGAGCAGTATCACGTGATGCGGCAAAAGGGGACAGAGCCGGCATTCTCGGGTGCGCTTTACCGCAATCACGCTGACGGAACCTACCGTTGTGGCGCCTGCGGCGCGGAGCTTTTCAGCTCCGACACCAAATTTGAATCCGGCAGTGGCTGGCCCAGCTTTTCCGTGCCGGCAAACGCTGAGGCAGTGCATTTGATTGAAGACAAGAGCCACGGCATGACTCGCACCGAAGTGACCTGCGCACGCTGCGGCGCCCACCTCGGACACGTCTTCCCCGACGGTCCAGGCCCTGGCGGCCTGCGTTACTGCATCAACTCGTTGTCGCTAGGTTTTGACCCCAAACAATCCGGGGAAAAGGAATAGTCAGCGCCTGGAGGGTTCAAGCCTGTAGGGACCCGGGAAAGAAACCGCAGGTCCCTCCACTACGCTTCGCTCCGGTCGGGATGACAATTCTGCTGTGCCCGCATCAGTTCCGTGAGAAACAGAAATGTCCTCCCGACCGGAGCGAAGCGTAGGGACCTGCGGTTTCTTTCCCGGGTCTAACCCTAAGCCTTGACTACCTTGCCCGCCTTAATGCACCGCGTGCAGACACGGATCCGCTTGCTGCCGCCGGGCACCTCGGCCTTAACGGGACGAAGATTGACATTCCAGCGCCGCTTGGAAACATTGTGCGCATGCGAGATCTTATTGCCGAACTGCGGACCCTTGCCGCAGACAGTACAAACCTGAGCCATGACCAACTCCAGATAACTTATGCTTTTCGCAGAAACATGCGGCAGTCTTGATTCTGTGCGCAGGGCACACGACAGGGCACGCACCAAACCGGCGAACCCTTAGTATAGCCGTCCCCGTAACCGACGACAACCCGGGTTGATAGAATCTTGAGCGCTGATGAATGCTCCTCCCCAAGCATCCCGCGCCCCGTGGTCAATCGTCTGGGTCGCTTTTGCGGTGCGTGTCGTTTACCTGACCCTGGCCCATACCTACCGCATCCGCCCTTACGACGACCACATCTTGTTTGGAGAGGAGATGGGGCGAATCGCCCGCGCATTGGCCACCGGCTACGGTTACTCTGACCCTTTTCGCGGCCACACTGGCCCCACTGCGTGGGTAGGCCCCCTTTTCCCCCTGCTCCTCGCCGGGGTCTTCAAGCTATTCGGCGTCTTCACCCCGCTCTCCGCGTGGGTCATTCTCACCCTCGACAGCCTGTTTTCGGCTCTGACCGCCGGCGCCGTCTGGGAAATCGCTGCACGCTGTTTCAACCAGAAGGTAGCCCGCTGGTCGGCGTGGATCTGGGCTCTCTACCCGGCAGCCATGCAGTATGCAGTGCGCTGGGTTTGGGATACCTCACTCACCACCTTTCTGTTCTCCTGGGTGTTCGTGGTCGCCTTACGCTTGCGCTCCGGCGCCACCCTGGGGCGCTGGGCCCTCCTGGGGCTGCTCTGGGGCCTCACCGGCCTCAGCAACCCGGCACTTCTCATCTTCCTGCCTGCTTGCGGACTCTGGGTGCTCGCGGGCACCCCCGGCTGGAAACGCCAGGCTGGTGGAGTCCTGCTGGCAGCGGCGCTCTTCACTGCTTGCCTGGGACCCTGGACCTGGAGGAACTGGCAAGTCTTTCACCAATTCGTGCCCGCACGGGGCAATTTCGGCGCCGAGCTGTACCTGGGCAATGGACCAGGAGCAACCGGCCTAATCATGGAGCATGACCATCCCATCCAGGCGCCCGGCCAACTGCGCCTCTACACCCACTTAGGAGAAATCCGTTACTCCAGAATGCGCGGCGAGCAAGCGATGGCCTTCATCCACTCCGATCGGATGTTATTTGTGGGCAACACCCTCAAGCGCGTCTTCTTTTTCTGGGCCGGCGTTCCCCATCCATCGAGCAAGACCGAGTGGGTCGAATACGCGCGAAGTCTGAATTTCATCTTTGGTAGTGTCTGTGGCGTGCTGGGACTCGCCCTCGCCCTCCACCGCAAAGCTCCAGCCGCCGGACTGTTTGCCTGGGCCTTCCTGCTCTTGCCGTTGGTCTATTACGCCGTGGCCGCCCACGCCCGCTTTCGTCATCCGCTGGAGCCGCTGATGGTAGTGCTTGGGGTTTACCTCTTCCAGTCCGCCGAGTTGACCAAAACTGGCCGCAAACGTAAACTTAGAGAGCTTGGGATCTAAGCCTACGTCTGCTCACCTCTAGGGTTTGAGCACCTTACGGCAATCCATTTGCAGCCCAGCTAGTTTTGTTCGCGCCATTGTGAATACGGCGTGTGGAGGTTTTTATGTACGCAGTGATCCGCACAGGCGGTAAACAGTATCGCGTCGCTCCCGGCGACGTAGTTAAAATCGAAAAGGCCGGAGGCGAGGCCAACTCCGCAGTGGAGTTTAATGACGTGCTCGCCTTTACCGATGGACATTCCCCAATCGCCAAGCCCTCCGACGCCAAGGTTCTGGGCACGGTCGTGAGCGAGGGACGTGGGGACAAGGTCCTGGTCTTCCATTTCAAGCGCAAGAAGCAATACAAGAAGCTTCAGGGTCATCGCCAGGCCTACTCCGAGATCCGGATTAACAGCATCGAGGTCAACGGCTTCAGCTATGGCAGCGACCAATCAAAATCGGATCGGGGATAGGCAATGGCACATAAAAAAGGCTTAGGCAGTTCCAAAAACGGCCGCGACTCCAACGCTCAGCGACTGGGTGTAAAGATCTTTGCTGGCCAGGTAGTCACCGGTGGTTCCATCATCGTCCGTCAGCGCGGCACCAAGCTGAAGCCCGGTTTGAACGTCGGCCGGGGCAAAGACGACACCCTTTACGCCGAGATAGCCGGCAAGGTGAACTTCATCGATCGCGGCCGGACCGGCCGTTTTGTCACCGTAGAACCCGTAGAAACCCCAGCAACCTAATCCGGTCTTCTTCGCTTCATCTCAGGGCATGACTAACCTCGTGCCCTGAACGTGCGTTTGGGCTCTAACCCCGCAACAGACCTGTCAGACACCATCCCCGCACATACCGCCGGGTGCCCCACATCCCCGATTTCCTGTGTAGTTTCATGGGTTCCCTGGACTTCATGCGGCTCTCCTTAAAGAGAGCCGCACACGCGGTCCTGTCCAGAGCTGCGTACAGGAAATTCGGGGCATCTCGCTCGTTTTTCGCGAGATGTGGGATACC
>Ga0302180_10004734_pt1 | contig 10060 bp, 7 predicted proteins | sample I_Palsa_E3_2_FD_200575 | JGI IMG/M metagenome (GOLD analysis project Ga0302180, IMG submission 200575) | Peat permafrost microbial communities from Stordalen Mire near Abisko, Sweden - I_Palsa_E3_2 | ecosystem: Environmental > Terrestrial > Soil > Palsa > Peat permafrost | place: Sweden: Abisko... | reverse complement strand
GTCTCGGTTTCTCCAACCCCAACGCTACTTACAACGTTGGCGCTGATATCACCCTGACTCCTAAAATCGTCTCTACTACCCGCTTCGGCTACTTCTTCAATAACTATCACGACGCTGGTTGGCCCACCACGGGTGTAGACCTTAGTTGGCAAACCAATGGCGTGGGCGCACTTGCTAACTGCACGCCTCAGCCATGTACTCCGAGCGTCCCCCTGCCGGCCGCCTTGCAGCTTCCCACTAGCACCACCACCGATCCCTTTGATCAACAGTACACTGAGGTCAATGCCAGCAAGCACTACCAGTTCAACCAGGACGTGGCGTTCTTTAAGAGCGGCTGGTTCGGGACCCATAACATCAAGGCCGGCTATCAATTCAACAAACTCTCCAACGTGATCAATCAGCACGGCAACGTTCCTTTAGTGGATATGTATATCGGTGCCGGCAACTATCACGCCAATCAAAACACCGTAAACGGGGCCGACAACTGCGCTACTCTGTCGCCGGAATGGGGTGGCTGCGCCGGTGAGTACGGTTATGTAATTATCAATGACTTCGCCACCGTGCTGAAAAATGGCTCTGGCGCACTCGTGCCCGCCACGGACCAGAACCATGCCTTATTCGTGCAGGATGCCTGGACCATCGGACACGGTCTCACCCTGAATCTCGGTATCCGTTTCGAAAAAGAAAACCTGCCCGCCCCTCCGGGAATCGGGATTGCCGATATCAAGACCATCAGCTTCTCATGGGCCGACAAGATTGCTCCTCGCGTGGGAGCTGCATGGGGATCGCGCGACGGCAAAATGAAGATCTTTGGCAGCTTTGGCGTCACCAACGACGTGATGAAGCTGCTGCTGGCCCAGTCCTCGTGGGGCGCGCAGGGATTCGAGAATTGCTACTACCCGTTCGGTCCAGATTCGGTCGGCACCTTCACCAACGCTGATCTCACCTCTACTGTCGCCTTCAACTCTACGGACCGCGCTTGCCCCACAGGCGTCTCCACCTCGCCAGCCAACTTTGTCGGCGGCGTAACTCCGTTATCTCTCACCGATAACAGTGGCGTTTCGCTGGTTGAAAACGTCAACTTCCGTCCCGAGGAGCCAGTCGCCCCCGGCCTCAAGCCCTATCGCCAGCACGAGTACGTCGGCGGATGGGATTACCAGATCAACAAGGATTGGGCCTTCGAAGCCCGCTATGATCGCCGCCGCCTGGATCACGTCATCGAGGACGCTTCGTTGGCCGATCCCAGCGCCTTCGAAATCTATACCGTCGTCAATCCCGGCCAGGGCGTAAATAAGACACTGAATGGCTATGCCAGTTACCTCACCTCGCTAGGCGATGCCTACGGTCCCGGCACAGCCGCCTTTAACGGCAATCCTGCCACGCCGTTCGGCACCTGCACCGGTTGCCCCAACAACCCGGTGGCCATCCGCGACTACGATGGTTTGGAATTCCGGCTGACCAAGTCGCAGGCCAGGGGCTGGTCTGGAATGTTCAGCTATACCTACAGTCGCCTATGGGGCAACTATGCCGGCCTCACCACCACCGACCAAAGCGACGGCGGCATCACCGGACGCAACTCGCCCGATACCACCCGTTCGTTCGATGAGCCGTTTTACTACTTCGGCGCTAACGGCAGGTCCACTGATGGGCCTCTGCCCACCGACCGTCCCAACGCGTTCAAGACCTACGCTTACTACGCCATGCCCTGGCGCGGCAACTACAGAAACAACACCACCACCTTCGGACTCTTCCAGGTCGCTTACTCCGGCAGCCCGATGAGTTCGTTTACCGACGTGGGCCTAGCCAACCCCGATGGCGCAAGCACACCAGCCGTGCTCGAAGCCACCTACATCTTCGGCCGTGGCAACTGGGTCAACGTAAATCAGGACGCGTCCGGAAACATTACGTTCGGCAATCCCTACGCGCGCCGCACACCGTGGTACACCCAGACCGATTTCAACCTGCAACACTCCGTCAAGGTGAACAAGAACAACGAGAGCCAGGTACTCAACTTCAACGCCACCTTTACCAACCTGCTCAATCAACACTCAGTCACTTCGTACTGGGAAGGATTCAACTCGAACTACCTCGGTTCGGTGTTGTTGCCAAACGGACAGAGCATTTTCAACGGTGCAGCTTTTTACCAGGCCGCCGAAACCGGATACAGCGCCCAAGCGTCGTCCGCCGGAATGGTTCTGAACGGCATGTATGGGCAACCAAACCTCTGGCAGATCTCGCGCCATATCCGCCTCGGGGCGCAGTTTACTTGGTAGCTGCCTGCACGGCAAAACAGTTTCAGGAGGCCCGATCGGGCCTCCTTTTTTTCCCGTAGGCACCGAATCGATTGGCACACGGCCGAATGTGAATTCAATAAATACTCCAGGGGCCAGATGACCCTCCGAGAAAACCAGGGGTTGCGGTTCCCGAGGGAATTTGTTTTGAAGTCGTAGAGGCTTCCTCTTTAGCCGACGCGGTTGCTTCGAGGACCTTCTCGTGAATGTGAGACGAGAACAGGTGGAACCATCGCAAAACGACCAAGGTCGCGAAGATCCACCACAGGAACCAGGTCTTCTGAAGGAAAAGGATCACGGGACTCCTCCCAGTCTCTCGCTAACGCCCACGAAAGTGGTATTCAGCCGAACCTTCCGCAGTATACTATATAGTCGATGGAGGTACTAGACATAGGAGATTAGCGCATGCTACACCCGTTGTTTGCTGTCATGTTCCTGCTGCTCAATGAGACCGACCGGTTCCAGGGCGCATTTGATGCGGCCACTGAGAGGAACGAACGAGCAGTGACATGTCAGCATCGTTGCGCGGCAAGTAGTAAAAGGGGCGGATATCCCTTCTCCTCGAGCCGAAGCGCTTGCGCCGATTCAGCGACTATCCTCCCGGCGACCGTTACACGCACCTTGCCCACAGCCGGAGAAATCGTGATGGGATGGTCAGGCCCGGGAATTCTGATCTCCTTTCCTTTGCTCGTCTTTGTCTCCATTTGCGCTCCTCGCGATACTAGTTACAGCTTCGAGCCGCCATCGACTGGAATGCTCGCTCCTGTGATCCAGCGCGCACCATCAGATGCCACAAAAGCGACTACGTCGGCGATGTCTTCAGGTTTGCCGATCCGCTTCAATGCCTGCATCCCCAACGTGACCTCGCGGCCCGCTTCTGTCTTCGTAAAATTCGACATATCCGTGTCGATTACTCCTGGTGCGACAGCATTTACGCGTATGCCACTTGGCCCGAGAATGGCGGCCCAGTGTTTGACCAGAGTCTCAATTGCTCCTTTGGTAGAGGCATAAGCAAGAATTGAAGGGTTTTCCAAACCGGGCTTGCCCACCACCGTACGAGCTACAGCGGAAGAGATGAGAACGATGTTTGAGCGCTCACCAAGGATTGGCAAGAGTTGCTGCACCAGGAAGAATGGACTTCGGACGTTCGTTGCAAAGAGATTGTCAAAATCCTCTACCGTGTAATCCGCGATGCGTGCCGCCTTGCTGATTCCGGCGTTGAGCACAAGCACATCCAATCGATCGCCGACGATTGAGCGCACCTGTTTTGCTAGCAGCGCAGCACCGTTCGGCGTTCCCAGATCCGCCGAGATCGCTTTTGCGCGTCCGCCTCTCGTTAGGATCTCAGAGACCAGGGATTCCGCTTCCTGACCGGAGCGGCCGTAGTGAACCAGGACGTGTGCCCCGGCCCTAGCAAGTGCCGCCGCTGTAGCGCGGCCGATTCCTCTTGACGCGCCTGTCACGAGCGCAGTTTTGTTTTGGAGTGTAGTCATTGTCCTCTCTCGTCCTGTCAGTTTAACGGATAATACGGTTGCGCCACCTGGAGCCGAAGGAGAGCCGACGCCGCCGGGTGCCCGCTCTCAACCATGTCCGCGCGAATACATCTCTTCAGGCCCATGGACCGAGTGCATGCGCCGATTCAGGCATTCATTCCGCCATCCACGGTAAGATTCGCCCCGGTAATGTACGAGGACTCCGCGCCCGCGACAAACGCCACCAGCGCAGCTACCTCATCAACGTGCCCGTAGCGGTTGAGTGCTGTAACGGCCTTCTGCGGCACCGCCCACTCGCCCGCGGCGGGATTCAAATCCGTGTCAATCGGACCCGGCTGCACGTTGTTTACCGTGATGCCCCGGCTCCCGACCTCTCTGGACAGCCCCTGGGTAAATATCTTCACGGCTCCCTTCGTGGCCGAGTAGGGCACAAGCCCGGGCGTTTGGACACGCTCACCCACGGCCGAACCGATCATTATGATGCGACCACCGGCAGTCATGTGCTTCAGCGCCGCCTGGGTCGCAACGAATACCCCGCGGATGTTGATATCGAGCACGCGATCCATCTCTTCCAGCGTGGTCTCCTCGAACGCTTTCGGAATCGCTGTGCCGGCATTGTTCACAAGGACGTCGAGCCGCCCGAATGTCGCGACGGTCTTTTCGACCGCGGCTTTGCCGGCGTCGGCATCCGCGGCGTCCGCCTGAATCGCGATCGCCTTTCCGCCGGCGCGTTCAATCTCCTTGACGACCGACGCGGCCGCGTCAGCACCTTTCATGTATGTAATGGCCACCTTCGCTCCGTCCGCGGCCAGACGCTTAGCGATTGCAGCGCCAATGCCGCGCGAGCCCCCCGTAATGAGTGCAATCTTTCCTTCCAATTTCTTTGACATTGTCCATCTCCTTGAATTAGACATATGCTCATCAGGCATGAGCCAAATCTTCTTGCTCGCCCAAGGCATCCCAATCACCACATTGGATTACGCAGTTGGCAGAGTAGTAGCGCCTTTGCACGATACTTTGTTAAGCTGGCAGCAATGCCTCGCAAGCATGGGAGTGGGAAATGGAATTACGACATCTTCGCTATTTCGTCGCAGTCGCGGAGGCAGGAAGCCTGACGGTGGCAGCAGAGCAAAGGCTGCATACGTCACAACCTTCCCTTAGTCGGCAGATTCGAGATCTTGAGGACAAGGTGGGCGCCCAACTCCTGACTCGAAGGGCTCGCGGCATCGACCTGACACCGGCGGGCCTAGCCTTCCTGGATCAGGCCCGCGCGATCCTATCGCAGGTTGACGCAGCTGCTGAAGCTGCGCGCCGGGTCGCTCATCCCGCCAAGCCGTGCTTCACCATGGGCTTTCTGACCGGACACGAATTGACATGGATGCCTGAAGCCTTGCGGATCTTGCGCGATGAGCTGCCTAACATCGACGTGATGATATCGAGTCAATCCTCCCCGCAGCTCGCGGACGGCCTTTCGAAAGGAAAAATCGATGCAGCTTTTCTTCGACGAGAAAAAGGAGTGCCAGGGTTAGCGTTTTGTCTTCTTGTGAAGGAGCCTCTGATGGTGATCTTGCCTAGTGACCATCATCTCGCTGCGCTCAAAACCGTCAGTCCGAGGGATCTAGTAGGCGAGACATTCGTGGCCGTGTCCGGCACGGCTCCTGTACTGCGTAAGATCATCGACAATTACCTGAAGCGGTCCGGAGTCAATATCACGCCCGCTCACGAGGCGGACCACGTCACCATGGGACTTTCCTTAATAGTGTCGACGCGCGGTGTAGGGTTGTTACCTGCTTACGCACAGAACTTTCTCCCTTCGTCTGTCACGAGTCGCCCTCTGAAGGGATCTACCCCAACCGTCGATCTGGTCCTCGGCTACAGAAAGTCGAACGAGTCTTCCATCCTAAAGCTTCTGCTTTCGAGATTGGACGAGTTGGTGGCTCGTGTCTCAAAGAAGGCGCGTTGAGCTAGAGATGTGCGGCCCGCGCCCCTGCTGTCGCCGTCAGACTTCCGACTTCGCCGACCCGCCGAGATAACACAAGTATCGTAAGTCCATTCACACCACCATGCTTCTGAGGCATCGATGCCAGCGCAACAAAGTATGCTTCAACCGCGATACGAATAACTAACTCCGCAATCTAACCCGTTCAGCCGATGCTGAGAACAATCATGCACGGTCTAGCGCGATATCAAGAATTCTACCTGCTGCTCGATTTCAGCGATCGCGATGGGAGCAAAGTTGGCCTCACGCAGTTGCTGGTTGAGTTGAGCCAATTTCGTTTGCTTGAATTGGATCCACTCTGCGATGCGGGCTTTTACCTGTTGGCTTGATTCTCTGTAAACCGCTATCGCCTGTGACGGCACGACACGATCTCCGCCTTCAACCACTCGCAGCGCTGATGTCAGGCCGGTGTAGGCATCCTTCAGCCCGGAACCCTCCGCTGCTGTGTGTTCCTTATTCGTTAGAATCCTGCCGATTCCGGATTGAGCTTCCGCCAGCGCCGGCTTGAGCTGTGCGCTTTGCGCTCCCAGCTGTTGCCGCCCCAGCTTCTGTTGAATGTCGGCCAGTTGTATTTGAACTGAGTTGATCTCGGCCAGCGCGCGGCGCGCTTCGATGGTTTCGCCAAAGATCTGCTGGCCCAACTGCCACTGCTGCGTGAGTGCATCGGGAGTCGCGGGCGAGCGCGGATCGATGACCACTTTCAATGACTGGTTTTGCGCCTTTCCATCGACCGTCAGGCGGACCTGATAGATTCCCGGTACGGCCTTCGGTCCGCTCGGATTGCGGTACTCGGCAGCTTCGTCCGCGCTCGGGCCGCCGGAGTTGCCCCATGTCAGGTTCCAGACGAAACGGTGCATTCCAGCAGTCTTCTCGAGGACTTCAGGCTTGGAAAACCAGCGCTCGGCGACGGGAAGCGGCTGATGCTTCCCGGTTCCCTGATCCTGTGAAGAATGATCCTCTGAAGAACGATCATTTGAAGAAAAGGTTCGGACGAGGTTGTGTTGTGCATCGAGAATTTCCAGTCGAACGCTGTTCGCCGGAAACGGAAGGAAATAATCCATCATCGCGCCACTAGGAGGATTCTCTGCCGTCGGTTCCTCGGGCGGAAGCGGCGTTCCTGAAAAGGAGTCGTTATCGATGCGAACCGCTGTGGCCGGACGGTAAAGCCACGGACCACCCGCCCTTTTCGCCTCCAGCACCTGGCGAAGCGGCGTGATGTTATCGAGAATCCAGAAAGCGCGGCCAAACGTGGCAATCACCAGGTCATCGCCCTGAATCTTGAGATCGCGGACACCAGTGACCGGCAGATTCAATTGCAAAGACTGCCAGTGGTCCCCATCGTCCAACGATACGAAAACGCCAAATTCGGTTCCGGCGAAGAGGAGCCCTTGGCTCTGCGGGTCTTCGCGAACGGCGCGCAAGAATGCGGGAGCAGTAATGCCGCTTGTGACCAGTTGCCAGGTTGCTCCGTAGTCACGCGTTCGATAGATGTAGGGCGTCTGATCGTCGAGGCGTCCGCGATCGACGGCCGCGTAGGCGACGGCAGGATCAAAGTGCGAAGCTTCAATCAGCGAAATCTTGCTCCAGTCGTTCAATCCCGGCGGGGTGACATCTTTCCAGTTCTTTCCGCCTTCGCGGGTCAAATGAATCAGTCCGGTGTCGCTTCCCGCCCAAATCAGATCGCGGTTGAGGGGCGATGGCGCGATTGTGAACACCACCCCATAACCGGCGCGTTTCGCCTTCTCGATGGTTGGCGGATCTTGCGCTTTCTTATCGTTTGCGTCATGCGCATCGTGGGCTGATCCGGTGAGATCGGGGCTGATGGTCTCCCAGTGCAGACCGCCATCGACAGTCTTCGTCACGTATTGCGTTCCGAGATAAAGCGTTGTTGGTTCTACCGGGGAAAGAACCAGCACCGGAGTCCAAGGGTCCCGATATTTGCGCTCATGGATCTCCGTGTCCCACCCAATTGCGGGCCATGGAGTGATGTCTTGGCTCAGGCCAGTCCGTTTGTTGAAGCGCGTAACCGTACCGTAAGTCCCACTCACATAAATGATGCCGGAATCCTTCGGATCGACCACGATGTATCCGCTCTCGCTTGGGCCCGCAGTAAACCAGTCCCGCGGCGTGATTTGAGCGTGGTCGGTACGGCTTAGAACGGCGGCGGAGCCGCTATCCTGCTGTGTGCCGTACACGACGTAGGGAAACTGGTTGTCGGTGGTGACATGATAGAACTGCGCCGTAGGCTGGTTATACCAAGTGCTCCACGTTTGGCCCCGATTGAGGCTGATCGTGGTTCCCTGGTCTGTTGCAAGAATCATGCTGGCGGAATTCTTCGGGTCAATCCAGAGCTCGTGATAATCATCTCCGCCCGGCGCGCCACGGACGACCGAAATTGTCTTCCCGCCATCCTCAGATCGATAGAGTGCGACATTCGGCATGTAGATCACATCGGGATGGTGCGGATCGATGGTGATGCGATTGAAGTACCATGCCCGGCTGGTAAGACGGGGATCGGCATTGGCCAGCACCCAGGTGTTGCCTCCATCATCGGAGCGATAAAGGCCGGATTTGTTCGCCTCGGGTTTGCTTGTCTCGATGAGCGCATACACGCGCTTGCCGTCTGGCGCAATGTCGACGCCAACCCGTCCCCAATCGCCTTCGGGGAGTCCGTTTCCGTCGAGACGAGCCCACGTTTTGCCGGCATCCTCAGAACGGTAAAGGCCGCCACCAGGTCCATCGATAGGAGCATACGAACTCCACGGAGGGCGCCGCGTGCGCCATGCGCCGGCAAACAACAGCTGCGGGGAAGAAGCACACATCGCAAGATCTGAAATGCCGATTTCGGACCCCAGATCGAGAACCCGCGCCCAATGCGCTCCACCGTCTATGGATTTGTAAACGCCGCGCTGTTCATTCGGACCATAAGCGTGCCCCAGAGCGCCGACATAAACGACGTTTGGATCTTGCGGATCGATCACAATACGGCTGATCTGTCGCGTGTCTTCCAATCCGATGTGATTCCATGTTGCGCCGCCATCGGTGGATTTGTAGAGCCCGTTACCGGAAGAGAGATCCTCTCGAATATCGGTTTCGCCGGTTCCGGCATAAATAATTTTAGGATCGGAGGGAGCCACGGCAAGAGCACCGATCGAGGCCACCGGCTGGCCGTCGAAGATCGGCGTCCAGACAACTCCGGCATCGGTTGTTTTCCAGATGCCGCCATTCACTGAGCCAAAATAAAACGTTGTCGAGTCGCCCGGAATGCCAGCCACAGCTACTGCACGTCCGCCGCGGAACGGGCCGATAAGGCGCCATTTGAGCCCATTCACCAGTTCCGGAGGGACCGACTGGGCAACCGCTGCCATCGTTAACAACTGAAAAGCACACGTGGAGATAAGATATGTTAAGCGCGATCTGAATCGGTGCAAGTCCTAGGCCCTCGTTCTTCCTACCCCGGTTGGTTGACATTCTATGCCTGAGTTTTCGATCACGCACGTATCCAATCAGGCGAAGCCCAGTTTCGCCGGTTCGCCGAACTAATTGTCAGAACTGTGCAGTTTGGACCAGGCGAACCATTGGTGCCAAGCCTATGCTGTACTCATTGAGAGACGAACAGTCGCAGTCAAGGGCGCTCTTCTATGTCTCTTGGAAAGAGACAATGGAATATGGCTCATATTACCCGCAATTCGATACCCAAGCTGCCTAAAGCTCCCCAACCGCCTCTGTCGCATCCCGGGGCGACTCCTGACTCGGACCGCGCCAAGAGGCCGTCGCTCGCCCAGCCCGCTGCAGGCGAGCAGGAATTGACCCCCGGAGATCGCGTTGAGGGGTTGGGCACCTTCGGAAAGCCGACTGGAGAATTCGGCACAGTTGAGCGAGCAAACGAAGATGACGCGGAAGTCAAATGGGATGATGACGGTCGTGTGAGGGTCCACCAGCCATCGCTCAGGAGAGTTTAGCCAGCCCCATTCCCTACGGCGTGGAAGTGGCCCGGCCACTCGCTAGGTGAAAGTGCTAATGGCACGGGGCTGTTCTTTCTTGAACAGTCTTAGTTGGGATGAGCAGAAAACCTATGCCCGATCAGGTTACGAATAAGAGTGCGATTGCCGAACAAAGTCAGGTGCGGGTGGTAGAAGTAGCGCTGCCGTCTTCGACCTCGCCATCCGATAAGCTGCTCAGCAGAATCGCGATTCTGCTCTTCATATTGGTGGCCGGCGTGCTGACAGTGTTCGGCTACTACGCGAGCTCGATTTGCATCACGGTTGTCCTGGCAG
>Ga0302180_10004733_pt1 | contig 10061 bp, 8 predicted proteins | sample I_Palsa_E3_2_FD_200575 | JGI IMG/M metagenome (GOLD analysis project Ga0302180, IMG submission 200575) | Peat permafrost microbial communities from Stordalen Mire near Abisko, Sweden - I_Palsa_E3_2 | ecosystem: Environmental > Terrestrial > Soil > Palsa > Peat permafrost | place: Sweden: Abisko... | reverse complement strand
CGAGATGAAGGTGCGCCGGTTCGTGGCCGACGCCAGCCACGAGCTCCGTACGCCGCTGACCGCGATCCGCGGGTACGCGGAGCTGACCCGCCCGATGCGTTCTGACGCGCCGGCCCAGATGAGCTACGCGCTGGAGCGCGTCGAGTCCGAGGCCGAACGCATGACCGCGATGGTCGAGGACCTGCTCATGCTGGCCCGCCTGGACGCCGGCCGGGAACTCGCCCGCGACCCCGTCGACCTGACCCACCTGCTGCTCGATGTGGTCAGCGACGCGGTGGCCAGCAGTCCCGAGCACCACTACGAGCTGAAGCTGCCCACCGAACCGGTCACCGTGACCGGCGATGCGAGCCGCCTGCACCAGGTGTTCGCCAACCTGCTGGCCAACAGCCGGGTGCACACCCCGCCGGGCACCCGCGTGGTGGTGATGCTGAGCAGCAACGATCCCGCCACGGCCGTGGTCACCGTGCTCGACGACGGCCCGGGCATCGACGCCGGCCTGCTGCCCACCATCTTCGAGCGGTTCGCCCGCGGTGCCGAGTCCCGGCACCGCGATGCCGGCAGCACCGGCCTTGGGCTGGCCATCGTCCGGGCCATCGTCGAGAACCACCACGGCACGGTCCAGGTCACGAGCCGTCCCGGGCAGACCGCGTTCATCGTGCACCTGCCGGTCCGGCCCGCCTGACCGGGTAGTGGGGTAAGTAGAGGACGCGTGCCTCAAAAGATGCTTGAGGGGCTTCCTCCTAGGTGAAGGAGAGAGCCGAGATGAGCCACGGGGCTGATTACACCTGGATACCCGGAGTCCACGTCGGAGACGATATACCGCTGTGCGAGCGTTGCGGTCATCATGCTGGTTCACATCACAATGTCACTAGCTGCTCGATCCGGGGCCGCTGGTGGCGGCGATGCCGGTGCAACGGCTATCTCAGGTCTGATCTGAAAGGTCCGGTGTCACCTGGGCTCCTCGACACGCCAGGTGACCGCTAGCTGGCTATTGCCGGACGGCTGCCGCCACGGGGGCACCATCACTGCGTGGTGGGCGGCGTATGGATGAGCTTCTTATTGACGAACTCGTCGATCCCCAGCGGCCCGAGCTCGCGGCCGACACCGGATCGTTTGGTGCCGCCGAATGGGAGCTCCGGGCCGCCGAGTTCGGCCGTGTTGATCCAGACCATCCCGACGTCGAGCCGGTCAGCGACATCGGCCGCCAGGCTCTCGTCGCTGCTGAAGACGGCGCCGCCCAGCCCGAAAGCGCTGCTGTTGGCCAGCTCTACCGCCTCATCGGCGTCGGCCACCGAGTAGACCACGGCCGCCGGACCGAACAGCTCCTCGGTGTAGGCCCGCATGTCCGGGGTCACGCCGGACAGCACGGTCGCCTCCACGAATGCGCCCGGCCCGTCGATGCGATGCCCGCCGAGGTGTACCGTCGCGCCCTTGCTGACCGCGTCGTCGATCTGCTCCATCAGGTTGCGCGCCGCCTGCTCAGAGGACAGCGGCCCGTAGCTCGTCGCCGGGTCAGTCGGATCCCCGGTCACGTAGCTGGACATCGCCGCCGTGAACTCCCGCATGAAGTCGTCGTAGACCGCACCGGTGACGATCATCCGCTTGGAGGCGTTACACGCCTGCCCGCCGTTCTCCATCCTGGCCCTTGCGGCCGTCTTGGCCACCTTCGGCAGGTCGGCCCCGTCCAGCACGATGAACGGATCCGAGCCGCCCAGCTCCAGCACAACCTTTTTGAGGTTCTGCCCGGCCACCGCGGCCACGGCCGACCCGGCCCGCTCGCTGCCGGTCACCGACACCCCGGCGATGCGCGGATCGGCAATCATGCTGGCGACCTGCTCGTTGCTCGCGAAGATGTTGATGTAAGCGTCTTGCGGCAGCCCGGCGTCGTGGAATATCTGCTCCATGGCCAGGGCTGACTCCGGGCACTGCGGCGCGTGCTTGAGCACGATGGTGTTACCGATCATCAGGTTCGGCGCGGCGAACCGGGCGACCTGGTAGTACGGGTAGTTCCACGGCATGATGCCCAGCAGCGGCCCGATCGGGGACTTGCGCACCCAGGCGGTGCCGGGCAGGTTCGAGGCCAGCGGCTCGTCCTTGAGCAGCGCCGCCCCGTTGTCGGCGTAGTACTGGTAGATGGCGGCGGCGAACCGCAGCTCTCCCAGGGCCGCCTTGGTGACCTTGCCCATCTCCCGGGTGATGATCGCGGCCAGTTCATCCGCGCGATCGAGGTACAGCTGGGAAACCCGGCGAAGGATCTCGGCGCGCTCTTCCAAAGAAGTACGCCGCCACGAGGTGTAGCCCCGTGCGGCTCTGGCCAGCACCTCGCTGATCTCAGCGTCGGTCGCCGTCGGGTACTCGCTTTCCACCTTGCCCGTGGCGGGGTTCACTACCTGGTACATCATCGAGCCTGCCTCCATCGCAACATCGGGTCATCCCATTACACGCCAGGACGGCGCGCTGCGGGATCAGCGGCCCTCCACCAAGGAGGCCGGCGCCAGGCGCGGCGCTACGAACGCACCGGCGGAACGCTGGCGAGCCCCTGACTACGCCTGCCCACTGGCGGTCACCAGAAACGGCCCGGAGACGGTCAGCCCCCATCACTGAAGGTGACTATTCGCGGAGCCGTGTCATGACTTACTAATGGCCAGGACAGCGTGGATCTCAGCTGCCATGTCGTGGACCTGCTGAGTAAGAAGAGTATTCGACGCCAGTTCCGCGGATAGGGCTGCCTCGACATCCTCTATGTGCTTTTCCTGGTCCGCGATAGCCGCCAGAGTCAGTTCCAGGTTTCGCTCGGACCGGTTCGCTGCGGCGGCCACAAGAAATCCGATGAACAGCTCTGCGACCGTCGTAACAAGGTTCAGCGGGAAGTTGAATGCCGTTCCGGTAAACCAGGTCGGCAGGAAGTTAGCGTTGGCGCTGACGATGTGCGTCGCGAAAAGCGCAGTCCACCCGACCACTAGCACGAGCCAGATCATAATATTGGTGGGCCGCCCCATAGCGGCAGATACATAATCCGCTATGCGGTCGAAGATCGATTCTTTGTCTGCGGTTGCCGCTACCGGCGTCATTGTGTTCCTTATAAGTTGATTGGTCTTCCAGCATCAGGGCCAAGCCTGATGGCCACCAGCGGAACGATCGATTCAACATTAAGCGGTCTTGCCGGGACTTGGCTTGTCGCGGGTGGTATTCGCGGCCGGCGCGTCGCCAGCGGTGTTGTCACCGCCCGCCGCGCACCTGGACCGCGGGCTGGGACGCTGATAAATAGCCCTTGGCCCGGTGGTTTGGTGCGGAATCTGGGTGCTGGATTCTCCGGTGAAGGGTTACCCTGGGTTAGCCACCTGAGAGAGGAGGCCGCCATGTGCAGCGGAGATCGCCTGGTAGCGGATTTCGTGGCCGGGACTGGCGCGCGGCCTGGCCTGCCCGCAGTACTCGAAGAGCATCTGACCACCACCGTAGACGGGCTGTGGGTGGTGTGGGCCCATAAGGTGGCCCGGCAAGAAGGCGATCGGTTCATTCCGCTGACCGGCGGTTCCGGCTATCCGGCTGACGCCAGGGCCGAGTGCCGGTTCCGGGGCGCTCACGGCGCCCCCGATCCGGGATGCACGTGCGGTTTTCACGCCCTCTCGAGCCGGAGGTTGCCGGGGCTGCGCGGCCGAAGCGGCCTCAGCGTGCTGACCGTGGCGCTTTCCGGACGCGTGCTGGCCTTCGAGTGGGCCGGCGGAGGAGTGCTGTGGCGGGCCGAGCGGCAGACCGTGGTTCGTATCGAGCGGCCGGCCGGGTTGGACCGGATGGAAGAAGTCCCCGGTCGGCGCCGCCGTCCCGACGATCCCGACGGTCGCCTCGCTGTCCTGCCCGCTGCGGCACCTCGCGATTCGGGGCCGGTGCGGCTGAACCTGCCCGTCTCCGCTCCGGTGCTGCCCGTGTGCCACGACGACGCAGGCTGGTGCGTGGAGTCTCACCTGCCCGGACATTCGCCGGCTTCCCTGGTCCTGGCCTAGAGGTCGCTCGATGATCACGAAGACCGGCCGGAGCCGTCGCGGTCCCGCCGACCTTGGCTAAGCCGGGACGTGGACGAGGACAGACGGCGACGATATCTTATGAGCTAGTCACGTTAATCCGATTCGGTCTGCGGAAATGGGGGGACGGCGCGGTGAGAACTTCGATTGTGGGAGTGCAAGGCGACCTGGTCGGCACGCGCTTCGTGATCGGCGGGGAGCCGGTCACGTTTGGCCGTGAGGAGGACAACGACGTCGTTATTAACGATCCCTCGGTCTCACGGTGGCACGCCGAGCTCCAGCAGGAGGCCGATGGCTACGTCCTCACCGATCGGCACAGCAGCAATGGCACCTGGGTGAACGGCGCCGCGATTACCAGTCACCAGCTCCGGTCGGGCGACGAAATCATTATCGGGGACCAGAAGTTCCGTTTCGAGGTGTCGGATCCGCGAGCCACGATCCAGCGCACCAGCCCGGGGTTGCCCGCCGCGCCGGTCGATCCCGAGTCCGTCTTGAGGGTGATCGTCAGCGGTGGCGGCCCCGTCGGCCTGACCTTCGCGTTGCTGCTGGCCGACCTGATGGGACCGAGGGTGGCCATCAGGGTTCACAACGGCCGCTGGAAGCGCGACGGCGACCAGGTGGTGTGGAAGGGGCCGGAAGAGCGCAACACCCGGCGCCAGCAGGTTGTCACCATTCAGAGCCGCCAGTATCTTAAGCTCCCGGATGAGATGCAGGACCATCTGTTCACCCCTGGTAACTACACCGAGATATGGCCCAAGGGGCCGGACTCCATCGGCGACCACGGCCCGCGCAACATCCGCATCGCTTACGTTGAGGACCGCCTGCTCGACCTCGCTAACCGCAAGCGCGGCCAGATTGAGCTCGTCCCCGAGCCCTTCGACGCCGATTCGGCCCGTGAGGAGATAGCCGACGCGCACGTGCTGGCGATCTGCGAGGGCAGCCGGTCCCGCACCCTCGCGCATTTCTCCGACAAGTTCGGCGCGGCCGATTCGACCTTCTACGGGCTCGACGGCGAGCAGCTCACCGACATGGTGCTTGGGATGCGGGTGAAGTCGCTGCTGCCCGACCCCATGGCGGTCCTGCTGACGGTGGCGCAGAACCGATTCCTGCTGAACTCGCTGCGCGGCGAGGGATTCCTGAACGTGCGGCTCACCACCCAGGAGGCGAAGGAGGCCGTCGGGATCGACCCGATCAGGCAGCTGTTCACCGGCTGCATCCAGACCGACCCCTGCTTGCTTGAGCGCGCCCCGGGCGGCGAGTTCGTCTGTGGCACGCACCACACCTTGTTCCTGCCGGCCTTGCTGCGCGGGTCGGCGTTCTGGTCGCGGATGCTGGAAGGGCTCGCGCTGTTCGGCGTCCCGGAGGAGAACCTGACCGCCGTGACCGCCTTCCAGCTCAACATGGTGCAACGGCCGCGGTTCTCGGCCCGGTTGTTCCCGCGCACCCAGACGACGCCGGGTACGTTCGGCTTCCTGCTCGGCGATGCGGCCAACGCCATCCACTTCTGGCCAGGGCGCGGCTTGAACAGCGGGCTGGCGTCGGCGATCTCCCTAGCCCGGTGCCTGGCTAGGCCCCGGCGCGGCACGACGCTGCGAGACGCCGACTTCGTCCGGCATGAGGCCGTGATGTGCATGCTGCAGTACCGGCACAAGAACCGGGCCTGGCTGCAGATGGTCACCGCCGATGACAACGGTAACTTCCGCGCGATCAAGGACATCGTCGCGCAGGGTGTTGCCGAGGGCGACGAAGGGAACTACGACCGGGATGCCGACCGTGACGCGTTGCTGCGTCGGCTGATCCAGATCCGGGGCCGCTTGACATCGCGCATCGAGGGATTGCCCGACGACGACGCGCTGCGCGCGCACCTGGATTCGCTCAGCGGTCCGCTGATCCATACCCTGCTGGTCAGCGGCCCGTGGGACACCACGAACGTGGGCGGTGAGGAGGTCGATGTCGACTGGCTCTTCACCGAACCGCAACCGGGGCAGTCAGCCTCCAGCCAGTCGCCCCGCCGGCTCAGTGAACCCGACACCGCCCCTCGCTCGGAGCTCGCACACCAGTAGCGGGAGCGAAAGATCACTCAACTTCCCACGGTACGTTGACGGTCATGCCGAACGTACCTGGCGCCATCGAGGCAGGAAAGACCTGGCCGCCGCGCAGCCGGGCACGAGAGGGACCCGCTGTGGTGCGGCTTCTCATTCTCGGCTGGCTGATCGTCGCGGTGCTCGGGCTCGTCGCGTTCCTGCGGCTGGTGGCCTGGGATTCGGTTGAACCGCTGGCCGTGCTCGACGCCCTGAGCCTGATCATCTACCTGCCGGCCTGGGTGGTGGCCGCCGGGGCGCTGATAGCGCGGCGCTGGTCGCTCGCCGCGGCGGCTGCCGTCATCGTCGCCGCCCAGGTGGCGTTCGTCGCGCCGGAACTGCTGGCTGCCGCCCCCGTGCCTACGTGGGCCCGGGATGCCCCGGTGGTGCGGGTGTTCGATGCGAACATCGACCAGAGCCTGAGCTTCCAGACCGGTTACGTGCGGGCCATCGAGCAGGACCGTCCCGACCTGGTCACCCTGGAGGAGTTCACGCCGCAGGCGCTGCAGAGCATGACGGCCTCGGGGGTGCTGGCGGGCTTCGGCTACCGGTGCGGAGCGCCGACCCTCGGCGCGACCGGCTTCCTGATCGCCTCCAGGCTGCGCCTGACCGGCTGCCAGGTACAGACCGTGCTCGCCGGCGGTCAGCAGACGCCGTATATGGTACAGGCCACCTTGTGGACCCCGGGCGGGCCGGTGGCCCTGCGCCTGGTGCATACCCTGGCGCCCTTCCCCTCGACCTGGCCGGAGTGGTCAGCGGCGCTGGCCGCGGTCGGCCGGTCGGTGCGCGTCAGCGGCGACGGCCGCATGCTGATGGTCGGGGACTTCAACGCCTCCTGGGGCAACAGCGGCTTCGCCGCCCTGCTGCACGACGGGCTGACCGACGGGGCCGCGGCACGGGGGCAGGCGACCGACATGACATGGCCGAACGGCGCCGTGGTACCGCCTTTCGTCCGTATCGACCACGTGCTGACCGGAGCACGCCTGGCTGTCACCCAGATCGCCGCCAAGCCAGGATTCGGCAGCGACCACCGCTACCTGCTCGCCACGGTCGCGATCCGGCCCTGAGCTTGAAGAAATGATCGTCGCGCCGACTGCACCCCGGACCCCCGCGGTGACCGGTGAGTGTCTTTTAAGCCGGTCCTTCGCCTGGTCTACTCTGCCCCTGCCCGGGATACTCAGGTTCGTCATCATAACCGGACCACACCAGGCCGAGGCGGCGTCGACGCGTGATGCCGACGACAAGCCCGGCTAGGCTTAGCCACGCTTCAACCTCAAACACTAGCAATGGGCGCCAAAAATGAGCCCAGAGCGCGACCGTCGCCACCAGTGTGGTAATCGTGAGGCTTAGAATCATGGGCATTGCCGCTTCGGACCAGCGGGCCATTCGCGGCCAGTTTGACACGATGGCGCGGCCGGGGACGAAGAAGATGAACACTAGTGCCAGTACGGTTCGAGCCACGCCCACCCGGTCCAGGTGGATGATCGCGATCAGCGACACCGTTACGACAACCGCGAGAAGATCGGTTAGCTCGGCCCACTGTGCCACCGGGTACCCGGTTCGCGGGGATCGACTGGACATCCCCCAAGTCTGGACCAGCATCCAGTTCAGATCAAACTGGCCGCCAACGACGTCGCCCTGACGGCTAGGGACACCGGGCCGGTCCAGGCGGGTGACCAGCTCCAGCTTCCCGTCCGCACCGTCAGCGACGCAACCGGCGTCCGGCCGGGAACATGCGGCACCGGTGACTCCCTGGGCGCGGATCACCGGCGGGTACTCGAAACGATCAAGGACCACGAAGCGCTAACCAGGCGGTAAGCTGTGCAAAAAATCGACAGAACTGTCCAGTTGATTTAAGCTCAGGGGTTTGCGCATGTCCGCTTCCAATACGGATAATTCACCTCTTGTCACTGTCGTGACACCCGCCTACAACATCGCCAAGTACATCGGTGAGGCTGTTGACTCGGTACTGCGTCAAACATTTCGTGACTTTGAGTACCTCGTAGTAGACGACGCCTCTGTAGATGACACTCTCAATGTAATTAAGGCGCACGCACATGATGACCCGAGGTTCCGCCTGGTTGAGGTCTCCCATGGCGGCCCAAGCGCGGCCAGGAACGCGGGGATCCGGGAGGCGAAAGGGAAGTACATCGCATTTCTCGATGGCGACGACCGGTGGCATCCCAAATTTCTGGAGCGGCAGCTCGGGCTGATTCGGTCGTTGCCGCCGAAGGTCGGTGTGGTGTTCTGCCGTTCCCGGATCGTCCTAGAGAACGGCACTCCGATCTTCTTTCAGTGGCACCGCGCTGGCCATTACGACTTTGATGATTTTCTAGTTAACGGCAATCCAGCCCGTAGTGGCAGTTCGTTGCTCATCCGCAAGTCCTGCTTCACGGACGTCGGCGGTTTCGATGAGAAGCTGCGCTACGGCGAAGATCTTGATATGTGGCTTCGTATCGCCGAGAATTCGAAGACGCCCATCCTATGGGGAAGCAAGTACTTCCTGATGGATCTGCGGTTGCGTCCTGGTTCGGCGATGCGTGACCGCGCAGAAATTGAGGCTGCCATTAACGACATGTACGAAACGCAGACGGCCAAGCTGCGCCGGTTGCCTGCGGGTCTTGCTTATGTTCGTCCCGCCCTGATTGCGTTCAAGTACGGCGAAAATGACGACCTGGCCGAGGACTGGGCCGGGCGGGCCAGATCGGTTGGAAGCGGCCAACTGGCCCGGACTGTCCCAGGGATCCGGTTGCTTTTCTGGGATAGCCTGTCGCGGCCGGCCCGCCGTAGGATCCGTTCGGTGCAATACTCCGCCCGGGAAATGATCAAGGATGTCAACCTCCGGCTGCGCGGCAGCCCAGGCGCGTGACGGCCGGCGGGCCGTACCCAGAGATCTCCAGCCATACATCCGAACCCGCGAGTCGTATCGGCTCTCTCACCGGGCAGTTAGGCGGGCGTGGTTGGGGGCAGCGTCAGGGTCGGGAGGGGTGTCGGAGTCGGCGTGGGTGTCGGGGTTGGGGTGGGTGTCGGGGTCGGAGTCGGGGTTGGGGTCGGTCGCCTGGTCGGGGTCGGGGTCGGGGTGGGTGTCGGTTTCTTGGATGGGGTTGGGGTTGGAGTCGGTTTCTTCGATGCGGTCGGAGACGGGGACAGGGAGGCAGGCGCGCTGGCCGGCGCGATAATGCCCGCAGCCGAGGTGGCGGGCGCCTTGGGGGACGCGCGCCTGGAAGCAGACGGAGACGCCGAGGCCTTCCCTCCGGCGGAGGTGCGTGCCGTCGATGGAGGCACCTGTGCTGCGGTCTGACTCTGGGCCGAACCGGACGTGCTTCCGCTGCTAGAGGTCAAGGTAAAAGCGCCTGCTATGAGAAGGGCGCCGATGATGCATGCCAGTACCAGCGGCCGTCCCAGGCGCAGTCGTGACCGGTTCTTTCGCGGTGGGGGCTGACGATGCGCGTCCCCTGGAGGCGGCGCCAGGCTTCTTGAGCTGGCGGTCGGCGAATAGGCCGCAGCGGCGGATGCCCCCATCACGGCCGCCATGACCTGTGTCGATGCTTCCCCGGGCCAAGGCGACGCGTCCGGCGCTTCGCCGAGCACGGGCAACTCGTCCGATGCTTCCCCGGGCCACGGCCACGCGTCCGACGTTTCCCCAGGCGAGGGCGGCACGTCCGACGCGAACGCGGTGCCGGTCGCGGCGAACGCGGGATCTGACCCGGCGAAGGCCTGACCTGACGCGGCATCCTGGGCGAACGTGCGAATGATCGAATCGGGCAGCCAGTTCGCGGTCGGCTGGAGACGGCCCACCGCGGCTAGCAGGCCGCTGGCGGTGGGACGCTGGCTCGGGTCCTTGACGAGGCAGTACTCGAGAAGGGGCCGCATCGCGGCCGGCACCTGATCGAGGCTGGGCTCCTCATGAACAACGCGATAAAGCAGCGCTGCCGTTGTCCCCGTCCCGAACGGTCCCTGG
>Ga0302180_10004730_pt1 | contig 10063 bp, 11 predicted proteins | sample I_Palsa_E3_2_FD_200575 | JGI IMG/M metagenome (GOLD analysis project Ga0302180, IMG submission 200575) | Peat permafrost microbial communities from Stordalen Mire near Abisko, Sweden - I_Palsa_E3_2 | ecosystem: Environmental > Terrestrial > Soil > Palsa > Peat permafrost | place: Sweden... | reverse complement strand
TCCAAATACATGCTTCTAAAGGGGATTTTCAGCCGGCACGATGGACGGTTGAGCCGGCTCCTGTCGGCACAATGTGCCGTCATGCCGGCAAAATCGGGTAACGGCGGCTCCCGGACTCGCCCTTTTTATGGCTATTAGATATAGTTTGACGGTTTCCGGATGGCGTCCGGCCCGGACCAACGAGGGTGGCTGACCGAACCTCTGAGTCCGACCGCCACCTCGATCGTGGGCCGACGCGCAGGGCGTATGTGTTCACATTTGGTGGTACTGGGGACACATGGATCGACAGCACCTACGGGTGCTGACGGGCGCTTGAGGCTACTGACGGGAGCGGCGCGGCCCGAACTTGATCCAGGCCAGGACGGCGATGACCAACAGCAGCCACGGGGAGAACAACAAGTGCAGGGCGACGCTGAGGACAATCAGGGCCACGATCGCGGCTGCGATGGCGGCGAGGGCCAGGACGATGATCCCGGGCATGATGATCGGTCTCCTTTGATGTCGAGCGGTGAACGGGTCAGGATTTAGCGGGAGCGGTCCGGGCGGCCGGCGATCCAGGCCGCAGCGGGTGCCTGGTCTTCGCCGTCCGCGGGGATCAGCAGCCAGGCGGCGAGGTAGAGCACCGCGCCAGCGCCGGTGAACAGGACCAGCGCGGCGATGATGAGGCGGACCAGCGTGACGTCCGCGTTCAGGTAACGGGCTATGCCGCCGGCCACGCCGGCCAGCATCTTCTCGTCACCGGAGCGGCGGAACGGACGGGCCGCGCGCGGGCCGGCGATGGCGGTGGACTGGGCGTCTGCAGTGGTTGGGTTCATGCTTTAAGGCTGCCGCCAGTAGTGGCTTCCGTCGATCGGGATCACCCCCGGTTCGCCCCTGGGGCGCACCCCCACGGGGTCAGGGTCAACCCGGGGCCGACCCTGACTTCAGTTCACTCTTGCGGAGATAGGCCAGGCCGACCGGAATCCCGGTTCCTAGCCATCATTGAATGGGCTTGGCGCACCAAGTCAGGGCGCGTTTCATGCAAGGCCGACAGAGTGTCGGCGACTATTTGCGTCAGCATCTCACGCTGATCGCCGTCCACCGATTCCGTGCGCAATGCGGATAGTGCGCCTTCGAGGATAAGCTTGAGTACCGTATCATCCTGATCGGCAAGCTCGGAGGCGGCCTTCAGGTACCGGGTCACGGTGGTTGCTGGAAGTCGCGGCGCGTCATGCTGCATGCAGTCAAGGACTAGTTTGATCGCGCCGACCTGCAGCTGCGCATCCCATAGCGGGCGCGAATCGAATACTATGGAAAGCCGATCGTAAGCGTCTGCGAGCTCGCTATCGCCAGAGTCCAGTACCCGAGATAGCCAAAGATGCATCAGGTCGTTTGCTACGGAGGAGGCGTGTCCGCTTGGCGATCCGTGGAAGGTTGTGATGCTGGCCCCAATCCAGCGGAATAGCGGCTCGACCGCGTGACGTATTCCCGAGTCATTAGTTCCGCTCGAGATGTACATCTTATGGAAGATGTCGGCCCAGTATGACCGGTGCCATTGAACTTCATTCCGGCCTGGATCAGAGGGCGAATAGTGGTAGTGCCAGTACAGGTCAATGTGTTCTGGGTTCCGGCGGGGAGTCGCGGAGAGGCTGATCTCAAGATCGGGGATGTGACCGAGCCAGGTATGCCGGATGGACAAGGCGAGAGCTAGGTCCGTCCAGTCCAGTTCAGTCATCGCGGAACGCCACAGCAGCACCCGGCGATGCCACACGCCCGGGGGATCGTACACGCGATAGGAGCCTCGGAAGAGGCGGGTGGCGGACACGGTCGGCTCAAGGGCGAGTATGAGGATAACCAGATTAGCGCTGTAGAGGCCGTGCCTGGATGAAGTCGGAAGCGGAGTGGGACGGTATGCGCTGTACCGGTGTTCCGTTCTGTTTTCGCCCGCCGTAAAGACATCGATGAGAAGATCGGCGAGCCTTACCCGGTCATTATCGGGTACTTGCCGTTGGCATCTGCTCTTCACGAACCGGAGTATTTGCCGAGAGGACAACGGAGCGAAGGACAAAAGCGCGTAGAGGAGATCATCGTCGGCAATGGCCGGGCCAACCATGAGCGAAGAGCGACGCCCTAGCAGGTCGGTCGCCAGCTGGACCGTCAGCCGGGCGGCTAGGTACTCTCCGAAGGTGGCGTGCAGGAATTCAAACGTCTGCCTGCGCGAACCCTCGACGACTGCCTGCGCGCGCTGCACGAAGAAGAACCGGCCGATCGCAATTTCCGCTTGCGTCAGCGGCGTCCTGAAACCGGCGTGCGGTGCGGCGGGCCGACCGAGCAGCGCGGCCAGGTCCGCGTCCAGTTCGGCCTCGGTGACCCACTGCCGGCGGCGGTTAAGGATGCTGAAGGCAATCAGCGACAGCCGCTGAAGCTCTTGTTCGACCAGAGCAGACAGTTCGTCGGCCGACGCGCCATCCCGGGACTTGGCGACCTCCCGGGCGGCAAAGGAGGTGAGAAGCCCTTCATAGAGGCGCGTCTCGTCGATCCCCCCTTCCCCGGCTACCCCGCTCCCCCGTTGCAGCGCGTTGGCGTCTGCGTCGTACATCGCGAGCATGAGCAGCAGCAAAGGCTCCGACGCGAGCGCCTGATGGCGAGACAAGATCTCGGCGGTAAGGGGCTTCAGGCCGCGTGATGTGATGAGCTGCTCGTTGCAGGCATTCCAGATCCACAGCCAGCTCGCTATCTGGTCATTGCGGAATGGTTCAAGCCGCAACGCTATCGTGCCGTCCGGATAGCGAACCCGGTCGGCGACGGCAATCCTGCTGGTAAGAAGGACAATCACTGGCCGGCCCTGGTCAGCCTCGCGTTGCTGAAACCTGGCCAGCTTGAGAACATAATCAGACTGATTTACGCCCGTGGCCTGAAGCAACTCGTCGAAACCGTCCAGCAGCACAACCGGGACGGCGGCACCTGCGGTCCGCGCCACGTCAGGCCAATCTGCGCGAAGCCCGGTCGCTGCCCGGATCGCATACTCGATCTGGTCTTGGACCTCCGCCTCGGCGGGCACCTCGCGCAGTATTACTCGCACCGGCAGGAAGCCCATGGGCGGCAGCCTCGCCGCCAGCACCTTGGTGAGAACCGATTTCCCCGCTCCTGGCTGGCCCAGGACCACCAAGGGTGCTGTCGCCGCCCCCGGCGACGTAAGGAAGTCGCCTAGATACTCGGTAAGATCACGGCGAACCGGAAGCGCAGCCCACCAGTCTTCGTCAGATGACAGTTCCCCCGCCCGGACCAAGCTGACCCGGAAGTCGGGATCGAGATAAATCTCCTCCAGAGTCGGAAGCCGTACGCCAGTCAGAGTTTGGTCTTCGGCCAGGATGGACCGGCCCAGCACGGCCCGGTACGAATTCGACAAAGCCACAGCGATATCGGCCGGCGGCCGTCCGGACGACAAAGACAGCAGCATCTCAATGTCCGCGAGTGAACGGCGAACCGGCGAGCGCGTCGGCTGCCGTTCAAGCTGTCCGGACCAGTCCGCCGGAACTACCTGATCCGGCAGGCAGATCCAGCCGGTCGTCGTGGTCTCCTTCACCACCACCTCGACCGGACGATAGCCGGGCACGGCGTCGCCATGCCGCACCACCTCCTCGAAGAACCAGGACGAAACGATCACCGCCAGCACGCCCGAGGAACTGGCCAAAGCCGCCTTGAGGGGAGCCGCGTCCAGCAGCCGGAACGCCAGGTTGACCGCCACCGCGGTCACCCCGTGCTGGTCGTAATGGACCTCCCCGGCGTGCAGCGCCATCCGCAGCCGGATCCGCTCCGGCCCCGGATGTTCGCCGTTATGCGCGCGTAGCGCCGTGACCAGTGCGGGCGGCAGCGATTCCGCCAGCAAGGCTTTCGGTACGTCGGCCGGGACCAGAACGAACACTCCGTCGCCGCGGTCCTCGTGACCGCAGTCATCCCACGGGATCCCCGCGCGGCCGAACGCGTTCTGCATCGCCTGGTACAAGCCAGCACGCACTGCGACCTGGTCCGCATTAGTGCGGCCCTGATCCCCGAACCCCTCGACGTCAACGACGACGATGGTCCGGTGAACGGCCAGCCGCTGGTCCTCTATCGCCCTCACCCGCTCCAACAAGGCAGAAGCCAAACCCTCACTAACCCCAGCCTAACCGTGGGTGATGCTGCCACTCTGGCTTGAATCCACCAGACCACGACGCTTGGTCCGGCCACGCCCTCGTTCGCCAGTCCTCCGGTCGCCGAGCACCAGATCAAGGGGACGCTGGCACTTAATCCCGGTCCCCTGAGCCTTACTGCCACCGCCAGCCAGCTAGAGGTCGTTGACGCGACCGGCTCCGGCCGCGGCTGGCAAGTGGTGATCGGCGGAGGCGTGCGGGTCAACAGCTTCGGGTGCGCGCCGGGCAGTACTTGCACCCTCCCAGCGCCTGGAGTCGTCGGCGATGTCATCACCGCAGGCCCCGGGACCGGCATGGGTGCCGTAATCGTCAACTGGACGGTATCCGGCGCGGTTACCGTCAACCTGATCAGCGGGCCGTAGAGCCCAACTCACCAAGAGCCTGGTGGCCATGGCGGTTAGGTGAGATTTTCGAGTTGCCGGACTACCTGTGATAGCGGCGCGGTGGCGTCGATTTCGATGGTCGCGGTCGCGCGCAGCAGTGGTTCTACCTCGGTGAGGTGCTGCAAGATCTGGGCTCGTTCGCCGGAGTGCATGCTCGCGGCGGGCCAGAGCAGCTGGTCTACGAGCAGGCGCCGGCGCCGTCCGCCGGGCCGGGCGAGGCACTCATCGCGGTGCACGCCGCGGCGATCACCTTCGCGGAGCTGACCTGGGATCTGGAGTGGACCACCCGGGACGGTAAGGACCGGACGCCGGTCATACCGTCGCATGAGATGTCGGGCACCGTCGCGGGCCTCGGGGACGGCGTGGCCCGCCTGGCCGTGGGCGATGAGGTGACCGGCCTGGTCGACTTCGACCGGGATGGCGCCGCCGCCGAGTACGTGGTCATGCCCGCCGCCGGCCTGGCCGCCAAGCCGCCTTCGGTCTCCCACGTGGCAGCGGCGACGCTGCCGCTCGCGGCGCTGACCGCCTGGCAGGCGCTGGCGGACCACGCGGCCCTGCAACCCGGCGAGCAGGTGCTGGTCCAGGGGGGCGCCGGCGGAGTCGGCTTGTTCGCCGTCCAGCTGGCGGGGATCCTCGGCGGCCACGTCACCGCCACCGGCCGCAGCGCCGACGCGGACTTCGTGCGGGACCTCGGCGCGGAACGCTTCATCAGCGCCGGGGCGGGACAGCCCGGCCCGGCCGCGGGCGGGTTCGATGTTGTCATCGACACGGTTGGCGGGGCCGTGCTTGACGGCTCGTACGGCCTGCTGCGCGAGGGCGGCCGGCTGGTCACCCTGGCCGCGCCGCCGGACCAGGAGCTGGCGGGCAGGTACAAGGTCCACGCGATGTTCTTCGTCGTCGAGCCGGACGCCGGCGAGCTGGCCAGGCTGGCGGAGCTGGCCGGCACGGGAAGGCTGCGAGCGGTGATCAGCCAGACCTTCCCGCTGGCCGAAGGGCGGCAGGCCTTCGAAAGCGGCGCAGGGGCCCGCCGTCCCGGCAAGACGGTCCTGGTCGTCCGCTGATCTGCCCAGCGCAGCAGCTATGCTCCCGGGGCGGCCGGGTACTTCCGATCGAGATAGCTGGTGGCGATGGCGGCGTCGATCGTGCCCGGGACAGGGACGACGCAGCTGCTGGCGTCCACGCTGCCGTTAGCGACGGCCTCGAGGCACCGTGCTTGCAGTGCGAAGCCGAGGTCCATCGACTCGATCGAATTGCCCAGCGGGCGCGGACCGGCCAGGTTGAGCATGTGTCCGCGCGAAATCACGTGGATACGCCGGCCGTCCTTGAGCTCGAGCGTCATCAAGTCGTCGGGGTACTCACGGGTGCCGACGACGCCGGCCGAGCCGGCGATGGCCTCGACGTCGATTTCGGCCGGGAAATGGCCGGCGTTGGCCACGATGACGCCGTCTCGCAGCAGCGGCAGGTCGGCAGCGGTCAGCACATCCCGGGCGCCGGTGACGGTGATGATCACATCGGCGCTGCCGATGGCCTCCTCGCGCGGCGATGCGGCGAAGCCGTCCAGATGCGCTCGCAGCCGGGCCACGGGGTCGGTGTCTACCACCGTCACCCGTGCGCAGGCGCCGCGGAAACTGGCCGCGACCCCGCGCCCGCACGCCCCGTACCCGAACACCGTGACCTGCTCCCCGTTGGTCACGCGGTTGGTGAACCGCAGGTAGGACTCGAGCGTGCTCTGGCCAACGGCGTGCTCGTTCTCGGCGAACTGCTTGATCGGGCTGTCGTTGATCACCAGGATGGGCAGCTTCAGGCGGTCGCGTAGCGGCTCCAGGCGCATCCGGCCGGATGTGGTCTCCTCCGTCCCCCCGCGCAGGCCGTCGTAGGGCGCGTCGAGATAGGTAGCGAACAGGTCGCCGCCGTTATCGAGGATGAGGTCTGGCCTGGCTGCGATCACCTCGCCGAGGTACCGGCCATGCAGTTCCCTGTCCTTCGTCGGCTCCCCGATCACCACCACGCCCTCGGCCCTCAGCGCCGCCACCGCTTCGGGCTGTGTCGTGTTCAGGTTGCCGGTCGAAACCAGCCGCGCTCCGCCGTCGCGCAAGGTCAAGATCAGCGCCACCGTCTTGGCTTCGAGGTGAATACCGGTCCCGATGGTCAGCTCGCGGAACGGCAGCGTGTCCTTGAACTCCGCCGAGATCGACCGAAGCAACTGACAGTGCTCAGCAACCCAGTCAATGCGCGTAGATGCCACGTCGATCAACAATCCGTTCCTGAGTAGTAGCCGCAGATACGGCCGGGGAGATGCATGTCATGGGTAGCATCACCACGCCGGACCAGACAACTATGCCGCGCCGGGTGCTCCCTCGCCCGCGTAGTCCAGGGGCAGGGCAAACAGGCCCGGGTTGCGGAAGGTGACGATCCGCGCGCTCCCGGCCGCGGTGACCATGGTCACCGTCACCGCGTCCGCGCGGTAGCCCCACCAGGTCAGCGCCGGGTTGACAACGGAGGCGAGCCAGGACACTATATAACCAACTAGTTCTAGAACTTGGTGGTTATAGATGGCAGCAGACCAGCTCAGCCTGGTATTCGGGGCGCTCGCTGACCCGACGCGGCGGGCGATCTTGACCCGGCTGGCCGAGGGCGAGGCGACCGTTGCCCAGCTCGCCGCGCCCTTCAGCGTGTCCCAGCCGGCGATCTCCAAGCATCTGAAGGTGCTTGAGCACGCCGGCCTGGTCTCGCGGACCCGGCGGGCGACCGCCCGGCTCAGCCGCCTGGAGGCCGGGCCGCTGCGCGAGGTGACCACCTGGCTGGCCCGCTACCAGCGGTTCTGGGACGAGAGCCACGAGCGGCTCGACGACCTGCTGGCCGCGCTGCAAGCCGCCCAGGAAGACAACGGCCCGCCGGAACCCGGCGGCGACAGCGAAGGGAACCACGATGAGTAAGACCGCGATCACCGCGGAACCAGGCATCCCGATGATCATCATCACGCGGGAGTTCGACGCCCCGCGCGACCTGGTGTTCCGCGCCCACACCGACCCGGACCTGCTGGTGCAGTGGCTGGGGCCCCGAGACCTGACCACGACCATCGACCGGTACGAGACCCGCAACGGCGGCACCTGGCGCTTCCTGCAGACCGACGCCGAGGGCAACACGTACGGCTTCCACGGCGTCTTCCACGGCGAACCGTCACCGGATGGCATCGTGCAGACCTTCGAGTTCGAGGGCGCGTCCGGTCATGTCTGCCTGCAGACCGCGACACTGGCCGAGCGCGGAGGCAAAACGCTGGTGCGTACGGTCTCGGCCTTCCAGTCAGTGCAGGACCGCGACGCGATGGTCGCCTCCGGCATGGAGCGCGGTGTCCACGATTCCGGCGAGCGCCTGGCCGAGTTGCTCGCCCGGCTGCAGGCAAGCTGACCTCGCCGCCAGCACAGGAGGCAGTTATGGCCAAGCTCGTGCTCAGCATGACAATGAGCCTCGACGGGTTCTTCTCCGGACCCGGCGGTGAGCTGGACTGGATGGCCCAGGCGCCAGATCCCGAGTTCAGCCGCGACAACGTGTCCTTCTTCGACCGCTTCGACCGGGGCTTCATCGGCTACCCGACGGCGTCGGGGATGCTCCCCTACTGGCTGAACGTGGCGGGCAACCCGCAGGCCCCGGCCGACGAGCGCGCCCTCGCCGAAGCAGTCAACCGGCTGCACCCCTTCCTCGTTTCCGACCGGGACGAACCCGTCCCGTGGCAGAACGCGGAACTGCTCGTCGTCCACCACGACGAGCAACTGGCCGACGCGGTACGCAGGGAGAAGGAGAAGCCGGGAAAGGACCTCGGCGTCCCCGGCGGCATCCGCACCGCCCAGACCTTCGTCCGCCTCGGGCTTGTGGACGAATACGTCCTCACCGTGCACCCGGTCGCGCTCGGCAGCGGCAAGCGGATATTCACCGGCATGACCGGCCTGGAGCTGATCGACGCCAAGACCTACAGGTCAGGAGTGATACGCGCCCGCTACCGGCCTGCCCGCTAACGGCCTGCCCCGCAAGGTGCGGCGCAAGGCCACGCAGCCATGCCATGAACGAGGCGCTGGCTTGGCTCGCCTCGAGCGGTGAGGTCCGGATGACCGCTGGTGCGCCGGGCAACTGCGGATGCTCGGCCAGCCGGTCGGACATCTCTCATCGTCTGTGCAGACAGGTGACGGCCGGGTGGGTTCCGAGCTTTCTGAGCCGCCGCAGGCAGGCAACGACCCGGCCGCGCCATACTGGCCAGGTGAACCCTGAGCCTGGTTCTCTCGCGGAGTACTTCGACGGCTGGTACGCCGACATGACCGGGTCGCCGGTCAAAGACGAGATCCAGCAGCGCCATCTGGGGCTACCACCGCACCTGCTGTCCAGGAGCCTGCTCGGCTGGGACGGGATCGCCGAGGCCGCCGCGGGGCTGCGCCTGTTCCCGGGCGGAACGCTAGTGGACCTGGCCTGCGGGCGTAGCGGCTATGGCCTGGAGATCGCCGCGCGCACCGGGGCCCGGCTGGTAGGGGTCGACTTCTCGGCCGAGGCGGTGCGTCAGGCCCGCGAGCAGGCGCGGCGGCTGGGCGCCACGGCGGACTTCCGCATCGGCGATCTTTCCGTAACCGGGCTAGACGCCGGTTCGGCCGACGCCGTACTGTGCGTCGACGCGATCCAATTCGCCCCGCGGCCAGACACCGCCTACCGCGAAATCCGGCGGATCCTGACCTCTGGCGGGCGCGCGGTGCTAACCAACTGGGAGCCCCTGGAACGGGACGACCAGCGGCTGCCCGCCCGGCTGCGGCGGGTCGATCTCGGGGCGGGACTGACCGCGGCCGGGTTCGAGTCCGTCGAGGTCCGCGACCGTCCCGGCTGGCGGGCCAGCGAGCGCGCCATGTGGCAGGAAGCCGCAGCGCTCGACCCCCGTGACGACCCGGCGCTGCGCGCATTCCACGACGAGGGCGTGCGCTCCCTGGAAATCTTCGGGCTGGTCCGCCGGGTCATGGCCACCGCCAGCGCACCGTAGGCCACCCCGCATATCAGCTTCGCTACTCGGCGGCTGGATCTGGTGGCGTTACTTGGCGCGATCCATGGATTCGGGAGGAGGCCGGTCCGCGCGGTCGTAGGCTTCCTGCGACGCTGACACGTCGCCGAGGTGCGCGATTGACCACTCCTCCAGCGCGCGCAGCGGCTCGCGCAGGGTGCGGCCCGCCTCGGTGAGCGTGTACTCGACGCGGACCGGAACTTCGGGGTAGACGGTGCGGCGCACGAGCCCGTCCCGTTCGAGCCCGCGGAGAGTCTGGGTGAGCATCTTCTGCGAGACGCCCTCGATGCGACGGCGCAACTCTGAGAAGCGGGCGCTGCCGTCCCAGAGGGCGCCCACTATGAGCACCGTCCAGCGGTCGCCGATGCGATCCAGGATGCGGCGAGTCGGGCAGTCCGCGCGGTAGGGGCTGCCGCGGAGCACCGACTCGGCCTGAGTGGTTACCACAAAGTGCCTTCTTCCCATTGGAGAGCTGC
>Ga0302180_10004729_pt1 | contig 10063 bp, 8 predicted proteins | sample I_Palsa_E3_2_FD_200575 | JGI IMG/M metagenome (GOLD analysis project Ga0302180, IMG submission 200575) | Peat permafrost microbial communities from Stordalen Mire near Abisko, Sweden - I_Palsa_E3_2 | ecosystem: Environmental > Terrestrial > Soil > Palsa > Peat permafrost | place: Sweden: Abisko... | reverse complement strand
CCCGGCCAGAGATCTGGTCGGCATCGCCAGCGCCGTCGACGATCGTCGTCTCGTCCTTGGTGACCACGACCTTGCGGGCCCGGCCGAGCACGTCGAGGTCGACGTTCTCCAGCTTGAGACCGACTTCCTCGCTGATGACCTGGCCACCGGTCAGGATGGCGATGTCACCGAGCATGGCCTTGCGGCGGTCGCCGAAGCCAGGGGCCTTGACGGCCACCGACTTGAACAGGCCGCGCATCTTGTTCACGACCAGGGTCGCCAGGGCCTCGCCCTCGACGTCCTCGGCGATGATGACAAGCGACTTGCCGGACTGCACCACCTTGTCCAGCAGCGGGAGCAGGTCCTTGTTCGCCGAGACCTTGGAGTTGACCACGAGGATGTACGGGTCCTCGAGGACGGCCTCAAGCCGCTCCGGGTCAGTGACGAAGTAGGGCGCGATGTATCCCTTGTCGAAGCGCATGCCCTCGGTGAGCTCAAGCTCGAGGCCGAAGGTGTTGGACTCCTCGACGGTGATGACGCCTTCCTTGCCGACCTTGTCCATGGCCTCGGCGATCATCTCGCCGATGGCCGTGTCTCCGGCCGAGATGGAGGCGGTGGAAGCGATCTGCTCCTTGGTCTCCACATCCTTGGCGAGCTTGGAAAGCTCCTCGCTCACCCGCTCGACAGCCGCCTCGATGCCGCGCTTGAGCGACATCGGGTTGGCGCCCGCCGCGACGTTGCGCAGGCCCTCGCGCACGAGCGCCTGGGCCAGCACGGTTGCCGTCGTCGTGCCGTCTCCGGCCACGTCGTCGGTCTTCTTCGCTACTTCCTTGACAAGCTCGGCGCCGATCTTCTCCCACGGGTCCTCGAGCTCGATCTCCTTGGCGATGGACACACCATCGTTGGTGATCGTGGGGGCTCCCCACTTCTTCTCGAGTACCACATTCCGGCCCTTGGGGCCGAGGGTTACCTTCACGGCGTCGGCGAGCTGGTTCATACCGCGTTCGAGGCCGCGCCGGGCTTCCTCGTCAAACGCGATCATCTTGGCTGCCATAGGCTCCAGTCCTCCGTGGCGTAACGCGCGGATCGAGCCGACGCCCGCGACGGACGGCACCCCTCGCGGTCAGTCCTTTCCTGCCGCGAGGCAGGTACCTCATCGCCCGATCCCGCCATCATGCTGGCACTCACATAAGGAGAGTGCCAGCACCATGTTTAGCACTCTCATAGTGAGAGTGCAAACGCCGAGACTAGAAACCGCGAAAACGGGCCGCTTGGGTCGAACGCCGAGGCCTGCCGTTACCGGGCGCGCTTACGCTGACCGTACGGCGTTCGCCCAGCCGAGCCCCGGTACCTGCGACGAGAGCAAGCTGGCGGAAAGTAACCGGGGCGCGGCCCGCGAACCGGCCCGCAGGCCCGATCGGGCGCACACGCCGGGCGCACCGCGATCACCGGCGGACACGGAGAAACCAGTTCGGCCCGGCCCTGTTTCAGGGCCGGGCCGACCAGCCGAACCGGGCAATCTGCGGTCCCGGGCGAACCCGGGGCCGCAAGCGAACCTACGAGACCACGTGAACCTTGTCGGCCTGCGCGCCCCGATCGCTCTGCGTGATCTCGAACTCGACGCGTTGTCCCTCTTCCAGAGTGCGATATCCATCTGACTGGATCGCGGAGAAGTGGACGAACACGTCCTTGCCACCGTCGACGGCGATAAAGCCGTATCCCTTGTCCGGGTTGAACCACTTGACGGTGCCCTGAGCCATTCCAAACAACTCCCTAACTGCGCTCGGGCCTCGAGCCCCGCCCTTGCAACCGCGGAACCCGTCGATCGCACCGGGCGAGAACGGCTGCGTACGCAAAGCGAACGAATTCCGTCCCCGTCCGACGGCGACCGGAATTGACCTTACCTTGTCCGAGCGCGACTGACGCCACTTACCCCTCAATCATGCCATCTGGCCCACGTTGGCCACGGCATCCGGAGCGCCGCCCGCCACCGCGGGGATGACCGAGACCCGCGATCCCGCGGCCACCTGAGTGTCGAGTCCCTGCGCGAAACGCACGTCTTCGTCGCCCACGTAGACGTTGACGAACCGGCGCAGCATGCCGCCGTCGTCGACGATCCGGCCGCCCAGACCCGGGTAGTCGGCGTCCAGGCCGGCGATCACGTCGCGGAGCGTTCCCTCGGCCGCCGTCACCTCCGACGCACCGCCGGTGTAGGACCGCAAGATGGTGGGAATCCGAACCTGTACCGTCACGGCATTACCTCCTGGAAAGCTTCGATGGTCGCCTTGATCGGGGCGGGAATCTCCACCGCCGCGGTGACCGCGTCGAGTGTCTTCAGCCCGTCGCCCGAGTTGATGATCACCGTCTCTTCGTCCGGATCGAGCTGGCCGGCGGCGAGCAGCTTGCGCAGCACCCCCAGGGTGACGCCGCCCGCGGTCTCCCCGAAGATGCCCTCGGATCTGGCCAGCAGCCGGATCGAGTCGACGACCTCGGCGTCGCTGACGTCGGCGACGACGCCGCCGGTGCGCCGCACCACGTCGAGCACGTAAGGCCCGTCGGCTGGGTTGCCGATGGCGAGCGACTTGGCGATGGTGGACGGCCGGACCGGGCGCACCACGTCGAGCCCGGCGGCGAACGCGGCGGACACCGGCGAGCAGCCGGTCGCCTGGGCCCCGAACACGCGCCACGGAGTCTGGCGTACCAGGCCGAGCGAGGTCAGCTCGGCGAAGCCCTTGTCCACCTTCACCAGCTGCGCGCCCGAGGCGATCGGCACCACGACCTGCGCGGGCAGCCGCCAGCCGAGCTGCTCGGCGATCTCGAAGCCGAGCGTCTTGGACCCCTCGGCGTAGTACGGCCGTACGTTCACATTGACGAACGCCCAGTCCGGGTGATCTCCCGCCAGCTCGGAGGCCAGCCGGTTCACGTCGTCGTAGGTACCGTCGACGGTGATCAACGTGCCGCCGTAGACCGCGGTGGTGATGATCTTCTGCAGCTCCAGGTCGGCGGGCACGAGCACCACAGAACGAATGCCGGCTCGAGCGGCCGCGGCGGCGACCGCGTTGGCCAGGTTTCCGGTGGACGGGCACGCCAGTACCTTGAAACCCATCTCGGTCGCGGCGGCCAGCGCCACCGCGACCACCCGGTCCTTGAACGAGTGCGTCGGGTTGCCCCGGTCATCTTTGATCCAGAGCCTGCGCATGCCCAGTGCGTGCGCGAGGTTGTCGGCGCGGATCAGCCTGGTGTACCCGGGCTCGAGCGTCGGCCGTTCGGCGATATCGGCCGGGACCGGCAGCAGCGGCGCGTAGCGCCACATGTTCGGCGGTCCGGCCGTGATGTCGGACCGGGTGATCCGCGGGTAGTCGTAGCGGACTTCCAGCGGCCCGAAACACTCCTCGCACGCGTAGTGCGGGCCGAGTGAGTAAACCTGGCCGCACTCGCGGCAGGATAGCCCGGTGGCATAGCCGAACCCGGAAGGCGGAGTAGATGTTCGTGTCGTTGCTGTGGTCACCGGCGAGGCCTTTTCCTTCCCCATCTTTCCCAAGCGGTCACCCTGACCGCGGGCCGGAGTTGGCACCATGTCACGCGCCTCGCCGTTCACGACGGGCATGCAAGCGCGATAGGTTGCCGGGGCTTCACAGGGCCGATCCCTCCACCCCTCTGGATGAGCGTTATTCAGTTGTGTCCAAACGGGAATAAGAATACCAGCTTGCCTCGGGGGGACGACCCCCCCAGACCCCCCGCTTTACGGGGGGCTGCCCGCCCCCCGTGCCCCCGGGCCCCCATAAGGGGGTTCACCCCTGGCCCCTGGCCCCTGGCCCCTGGCCCTTGGCCCCTGACCCCTTCCCCTGTGGACGCCTGAACCCCTGGAACCTCATTGGGGTCTCCACTCCTCTGGACCCCCGTGGCCACAGGACCCGCTCCGGGCAACTAGCCTGCCGGGGTATGAGGCAACGGGTGCTGGTGGCGTCTAATCGCGGTCCGATTTCGTTTCAGTTCGCCGCCGACGGCTCGTTGACCGGCCAACGCGGCGGCGGCGGCATGATCGCCGGGGTGACGTCGGGACTGGCGGCGGTCGCGCCGCAGGCCGACGTGACCTGGATCTGCGCCGCGCTCAGCGACGCGGACCGGGCGGTCGCGCGGCAGCCGGACACTGGCACCGGCGATCCGGGAGGCGTGCCGGTGCGGATGCTCGACATCCCGCCGGACATCTTCGACCGCGCCTACAACAACGTGGCCAACTCGACCCTGTGGTTTGTGCACCACCTGCTGTTCGACACCACGAACCAGCCGCAGTTCGGCCTGGCGTTCGCACCTGACTGGGAGTCCTACCTGGCCTATAACGAGGCGTTCGCCGACGCCCTGGCGGAAGAAGCCGGGCCGGGACGCAGCGCGGGCGGGGTCCGCATGCTGGTCCAGGACTACCACCTGAGCCTGGTGCCCCGGATGCTGCGGGAACGGCTCGACGGCGCGGCGCGCGACATCCGCATCGCGCATTTCTGGCATATCCCGTGGGCGCCGCCGGACTATTACCGGATCCTTCCCCTCGAGGTGGGCCGGGCCCTGCTGGACGGCATCCTCGGCGCGGACCATGCCGGGTTTCACGCCGTGCGGTGGGCGGCCGCCTTCCTCGACTGTTGCGCGGCGATCCTGGGCGCGGAGGTGGACCGCACGGGCGGGGCCGGGATCGCCGGGACTGTGGGCCGGGTCCGCTACCGGGGCCACGTCACCGAGGTCGCCGTGCACCCGATGGGCGTAGACGCCGACGCACTGCGGGCCCGCGCGCGGGCCGCCGATGTGCGCGCTCACATCAGCACGCTCGAGCAGGCCGCGGGCGGCAGAAAGCTGATCGTCAGGGTGGACCGGACGGAGCTGTCCAAGAACATCGTGCGCGGCCTGGCCGCCTACCGCGAGCTGCTCGCCACCCGTCCGCAGTGGCGGGGACGCGTCATACACCTGGCCTTCGCCTACCCGTCCAGGTCAGCGGTGCCCGAGTACCGCGCCTACACCGAGCGGGTGAGGCGGCTGGCGCGGGAGATCACCGAGGAGTTTGGTACGGCGGACTGGAACCCGATGATCCTGGAGGTGAAGGACGATTATCCCCGGTCGCTCGCGGCCTGCGCACTGGCCGACGTCCTGGTGGTGAACCCGATCAGGGACGGCATGAACCTGGTCGCGCAGGAGGGCCCGGTGCTGTCCGAACGGGGCTGCGCCCTGGTGCTGTCCCGCGAGGCAGGCGCCGCCGCCACGCTCGCCGCCGACGCGCTTCTCGTTAACCCCTACGACATCAGCGAGACTGCCGACGCCCTGCACCAGGCGCTGGCCATGACCGACGCCGAGCGCCAGCGCCGCAGTGCCGCGATCGCCGCCACCGCCACCACGTTCCGGCCCGCGCGCTGGCTGGGCGATCAGCTCGCCTGCCTGGCGACGTAGCCCGCCGCCGCGTCAGCCGGGTCCGGACGGTGGTGCCAGGCCCCGTTCGGCAGAAGATATTTCGGAACGGCACGGCTGCGTGCCCGCACCCTGGTCAGCCGCCCAGTTCGGCGGCGATCGCGGCGAGCAGCGTCACGATGCCCTCTGGTCCGTCCACCACCAGGTCAGCCGCGGCCGCGACCTGCGGGGACTCCGGGCTGGCGCTGGCCACCGAGCAGCCAGGTACGCCGTCCGCGCGCAGCGCCCGTACCGCGGCAAAGGCGGGCAGGTCGCCGAGGTCATCACCGCAGAACAGGACCGAACGGGCCGCTCGCTCCCGGACCAGGCCGGTCAGCGCGGTGCCCTTGTCGACGCCAGGCGGGCGCAGCTCGATGACGAACCGGCCCGGCTCCGCCGCCAGCCCCAGCCGGGCGGCGAGCTCGGCGAGAGGCTCGCTGAGCCCGCGCAGCGCCGCCTGCGGATCGGCCGCGCGACGGGTGTGCACGGCCACCGCGTGCGCCTTGTCCTCGACCCAGGTGCCCTCAGGGGCGCCCGCCTCGCGGAGCAGGTCCGGCAGCGCGGCCCGGGCGGCCAGCACCGCCGGCGGGACCTCAGGCGCGGAGAGCTGGCCGTCCTGCCACCGCTGCCAGCCGTAATGACCGAGCACGATGAGGCCGGGGACGGCCTCGAACCCGCCCAGGCGGACTGCGCCCGCCGGGGGCCTGCCGGTGATGATCGCGACCGTGCCGACGGCCTTGGCCAGGGCGGTCATGGCAGGCACCGCGCCCGGGTGGGCCCGCGCGTCGCCCGGGTTGTCCACGATCGGCGATAGCGTGCCGTCGAAGTCCATCGCGACCAGCGCGTGCCGCGGGCTCGCGAGCAGCGCCTGCAGGCCGGCCTGGCCCGCGGGGGTGCCCGGCCGCGGCAGGCGGGTCATCCGGACCGCCCCTTCGCGCTCTTCGGCCGGGGCGAGCGCATCCGCTGGCGGCGGGCCCGCTGCGCTCTGAGCCGCTTGACCAGCACCGGGTCGAACGCGAGCGCCTCCGGGCGGTCGATCAGCTCATTCAGCAGCTGGTAGTACCGGGTGGCCGACATGTCGAGCACCTCAGCGATCCCCTGCTCCTTCACTCCGGGCGACCGCCAGCCGCGCCGCTCGAACGCCAGGATGCGCATGTCCCGTTCGGTCAACCCGGACATGCGACCTCCTCCCGGCTTGGTGGCGGCTTCGTGGGGCTTCATGGGGGGTTTGGTGGGTCCGGGTCCGCGGCCCGGCTACTGCCGACCGTACCCGCTCGCGCTGACATCTCCAGGGGTGTACGTGCGCCGGCGCCCGACGTACGCTCACGGGTCGTGACCGGTTTTCGTTACCTCAGCTTCCTGACCGACTACGGGCTCGAAGACGGCTTCGTCGCCGCCTGCCACGGTGTCGGCGCCCGGCTGGCTCCGCACGTGGCCATCATCGACGTGACCCACCTGGTCCCGGCGGGCGACATCAGGCGGGGCGCGGCCGTGCTCGCGCAGACCGTTCCCTACCTGCCGCCGGCCGTCCACGTGGCGGTGGTCGACCCCGGGGTCGGCACGGCCAGGCGCGGCGTCGCGGTGGCAGCCGGGGACTCGGTGTTCGTCGGCCCGGACAACGGCCTGCTGTCCTGGGCGATGGCCGCGTCCGGTGGCGCGACGCGCGCGTTCAGCCTGACCAACCGGCAGCTCTGGCTGGACCGGGTGACGGCGACGTTTCACGGCCGGGACATCTTCATGCCGGTGGCCGCGCACCTGGCCGCGGACACGGACCTGACCGCGGCGGGCGAGGAAATCGACGTCGGGGACCTGGTCACGCTGCCCGCCCCCGAGCGAGTGGTCCGCGACGGCACCGCCGAGGGCGAGGTGCTGACCGTGGACCGATTCGGCAACGTCCAGCTCACCATCACCGCTTCGGACGCCGCGGCCATCGGCGTCACCCCCGGCGGCGCCATGTTGCTCCGGTCCGGCCGTCACCAGCTCACCCTGCCCTACCGGGACATGTTCGGCGCGGTCGCGCCGGGCGAGCTCGTCGCCTACCCCGACAGTGCCGGGCTGGTGTCCATCGCGGTGAACGGCGGGGATGCGGCGCGGCGGCTCGGCCTGCCGGCCGGCGCACGGGTAACGATCACCGCGGCACCGCAAACTATTCCGCAATGACGCATTCCGTCACCCGCGGCTGCATGACACGATTGCATAGGCCGGGTCGGAACATCGCTGCCGCTGGCCAGCTCGGCCAGCCTCGGAGGAGATATCTGACCAAGTGTCACACCGATCGCTCCGCAGCACCCTGACGCCGTTCGCCTCAGGGCTAGCTGTGGTGATGGCCGTTTTCGGGGTCGTCGGCAGCATTGGGGTCTACGGGTCGACGCCTGCTTTCGGCGTGGGCGGACAGGCCGACGACGTTTCCGGGTCGGCCGCGGGTAACTCCGTCCGCGCCCAGGAGTGGTGGCTGGCCAGCCTGAACGTGACCCAGGCGTGGCGCACGACGCAGGGCGCCGGAGTCACCGTCGCCGTGCTTGGCACCGGTGTCGCCGCCAGCCACCCGGACCTGGCCGGCGACGTGGTCACCGGACCCGACTACACCGGGTCCGGCCGCACGCCGGGCGGACCGTTCTGGGGCATCGACGGCACACAGGTGGCCAGCATCATCGCCGGGCACGGGCACGGCCCCGGCGGCCAGTCCGGCACCGTCGGGGTCGCGCCCGCCGCGAGGATCCTGTCCGTCCGGGTGAACCTGGAGTTCAACGACCCGCTCAACTCCGACCAGGCCGTGACCCAGCGGCTGCCCGGCGCCATCGCCGACGGCATCACCTACGCGGTCGACCACGGGGCGCGAGTCATTGACCTGCCGCTGGATCCGGGAACGTTCGGACTGACGGGCGGCGGAGACCCGGCCGCGGCCGGCGGCAGCCGCGCCGAGCAGGCGGCGGTCGCCTACGCGCTGCGCAAGAGCGTCGTGCTGGTCGCCCCCGCGGGCGATGACGGCGAGGGCCCCGGCCTGGTGAACTACCCGGCCGCCTACACCGGCGTCATCGCCGTCGGCGCGGTCAGCCGCAGCGGGCGCCTCGCCCCGTTCAGCAGCAGGCGCTCGTACGTGGCCCTGACAGCCCCCGGGGGCGGCCTGCTGGCCGCAGCACCGCCGGATGACTACACCGCGGTCAGCAGCACCAGCGCGGCCAGCGGCATCGTGGCCGGCGTCGCCGCCCTCCTGCTGTCCCGGTTCCCCCACCTCACCGTGGGCCAGGTCACCCAGGCGCTGACCAAGAGCATGGTCACGCCCGGCGGCACGGCCGCCACCGCGGATAACGCGGACGGGCCAGGTACCGGCCACGGCACCGTGGACGCGGCCCGGGCGGTCAGCCTGGCCGCCCTCATCACCTCCGCGGGCCAGGCCCACGCGGCGACCCCGACTCCGGCCAAGCCGCGTCCGCCGGCCAGGCGGGCGGGCGCTGGCGGTACCGGCGCGTCCGCCCACCGGGCGGACGTCAGCGCGCTCGCCGGGTCGCTGGTCCGTGACGTCGTGGCCGGCCTCGGCGTCCTCATCGTGCTGCTGATCATGCTGATCCTGGTTCTCAGCGCGCGGCGCAAACGGATCTCAGCGACTGGGTCTGCGGGCTCCGGCCGGGCCGGAGCCCGCAGGCCCGGTCGGAGCCGAAGGCCGCCGAGAGCCCAGAGGCCCCAAGGAGTCCGGGGACCGGAGGGGACGCGAGGGCAGCACGAGCACCGCCGGGCCGACCGCGCTCCGGCGGCCAGCCAGGCCACGGGGCCCAGAGCTACGGTCCGGCCCCAGCTGGCCTCACCCGGCGCGCCCCTCGCACCCGGCGCGCCCCTCGCACCCGGCGCGCCCCTCGCACCCGCCCCGCCCGGCGCGACCGGCTGGCCAGCCCCCGGGGGCTGGCAAGGCGGCAGCTTGGGCGAGATCGCCCACCCTCCGGGGCCGCCCATGCGGCCGGTCATCGCGGCGGTCCCGAGGATCGCCAACCCGCTGCGGGACGGCCGGAGCACGGCCGGCGCCAGCCCGCCCTGGGCGCCCGCGCCAGAGCCCGAGCGGACGAGCGGCCCGTACCCGGTCACTCCGGCGGGTCTGTTCGCGCCGCCACCGGGCTCCGGCCTCCGGGTGCCAGGGGACGTGCCCGGGCCGCCCGCCTTCACGACTCGGCCACCCGCCCCCGACACCCCGGCCGCGGCGGGGCCGGCCACCGGGCCGGACGTCACCGAGGCGGCCACCGACCCGGACGTCACGGAGACGGCCACCGACCCGGATATCACCCGGACCGCCGATCGGCCGCGGACGGCGGCGGCGGCCGACGGTCCGGACATCACGACCCGGCAGAGCCTGGACTTCGCCGCGGCCCCGGTGGCGACCAGCTATCCCGGCCCGGGCCGGCCCGCCGAAGACGCCACAACTGTTTCCCCGGGCGACGCCGCGCCCGCTGAGACGGACGGCTGGCCGCCCCAAGGGCCGCCGATGCCGGGCGGCGGCCCGGACGCCGACCCCAACTCCATCTGGGACCTGGCCGCTACGGACGTGTTCCCGGTCGCTCCGCCGCAAGCACCGGACGACGAAGCTCCCGGCGCCAGCTTGAGCTGACGCCGGGAGCGAACGCCCGGAGGGACCTGAGGTCAGGCCGCCTCGGCCACGGCCGACGCGTCG
>Ga0302180_10004725_pt1 | contig 10066 bp, 8 predicted proteins | sample I_Palsa_E3_2_FD_200575 | JGI IMG/M metagenome (GOLD analysis project Ga0302180, IMG submission 200575) | Peat permafrost microbial communities from Stordalen Mire near Abisko, Sweden - I_Palsa_E3_2 | ecosystem: Environmental > Terrestrial > Soil > Palsa > Peat permafrost | place: Sweden: Abisko... | reverse complement strand
TCTGCAATTCGATACACCTCCAACGCCGTAGTCTGCGCCAATCCAGCCATCATTCACGATAACCTGATTGAATACACCTACGCCACGATGGATGGCATGGCCAACGGCACCCAAGGGCCTCACCCCAACGTGATCGAGGCCCTGGGCGGATACGACGGCCTGGTCTTGTATTTCTATAACAACATTCTTCGCTACAACGGCGTGAACGTGAACATCTGGCCGCAATTCAGCACCGCGTACGAGTTCAACAACGTCTTCTTCGCCAACGCCAGCGTGCAGTCGGGCAACTGTTTTATGCAAAGCCCTCCGGGCTTTTCCAGCGGCAGCGAATCGGCGACGGCCTACATTTACAACAACACCATCGACGCCCAGTGTACTTTCAACTTTTATCCGGGAAACTCCAGCACGCCGACCTGGAGCGGAGCTTCAAACTGGCAGAACAATCAACTGATCGGTTTTTCTACGACGTCGGTCAAAGGTATCTCCAGCTGCCCGGCTCCCGCTTCCTGTTCCTTTAACGACAATGGAAGTGAGATTTTCCAGGCCGAATCGGCGGCCAACTCGCAGGGCTACACTCCCAGCGACAACTACGCGCCCACCTCGAGCAGTGGATCGACCGTTGGAGGGGGCACGAGTCTCGCGTCCTTGTGTAATGGAATGGGAAATTCCGCTGCAACCACGGCATGCCAGAGCGGGATGGCTGGCGTGACCTATGACTCGACAAACCATGTTGCAGTGGCTGGCCAGGCGGTTCCCCGGTCGAGCAGCCAATGGGACGCCGGTGCTTACCAGTACGCGTCGTCGTCGCAGATTCCGCTCGCGCCCACGGGGCTGACGGCCGTGGTACAGCAGTAGCAAGCGCGCCTTCGGCCGGTCCCCCGAGCCGATTGATGCGCAGCCGGATCGCGACTGTGTTCGCCATCCGGGCTTCCGAGGCATAGACCACCTGCAAATTGCTGTGACTAGGCTCCCTGAGGGGAGCCTAGCCCCACTTTTCCATGAGCGCCGCGACCAATCTTGCGAGCCTGAACATCGCCGAACGCGACTCTTCCATCGTCGCTGCCGGAGCGACGGTTCGCGTCGTTCGGTCCCTGGAGGAAGTGGAACAGATCCGGGACATCTGGTCGGCGTGGAAGGGTCATCGGGATAGCGATATCGATTACTGCCTGCGCTTCGTTTGGGCGCGCGACGAAGTTGTCCGCCCCCACGTTCTTGTGCTTTCCCGCGCCGGCCAGCCTGAGGCGATGTTGATAGGACGGCTGGAGCATACGCGGATGCGCTCGAGAATAGGTTATTTCCGGCTTCCCGGAATTGCGGCGCGACTCCTCAACTTTTCATATGGAGGGTTTCTGGGTAATGCGTCGCAAGAGAACAGCGAGGAACTCTTTGCCTCGATTATGGCCTCGATGAGAGTTGGCGAAGCCGATATGGCGCTCCTTGATCACCTAGGCACAGAAAGCTTCCTCTATAAGGCGGCAACCTCAGAGCCGAGGTTCACAACTCGCGACCACTTCATCAAAGCCGAGCCGCACTGTGTGATGAATTTGGCCAGCACCGTGGAAGAAGTTTATCGTGCTTTCTCCCAAGGACTCCGGGCAGAGGTGAAGCGAAAGAAAAAGAAGATAATCGGAGACTTTGGCGCAGGAGTCGAGATTCGTTGCTATCGCCGGATCGACGAACTCGACGGCGCTGTTCCGCTCCTTGAGGCGATAGCCAAGACAACTTATCAACGTGGCCTGGGCGTGGGATTTCAGGATACGGAGCAGATGCGTCAGCGCCTGAGAATCTGTGCCGAAAAAGGCTGGCTCCACATATACCTGCTGAGCCTTGCCGGCGAGCCTCGCGCCTTCTGGATGGGAACCCTGCACAACGCTGTTTTTTGCAGCGACTACAATGGATACGATCCCGGCTTTCGCGAGTATTCCCTGGGCACATTTCTCCTGGCCCACATGATTGAAGACTTTTGCAAAGAAAATGTGAGGTCGATCGATTTTGGCTTCGGAGGCGCCGAATACAAGGACCGTTTTAGTAACTGCCGCTTCGACGAAGCCTCGGTTCACATCTTCGCCCCACACACGAAAGGCTTACTGCTGAACGGAGTGCGAACGGCAACGGGCATCGCCGACAATGCCGCCAGAAACGCCCTCGCCCGCACAAACTTATTGCCGAGAATCAAGAAGCTCTGGCGTAAGCGCGCGGCTCAACACGCTGTATAAGCCTCACTAACCACAGGCACGGCGGAACCTACAACTTCACTACCACAATGACTTTTTCCGTTCCCATCATGCGCCGCCTCGCCGATAGCGAGAACCCGGACTCGTTTGCCAACAGGCTTCGCGCCCGGCGCTTCCAGCAATTCGAAGCGTTAGTTGCCGGTCTTCCCCGGCCGTTGCGAGTTCTCGATGTCGGCGGCGAAAACGCGTTCTGGGAAAATCGAGGCTGGGCGGGCCGCAGGGATGTCCAGATATTCAGCCTTAACCGCGTCCCGGAAAAGCAGTCTCACGAAAATGTCATACCTCTTACCGGCGACGCAACGAATCTCGCGCAATTCGCAGACGGCAGTTTTGATGTCGCGTTCAGCAACTCGGTGATTGAGCATTTGTTTACTTACGAGAACCAGTGCCGCATGGCGTCGGAGATGCGACGCGTGGGCAAAGCATTTTGGGTGCAGACGCCCAACTTCTGGTTTCCCATGGAACCGCACTTCCATGTACCGGGATGGCAGTGGATGCCGGCAGAACTCCGAGTGTCGATCCTGCGCAGGCGGCGATGCGGCTGGCGGGGTCCTTGTCCGGACGAGACACAAGCCCGCGAGCTGGTTTCAGAGCTTCGCCTGCTCACCGGCGGCGACCTCAGAAAAATGTTTCCCGGCGCATCCTTGATTCCCGAGCGCTTTTTTGGGCTCGTGAAATCGTGGACAGTCATTGGCGGGTTTCCGGCACAGGCAGGGGATAACTAGTGGATCCGAAAGCCTTGGGATTTGGCAGAATCGACCAGACCGTGGTCAACCCGGTCGTCCTGATCGCCGTGTTGATCGCCGGTGGGTTGATCCTGGTTGGATCCCGGCAGAGAGCCCTGGCGGCGTTTCTGGCGGCGGCCTTTCTGATTCCGGTAGGTCAAGTTCTGCTGGTAGGTCCGTTGCACTTTCCCATGCTGCGGGTCTTGATTCTGTTCGGAGGCGTTCGCATGTTGCGCGCCAAACTATCCGGCTCAAGGTTGCTGGGCGGGGGATGGAATCGGATTGACTATGCCATGATCACGCTGACAGGGCTGAGCGCCCTTAACGGGATCTTGCTGAGCGGATCGAGCATCCTTGTCTATGAACTGGGCGAGCTTTATACGGCTTTTGGGGCTTACTTTCTGTTGCGGGTGCTCGTGCGAAACGAAGACGACGTACTGCTAGCCATTCGCATACTCGCCTACATTTCCCTGGCGGTCGCCGCCATTATGAGCTACGAACAAGCCACCGGAACCAATCCCTACTATGCTTATATGGGCGGGGCGCACGCTTCCTGGTACAGTTCACTGCTGGAGCGCGGTGACCGCTTCCGCGCCGTCGGCTGTTTCGGCCATCCTATTTTGGCGGGAACCTTTGGCGCGATTTCACTGCCCCTGTTTGCCGGGCTGGGCTTCCGAGATAAGAAGTATAAGTGGGTTGCGCTGACCGGAATCGCTTCGGCTGCAATCATCTCCTGGGCCGCGGACTCAAGCACCCCGATGCTCGGGCTGATTGCCGGTCTGATTGCGCTTGCCATGTGGCCCTTGCGCAAATACATGCGGCCTGTCCGCTGGGCGATTGTCCTCACCCTGGTGGGCCTGCATCTGGCGATGAAGGCTCCAGTATGGCATCTGATTTCGCGCATCGACTTGACCGGCGGCTCATCGTCCTACCACCGCTTTCAGCTGGTCAATCAATGCATACTGCATTTCCGCGACTGGTGGCTGATCGGCACCAAGAATTATCCCAAGTGGGGTTGGGATATGTGGGACCTGTCCAATCAATACGTCGGCATCGCGGATGTCTCCGGCCTGGTTCCGCTGCTGGCTTTTGTTGCGATCATCGTCTTCGCCTTCCAATATGTGGCGAAATCGCGGCGCATGGCCTTCAACAAACGTGAGGAACTTTTTGTCTGGGCGCTGGGCGCAGCCTTGTTCGCCAACGTGGTTGCGTTCTTTGGCATCGGATATTTCGATCAGACGATTGTCGCCTGGTACGCCCTGTTGGGGATGATCCCAGTCGTGGCCTATTCGCTGCGCAAGACGCGGCGCGCTGAAAACGAAAAAGCCCAGCAAGGGGAAATTCCGCAGATTGAACTGGAAGCCGATCCCGAACTCGAGCAAGTCCCCCGTTTCGCCTGATTCTGCCTTGGGAGCACTATGAAATTATCCGTCATCATCCTGTGCTGGAACGACCTGAAGGTCATTGGGGATTGCCTGCAATCGATCTACGCGGGCACGCGCTCCACCGAATTCGAAGTCATCGTTTCCGACAACGGCTCAACCGACGGCTGCGTCGAATTCATACGCCAGAACTATCCTCAGGTCCATCTCATTGAGAACGGACGGAACCTGCGATTCGCCAAAGGGAACAACGTCGCCATTCGCGCAAGCTGCGGCGAATATATTCTGATTCTGAATCCGGATACGATTATTCACGAAGGCGCGCTCGACAAGATAGTCGAGTTCGCCGACCGGCACCCGGAAGCGGGCGCGCTGGGCTGCCGGGTGGTAAATAGCGATGGCTCGTATCAGGAGCATGTACGCCCGCTTCCCACCATGCGTTCGGAATGGATGGCCGCGCTCCACCTGGGACCGCTGGCGCACATTTCCAAATTCTTTAATCCCGGTATATACGTAGGCTGGAAAGGCGACGACGAGCGCACCGTGGGCTGGCTCGCCGGCTGCTTCATTGTGTTCCGGGGAGATTTGCTCAAGCAACTGGGTGGCTTTGACGAACAGTTTTTCTATTATTACGAAGACACCGATCTGTGTCGTCGAGTTTGGGAAACGGGAAAGACGGTGCTTTACACGCCCGACATCTCCATCATCCACCTGAAAGGAACTTCGACCAAGAAGCGTTTTCCCCTGGGATTCGAACTCGACAAGCATGTCACGCGTTACCGCTATTTCTATAAGTGCGACGGACGCCGGGGAGCGATTCAGTGCCGCCAGGTCACCATCGCGTGGTTGCTGGCGCGGCGTCTCGGCTTAGGTCTGATGCAACTTTTCCATCCGAACGAGGAACGGGCGATGCGTCTGCAACTCTACAAAGTTTCGATGGAGTGGAATCTTCGCGTCGACCCAGTCCGCCTGGTGGAAAATGGCGAAGAGCCCCAACTCGCGGATGCGCCCATGGATCGCGTGCTCGAACGATAACCGGCCGCGGCCAATCATCAAAATAAACGGACGAAAGAGACGTACCAACGATGAAGATCGCAGTCATTGGCGCCAATGGCCAATTGGGCAAGGATACGGTTGAAGCTTTCACGAAAAATGGCGATGAAGTCGTCGGGCTCACGCACTCCGATATTGAGCTATCCGATGTCGATTCCGTTTCCACCCGTCTGCGGGAAATACATCCCGAGGTGATCGTGAACACCGCCGCCATGCACCATGTGGAGAATTGCGAGAAGGAACCGCAGAAAGCCTTCGTCGTGAACGGCCTGGGTTCGCGTAATCTCGCAACCGTCGCGCGCGACCTCGATGCAGTCCTGATGCAGGTGAGCACCGATTATGTGTTCGACGGCGCCAAGTCGAGCCCGTACGAAGAATGCGATGCACCGCGGCCGCTGAATGTCTATGGCAACACCAAGTTGGCGGGAGAATATTTTGTGCGCTCTACCACCGAAAAGCATTTCGTGGTGCGCACTTCGGCGATTTATGGGCACAATCCCTGTCGCGCCAAGGGCGGCCTGAACTTCATTGAACTTATGCTCAAACTGGCTCGGGAGCGCGGCGAGGTGAAAGTGGTTGACAGCGAATTCGTGACTCCGACCTCGACCGCGGAACTTGCCCGCCAGTTCGTCCCGCTCAGCCGTTCCGGCTTTTATGGGCTGTATCACGCGACGGCTGAAGGAAAATGCTCCTGGTACGAGTTCGCGCATGAAATTTTTTCGCTTACGAACACCAAGGTAAATCTGCTGGCCGCCGGAGCCAACGAATTCCCCGCTAAAGTTCCACGGCCAAAATACTCGGTGCTCGAGAATCGCAACCTCAAGCAACACGGTTTGAATATCTTCCGTCCGTGGCAGGATGGAGTTCGCGAGTATCTTTCTTCGCGGCAATAAATTCGCGGCAATAAAATTCAACATGTCAGCAACTTCACTCACCGTAACCGAATCATCCGATCAGCAAAAGCTCGAGCCCTGCACTTACGTTCTCGTTACTTCCGCGTACAACGAAGAGGAGCGTATCGGGCACACGATTGAGTCTGTACTCCGGCAGACGGTGCTTCCGCTGCGCTGGGTCATCGTCAGTGATGGCTCTTCCGACAGCACCGACAAAATTGTCCGGAGTTACGCCGAGCAGCATGATTTCATTCGCTTTTTGCGCATTGAAAGAGCGCCCGGGCGCAGTTTTGGCTCCAAGGTTCGCGCGCTGCAAGCGGGCAGCAAACTTCTCGAGGGCACGAATCCGAGCCTGATCGGCAATCTCGATGCCGACGTCACAGTGGGGCCGGACTATTTCGAGAGCCTCATCGTTTGTTTTGAGCAGCGCCCCTCGCTGGGAATTGCGGGCGGCTTTGTTTGCGAGGAAACCGATGGAGAGTTCCGCAGCCGCCGCTCGAATCGTTCCTATTCCGTCGCCCACGCCGCACAACTGGTTCGCCGGGAATGCTACGACGCCATCGGAGGTTATGCCGTTCTGGAGTACGGAGGAGAGGACTGGCACGCACAGATCTCCGCGCAAATGCGCGGATGGGAGACGCAGGCATTTCCCGAATTCAAGATTTTTCATCATCGCCGCACCGGCGAAGGTGACAATCTGTTACGCCACAAGTTTCGCCAGGGACGGATGGATTATTCCCTGGGAAGCGGTGCGCTGTTCGAGACTTTGAAGTGCGCAGAGCGTTTGCCGGAAAAGCCATTCCTGCTTGGCAGTCTGGCCCGGCTGGCAGGATTTTTCTGGTCGGCCATTCGCCGCGATGGCCGGCCCGTGTCCGCGGAATTCGTCTCCTTTCTCCGCCAGGATCAGAGGCAAAGGATTGCGGCTCTGATAAAAGGGAGTGCTATCGACCCGGCTGCAAAGAACCAACCGCCCGGCCAACCACCACATCAAGAAAATTGCATGAAAAAACGGAATCGAAACTTAGGGGACGATCCACTTTCGTTACTCGGGAGACTGATCAGCCGGCTTTATACCTGGTATGTCCAATGGACTTTTCCTTTCGTCTCCATCGGAAGCGATTTTTGGGCGCACTACTCCTGTGACCTGAGTCGCATGGTCGCGGCCTATATGAAAGTTGGCCGGGGTGTGAAGATCGATCAGGACGTGTGGCTCAGCGTTCCCATCGTGCCCGAGACCGATGACCCCATTATAGTGCTGGATGACGGCTGCAAAATCGGAAGGCGGTGCATGATTTCGGCGAAGAACCGGGTTTACATCGGGAAGGACGTGATTTTCGGCCCGTCCGTGCTCGTTACCGACCACTTGCATGCCTTCGCAGACGTTACGGTTCCCATCACCTTTCAGGGAATCACCGAAGGCGGGACCGTCCGGATCGAGGAAGGATGTTGGATTGGTTTCGGGGCCGCCGTAATCTGCAGCCAGGGCGAACTCATCCTCGGCAAAAATTCCGTGGTCGGGGCGAATTCCGTGGTTACCCGCAGTGTTCCTGCGTTTTCGGTCGTCGTGGGCAACCCCGCCAGAGTTGTCAAACAGTACGACCCGGTTCGAGAAAAATGGGTTCTTGGGGCCACTGGGCGCTCGGGATCGCACCGGGAACGCTAACTTGAACGCACCAGCTTTGAACAAACCCGCTTTGAACTTGCCAGCACAATCCCAGGTTCGCAGCATTTCCGATACGGCCCGATGGGTGGCGTATTTCCGCGCGCTCGAAACCGAGCGCCCCGACGCATTGTTTCGCGATCCCCATGCTGCCCGGCTGGCCGGCGAGCGTGGCTTCGAAATCGCGCAGTCCCTATCGCCGGAAAACAAGGATGGATGGGCATGGGTCATGCGCACCTACCTGTTCGACGAATTCGTTCGCCAGGAAGTGGCAGCCGGGGCAGACATGGTGCTGAACCTCGCCGCCGGCCTGGATGCCCGGCCCTACCGGCTGGCGTTGCCGTCAACCCTGCGATGGGTTGAGGTCGATCTGCCAGATATCGTTTCTTACAAGGAAGAAATTCTGGCCGGGGCGAGGCCCGCGTGCCATCTGGAGCGAATCGCCATGGATCTCGCCGACGAAGGCGCGCGCCGTGACTTGTTTGCGGGCCTCGACCGGCAGGCGAAAAAAATTGCTGTGCTCGCGGAAGGCCTGCTCATCTACTTCACCTCCGAGCAGGTCGGCTCGCTCGCCCGGGTCTTGGCCGCCGGGGACCATTTCCACACTTGGGTAATCGACCTGGCGTCGCCGGCTCAGCTTAAAATGATGCAATGGACCATGGGCAAGCAACTCGACGGTGCCGGAGCCGCCTTCAAGTTTGGCCCTCCCGAAGGACCGGAGTTCTTCGCACCGTATGGTTGGGCTGCCCAAGATGTGCGTGGTTTGTTGCAAACCGCGGTCGAACTCAACAGAGCACCCGCAGAACAGTTGCGCTCGCCGCGCCCGGACGGCGCTCCAGGGAGGCGCTTGTGGTCGGGAGTATGCCTGTTCACGAAGCGGGACCATGAACTCAAACAATCTTCAAATGGCGCACGCGGGTAAGGGGAAGGGATTTATTTTGACCATGCAGGCCACCAACATAGAGCAGGACATCCGCAGTTTTCTGGCGGAAAACTTCATGGCCGGCCGCACTGAAGAACTGCGCGACGACGAAACGCTGCTGGGCAATGTGATCGACTCCAGCGGAGTGATTGAGTTGGTCGTTTTTCTGGAGGAGCATTTCGCCATCGGGATCGCGGATGAGGAAGTGGTGTCCGATAACCTCGAGACGCTGAGAAATGTCGTTGCATTTATCGAGCGCAAGCTCGGCGGCCGAGGGCAAAATTAAAACTGTGGCGCCGTCGAAAAGAATTTTTGTAGCGGATTCCCCCAAGAGATCACTAGAACTTAGAGGCGATACTTTTTGCCAATTGTTCGGCGCAAAGGCAGCCTTCATTCTCCTCCAAACCTTAAATCCCAACTGAGAGTGAACATTCCCATGCTTAACACTGCCATCATTGGCGCGGGCCCGTACGGACTTTCCGTAGCCGCTCATCTTCGCCACTTCGACATTCCATTTCGCATCTTCGGCCGTCCCATGGATAGCTGGCGCTCGCACATGCCCAAGGGTATGTTGCTCAAGTCCGACGGTTTCGCTTCGAATCTTTCCGATCCCGAGGGCAGACTTACGCTGGCGAAATTCTGCCGCGAGCGCGGCATCGAATATGGCGACACCGTGATCCCGGTCCGGCTTGACACCTTCACGGAATACGGGCTCACCTTCGCGAACCGGATGGTGCCGGAGTTGGAAGACCGAATGGTAGTCGGCATCGCGCGCTCGGGTGAAGGCTATGAAATCCAGCTCGAGGACGGCGAGCGATTTACCGCCCGCAACGTAGTCCTGGCAGTGGGCATTACGCACTTCGAACATGTACCGGAAAATCTCGCGCACTTGCCGGAGGAATTCTTCGCTCACAGTGCACGCCACCGCGAAGTCGAGCCTTTTCGGGGCCGCAGCGTAGTCGTGCTCGGCGGTGGCGCTTCCGCACTTGACTGGGCCGCATTGCTGTACGAGGCGGGAGCGGATGTGCAACTGGTCGCGCGCACAACCACGTTGAAATTTCACGGCAAGCCCACCCGGCAGGAACGTTCGTTATGGGAGCGCATTCAGCGCCCACAAACCGGACTCGGCCCGGGCTGGAAGTCCAAGTTCTATGCCAACGCTCCGGCGGCCTTTTATCTTCTGCCCGAAAACTTGCG
>Ga0302180_10004721_pt1 | contig 10070 bp, 7 predicted proteins | sample I_Palsa_E3_2_FD_200575 | JGI IMG/M metagenome (GOLD analysis project Ga0302180, IMG submission 200575) | Peat permafrost microbial communities from Stordalen Mire near Abisko, Sweden - I_Palsa_E3_2 | ecosystem: Environmental > Terrestrial > Soil > Palsa > Peat permafrost | place: Sweden: Abisko... | reverse complement strand
CGCAGCCTGTCGCAGGCTCTGCATCCCGTGATGCTCGAAGAAACGGGATTGGAAAGCACGCTCGATTGGTATTTGGCGGTGGTAGAAAGGCAGGCGGGGATTCACGTATTCTATGAGAAATTAGGGGAGTCTTTTCCAGTAAACGGCAACGCCGCCATTCACGTGTATCGCGTGGTGCAGGAAGCTCTGAATAATGTGACCAGGCATGCGGGAGTCAGTGAATCCTGGGTCCGGTTGCGTTTCTTGCCGCAAGCCTTGGAAGTCGAAGTGGAAGATCACGGCCGAGGCTTCGAAGCGAAGGACGCGAAACAGGGAATTGGTCTCGTTGCCATGCGGGAACGCGCGGAGTTGCTGGGTGGGGTGGTTAAAATCTTGCGAGCCGTGCAAAATGACGCCGAAAAAGGAACGCTGGTTCGCTTACGAGTTCCCAGGGAGAAGCTTGATTCTTATGGCGGATAAAATTTCGGTGCTGTTGGTTGACGATCATAGCCTGGTACGGCGGGGATTTCGTCGCATTCTGGAAGATGAGCCGGATATCACTGTCTCCGGCGAGGCGAGCAACGGCGCGGAAGCGATCAGGCTTGCAACCGAGCTTCATCCCAGAGTCATTGTCATGGATTGCGCCATGCCCGGGATGAATGGTCTGGATGCCACCCGACAGATTCTGGCCCGAGATCCGCAAGCTTTGGTGCTCATGTTGAGCATGCACCCGGAGGAGACGCTGGTGCGCCAGACGCTCGATGCGGGAGCACGCGGGTATGTGCTGAAAAACGCTGTGGACCTTGAACTGGGGGCGGCGATTCGCCGCGTGGCAAAGGGTGAGACCGTGCTCGACTCGCAACTGAAGCGCCCGACGGCGCTGAAAGGCAGACGGCAAGCAGGACTCACGCCGCGCGAACTGGAAATCCTGCAGATGATCGTGGATGGCAAGTCCAACAAGGAGATTGCGACCGTCCTCGACCTGAGTGCCAACACCGTGGCCGTTCATCGCGCCAACATGATGGACGCTCTCGGAATCCACAAAGCCGCCGAGTTGGTTGTCTATGCGATCCGCAACGGGCTAGTCGATTTGCCGTGAAATTCCCTTCCGTGACGCGACGGTCTTTTCTATGGGCTATGGCGGGGTTGGCGTCCACGTCGGCTGTGCGACGGGATGCGCTCGGCGCTTCTCCTTCTCCTGATCTTGGTTTCCGGCTTGCGGACGTTAGCGCAGAAGCAGGCCTTCATTTCCAGCACAACAGCGGCGCCTACGGCGGAAAGCTGTTGCCAGAGACGCTCGGCGCGGGCTGCGCTTTCTTCGACTACGACCGCGACGGCTGGCAGGACATTCTTCTGGTGAACGGTATGGACTGGCCGGGACACAGCCGCGAAGGGAAATCGGGGCGGAGCACGCTGAAGCTCTATCGCAATAATCGTAACGGTACGTTCTCCGATGTGACTCACAGCGCGGGACTTGACGTCGAAATGTACGGGATGGGTGTTGCCGTTGGGGACTATAACAACGACGGCTATCCCGACCTCCTGATTACCTGCGTCGGGCAAAACCGTCTGTTCAGGAACACGGGCCGCGGAACGTTCATCGATGTAACAAAGTCGAGCGGGCTTGGCGGACGACAGGCTTTGAGTACGTCCGCGTTGTGGTTCGATTTCGACCGCGACGGGCGGCTGGATTTGTTTGTCTGCAACTACGTCAAGTGGTCTGCCGAGCACGACGTATTCTGCAGCCTCGATGGCAAGCACAAGTCCTATTGCACGCCCGAAGCCTATCGCGGGGAAACCTGCTGGTTGTTTCACAATCGCGGCAATGGAACCTTTGAAGACGTCACGGCGACGAGCGGCATCTTCGACAGCAGTTCGAAATCCCTGGGCGTGGCTATGCTCGATTACGATCACGATGCCTGGCCCGACCTGCTTGTGACGAATGACACTCAGCCCAACAAACTTTACCGGAACCAGCGCAATGGAACCTTTAAAGACGTGGCCGTGGATGCAGGTATTGCTTTTTCGGCGGAAGGCAGAGCACGCGCCGGAATGGGCGTTGACGTCGCCGACTTCGACGATTCGGGAAATTCGGCAGTGGCGATTACGAATTTCGATAATGAGATGACGGGACTCTACCGGCTTTCCGGTGGCGGCGGTTATGTTGACGTCGCACTGCAGAGCGGGATCGGGCTGGCATCGAAAGACAAGCTGGGATTCGGATGCGCGTTTCTCGATATCAATCTCGACGGCGCACTCGACCTGGCAGTCGTGAACGGGCACATCGATGACACGGTGCGCAAGGTCGGCGCTGGCTACGCACAACCGCCGCAACTTTTTCTCAACGACGGCAGTGAAAAATTTGTCGACGTGGCGACTGAAGCCGGCGCTGGCTTCAGTCAAGCCAAGGTTGGACGAGGCCTGGCATACGGCGATTTTGATCGTGATGGCGATCTGGATCTGCTGATCACTACCAACAACGGCCCAGCCTATCTTTACCGCAACGATCAAACCGCTCGAAACCGAAGTGTTCGGATTCGATTGATCGGCACGAAATCGAATCGTGACGCGATCGGAGCATCTGTGAAGATTCTCTACGGAACGGCGGTCCAATCGCGTCTCGTGAAGAGCGGATCCAGTTATCTGTCGCAATCGGAGTTGCCGCTGACCTTTGGGGTCGGAAAGCGAGATCGAGTCGACCGTCTGGTGATCGAATGGCCCAGCGGAAGAACGGAAGAGTACAAGAACCTTGCATGCGGTCGCGCCTACGAGTGCGTCGAAGCGCAGGGCATCACGGCTCTCCCAGGCTTCTAGCCGGCGGGTTGCTTTCCTAGATCAACTTTCAGGCCCCTAACACGAAAAAGGGCTGATCGCAGCCCCTTGGCGTGTTTGCGGTGATTGCCGCTATTTTCCGGTTCCTGTCAAAGATACGGTTTGCGGAGTATTCGGAGCGTTGTCGTTGATCGTGAGGGTCCCCGTACGCACTCCGGTTTCGGTGGGCGTGAAAAGAACCTGGATTTGGCAAGTCTTTTTTGCCGCCAGCGTCTTACCGCAGGATGACGCGATGATCTTTTGCCCGAAGTCCCCGCTGGTGGTGATGCTGCTGATATCGAGCGTCGCCGTGCCAGTGTTCCTGACGGTGACGGTCCTCTCAGGGGCCGTCGTGCCGACTTTGATATTGCCCCAGGTCAGAGACGCGGGGCTCAGACCGACGGCGGCACCGCTGCTGCTGGTTGCGTTCACGGTAAGGCCGAAGCTTGTGCTGTCCGTCAACGCACTCGATGTGCCCGTGACCGTCACCGTTACTGTTCCTGTCGCTGCCGAGGCGCTCGCTGTCAAGCTGAGCGTGCTTGAAGTGGTCGCCGGATTAGGACTGAAGTTCGCCGTCACACCGCCCGGCAATCCCGTCGCTGATAGCGTGACGCTGCCAGTGAAAGCATTTTGCGCGGCAATGTCTACGGTGGTGGACGATTCGTTGCCTTGGGTAACGGTCAGGCTATTCGGCGCCGCCGAAATCGTGAAGCTCGGCTTTGGAGCAGATGCCGCCAATGCATTGACCAAACCAGGGCCGTTCGGACTCCCCCACCCGGTGGCGAGATCGTAGCCGGTTGTCGTTGGCTCACCATTGCTGCCGGAGTTGATGTCGTGGAAAGCGGTGCCATAGCCGGAGCCAACGCCTATCTGATAAATGGCCGGGTTGATGAAACCAAGCTGTGGGTTCCCGTTAGCCACCGCCTGCTGGTTGACAAGGGCCATGTAACCGGCCCACATCGGGGTTGCAAAACTGGTTCCGCCCCACCCGCCCCCGCAGGGTTCTTGATCGGCACAGACGTAAAAATCAAGGTTGGCCTCGGCCGAAACGTCCGGGGAATTCCGCAGAGTTGTTGAACCCTTGTTGGCCGAGGTGATCACGCCTGCCAGTTGCTGCCAGGAAGGAATCGGAATCTGGTCCGGCGTATAAACGCCGCCGCCACCATCGGACCATGCGGTTTCCGAACTCCAGGCACCACCCGCGGAAGCAACCAGCAAGGCGGTGCCACCAACCGCCGTGACATATGCATCGTCTCCCGGATAAACATAGGTGGACGACGTCGTATACGCGCCGCTGTCGCCCGCCGCCTGAAAATAGCTCTGGCCCTGCGCGGCCAATTTCTGGAAGTAGGGATCGTCGGTCGTGGGATCCGCTGGTTCCCATGTCCAGGAAGAGCCGATCTGCCCTACGAGGGGGGTGCGGGTCGACATGGAAGCAAGCAAGGCGGTATCGGTTTGTCCGACGAACACGTACAGTGCTTGCAACCCCGGAGCCATCGAGACGGCCTGGGTCATGTCAAGTATCTGCTCGGTATCATCACATGCGGGCTCTACGCAAGTCAGGCTGCTGCCATCGGTTGAGACGCCGGTGATGGGAACCTTCAGTGTTTGCTTCGTGTTCATGAAGTAAGTGTGCAGATCGGCAATGTCATAGCCGAGGTATTCGAGCAACCCAACCGTCTGCCCGGTTCCAGTGAGAGTACCCCCATAGTAAGCCGCACGCATGTCGCTGCCACAGTAATAACCGCCCGGACAAGATCCCTGAACGGAATTGGATCTGATCGTGGCATTTTTATGCAGCGAGGCGGGACGCGGAATCGAGTAATTGTCGAGACCCGAAATGTGCCATAACTGGAACGGCAGATCAACCGATGGTTCTCGGTCGGGAGCGTAGAACGTACGGTTTTCGGTCGGATGTCGGTAAACGCCCATCGTCACATGAAAGGCCTTTTCAACGGCGCTGACCGAACCCCTGAGTTGCACCTCCATCGAGTCGAGAGAGCCGCCCGTCACCGTGAAACCGTTCGCCTTGGCAAAACGAATCACGGAGTTATAGTCCTCCTGACTGGGACCAAATCTTGCCGTGAAATCCGGTACCGTCAAGAAGTGCCGGTAAGATGGGCTGGAGGGATCGTAGAGTTCCTGAAGAAAGTTCTGCAACTCCGGCTGATGACGCAGAGCCAAAACGACATCCAAATTCAAGGATTGCGTCGCGCCGAGCCGCGATACGGGCTGCGCCTCGGCCGTGCGGGTCACTTCACGCACATGATGCGTCAACAGCGCCTGCTGTGCCTCGGAAACCGGATTCGCGCCGGATACTATGGCGATAATTGTCAGCAGGAATAAGATCGGTCTACGATTCATTTCTCTCTCCTTCGATATTGCTCAGGCTCCCATCGCGTACAGAAGTTCCTCTAGGCCCGCGGCACGGCAATGCGGCTAATGAACCTTTCAACCTCTATGTTGAACCGGAATTTTATCCTCGGGATTTTAGGAAAAGCGGCCGCTGTTTTTAAACGGGGAAGGTGACGTATGGCAGTCAGCCATGCGTATTTTTTGAGAGTATAACAAACATCTGCTCACCCGAGAATAAAGTTGTTTTATGATTTTCCGGGAGCTCAGGAGGGTGGATTACCAAAGTAATACTGAGAAGTGTCTACTTACTCTGATATGTGCAAGTTTTTACGCACTCACTTATATCGCGTTCATGCGGCTACGGATGGTAGTTACAAAACCATGCGACGACCCTGCCGGGTATCACTATCTGTAACTTAGCACTCTCGAGCTTGGCACTCTGGCCTGTTAATCTAAATTCTGCGTGAACGATAAGTACGATGTCATCATCCTCGGAGCTGGCGCCGCCGGCCTGATGTGTGCCATCGAGGCCGGGAAGCGGCAACGACGCGTTTTGCTGCTGGAACGCGCTGACCGGGTCGGCAAGAAAATTCTGATTTCGGGCGGCGGGCGCTGCAACTTCACCAACCTGCATACCAGCCCTGAAAATTTTCTTTCCGCCAATCCACACTTCGCGAAGTCGGCGCTCGCCCGTTACGCTCCGGCGGACTTCGTGCGCCTCGTCGAAAAGCATGGAATCCCGTACCACGAGAAAAAGCTCGGGCAGCTATTCTGCGATCGAGCAGCGAGCGATATCACGACAATGCTGGAGCGGGAATGCCGCGATGCCGGGGTGGAAATTCTGGTTAACACCAAGGTGACCGAGGTGAGAAAGAACGGGGTACGCAAGGCTTTCGACAAGGGCGAGGACAAGCGCAAGGACAACGAAACTGGAGGCTCCGGGAAGACAGACCAATTCACGGTTCACACCGCCGAGGTCGGTTTCGACGCGTCGAGCCTGGTGGTCGCAACCGGCGGCTTGTCCATCGCGAAAATCGGAGCCACCGCACTTGGCTACGACCTGGCTCGGCAATTCGGCTTGGGAATCGCAGCCACCCGTCCCGCTCTCGTCCCTCTCCTATTTTCGGAGCGCGACCGCGAGTCATGGTGCGATTTGGCCGGCGTATCCATCGAAGCAATTGCCTCCGTCCGCGGCGCGAAACCCGCTGCGAGGCGAGCATTTCGGGAAAACATCCTGTTCACACATCGTGGCATCAGCGGGCCGGCGATACTCCAGATCTCTTCGTACTGGGATGGCAAGGAGCCGATCTATCTTGATCTTGCGCCAGACCGCAGTCTCCTCGCCGACTTGCGAACTTGGGACCATCGCGAGCAGTCGAGCTGGAGATCGCTACTGCGAGAAGTCCTGCCTCGGCGCTTCGCAGATCGCTGGCTCGAAATCTATCCGTTCGATGGCGAGTCCGACCGGGCCCTCCGGGACGCGGAAGATAAATTACACGCATGGCAGGTGAAACCGGTGAATACGGAGGGCTATCGGAAAGCGGAAGTGACGGCGGGAGGGGTGGATACCGACGAACTTTCGGCCAAGACGATGGAGTCTCGAAAGGTGCCTGGCCTCTTTTTTATTGGAGAAGTGGTGGACGTCACGGGACAGCTGGGCGGTTTCAACTTTCAGTGGGCATGGGCGTCCGGATTTTGCGCCGGACAGGCTCTATAAGCTCGGGATGCTTCACCCGGAGGCGTGCTAGAGTTCTGCACCTTCCTGCATGAACGGCATACGGGCAATGACTTCCGCGGCTTGCTCCAGCAGCTTCAGGTCCTCCCCGCTGAAGTCGGCGCCAGCGCTCGGTGCATCCAGCCCTTTGCGCGATACCTGCACCACTCCCATCACCTCTCCTCCCGGGCGCGTCACGGGTACGGACATGATTTTCTGAATCGGCATTTGATCCAGGCTTCGATCTTCTTCCGCGGCCATGCCGAGCCTGACGGCTTCGAAGAGGCTGACGTGCTTTACCCGCAAAAAACTGTTCGACAAGAGTGGGGTGCGGGTGGCTGCAGTCCGTGCGGCGACGGCCGATCCGGTCAGCGGAAGTACGCCTGCCGACCGTAGCTCGGCCGGAAAAATGAATCGCAAGTTACCCTTTTCCAACCTGAGTAGTGCTATTTCGCTGCGACGAACGCGCAGGAGTTGCCCCAGCTTCACACACACCCGGTCTACGCTCGGGGAATCCGACAACATGCTTTCCAATTCGCCGACACCGGTCACCGGAAGCTTGACCATCCTGACGCCGGAACCTTGGTTGCCGCCCAATGGCATGATATCGAGGTCTTTCTCCGCTCTGTCCTATCCTGCGGCCCGGCCAAACTTTCGACAAGTTACGGGAGTACTTTTGCGCGAAAGAAACCAGGCCGTTACCATGTGGAACGGTTGCCGTTTCGTGTACAGAGGAAAGATTTTTCGTTATCTTCAGGCACACTTCCACAGGCGTTCGCGATATATTTGGAATACATCAGTCGTGAGAAAATTGCCGGGTAGCGACCATCGGGTAACGCCGGTGTCGCTGGTCTATTACACAACACCATTTCGCGAATTGAGTATCTGTTAAGGAGTATTGTATGGCTCGCAAGACTAACGGCTCCGCGTCCACTCGCAGCAAGAAAACCGCAGGCTCGGTTCAGCCTGCCGCTGTGCAGGGTGCCTCCGAGGTCCCGAACAATGGCAAGTCCACCAATGTGGTTCCGTTTCCCGTTCCTGCAAATGTTGAAGAGGAGATTCGCCGCCGTGCCTACGAACTTTACCTGGAACGTAGAGCGACGGCAGGCGATGCGAACGGCAACGAGAATCAGGATTGGCTGATCGCTGAACGCGAGATCCTTTCTCGCATCGGCGGCCAGGACCATCACGCCTAGTTCGGGAAAATGGTCGCTACAGTAAGCTTGATTGGAGCTGCAGACTACCTCTGCGTTGATCAGCGCTCCGCACCTGTTTGAAACATGCCCGACGAAACGAGCTTTTTGACTTTCGCGCCGGCGTCTCGTCACACAACGGTAGCGGAATGTCGGAGCTGAGTTACTGCTGCACAACCTGCTTCAGCTCGGGTCTGACCTTCTCGTTCTGAATTTCGGAAGCATCCCACGAGCCACCCAAGGCCTTCACCAGGTAGACCGAAGTGGTCATCCGTTGACCTAGCAACTGGGTTGCCAGGCGCTGATTCGCGAGCAACGTCGATTGCGCGGTGATTACGTCAAGATAAGTCGTGACGCCTCCGACGTAACGATTGTTGGCAATATCGAGCGCGCGTTTCGACTCGGTCACCGCTGCATCCTGAGTCTTGGCGGCTTCGTTAAGAAACGCCAGGCCGGAAAGCCCGTCCTCGACCTGCTGAAATGCCGTGAGCACAGCGTTGCGATAATTGGCGACAGATTCGTCATATGTGGCGCGCGTGAGCGCAAGGTTGGCACGATTGCGGCCGCCATTAACGATGGGCTCGAGAGCATCGCTACCGAGCGACCAGAAAAGGCTCGGAACATTCGCCAGCGTGGCGACGTCGCCGCTTTGCCAACCGCCGCTTCCACCAATCGTTATGTGGGGATAAAACGCGCTCATGGCGATGCCGACCTGCGCATTTTCATAGGCCATCTGGCGTTCGCTGGTAGCAACATCCGGGCGACGCTCCAGAATCTCAGATGGAACACCCGTCGGAATCGCCGGAGGAACAGGTTGAAAAGGCGCCTCCGCCAAAGCGAAATTCGAGGCGGACTTTCCAACCAGCACCGCGATCGCATGTTCGTATTGCGCTCGTTGCTGCAGTACGAGCTGGAGCTGGGTTGCAGTCGATTGCAGCAACGCGGCTTGCTGTGCGACGTCCAGTCCGTTCGCAATTCCGCCTTCGTGACGGCGGTTGACGAGATCCAATCCCTTTTGCTGGATTTCAACCGACTGCCGGACGACTCCCGCTTCGCGGTCACTCTCGCGCAGGTTGAAATAGTCGGCTGCCAATTCAGCGCTCAAAACCAGGCGCACGTTTTCGAGGTCAGCCGCGCTTGCCTGTAACGAGGCATTGGCTGCTTCAAGAGTGCGGCGCACGCGTCCAAACAGGTCGACTTCGTAACTGACATTAAACGGTACGGTATAAACACTCTGATTGAACGGCGTAAGCACAAGCGTGCTTCCGGCAAGCGGACGGTTCCCGGAGAGAAGTTGATGCTCCCCGCTCGGATCCACGTTAACGGCAGGAAAAAACGCAGAAGAAGCGATACGAGCTTGCGATCGAGCTTCAGAGAGGCGATCACGTGCCGCTTCGAGCGACTGGTTGGCTTGCAGAAGATCCTGTTCCAGCCGGTCGAGTTCGGCGTCATGAAACACCTGCCACCACGCGCCTTTCGGGATGGCATCCTTTGGGGCTGCCGTCTCCCATGGTCCCTGACCTTTCCAGGCGCTCGGAACCGGTGCCGTCGGGCGATTGTATCTTGGACCGACCGTGCATCCCACGGTACCAGCTAGAAGGAATGTAACGGCCAACAGGCCATTCCTACCAATCGGAGAAAGACGCTTCACGATCGGGCGTCTCCCGAGTTCCCTTTGCCGAGATGCACTTGCTGACCTTCTTCAAGAGAGTCCGACGGGTTGATGATGATCTGATCACTCAGATCGACGCCGCCGAGAATTTCAAGGGTGGCCCCGAAATCACGTCCGATCGTGATCGGAAGCAAACGAACCTTGTTGTCCTTATCGACGATCGCAACCCGGGGTCCCTCGGCGCGAAACAGCATGGCATTCACCGGGATCGTAATTCTCAGAACAGAAGTCCCGGTAGCAAAATGTACCTGACCGAACGAGCCCGGCAGTAGCTTGCCATCTTTGTTGGGAACATCCACTTCCGTGTTGAGGGTGCGCGTTGCGAGATCGATGGCGTCGGCGGTGC
>Ga0302180_10004720_pt1 | contig 10071 bp, 6 predicted proteins | sample I_Palsa_E3_2_FD_200575 | JGI IMG/M metagenome (GOLD analysis project Ga0302180, IMG submission 200575) | Peat permafrost microbial communities from Stordalen Mire near Abisko, Sweden - I_Palsa_E3_2 | ecosystem: Environmental > Terrestrial > Soil > Palsa > Peat permafrost | place: Sweden: Abisko... | reverse complement strand
AGCCCACGCTGACTGCGCCGCGCGCGCCCGCACCACGGCCGCCTGAACTTCACTCTCGCTGGCGCATTCCCACTCGCGCAGAACTTCGCCTGTCGCCGGATTCACCGACGAAACTTTGCGCACCGCGATCTGGAGATCAGTGGCCATTAGGTTCAGTACTCCACATTCACCAAATACAATCCGCTGGCCGGCACCGTCGCTCCCGCTGCCGAGCGGTCGCGCGCCTCCAGTATCCGCGTGAGATCCTCGGCCCGCAGCGTTGCCTTGCCCACCAGAATAAACGTTCCCACCAGATTGCGAACCATGTGGTGCAGAAAACCCGATCCCTTCACCGTGTAGATAAACTCGTCTCCCTGGCATTCCCAGCTCGAAGTAAAGATGCGCCGGACGTTCGAGGCTGGCGCGCCTTCGCGTCCATGGCGATTCTCGCTAGATGCGAAAGGCGGCGGGACGCCGGCGCTACGTTCCGGATCTGCCGCGGCGAATGAAGTGAAATCGTGCTCACCCTCAACCAGTCCCGCCGCCCGCACCATCGCCGGCTCATTCAAGGGATACGGATAATGCCACACATACCTGGCCAGAAACGGTGTACAGATCGCGGCACGATAAATCCGGTACCGGTAAGTCTTTCCTCGCGCCGACCTGCGCGCGTGAAAATCCGCTGCCGCCTCTTCTACTTCCAGAACTCGTACCGACGCCGGCAAGATATCGTTCAGTGCCTTCACGAAATTCGCCGCCGGGACCGAAGACTCCGTGACAAATGTCACCACCTGCGCCAGCGCATGCACTCCTGCGTCAGTCCTTCCGGAACCCTGCGGCAATACTTTTTCACCCGTGATTCGTCCAATGGCTGAGGCCAGGGTGCCCTGCACCGTAACTGCATCGGGCTGCACCTGCCAGCCCGCGAATTCCGTTCCGTCATAGGAGAGAATCAGTTTGAGATTGCGCATTCGACCTTTTAATTCTTGCAGCCGCGAGTCCCACACCCGCGCCGGTTCATCCAAACCATTTCGTGCGTCAGGTTTTTCCACACAATCGTGTGATTCCGCTCCCTGGGAGGCATTCGGCCGTCGCCAGAACTTTATCAGTTTCAACTCCCGCAGCGCCTCGGAGGAGAATCCGTGGCGTCGGATATACTGGTGCGTTTCACCAAACTTTCGTCTTGCTCTCGTTTTTCAGGTGCTTTTCAGGAACCGCGGTGCTGCCGGTTGCGTACTAACACCTGAGCAGAAGTTTCATTTTTGGGTAAATCCGGCTGTCTCACGCTGCCACCAGGTCTTTATTGTTGCACTTGTCTTAACGAAACCGGTCTTAACGAAAACGGTCTTAACGTACTGGTCTTAACCAACTGGTCTTAACTAACGGAGATGAGTAGATGCCATTCGCACATTTAGCCTCAACCATCCGGCTGATCAGCGCCGCAGTCTTATTCGGGACCCTGACCATCGCAGGTTGGGGCCAGGAACCGCCCGCCGCGCCCGTCCCGCAAAACACACCGGAAACGCGGCCGCTCCCTGTCCTGAATTACTCCCAGCCGGTATCGCACTTTCCCAATCCGATTGGCCCCTACACAGCGCGGCACCTGGCAGCGCCGAACCTGGCCAACACCGCGCGCATCGACCAACTCATGCGCGACGGCAAGCTCTACCTGTCGCTAAACGATGCCATCGCCCTCGCGCTCGAGAACAACCTGGATATCGCCATCGCGCGTTACAACCTGAACATCGCTGACACCGACGTGCTGCGCGCCAAAGCGGGCGCTCCGACCCTCGGCGTCAATACGGGCATTGTGCAGAACACGCCAGGCAGTGGCGTTGGCGGACTCGGCGGGCAAGTCGGCTCCGGCACCGGTGGAACCACTCTCGGTGCGGGCGGCGCAGGCGCAGGCGCAGGCGGTCTGGTCGGCTCTACGCTCGGTTTGGGATCGCTCATCACCAGCTTCGATCCAGTCGTCACCGGAACGCTGCAGGAAGACCGCTTCCACATTCTCCCCTCCAGCACTTTTAACCCCGAGTCGGCTCAGAACACTACGACTGGCAACGTCTCTTATCAGCAGGGGTTCTCCTGGGGGACCAATCTGTTAGTGGGCTTTAACAACACCCGTATCACGACCGGCGACGCACCTTTCACCACCTTAAGTCCGCAACTCAACTCCAGCTTCAAGTTCCAGCTCACGCAGCATCTGCTGCAGGGATTCGGCTTCGCGGCCAACAATCGTTTCATCAGTATCGCCAAGAATGACCGTGAACTTTCCGACGTTGCCTTCCGCCTACAAGTCATCACCACGGTCAACCAGATTCAGAGTATGTACTGGGACCTGACTTACGCCTATGAAAACGCCCGCGTGCAGAAGGAATCGCTGGCTTTCGCCGAGAAAACACTCTCCGATACAAAGAAACAGGTTGAGATCGGCAGCCTGGCGCCCATCGAGACGGTTCGTGCCCAGAGCACGGTCGCGCAGGACCAGCAAGCTGTGACCATTGCTCTAACCAACCTGCAACTGGAGCAGTTGCTTATGAAGAATGCGCTCAGCCGAACCCTGCGCGATCAAGTTCTCGCCGGAGCGGAAGTAATTCCCACTTCCACCATGAAGCTTCCAGAGAGCGAGCCGATTCAGCCCACGCAGGATTTGATCGCCGATGCCTTGCGCCATCGAGCCGATCTGGTGGAGTCCCGCATCCAACTCAACACCACCGACATCAGCAACAAAGCAGTGCGTAATGCCCTGCTGCCTACGCTGGACCTGTTTGCCTATTACGGTGGCACGGGATTGGGTGGTGTACAAAATCCGACGAATCTTTGTGCGAACCAACCGCCAGCCGAGCAGGCCGAGGGCTTTTGCGCTGGACCAAATCCCGCTTTCGGAGGCGAGACCTTCATCCCTGGCGCAGCCTCCACAAACTACAACGGCACCCTCAACCAACTCGTCAACTCCACTGCTTCCGACAAGGGCGTTGGTTTGCAGCTCAATATTCCGCTGCGTAACCGCGCCGCGCAGGCGGTGCAGATCCGCTCCGAACTGGAATACCAGCAGGCCCAGATGCGCTTGCAGCAAATCGAAAACCAGATCAGCATCGAAGTCCGCAACGCCCAGTTCGGAGTCGAACAGAACCGCGCCAGTGTAGCCTCAGCCCAAGCTGCGGTGGACTTTGCCAGGCAGTCGCTGGATGCCGAACAGAAGAAGTATCAGTTCGGTACCTCGACCACAACATTGGTGCTACAGACCCAGAGCGCTCTGGCCACGGCGGAGTCTACTTTGATGTCGGCGATGGCGGCCTACGAAAAGTCGCGCGTCGAACTCGACCGCGCTACCGGCGTCACGCTCGACCACGCTGGCATCAGCATCGATGATGCTGCCAAGGGCCAGGTCAATCGGATGCCCAACGTACCCAACATCGAGCCGCGCAAGGAAATGCCTGCCGCCACTCAACCGGCGCCGCAGCAGCAGTAACCCCCGTCGCACGTGCGTAGCGCCGCCATCCTTCGGGATGCGGCGCTGCGAACACACTCCCACCTTCGTGTTGCTTCTTCTAACAATTCTTTACAATCTCTGCCCGCTTCCCCCGCTCCGTGCCGCTAAGATGGAGTGACGAGTTTATGTTTTCCGCGTCCAACTTTCAAATCTGTATTGCCCTTTCAGCATGATGCACCACCGTTCCTATTCAAGGAGACAAACCATGTCTTTGCCTTTGCCCCGAATGACCGCGGCCCATGAGCGCCTCACTCTGCTGCTAATGATGACGGCCTTTGCCATCCTCGCCTGCACGCAGTCGCAACCGCTTTTGTGCGCTCAGGACGTCCCCGCCGCCCCCATGCCGCAAACTGCGCCAGCTCCCGCCCAGCCGCAGGCGGTTCATTTGCAGGATTATTCCAGGCCCCGCTCGGCCTTTCCGCATTTCCTGCAGCCCTACCGGTCGCAGCAGATAGCGCAGCCGAACCTGGGCAATTCGCCGCGCATCGACTCCCTCATGCGCGACGGCAAGATTTATCTTTCGATTGACGACGCCGTCGCGCTCACGCTTGAGAACAACCTTGATATCGACATTGCGCGCTACAACCTGAACATCGCCGACACCGACTACCTGCGTGCCAAATCAGGCGCTAACATTCTCGGCGTCAACGCCGGCATTGTGCAGAACACTCCCGGTGGCGGCGTGGGCGGTCTTGGCGGCACGGTTGGCTCCGGCACCGGAGGCACCACCGTCGCCCCCAGCGGCGTGGGCACGGGCACCAACGGCCTGGTCAGTTCCACGCTGGGAATCGGTTCGACCATTACCAGCTTCGACCCGGTCGTCACCAGCACGGTGCAGCTCGACAAAGACGACTCCGAGTCCACCACTGTAGGGGGCTTCGTCCCAGTCGTGGGGCAGAACACTTACACGGCCAACTTCGCCTACACGCAAGGCTTCCAGTGGGGCACTGCTTTGTCAGTGGGATTCAACAACAGCCACATTGCCACCAACAGTTTTGAAAGCCTGCTCACGCCCGAGGTAAACTCGAACTTCCAATTCAGGATCACGCAGAACCTGCTGCAAGGCTTCGGTTCGCTTCCCAACATGCGCTTCATCCGCATCGCCAAGAACAATCGTGAGATTTCCGACGTCGCCTTCCGCTTGCAAATCATCACCACCGTCGATCAGATCGAGGATATGTATTGGGATTTGGTCTACGCCTACGAAAACGTACGCGTGCAGCAAGAAGCTCTCACCTACGCACAGAAGGCGCTGACCGATACCAAAGAGCAGGCGCAAGTCGGCACCATCCCGCCCATTCAGGTGGTGAGCGCGCAGAGCACGGTTTCAACCGACGAGCAGAACCTGATCCTGGCGCAGAACAATCTGGAACTGGAAAAGTTGCTGGTGAAGAACGCGCTCAGCCGCAGCATCGAAGATCCGGCGCTGGCCGAAGCCGACGTGATCCCCACCTCCACCATGCAGGTTCCACAGGAGGAAGCGGTCGTTCCTACCCAGGACTTGATCAATGAAGCTCTCGCTCATCGCGCTGAACTGGTCGAGTCGCGCATCGATCTCAATTCGCGCGACCTCAGCAGCAAAGCCGTGCGCAATGCCATGCTGCCTACCCTTGATGCCTTTGCTTATTACGGCGGATCGGGAGTTGGAGGAAATGTTAATCCGGCACTGCTGCCGCCAACTTGCAATCCCGCTGTATCGAGCTGCTTTAGCAGCTCCACTGCGCCACCTCCCTTTGTTAATGGCGGCCCCGTGGGCTACGGCGGAACTTTGAACCAGCTCGTCAACTCCACCGCTCCCGACAAAGGCGTTGGCTTGACGCTGAGCATTCCATTGCGCAATCGCGAAGCGCAGGCCAACCAGGTGCGCGCGGAACTGGAATACCGCCAGGCTCAGGTAAGGCTACACCAGCTTGAAAACCAAGTGCGCATCGAAGTGCGCAACGCGCAATTCGACGTAAAACAGAACCGCGCCGCCGTGCAGGCAGCCCAGTATGCGGTTGACTTTTCCCGTCAGACGCTCGATGCCGATCAGCAGAAACTGAAAGTCGGACTTACCACGACCACCGCGATCTTGCAGGATGCTTCGGTCTTAACCACTTCCGAATCGAATCTGGTTTCAGCTAAAGCTGCCTACGCGAAGTCGCGTATCGAACTCGATCGTGCCACGGGATTGCTGCTCGATCACTCCGGCATTGACGTAGCCGACGCCACGCGCGGCCAGGTCACGCACCTGCCCAGAGTTCCCTACGTCGTTCCGCGGCAGGAAGCTCCTGCGGGAGGGCGGCCTGCACAATCGCCGGCAGGGCAACCTTAGTCCGCGCTGGACAGTAGGTGTCCGCAGCGAGACAATTAGAGATATGCCGAGTGCACATATTTCCGAACGTAACGGGCATGGCCGCTCTGAGCGCCCACATCATTGCGACGTCTGTTCGCAGCGCCGCGCCGCACGTCTGCGCCGGCTGGTGTTAGTCGCTATCGGAGCCTGCTTGTGTTCTTGTCTGCTGCTTCGGGCGCAAACCTCCGATTCCCGAACGGGCGACGCGAACAAGTCATGGAGAGTTACAACCGAGTCGCAAAGTGACAACCTGAATCCCACCCGCACTCTCGAAAGCCACATCCAGAGCGGTAACCGCACGGTGGATAACCAATCGGTCCAGCACCGCGGGGCTAACGGGGATTTCGAACCTTATCAGGACATCGAAAAAACAACGGTGCAGGTCAATGCTACGACGGTGCGAACCACAACGAGTACCTTCGGTCGAGCTGCCGATGGAGCGAAAACATTGGTGCAGGTGACAGAAGAAGAAGCGCATACGCTGCCCGGAGGTGGCTCGAACGTAGTACGTAGCACCTCGAATCCCGATGCCAACGGCAACCTTCAGTTGGTTCAGCGCCAAATCGAGGAGACGAAAAAGATCGGCAAAGATGTGGAGGAGACGAAAACGACCGTGATGCTTCCCGGCATCAACGGTGATCTTGCTCCAGCAATGAAGACGCAAGAGCGCCACGAACGAAGCGCGAACGACACCGTGGTATCCCAAAAAACCACGCTGCTTACCGATGGCACCGGAAACTGGCAAGTGAGCGAAACACGGCAAGCCACTACCCGGCAAGAAGGCAAGGACCGCACCACGGAGGAGCGAATCTCCCGCCCGGACGCCGAGGGTAAGCTAGGGGAAATCTCGCGTACCGTGAGCAAGGAATCCGAGAATGCTCCGGGTGAAAAGCGCGACACAGTGGAAACCTATTCCGTCGATGTCCCGGGATCGCCCCGGGACGGCAGCCTGCACCTTGTTGAGCGCACAACTACCGCCCAAAGCACCAGCTCAACCGGGCAGCAAACTACTGCACGGCAGGTGGAGCAGGCTGACCCCAGCGATCCGGGCTCCGGTCTGCGAGTGAACATACTAACCACCGACACGGTGCGCCCTGGATCTTCTGGAGCCCAGGCCACGCAAACCATTCAACTGCGCGACTCGAACGGCAATTTTGATGTGGTCTCCGTGGACACCTCAAAGTCCGATAACGCTCACGCCGTTCAGGTTCAGATAGCCCCTTCCGAAAAGCCAATGGCGCCCGTCGAAAAGGCAAAATGAAGTGAGGCGGAAGTGATGGGCGAGAGCTGATCACGCCGTCTCAGGCCGGCAAAGACCTGATAAACTCGCCCGTGATGGAACGACTGAACGAGCCTGCCATCCCGCGATCTGTGTTGTGGATGGTGCTGCTGTCGTTTGTTCTGCAGGTGGCGGCGATTGGAGTTTTTCGCCAGTACCACACTCGCACCGGAGAAGATAACTTCGGCTTTGGCTTTGAGATGGGCCGCGTGGGCCGTGCCGTCGCCCTGGGGCAGGGTTTCAGCAATCCCTATGGAGGGAATACGGGCTCCAGCGCGTGGGAGCCTCCGCTTTATCCCTACCTGATTGGCGGAGTCTTCAAGATTTTCGGCGTCTACACTTATGCTTCGGCGTGGGTTCTGCTATCGATCAACAGCCTTTTCGCCGCACTCACCACGATTCCGGTTTATCTGATCGCGCACAGAACTTTCGGAGCGCGCGTCGCACTCTGGTCGGCGCGGGCTTGGGCGCTGAATCCCTATATCTGGTACTGGTCCATTCATTGGATATGGGACACGACCTTCACTCCGCTCGTATTAGCGCTGATCTTTCTGGTTTCGTTGGAATTGGCTGCGGTGGAGCTGGAACAATGGCCAGGTTGGCGAGGATGGATACTGTTCGGCGCATTGTGGGGCGTGGGAGCGCTGGCCAATCCCACGATGCTCTCCTTTCTGCCATTTTGCGGGTTGTGGGTGTGGCGCCAGAGATACCGGCGAGGTCTGCCGTCGCTGGCAGGGGTGGTGCTTTCCTCATTCGTATTCTTTCTTGTTCTATCACCCTGGCTGGTGAGGAACTATGAGGCATTCGGACGGTTCGTTTTTATTCGCGACGATTTCGGACTGCAGTTTCGTCTCGGCAACAATAACCTGGCCGACGGCATGCTAATCGCCACCCTGCAGCCTAATCTCAACAAACTTGAGCTTGAGAAGTTTCAGCGCCTGGGTGAAATTGCCTATGAGGCCGACTGCAGGCGGTTGGCGTTCGATTGGATTCGTGCGCACCCGGGGCGATTCGGGGTCATCAGCATGAAGCGGTTTTTCTATTACTGGAACGGTGTGCCCAGACCCACGGGCAGCTCTGCTCCCTGGGATTTCCGCAGTTCCCTGTTTCTGGCGTCGTCGGTACTGGCAATCTGGGGACTGGGCCGTGCGCTGCGGCAGAAGCAGCCCGGAGCATGGCTTTTCGCGGGACTCGTCGCAACCTATCCCACGGTCTATTACTTCGTGTACCCGCACGCCCGCTACCGCCATCCCATCGAGCCTGAGTTGGTTATTCTGGCGGTATTTCTGCTTTCGGAAGTTCGGAGCCGCGCCGATGGTGGCTGGGGAGTTAATTGCTGATTGTTGATTGATGCTTGATGATTGCTGATTGAAAAGCTCGTTGTCTTTGGGCTTCAATCAGCAATCATCAATCAACAATTCCTCATGACCATCTCTGTGGCCATCGTAGCGATGGATGAAGAAGTGAACATCGGCCGCACTCTGGCCAGTGTCCGCTGGGCGGATGAAATTGTGCTCGTCGACTCCGGCTCGAAAGATCGCACCTGCGAGATCGCGCGTGCACAGGGAGCGCGAGTCGTCGTCGAACCGTGGCGGGGTTACGTTGCTCAGAAGCAGTACGCGATCGATCTTTGCACGAAAGATTGGGTGCTGCTGCTCGACGCCGACGAAGAGGTCAGCCCCGGACTGGCTGAAGAAATTCGCGCAGCGATCGCCGACGCAAGCACTGTGAGCGGCTATTGGCTCCCGCGCGAAAATCTGTTCCTGGGCCGCTGGATGCGCCACGGCGGTTTTTACCCTGATCCCAAGCTGCGACTCTTCCGCCGCGGCCACGGATTCGTAACCGGCCACGATCCGCACGACCGCTGCGAACTGAAGCCGGGCTTACCTGGACAAGCGCCAGGAGAAGCGGCGCAACCGACACGCCAGTTCAAGAACGCGCTGGTGCACTACACCTATCCCAATCTAACCCTTTACCTCAGCCACATGAATCGTTATTCGTCACTGGGTGCCCAACTGGCGGTTGCCAAGGGGCATCGCCGCTTCAGTTTCGTCAACATCGTTCTGCGCCCTTTGGCGACGTTCGTCTACAACTATTTCTTCCGCCTCGGATTTCTCGACGGCCGCGAAGGCCTGTTGCTACACCTCTACCACGCCGGCTACGTCTCGTGGAAATACGCCAAGGCGTGGGAACTGGGCCGGAAGCCGCCGCAATAGCAGTGCGCCCGATAGACCGACCGGTCGTTCGAGCCGCACTCCCCCGCCTTGCCCGCTGGCCCGCGCTTCCCTATCATCACAAGAGCACACTGGGGTTCCCATGCCTGCGAAGAAGCCGTCGAAGCCGCAAGTTGCCGAAAGTCCCGTCGCCGACGTTTTTGAAAACCGCCATCCCTCCAGTGAGGAGAAAAAGTGGGCGGAGAAAACACTTGCGCCAACTCTCGAAAAATCTCCCGAGCGGCCGATTGGCGCGCCCACCGGCGTGAATCTCGACGAGCACGGACACGCGCGCTTCACCACGATTTCCGGCGTCCCCGTGCGCCGCCTCTACACGCAGGCCGATCTCCCCGAGGACTGGAGCGAGGAAAAGTATCTGGGATATCCCGGCGTTCCTCCGTTCACTCGCGGTATTCACGCAACGGGATATCGTGGCAAGCTCTACACCATGCGGCAGTTTTCCGGCTTCGCGTCGCCGGAAGAGACCAACCAGCGCTACAAATATCTGCTGGAGCACGGCGGCGGCGGCCTTTCCGTCGCATTCGACTTGCCTACGCTGATGGGCTATGACTCCGATCACCCGGCCAGCGAGGGAGAAGTGGGCAAATGCGGTGTGGCAATCGATTCGCTCGAAGACATGGAAATCCTCTTCGGCGGCATCGATCTCGAAAAAACGACAGTGTCGATGACCATCAACTCGCCCGCGTCGGTGCTGTGGGCGATGTATCTAGTCGTCGCTGAGAAGCAGGGCGCGGACTGGAAAAAGATTTCC
>Ga0302180_10004719_pt1 | contig 10072 bp, 7 predicted proteins | sample I_Palsa_E3_2_FD_200575 | JGI IMG/M metagenome (GOLD analysis project Ga0302180, IMG submission 200575) | Peat permafrost microbial communities from Stordalen Mire near Abisko, Sweden - I_Palsa_E3_2 | ecosystem: Environmental > Terrestrial > Soil > Palsa > Peat permafrost | place: Sweden: Abisko... | reverse complement strand
ATTTGCCGGCGGCCGGGGCTTCGTGCTGCCATTTGGAACAATGTACTCAACCAACATCACGCCAGATGTTGAAACGGGGATAGGGAACTACACGGACGCGAATTTCCTGGACGCAATGCATAAAGGGATCGGACGCGGCAATACCAGGCTGTATCCGTCAATGCCGTATGCGAGTTACACCTACATGTCGGACGCCGACGCGCTGGCGATCAAAGCGTATCTATTTAGTCTCAAACCTTTGCATGCACCAGCCCCGCAAAACTCGCTGGTCTTCCCTTTTAATCAGCGCAGCCTGATGGGCGTCTGGTCATTGCTATTTAACCCGGACAAACGCTATGAGCCTGATGCCGACAGGGACGCCGTGTGGAATCGCGGTGCATATCTTGCCGAGGCGCTGGGTCACTGCGGAGAGTGCCACACGCCGCGCAATCTTTTGTTCGCTTTGAACAATCGGCAGAAGTTTGGCGGAGCCGTTCAAGCCGGCTGGCGTGCATATAACATCACGCCAGATCGAACCGCAGGTGTGGGCGCCTGGAGCGATGCCGATTTGGCGCATTATCTATCGGTAGGTCATGCCGATGGGCGGGGCACCGCATCAGGGCCCATGGGCGAAGCTGTGGACGAGAGTTTGGGTTATTTGAAAGCGAGCGACATCACCGCGCTCGTGACGTATGTACGTACGGTGGCCGACGTTACAACAGCCGATTTGTCCGATCCAAGAACCAATCCGGCGCCTGTTTCCTATACTGAAGGCGTCGCCGGTAACGCCAATCCACGCGGACAGGCCGTTTACGAAGGTGCCTGCGCCGGGTGCCATGGATGGACAGGTGTGAGCCCGGTGATACCGTTTGCCACGCTAACAGGCACGCGCGGCGTCAATGATCCTACGGCCAATAACGTCGCGCAGGTCATTATCCGTGGCGCTCAACGACACGTCGCAAGTGCCGCGGTCAACATGCCGGAATTTGGCGACGCGTACTCAGATAGCGAAATTGCAAGCGTAGCCAATTACGTTACCGCTCGGTTCGGCAACAAAGGCTCGGATCTGACAGCGGAAAACGTCGCGAAGTTGCGCGCAGAAGATTGACGAGTCGCTACCCCCACCAAACCTCGCCAGGCGCCAGATGCGCCTTGACCACGTCCGGATTGAGATCCACGCCCAGTCCCGGCTTGTCCTCGATGACGAAGCAGCCGTCTTTAAAGAACGGCCCCTCATGCGTCACCATTTCAAATGTCCATGGATCGCGTGCACCCGCCAGTTCATGGACGCGAAAATTGCGCACCGAGGCAGCGGCATGCGCGGAGGCGATGGTCCCCACAGCACTGGCCGGATTGTGGCAGGCGGTCCAAATCCCATAGAGATCAGCAAAGTCCGAAATGCGCTTGCCCTCGAATAACCCGCCTGACTTGGGGATGTCGATATGCACGCCCGCGCAGGCCTGGCGAATAATCAGCGGCGCAAACTGCGATAGACCATAGAGATTTTCGCCGGTGCAAATCGGTGTGTTGGTGGCGCGCGACACTCGCTCCATGGTCTCGACATTCTCCGGGGGCGTAGGGTCTTCCACCCAGATCGGATTCACGTGCTCGACGGCGTTGCAGTATTTAATGACGTCGTTGACCGAATATTTCCAGTGGCACTCGATTGCCATATCGATGTCAGGACCAAGCGCGGCCCGCACCCTATCCATGCGATCCACCAGGCGGCGGATGTCCAGATTGGTCAGCTCATTGGTGTAGCGGTCATGGCCCGGCTCCTTGAATTCCGGGTCGGCGGTGGTAGGCACTGAATCGCCCTGGAATTTGAACGCCGTGAAACCGAACGGATTGTTGGCCTTGGCTTCCTCCGCTTGACGTCCCCACGAGACGGGATCGGCCGGATTACGTTCCGGAGCCCCCAAGGTGCGGTAGAAGCGAACCTTGTCGCGGAAGCGACCACCGAGCAGATTGCAGACCGGTGTCTGCAGTAGTCGTCCGGCCAGATCCCACAACGCGATCTCAATGCCCGACGCCGCATGCATCGTAAGACCACCGGTGGCTCCATAGCCGCCATTGAGGAACAGAAGCTTGGTATACAGCTTCACCACGTTGAGCGGATCTTCGCCGATGAGCTGGTCCCTGAAGCGCTTGAGGGTGATGTCCTTGGCGCCAGGCCCCCAATAGCCCTCGCCGATACCATATACACCGGCATCGGTTTCGATCTTGAACAGATTCCAGTCCCAGGTTGGACCGCGCACGATCATCACCTTGACGTCGGTGATCTTGACCTTCTTGCGCAGATACTGGGCTTGCGCCTGATACGGCAACGCGAAACACGACAGTGCTCCGAAATTGGCCAGCAGCTGACGGCGATTCATTGCGAAATCCTCACTTGGTTATTTGCCATCAATCGCGGTCATAACCGTAAACCTCCGGCAGGATGAAAATCGCCGCCAGAAGGCCAATAACCGGAAAGATGGCCACCATTAACGTGGCGTTGGCCTGCCCGATCGCCGCGAACAGTGATGGAAACAGGAAGATGGCGAGAAAAGAAGGCAGTTTGACAAAAATATAGGCGAAGCCGCTTGCGGTACCGCGGTACTCCGGTTTGGCGACCATGGTCGGAATTGTCATGCAGTTCGATGCGTCCCAATAGTGACCCCACAGCATGGCGGCGGCCGCAAATGGGACGATGCCGATATGGTTGGTATAGAGCGCGCCGGCGGTAACCAGCAGCGATACCAGGACGATAGAGAAGCCGGCGATGCTGATGCCGCGCTGACCGATCTTCGGCGTGAGTAGCGGACCGACCCAGCCTGAAATGGCCGCGACGACATAGAGAGCCATGGTGACAAGGTTGACGCCGATTATGGACGAGACGCCGACCATCACCATAAGCAAGGGAAGATAAAAGGCGAAGGTCGAAAACTCGCTTCCCTGTGCGAAACAGGCAATCCAGCCGTAAACGCTGGCTCGCCACCGAATCGGATCCTTGCGCAGTTCTGCGAGGAACGCTGCTGGCCGCGGCCTTGGCACGACGGCATCCTCATTGGGCAGCATGTCCAAGCTGTCACCGTACATCTGCTGCGTGATGCGCTTGGCTTCCCGAAAGCGTCCCTGACGGATCAGCCAAATAGCGGTCTCCGGAAGATCGTGCCGCAGGATGAGAATGATCAACGCCGGCACTGCGCCCAGGCCCAGAGTGATGCGCCAGATGCTCGGGTGTGGCAGATCCATGAGGAGAAATAACGCGACCACAGCCAACGTCGACACCTGGCCCACAGCAAACATGAGCTGCCAGCGGTTACCCATGACCTCGCGCTGGCCTTTTGGCATGGATTCCATGATGTAGGTGTAGCCGGTGGAAATATCGCTGCCGAGCGGAATACCGAGTATCAGACGGATCACAGCCAGCCAGCCTACGCTTGGCGTGAATGCCTGAAGAATCGCAAACACTATGAACATGATCATGGTCGCGAGGAACATCACCCGCCGCCCGATTTTGTCGGATATCCAGCCGCCCAGCAGGGCTCCGATCACGGCGCCTGCCTGCGTCCCCGCGGCAGCCAGGCCCAGAAGCCAGGGATCCGGATGAAACTGTTCTTTGATGAACACCAGCACGAAGGCGATCGAATACAGATCCCAGGCCTCCACCAGGATGGAGGACATCATGAGCCAGCCGATCCGGTTGCCTTTTTTTGGATTGTAGCGAGCCACCAGGTGACTGACCGCGCCGTCCATGGCAGATTGATGGAGCATCGCGCTCGTCATGGATATCTCCCCCCGTGCAATGCCAGATCCTCCCGGTGCGGTCACGCGTCGCTGCGGCGGACCACGAGGTCAGGGCGTTTGAATACTGAAGGCAGCAGGTCCGTTCCCAGGCCAGGACCTTCCATCGGATAGACAAAGCCGCCGCGAATCGGCGGCGTCGCTGTAACGAGTTCCCGATACCAGCCCGTGTAGAAGGCACGCACCGACTCCTGTATCAGGGTGTTGGGCTGGCTGAAGGCCGTGTGCACCGCTGCGGCGAAACTGACTGGCCCGGTGCAGTCGTGCGGAGCGAATGGCTTCTGATAGGTGTCGGCGAGGGCGGCTATCTTGCGTCCCTCGGTCAGACCGCCGGTCCAGCTTAGATCGACCATTACGATTCCTATCGCATCCCGATCCAGCATTTCCTTGTACGACCAGCGCGAGCCGAGGGTTTCGCTGGCGCAGACAGGCACACGCGTTGAGCGCGCATACTCCGCCAGCGCCTGGCTCGAATTCATTCGGATCGGATCCTCGTACCAGGTTGGGTCGAACGGTTCCAGTGCCCGCGCAATGCGTTTTGCAGTGGTGAGATTCCACAGCGAATGAAACTCAACCATGATGTCCATGCGATCGCCGACGCGCTTGCGGATGAGCTCGAACGGACGTATCGCCACCTTGAGCTGTTCAGTTGAAATGTCCACGCCTGCGTTTTGTCTCGCGGCAGGATCAAATGGCCATATTTTCATCCCATCGATGCCGTTCTCGAGTAGATTCTCGGCCAGAGCGCCCGCGTCCGTTGTGAAGGCCTTGAGGTCTTCGTAGGGACCCTCGCCGCCAATGTTCCATGTGTTGACGCAACGGATATCGCGATTGCGCACGTATTGGTAGCCGGCGCAGGTATTGTAGATCCGTAGCTTGTCGTGACACAGGCCGCCCAGCAGCTGGTGCACAGGCTGATTCATCACTTTCCCGCACAAATCCCAGAGCGCGATGTCAATGGCGGAGGCCGCTCTGTACTCCGTGCCGGTGCTCGACTGCGCCAGCGGCAGATCGACCAGCTCCCGGTTGATGGCTTCGATGCGCATGGGATCGCGCCCGAGCAGGCGTATCGCGAGCGTGTCGTGAATGTGAGCGGCCACGGCACCCGCGCCGTAGAACGTCTCCCCAAGGCCGATGACCCCGGCATCGGTATGGAGCCGAGCCCAAATGACGTTTTCGAATTCTCGTGTGTACAGGGTCTCGACGCTGATTATCTTCATAGCGGCTTTGAACCTTATCTTCTTCTGACGACCGCACTCTGGAGCCAAAGTACCTGATCGTGCTCGCCTATGCGCGGCAATATCGCCGCCTGAGACGGCTATATAGTATTGCCGATCCTGGGCGGCTGCCGCCCCAAAGTGGAGGATGTTTAAAGATGGCCGATGCGGGAACTGAGTGGGTGGGTATGGCGGCCGCATTTCTGACGACTGGGAGCTTTGTGCCGCAAGCCATAAGGGTGCTAAAAACCCGCGATACCAAGGCCATTTCCCTTGCCATGTACGCCATGTTCACTTCAGGTTCATTTTTGTGGTTTATTTACGGTATCTGCATCAAAAGTACGTCCGTAATCGCTGCCAACGCGATTACTTTTTTATTGGCACTGACGATTCTGGTTTTGAAATCTCAACGGGGTCGCGAATCTGTGTGAACTCATTGACAGGGGCGGTGGAATTGGTGAGCCTAGCGATACGTGGCCCGTGCCTGAAGCCGGCCCCAGGGTGATAAAGAAGTAGAACCCTTGCGGATTAATGCTGCTTGGGATGTTATGACCGCTGCAAATTTGGGGGAAGACTTATGCAAAACCATTCTCGAACATTCCTGAACGGCACGGCATTCGCCGCGGTTCTGCTCGGCCTGGCCGTCGCAGCGCCTCTGCTCGAGCGGCCGGCAAACGCCCAGGCCATGGCGGCCAAGGATGTTATGGTGCCCAAGTTCGAAGTGGACCCTTTCTGGCCCAAGCCGTTGCCGAATAACTGGCGCCTCGGCCAGGTCATCGGCGCGGCCGTCGATTCACATGACAATGTGTGGATCGTGCACAGACCAGCATCGCTGGACCAAAAGGAATCCTACAAGACCAGGAACGAAGCCGACTGCTGCACGGCGGCGCCGGACGTTGTGGAGTTCGATCCCAAAGGCAACGTGATCCGCTCCTTCGGTAAGGTCGAAGGTCACGATTGGCCCTCGTCAAACCATGGCATCACCATCGACAAGGATGGCAATGTGTGGCTGGGCGGAAACGGGCCCCGCCAGCCGGGTCCGCCCCCAGGCAGCGCGGCGCAATTCGCACCCGTCGCGCCTGCTGCCGCGGGCGAGGGCGGCGGCGAGCGCGGCACTTACCATGACTGCTTCATCCTGAAGCTTAGCCCGGACGGCAAGTTCCTGGGCGAGATCGGCGGTGCCAATGCCAGCAAGGGAAGCCTGGATACCAACAATGTGAAGGGCGTCGCCCAGATCCGCTTTCTGCCTGGATCCAATGATCTGGTGGCCGCAGACGGTTACGGCAACAAACGCATTTCGGTGTGGGACCCGAACACTCTCAAGCTCAAGCGCTTGTGGGGTGCCTACGGCAAGGCGCCCAGTGACGACGCCGTACCGCATTACGATGTAGATTCGCCCTCCTTCGGCAACCCGGTGCATTGCGCGCAACCCTCGAACGATGGGTTGATCTATGTTTGCGACCGCACCAACAACCGCATCCAGGTCTTCAAGTACGACGGGACCTATGTGAAGCAGTTTACCCAGGAGGTGAACACCAAGGGCGATGGCTCGATTTGGGAAATCGCTTTCTCCATGGATCCGCAGCAGAAGTTCATGTACATCGCCGACGGCGCCAATGAGAAGATCCATGTCCTGGATCGACAGACGATGAAGGAGCTCTACTGGTTCGGCGGCGGCGGACGCCAGCCCGGCCAGTTCTATGCGGTGCACAGCATTGTCACCGACTCTAAGGGCGACATCTTTACCACCGAGACATATCACGGTCAGCGCGTGCAGAAGTTCATCTACAGAGGAATGGTGCCGCTGAGTTCGTTGCTGAAAGAGCATGTGGTTGGGGGTAGCGTTATCGGTCAATAGGGGTGCGGCTTGCGATGCTGAAGCAAATTGGGACAGGTGCCGCTTTTCTTGTGCTGACTGTCGTATCCGGATTGCTTACGACAACGAATGACGCGCGCGCACGCCTGCCGGCCAAAACTGCGTCCCCTACTGAGCTCGCGAACCGCACGCCTTTTGGCGCCATTTGCAGAACCAGTGGAAGCGGCGATGCACGCCGCGATCCGGCCTGGGTTCGGACAAGCTTTGCGCAAGACAGTTGCTCGGCGCCTCCCATGCCTGCGCCGGTGGACGGCTACACCGCCAGTCGCGAGCAAATCCTGACCGCGATGGCGGCGATGAAACGCTACGCCGCTGCCTCCGACGTCTTTCAGAGATGCGTCAACGATTTCCTGTTAGCCCGCAAGGCGCAGACCGACACAGATGGGAAGCCGGTGGACGAAATGCTGGTCATACTCGAAAATCAAAGGATCGCCGGCAGCGAGCGCAGCAAGAGGCGCAACGCCGAGCAGGTCAAATTTGCGATCAACAGCTTCAACGAATATGGCAGTGATTGCCCGGACTAGCACTGCTTCTAACTGAGATTGCAAATCCACCCTTTGGAGGCATCGCAATACCAGAGTACGCCAGCTTTCAATTCGAGGCCGTGGATTTGTGGATCCTTATCCTTGTCGAGCTGGATCTTGGCGACAATCTTGCCGTCTTTCTGCGCGATCTTGTGGATCTGCCAGAAGTCGCTGGCAACCGACCAAAGATAATCCCCATCGATTGCGAGCCCGTGCGTGCGGATAACCGGCGCTTGAATACTGCGCACGATCTCACCAGTTTCGGCTTGCATAAGGAAAATGCGGCCCGACGACGGTACTGCCATCCAATACCGGCCGTTCCCCGCCCACTTTACGTCGTGCCCGCCCGAAGCGGCCGGTAGGCCGGAGTTGGCCGCTCCTGCGGCAGTTGCATAGACGCCGTAGATACCCCAGCCCGGGGTAATCCACTTTTTGAGTGTCTTACCAGACTTTGGATCGACCTTCAGCGTCACCGGTGGACCCTTGAGCGCTTTGGTAGAGGTGATCCACCATGCGCCATCGCCGATGGTCATGCCGCTACCATGCACAGATTCTGTCTGAACAGAGCGCAGGATCTTGCCGTCTTTCGGTCGAACCTCGAACACGCTGTTGGGATCGACCTGATCAAGGAGCAAGAGTGTGCCCTCGGGCGTGAATTGCATGGCGTTGGGCTGTGTAATGCTCGGCGAATCGTTCCAGAGTTTGTTCACTGTCTTCGCTATAAGCGGTGCAGCGTTCATCTCCGCAACCTTTTCTGGGGGGATGACAACTCCCGTGGTCGGTTTTGAATCGTCGAACACAGGGGTTTCGGTGTCGGCTGCGTTTAGCCGGGAGCTCAGTACCAGCGCTCCAGCAGTGGTTATAAAGCCGCGACGCGTGAAGTTGTCTCGCATGAGATTCTCCTCTCTAGTTCTCATCCGGCCGGCGCATTAGAGCTCGAGCCACCCACAGGCGAATTTTCAGTAGCGTAAGTTATTCGCGAACTTCGCAGGAGAGATTCTGGCAAATCGGCCAGATGCATGGCTTTGCGCGCATATCCGCTCAATCAGTGAGTTGCGAGCCAGATTGTGGCATCGCGGCAGGGAAACCGGGACTTTCACGAAAGGACGCGACCCCCTAAAACTGACACGCGGTATAGTAATGCGGCGGCGCAGGGGTTCGGATGCGTAGCGCGGGGGAGTTGTCGGTTTTAAGCTCTTCGGCGAATGAAATTAATAAGATGAAACACCCTCGAGATTGCCACGGTGCAAATGGGGTCTTGCGCTTGCTGGCCCTGGCGTCATGCCTGCTGTCGGCGGGGTGCGGGCGCGAGCCATCGGCGAAGCTGTCGTTCAACGAATCCATTCAACCGATCCTGTCGGAGAACTGCTACGGCTGTCATGGCCCCAGTTCGAGCTCGCGCAAGGCGGGGTTGCGACTGGACCGGGCGGAAAACGCCTACGCTGCGCATGAGAAGTTTGGTCCGGCCATCATTCCCGGCAAACCAGATAAGAGCCCACTGGTGCACCGTATCGAGGCGGCGAACGCCGATGAGCGCATGCCGCCGCCCGAAGCGCACAAAACCCTCAAGCCGGAGCAGATCGCACTGCTGCGGCGCTGGGTGCGGGAGGGCGCGCACTATGAGCCGCATTGGGCGTTCATTGCACCTCAGCGACCGCCACTGCCTGAGAGTGCCACGGCCAGCGGCAAGCAATGGGCGCGCAATGGAATCGATCGACTTGTTCTCGCACGCCTGGAGGCCGAGCATCTGACACCCTCGCCGGAAGCGGATAAACGCTCGCTCATTCGTCGCCTCACTTACGATCTGACGGGCCTGCCACCAACGCCCCAGGAAGTGGATGCCTTTCTCGCCGATGCGGCGCCCGATGCATATGAAAAAGTGGTCGATCATCTGCTCGAGAGCCCGCGCTATGGTGAGCATCGCGCGCACTACTGGCTCGATTATGTCCGCTATGCGGACACCCATGGCATCCATTTCGATAACTATCGCGCCATCTGGCCTTACCGCGACTACGTGATCCGCGCCTACAACGCCAACAAGCCCTTCGACCGCTTCGTCCGCGAGCAGCTGGCCGGTGATCTACTGCCCGAGCAGGACCTGGACTCACTGGTCGCCACCGGCTACATGCGCAGCAATCTGACGACCAACGAGGGCGGTGACATACCCGAGGAAGTATTCGTTAATCTGACGCGCGATCGGGTCGAGACCTTTGGCGTTACCTTCTTGGGGCTGACCACCGGCTGCGCGGTGTGTCACGATCACAAGTTCGATCCGACCTCACAAAAGGACACCTATCAGCTCGCCGCGTTTCTGAACAACACCGCGGACGGGCCGATGGATTTCAATACGCCCGATCCGCCGCCGGTGCTGCGTTTTCCTGACGAGCAGAATCTTTCGGCTTTCGATCAGATGGTTCGCGAGCGCGGCAGACTGCAACAGCAGTTGCGGGTGCGCCGTATCGAGGCGCCTGAGTCTTTACGTGCGCAGTTGGCCGCGGGCCGCTTGCCTCAGGCTGTGTCGACGGACGGTCTCGAATTGCGGCTGCGCTTCGATGAAGGCAAGGGCAACGTGATCAAGAACAGCGCTCCCCATGCAGCCCCCGCGCAGTTCGTAAGCGATACCAATCCCATCATCTGGGGCGAGTCAAGCTGGCTCTGGCCGGGCGCGCGCTTCGACGGTGGTACGC
>Ga0302180_10004718_pt1 | contig 10072 bp, 3 predicted proteins | sample I_Palsa_E3_2_FD_200575 | JGI IMG/M metagenome (GOLD analysis project Ga0302180, IMG submission 200575) | Peat permafrost microbial communities from Stordalen Mire near Abisko, Sweden - I_Palsa_E3_2 | ecosystem: Environmental > Terrestrial > Soil > Palsa > Peat permafrost | place: Sweden: Abisko... | reverse complement strand
GGGTTCCGGGCAGACCCCAGAATTTCAAGAGCTGCTCAAAGCCGAGCAGGCCAACAAAACGGTGGAAAAAATAGGCGAGACGTACATGCGTCCGACGGATTTTTCGCCGATGAAGTAGTGCCAGATTGGGCAAGATTAGATTCGTCACGGCAGTCGAGTTCTACGCCTGGCAAAGCAGCAGGATTATTTCCAGGGGAGAATCCCGCTCGTGATTCTGTGGTGAATCCAAAGGCAGCAGAACCGCAGGAAACCTACGCCTGCACTCTGGAAGAGATTCAGGCGATCCTCTGGGAGAACTACCACGGTGGCGAAATGTACGTTTCCGATCAATCTGGAATGGACGCATCTCCGACCCGAAGACTCGCAGGGGCCGCGCTCCCGTTCCGGTGATACGGCAGCTAGCGGATCGGCTGGAAATGCACCGCCTGCGCTTGGGAAACCCCGTTGCTGGCCCGATCTTCGTCAATTCACTGGGCAAGCCCTTGTCGCTCGGGAGCGTGGTCAATCGCATTATCCTACCAGCGCTGAATCGCTGTGAGGTTTGCGGAAAAGCAGAGACAGATCACCTTAAGACCGACCATCCGCATAAACGGGACGCGCGCTTACCGGAGTGGCGCGGCTGGCGCGCAGCCCGTCGCGGCCTGGGAAGCAACCTCTACCGTCTGGGCGTGCCGGATATGGTCATCCAGAGAATCCTCAGACACGCGTGAGCACCACGGCAACGTACTACATCAAGACTGCCGCCGCCACCAGCGTAGGAATGGTGAGGACCGAGCCCCCGAATAGATCATCAGGATCACGACTAGATGCCCTGATCCCCTGAGCATGACTCAGTGTTTGGCTGCCTTTCTGGTTTCGGAGGTGATCTGATCATCCAGCCGTTCGATTAATTCTGTCAGGGCTAGCAGGGCTTGATCGGTGTTATGTTCGGCTGCTGCTTTCCACAGATTCTTTTCGGCATCGGTAACTCCGAAAATGTCGGCCGGGCTTTTTGCGAGGTGCAGGTGCGCGGCGGTTATGGAACTGATGCCGGTGCGGTTGATTTTTAGATATTCGTGGAAAGATTCCTCGGTGGGTTTTCGGAAGGCTTCCGTGGTGCGCTCGGCGTGACGGGTGGCTTCACGGTTGTGATCCAGTTCAGCTACGCGTTTCAGCAGGCCGGCCAGTTCCAGTAGATTGCGCTCGATTACTTTTTCTCTCGATGCACGACTGAGCAGGATACTGAAACCGTTGGCGGGAGGCGTGGTGTCTTCAAAAATGTGAACGAAAGTCGGAGTATCAATGCCGGCGAGGCTGTCGGCGTGGAAGCGGAGGAAGCGAAATTCTCCGGGCGCCAGAACTCCGAGATCTACTACTGCGCCGTCGGCAATTTCACCTTTCCGCCACCGGCAGCATTCGGGCCGCCGATTACATTGAAGGTACCGGGGACGCGTACCTTTCCTGGGACTGTCATGCGCAGCCTTACCAGGCGGCGCTCTTTTTCTATGTTGCCGACGATTCGCGATCAACCAATGCCGCGAGGCAAAATGTCTTGACGCGCTTCCAGAGTCCAGCGCCGTTCAGAATCTTCGCAGCCGCTCCGCGTGGCGACGACCTCACTCTAGCCGCCCCGAGGGTGATAGGGACTGTTGTAGGTATTTCAATTGGTACGGATCTCGATACCCATGACGACGGGCTGGTTGGCGGCGCCTGAGGTGAAGGCGATAACGATTTGACCGCTGCTGTTGGCCGTCGTGTTGAAGGTCTCGAGCAGGGCCGCGTCTTTGCCCACCGAGCCGTAGATGTCGAAGTTGGTGAGTACGGTGGTGCCGTTGATGGCGACGTTGAATTCGCGGTCTCCGGCGGCGGTGAAATAGGTTTCGGCAAAATGCAGCAGCACGGTGTAGGTACTGCCGGCAGTAAGGCCGGGAATGGTATACGTGAAGACGCCGGCGCGGCCATGTTGATACACGGCCATGGGCGCGGCATTGGCGCCGGGTTGGGTCAGGTTGATGCTGGCCGTGACCGGGCTGTTCGCGCCGCCTCCGCTGAAGTCTTCATCGGCAACGAAGGAGTCGTCACCGCCGCCGGAGTTACTCTCGGCCGGGCCACCGCACGCAATGGCTACAACTTCGGAGCTGCCGCCGGCGGCTTGGGTGGTGGCGCTGGCCTGGGCGGAAGCAGGGGACGATCCGTCGGAGTCTACTGCTTCGACCTTGTAGTAGTAAGTGGTGGAAGCAGCGAGGCCGGTGTTGGTGTAAGTAGTCGTGGTAACTCCACTGGCGATCAGGTTCGCCGACGATGGAGTGAAGCCGCTGGTAGTGCTGCCGTAGACCGAGTAGCCGCTGATGCTGCAGTTAGCGGGCGGCGTTACGGCTGTCCAGTTCAGGCCGATGGCGGTGGAAGATGATGCAGTCGCCGTCAGCCCAGCGGGCGCCGGCGGGACAGCCGAGCAGGATGCAGCTTGGGTCTCGGCGCTAGCTTGCGCGGACGCCGTAGACGATCCGTCGGAATCCACGGCCTCGATCTTGTAGTAGTAAGTGGTGGAAGCAGCAAGGCCGGTGTTGGTGTAAGTGGTGGTCGTCACTCCGCTGGCGATCAGGTTGGCCGACGATAGAGTGAAGCCGCTGGTGGTGCTGCCGTAGACCGAGTACGAACTAATCGTACAGCCAGTTGGCGGAGTCACGGCGGTCCAGCTTAAGCCGATGCTACTGGACGATGCCGCCGTCGCGGTGAACCCGGTGGGTGCCGAGGGAACCGTGGTGCAACTCGTGGATGATCCCAGTACCTCGACGCCGTTGATCATGGGTTGATCGATAGTGCCGTTGGTGAAGGCGATCACGATCTGGCCGCTGCTGTTGGCGGCTGCGGTGAACTGTTCTACCACAGCCGTGAAGTTCGCTTTGGCAGTCGCGTAAATATCGAAGTTGGTCAGCACCGTGGTGCCGTTGATGGCCACGTTGAATACACGATCACCCGCTGCGGAGAAATAAAGCTCGGCAAAGTGCAGGCGTACGGAGTAACTGGTTCCAGCGGTGAGGCCGGGGATCGTATAAGTGACGGTCCCCTGCCGCGCGGATTGGTAGACCGCCGCGGGAGCAGCGGTGGTGGCGACACTGGCGGGGATGGTGATAGTGTTAGTGACCGAGTAAGTGGTTCCTCCGGTGCTGAAGTCTTCGTCCGCAACAAAGGAATTATCGCCGCCGCCCGAGTTACTAACCGCCGCACCGCCAGCGTTAATGGAAACGATCGACGTTCCGGACGATGCTGCCTGGGTGGTGGCGGACTCCTGGACTGAAGGCGACGATGAGCCGTCGGCATCGACTGCCTCGACGACGTAGTAGTAAGTGGTGGACGCTGAGAGGCCAGTCACGGAGTAACTAGTGCTAGTGACTCCGCCGGCGATCAGATTCGCGGACGATGGAGTGAAGCCGCTGGTGGTGCTGCCATAGACTGAGTAGGAGCTGAGGGTGCAGTTGACGGGAGGAGTCACCGCCGTCCAACTCAGTCCGATGCTGCTGGAAGAAGCCGCTGTCGCCGTCACCCCCGTCGGCGCCGACGGCACCACCGAGCAACCACCGCCACTACCCTCCGTCGTTGCCGATGCCTGCCCTGAAGCCCCCGAGGTTCCATCCCCGTCCAACGCTTCGACAACGTAGTAGTAGGTCGTTGTGGCAGTTAAACCAGCATCCGCATACGAGGCTGCGCTCAGACTCGATGCAATCATGTTGCTGGATGAAGGGGTGAACCCGGATGTCGTGCTGCGAAAGACACTGTAACTCACGGTGCAAGCTGATCCAGCTGTGCTGGCCCCCCAAGTCAGGTTGATCGAACTGGATGATGTTGCCGTCCCTGAGGGAGTTCCGGGGATCGTTGGAGCTGCGGTACAATTGCCGCCCGTTCCTCCCCAGGAAGTTATGTAGCTGATGTACGACGCCGAATCCGCCACAGTGCCCGCGTTATCCGCCGTAGGGCTGTCTGAGGCGATGTTGTAAGTGATTTGCCCGCTTCCCGACAGAAATACAGACACCGAATCGGTGAACTTAACTCCGCTGGCGACCGGAGCAAGAATGCCGCTGTTTGCGTTGATGTTTACTCCTTGATTGAAAAAAGAGTAAACGCCGAGCCCGTAGGCTTGGTGAGTTGTAACCGAGGGGGACACATTGTAAGACGCGTAACCATCAATGCTGCCGTCCATCCACGCGCTCTGGCTCGGTACGTCATAGGGCATCTCGCTCTGATAGAAGATGGTTTCGCCGCCTTCGCCGTTCCATTGAACCTGGGCGGCTTCGTAGTGCTCGACAGCGAGGCCCAGCGCAGTGACATTGTCACCGTTCACCACCAGCCCTTCCATACCTACGTTGACGGTCCAACCGACAGGAACTTGTCCGTGGTCAGCACGCCATGCCCAGATGTTGTCGAGAATGACGTTGTCACTATCGATCTCCAGGCTCTTTGTGGCGGTTCCGCTCAATGCCCCGCCGATGCGAAAGAAGATATCGCTGGTCGATGTCGGATTCGTTGCGTGGCTGACCCGCGACGCACCCGCTACTCCAACCTGAAACAGTATCGGCGAATTGGCAGGACCGGCATCGATCAGCAGCCCGGCAATCTGCACTCCGCCAACATCCGCGACGGTGATGGCGGCAGTTCCTGACTGCGGCACCAGATTTGCGTAGCCCAGTCCGAGCACTACTGTGTTCGCATTGGTGACATTAATCGATCCGCTGTACTGATAAATACCGGGAGTCAAAATGAGGTTTTGGCCGGCAGCCAGCGCCGTGTTGATCTGGGTTAAAGTACTCGACGGCGTCGCGATATAGAAGGTACTGATTGCCAGCGATGTTCCAGATCCCAAGCCTCCGCCGGACCAACTTGTGCCTGACGAGTTCGTACGCAAGGCGGGCGAGAAGACCCAGTAGTTGCCGCTGCCGTCCATATAGAGAAATGGTTTTTCGCGGCTTACTGGAGTCGTGGCAAGCACCGTATAGGATGTGCTTCCCCCGAACGGATTACTTTGCGCAGGTGCCCCGGAGACACCCGAGAAAACCATGTTCCAGAGGTTCCCCGACCAGCTTCCGATGGAGCTATTGCGCGTGTACCACTGCTGTTGAGAACAGGACTGAATTGTTCCGGTAATCTGGCTGTCTGCAATGAAGCCTCCGCTTGCCTCGCCGCAGTTGGTATTCGTCAGCTCCACCGCGCCATTCACGTACATGCGCCGGAATGCAGCGCCCTGCGAGACGCCCCATTGCAGATAGGTGTCTCCCGCCGGGATCGCGTTAATGGACATGTTTTCGATCGAGCGCCAAAAGTTGGTCGTCAGATTCCCATTCGAGTCCGTTTGATTTGAAGTCAGGTAGCCGTTGCTGATCGTGGTGGCTGTGGGCGTTTCGCCCAAGCCGGCGACCGACTCGTAGTAACCGACCTCGGCTTCGACGCCAGTATAAGTGCCGGGAGCGAAAAGTACCGCATAGCGATTAATACTGAACTGAGTATTAGCGTTCAACGTGTTCAAGGTGGAGTTGATCGACGAAGCCGAATCGCTGGGAGTAAAGACGTAAACATTGGGGCCGAAGATCGTGTTGTTCTGAGCTGAGGCAGGAACGATCAAGGAGAAAAGTAAACTCAATGCGAAGCCAATCAGCAAGAGAGCTGACTGTATTGACCTTGTCGTACTACTCGCCAAACAAACGCCGAGCACGCTCTGATCGCTTGTCACTTCAGGAAGGAAACTCACGCTAGTGGCTGAGGGAGTGAAGAGTAAAATCAGACCTGCTGAAGTACGATCGGGGGAATTCATGAGCGCTCCGTCGGCTAGTCTGCTGATCTGCACACTACCTAAACAAAATGCAACTATTTAACACTCGGGTTTCCTAAGGTCGTTTGGCAAGTGAGTCGCCGTTCATTCACCGATAACGGGACGGCGGTGCGCTGGGCAGTCGACGGGCGATCCTGCGCGCTTCGCTTGAATGCGCACTAACATCGCAGAAGTTAATGATTTATCCGCACGAGTTAGAACGATCTGGAGACGCGCCCCACGGCCTTGCCAGGCATGCGTTAATGCCAGTTAATTGCGTCGTTAAGGAACTCTTGCCCCACATCTTCTCCCGGATCGTTATAATTGATCGCAATGATCGAAAATTCGGAGGCATCCCCCAATGGCCTTCCCTGTCCCCCAGTCGGGTACGAAGCAGGAAGAGGAATGGCAGGAACTACAGACCGTGCTACAGTCCGGCATATTGGACAAAGCGCCCAATCTAAGGCATTTTCTCGAGTACGTCGCGCAACAATACTTTTCCGGAAACACTGAGCAGTTAAAGGAGTACAGCATCGCCGTTCAGGCGCTGCATCGGCTTGAGCAGTTTGACCCGCAGTCAGATACTATCGTGCGCGTGACGGCGCACACACTGCGTAAAAAACTTGATCACTATTACGCTACAGAAGGTGCGGATCACCCTATACAGATTCGGCTTCCTGCGGGTAAGTACGTCCTACAGTTTGAGCGCAAGGAGCAGGCCCCTGCGTTGGCAGTCGTTCCCCTAGATCCCTCGCGGCGACCTGTCGAGATTCTTCCTGCTGCAAGCCGCACAGCGAAAAATACGTGGATGTATTTGGCAGTTCTTGGGGCGACCACCGTGCTATTGTTGGGAGGTTACTTGGTCCGCTACCGCCGTAACCTGACTTCCCTGAAGCCGGACAGTCTCGCTCTCACGACAAAATCCTCCCTCGGCCCCACACTTGCCGAGGCATCTGGAGCGGTGGCCGACCGAGCCATTCGCATTCGTTGGGGCGCAGCCTCTCGCCCCTATACGGATGTAGCAGGGCAAGCTTGGCTCCCTGATAGGTACTGCACTGGCGGCTCAACATTCTCACATCCGAATCATGAGATTCAAGGGACAGACGATCCAGCGCTGTTTCAAGAAGGACGCGAAGGAAAGTTCCAATGCAGGATTCCGGTTCCGCCGGGAAGCTACGAACTTATGCTGCTGTTTGCCGATACCTCAGGCGACAAGGAGGCGGCGCGACAAGTCGACCTGTCAATCAACAACGCCATAACAGCGGCCCTGGATGTAGTGGATGAAGCTGGCGGCGATAACATTGTCGTCGGTAGAGTCTACGCGGGAATCCATCCCATGAGCGACGGCGCCATTCACATCGACTTTACCTCCGACGGATCTTTCTTGAACGCGGCTGAGATTGTACCTGCCGAGTCCGACGGCGGCGCCCCGATCAGGATGCTTGCCGGCCCTGGAGTATTTCATGACGACCACGGAAATACGTGGCTTCCGGAGCGATTCTTTCAGGGCGGCAGACGATCGTTTCATTCGGATAACCTGCCCAAGGTTGCGAATGCCAGGCTGTTCGAATGGGAGCGTTACGGACACTTCCGCTACCGCATCCCGGTTGTGGCCGGGCAGGACTATCGGTTGCGGCTCTATTTTTCAGAAGGTTGGTTTGGCGTGAGCAACGGTGGTCCGGGAGGACCGGGAAGCCGTGTCTTCGACGTCTATTGCAACGGTACAACACTGCTTAAGGATTTTGACATCCTGAGGAGCCAAATTGGTGGCGCCGCGGTAATTGCCTTTGACCGCGTCCGGCCCACGGCCCACGGCATGGTGGAACTCGATTTCACGCCAGTCAAGAATTACCCGCTTATTGACGCGATCGAGATAGAGCCGGAGTAGCCCGCAGCTGTTTTCGAGTTATAAGGTGCGTCAGGATTCTTATCTGCAAACCCCTTCCAGCCGGGAGTCCGCCGTCTTCAAACGACGGACTCATCACTTTGGCGCTCGCTTCGCTACCAGCCGACGGCTACGAGTAGTGTTTTCGGGTTTGCGCAGCCGATGTCGCTCGAGTATCCGCCAGCATCATTGTAAGGGAAGGCATACTGTTGCATATTGATCGCCTGGGCTTCAATCCACTGAGCGTAGTGGTCGTAGGGTTCTTGCTGATAAAAGCTTGCCGGATTTCCCCACATTCCCTGGTTGGTTAAATCCCCAGCCGCGTTAAACTCAGGCGTACCTGAGATAGGCGCGGTGTGTCTGAAGATGGCGGCGGAAAGGTCCGGATTGGCGCCTAAGCCAGATCCGTTTGCCCCTGCGAGTGGAATAGTGATTCCGTTGAACGACCAACTTTCAGAGATGTAATTAGCGTAGTAATTCTGGTACGGCCCACCCGCGTTGAAGCCAGCTGCGCCAGGTTCGATGATACGGTACGGGCTATACGTCGTTTCGTCGGTCTGGAAGTTATATGGAGCGGAGGCGGTGAGGTTGTATGGAGCGGCGGCTAGATAGCGCTGTAGTGTAACAGTGCGGTCTTCCATAAAGGTCTGTTGATTTTCTCCGAGCGCTATATTTGTTCCATCGCCGCAAACCAAATTGAACGCAATCTTGACGCCCAATGCGTCTACGCGCGTTGTATCCATGTTGATGGAGGTGGGGCCGGCTGTGAACTCGATATAGTCCCAATAGTCGGCATTGTCCTCGTCCAAGGTCGGGTCATTCAGGAAGAAGTACATGCGCCCCGACGAGTTGGGTGGCATAGCGAAGGTCGGCTCTTGCGCGAACGCATAAGTGGTCGCGACTCCGTTGAGGGTTGCGGTCCATGTTATCTGATCGTCAGCATATTTCCCGTTTGTCCGGTTCAGGAACTTCATCATCACGGTGTCCCCGACGGGTAAGGCAGGCATATTGCTGGCATCCCAGAAGGGCGCTCCGCCCCAGAGGTTAGGGCTCAGTGCGGGCGTGGTGGCGGTGACCGTTGCGCTCGATGGCGAAACTCCTATCGAGTTGTTTGCCAGGACCTGGTAGTAGTACTGAGTCGACGCTGTAAGGACGTCATCTTGGAACCAGTTGCTCTTTGTGGTGCCGATCTGGTTGCTGACTGCGGTTGTGAAGGTTGGCGTTGTGCTCCGGTAGATGTAATACGTTGTCACCACTGTTCCCACTCCAGAGTTAGTCGAGTTCCAGATCAGATCGATCTCGTTAGCATTCTGTGCCATCGCCGTCAATCCGGTTAGAGCGGCGGGAGCGGCGGTGGACGACGTTGCCAGGAGTGATGTCGCTGACGCCGAAGCGGATGTCGATATTCCTGACAGAGTAGAAGCCACGACCTGGTAGTAATACGTTGTTGAGGGCTGAATTCCAGGACCAGGAGGGATGGAGGATTCGCCCGCGGTAAGCGTGGCAGGATAGTTGTTGTCCACATAGTTGGTGATCCCAACCGTTGTGCCCATTAGATTCGCGGACGACGGCGTGAAGGGAGTGGTGGTGCTCCGGTATACCGAATAGTTTACGGGGGCGGTGTTTGGAGCAGGGGCTGTGCTCGCAACCCAGCGGAGGTCGATCTGCTGGTAGGAAGATCCCACCGCCGTCAGACTGGTCGGAGCAGCGATTACGCTGTAGGCTGGCGTGGCAGCGGAAGCTTGCGCCGAGGCCGCCGATGTGCCAGCTGCATCAATCGCCTTTACGACGTAGTAGTACGTCTTCGAAGCTGTCAGACCGGTGTTGGAGTAGGTAGTGCCCGTCAGCCCACCGGCAATCAAGGTAGTGGGATTCGCAGTTGTTCCACCGTAGACGCTGTAAAAACTGATCGTACAGTTGGCGGGAGGAGTCACTGCCGTCCAATTCAGATTGATGACGCTGGGGTAAGTGGCCGTCGCCGCTAGTCCGGTCGGCGCCGAGGGAACTGTCGTGCAAGGCGTGGCGTCAAGCGCTTCTATGCCATTGAACATGGGTTGATTGGCCGCGCCGTCGGTGAAGGCGATCACGATATCGCCGCTGCTGTTGGCGGTTGCAGTGTACTGTTCGACAACAGCCGTGTAGCTCGCACCGGCCGTTGCGTAGATGTCGAAGTTGGTAAGCACAGGTATTCCGTTGATGGCTACATCGAATTCACGATCGCCAGCTGCCGTAAAGTAAAGCTCGGCAAAGTGCAGCCGAACTATGTAACCGGTTCCAGCCGTCAGGTTGGGAATAGTATAAGTCACGGCTCCTTGCCGCGCCGACTGGTAGACTGCCGCCGGAGCAGCGGTAGTAGCAACACTAGCGGGTACGGTAATTGTGTTGGTGACCGAGTAGGTGGTCCCACC
>Ga0302180_10004714_pt1 | contig 10075 bp, 8 predicted proteins | sample I_Palsa_E3_2_FD_200575 | JGI IMG/M metagenome (GOLD analysis project Ga0302180, IMG submission 200575) | Peat permafrost microbial communities from Stordalen Mire near Abisko, Sweden - I_Palsa_E3_2 | ecosystem: Environmental > Terrestrial > Soil > Palsa > Peat permafrost | place: Sweden: Abisko... | reverse complement strand
TTCCATCCTCGTCACGCATCGGCTGCAGGATGCATTCACGATGGTTGCAAGCCGCTTCGACACCGACAAGGGGCAGATGGTTCCGCTCCCCCATGGTCAAACCAATTCATTGACCAGCTTCCTCGTACTGCATCAGGGCCGGCTGATATTCGACGGCTCGACTTCTGCCCTCGTATCCAGCGACGACCCTTTCCTGAAAGAGTTCCTCGCATGAGGATGGCCGCAGATGCAGCATCTGCGGCCATCGACAACCAAGACAAAAAGCGATCAGGAGCGGCATGCTGCGCTAGCCGGTCATCCTGCGTTCAAAGAATGAACAAAGAGTCTGCTTACTTACCCGCCCGCTCGCGGCCGATGCGGAACATTTCGTTGACGGTGCGAACGAAGTGCTCTGCGGAGGCTGGGGTGGGGACGGAACCGCTCAGGAGTTCCCGGTAGGGGATATCTTTGCCGTAGTACTTGCGGGTGTCTTCGCCGTTTTGATTCACTACGTCGCCTGTCAGGTCTACGCCGGCAAAGAGACCTTTGCTGCGCGAGTAGGTGAGGAATTCAACATTGGCCAGTTCATCTGTCGCGGCCTGGGTGTTGCGCCCAACTGGCCCGGCGGCCACGGCGATGTCGCCACCCAGCTTCACTTTGTCCTTGAGCATGTCGTCCATGCTGCGGTGATTCATACCCACCAGCACCAGGTCAGTCGACTGTCCGCCGGCCTGGAGGCCAAAACTCGCGCCGGTGATCTGAATAAACACCGGTGCGCTCCAGCCGTGGCCGGTGCGGCAGGTCGCCACTCCCTGACCATACTGGGCGCCGACCAGGAAGGCGCCTTTCTTGAAGGCGGGGATGACCGCGACGCACTTTGCCTTCGCGGCGATATCAAATGGAATGCCTTTGTCGGGAGTAGCCATCAGCTCATGCAGTACGTCATGGGCGGCGTCGATACGGTCAGTCAATTTTGCTTCGGAATCTGCAGCAAAAGAAACGCTGGAAAGGGAAAGCGCGAGGCCAACAGCGAAGATCACTAGCTTCTTCATACAGTTCTCCATTGTTTGTTGAAAGTTTGGTTTAATTTGGACGCTCACGAGCGCGGCTCAAGCATTTTAGGGAACGGTGTAGACCGGACATCAGTGGCTCGCGTGGCCGTTCTATCAAGGAACGACCACTCCTCGCCGATGTAGCGGGACCACAGTATTACCTAAAATGCTCTAGCGCCGTTCGCTCTTGAATGTTGGAGGCTCAAATCCGCGGTGCGGTTGTTTGCCGGGTCACAAAGATAATTGAATATGCGTGAATTTCCCGCAACTGGGTTCAATTCTGACCACTTCGGACGGGATCGTAGTCATCCCAGCTGTCCCAGTTCGAGTCAATTGGGGGGCTCCCCTTCCCTCAACTTCCATCCGCTGCGTCCGTTCTGGTAACCTCAAGTGTTTTGGGCCATGCCCTTGTCGCGGCAGGTCAACCGCACTCCTGAAAGGCACGAAAATGGGTTTCAAGTTCCAGCACGTCGATTTCCTCAGGTTCGATACCCTGCTCAACGAAGACGAACGCATGGTGCGCGACACGGCGCGGACGTTTGTCGAAGACAATCTGATCCCGATCATTGAGGATTGCTTCCGCGAGGGTCGTTTTCCGCGCGAATTGGTGCCTACGATGGGCGAGTTGGGGTTCTTTGGGGCCAATCTGCACGGCTACGGCTGCGCCGGCATGTCGAACGTGGAGTATGGGCTGGTGATGCAGGAGTTTGAGCGCGGCGACTCCGGGTTTCGCAGCTTCGTCAGCGTGCAGTCGGCGCTGGTGATGTATCCCATTTACACCTTTGGCTCGGAAGAGCAGAAGCAGAAGTGGCTGCCAGAGCTGGCTGCCGGACGCAAGCTGGGCTGCTTTGGGCTGACAGAGCCGGGGTTCGGATCAAATCCTGGCGGGATGACGACGCGGGCGCGCAAGGTTGGCGACGAATACGTACTGACCGGCGAGAAGATGTGGATCACTTCGGGAACGATCGCCGATGTAGCGATCATCTGGGCCAAGGTTACGGAAGAGGAGGATAAGGTTCGCGGCTTTCTGGTGGAAACGGACCGGACCGGTTTCCGCGCCGACGAGGTGCATGGCAAGTGGTCGCTGCGTGCTTCGGTGACGGCGGGATTGTCTCTGCAGGAGGTGAAGATTCCCGCAGCGAATCTGCTGCCGGGAACCGGAGGACTGAAGAGCCCGCTGATGTGCCTGAACCAGGCGCGGTACGGCATCAGCTGGGGTGCTATTGGCGCTGCGATGTCCTGTTACGACACGGCGCTGCAGTATGCGAAGATGCGCAAGCAGTTTCGCAATGAACCGATTGCCAGTCATCAGCTGATCCAGGAAAAGCTGGTGTGGATGATTTCAGAGATATCCAAGGCGCAATTGCTGTCCCTTCATGCAGGCCGCATGAAGGATGCCGGGACGCTGACCCACGAGATCATTTCCCTGGCCAAGCGGAACAACGTCTGGATGGCTCTCGAATGCGCGCGCTCAGCCCGGCAGATTCTGGGCGGGAACGGGATCACGGAAGACTATCCGATTATGCGGCACATGATGAACCTCGAGTCCGTGGTCACTTACGAAGGGACGCATGATATTCATGCGCTGATCATTGGGCAGCATATTACCGGGATTCCGGCGTTCTAGAATCGCTGAGAACGAAATCATAGAAACGATACGACAGACTTGCCATGATGCTGCCCCTGGTTGGACTGATCACGATTGTTGCGGTGCTGGCTGCAATCCTGAGCAAGCGGGTTTCGCCGCTGGTCGCCCTGATTGCCTTTCCTATTCTGGCGGCGTTGGCTACGGGGTTCGGGCTGGAGACGAGCCGCTTCATTCTGAGTGGCATTCAGGGCATTGCCGGCGTCATCGGGATGTTTGTTTTTGCCATCCTGTTTTTTGGCGTGCTGACGGACGCGAAGATGCTGGAGCCGGTGGTGGCGTGGCTGCTAAGGATGATCGGCAGCCGGCCTTCGCGCATTGTTCCGGGCTCAGCGCTGCTGGCTTTGCTGGTGCATCTGGATGGCTCCGGCGCGGTGGTTTTTCTGGTCACGATTCCGGCGCTGCTGCCGCTGTATCAGCGAGTGGGTATCGATCGCCGCATCCTGGCCTGCGTTACTTCGCTTGCCGCGGGAGTCAACTTTTTGCCGTGGACAGGGCCGACTCTGCGGGCTTCGGCGGCGTTGCATATCTCGACATCGAATCTGTTTCTTCCGCTGATCGGAGTGCAAGCGGTGGGGCTGGCGTTTGTCTTCGTTATGTCCCTGGTGCTTGGTATTCGAGAGGAGAAGAGGCTGGCAAAAATTGCCTTGGAATCCGCGGCGATTTCTGTGCTGGATGGCGGCGATCCGGGAGCGGATCCGATTGAATCGCACGGATTGCCTCGTTATTTCTACTTCAATCTGCTGCTGCTGTTGCTGGTGCTGGGCACGATGATCAGCGGCAAGGTTGATCCGGTGGTGCTGTTCATGGTGGGAACGGTGATCGCGCTGCTGGTGAATTTCCCGAGCCTCAAGGCGCAGCAGGAACGGCTGGTGGCCCATGCGCCGGCAGCGCTGATGATGGCCAGCATTCTCTTTGCCGCGGGGTCATTCACTGGCATTATGAAGGGCACGGGTATGTTGAACGCGATGGCGACGGCGGCGGTTCACCATTTGCCGCAACATGCCGCCGGGCATATACCGATTCTGCTGGCTATTATCTCCATGCCGCTAAGTCTGATCTTTGATCCTGACTCGTTTTACTTTGGGGTGCTGCCGGTGATTGCCGGTGCCGCGGCTCCGCTTGGCGTAGCGCCAATCGCGGTGGCTCAGGCAGCGTTGATGGGCGTGCATACGGTGGGCTTTCCGGTCAGCCCTTTGACCCCTGCGACGTTTCTAGCCGTAGGATTGTCGGATATCAGCCTGGCTCAACATCAGCGCTTTGCCACTCCGTTTCTATGGGCTGCTTCGCTGGTGATGACGGCGGCGGCTGTGGCTTTTGGCATCTTCCACTTCTGAACGATTTTGGAGACAAACGATGAGAGGCGGGAAAGCCACAGGGAGGAAATCCATCAGAATCGGATGCGGCGCGGGTTACTCCGGCGATCGAATCGATCCGGCGGTGGAGCTGGCGGCGAAAGGCTCTCTGTCGTATCTGGTCTTTGAGTGCCTGGCGGAGCGCACGATCGCGCTGGCGCAAAAGGCGAGGTTGGTCGATCCGCAAAGTGGGTACGACCCGCTGCTGGAGGAGCGCATGGAAGCGGTGCTGCCTATCTGTGCGGAACAAAAGATACGAATCATTACCAACATGGGCGCGGCCAATCCGCTGGGAGCGGCGGCGAAGACGAAGGCGATTGCGCAGAGGCTAGGGCTGCGTGGTCTTCGCATCGCGGCGGTGACTGGCGATGATGTGTTGGCGCTGGCTTTGGGAGCGGGCTCAGGTGCGTCCGAGGTGTCACGCGAAAACATCCTCTCAGCCAACGCTTATCTTGGCGTTGAGCCGATTCTTGAGGCTCTGGCGGCGGATGCGGATGTGATTCTTACGGGGCGCGTTGCTGATCCGTCGCTGTTTCTCGCGCCGCTTATCCATGAGTTTGGATGGCCGTTGGAAGACTGGCGGCTGCTGGGCCAGGGGACGGTGATCGGGCACCTGCTGGAGTGCGCTGGACAAGTAACCGGCGGCTACTTTGCCGACCCTGGCTACAAGGATGTTTCCGGCTTGGCGAGGCTTGGCTTCCCTCTCGCCGAGGTGGCGGAGGATGGAAGCGCGGTGATCATGAAGGTTGAGGGTTCGGGTGGGCGCATTACTGTTGCGACTTGCAAGGAGCAATTGCTCTATGAAATTCAAGATCCGGCGGCGTACTTTACTCCCGATGTTGTTGCGGATTTCTCGCGTGTGACGTTGCGTGAACTCTCAGAGGATCACATTCATGTGTCGGGCGGAAGCGGCGGGCCGCGGCCGGAGACGCTGAAGGTGTCGGTTGGTTATCGCGATGGATTCATGGGCGAAGGGCAAATCTCCTATGCGGGACCGGGGGCGCTGGCGAGAGCCAAGCTGGCCCAGGCCATTCTTGCCGAGCGGCTGCAAGACTATGGGCTGAGCGAGTTGCGCTTCGACTTGATCGGGCTCAACTCCACGCATGGCGAGGGGCTGTCGCATATGGATTGCGAGCCTTATGAGATTCGGCTTCGCGCCGCTGGGAAGGCTGAAATACTGAAGGCGGCCGCGATGATTTGGCGCGAAGTGGAGGCTCTCTATACCAATGGCCCGGCGGGCGGCGGCGGAGTGACTGGGGTGACGCGGGAGATTGTGGCGATTGCTTCGATGCTGATGCCGCGCGCAGAGATTGCACACCGGATTCATTACGAGGTGTCCTGATGCTGCTTCGAGAGATTGCGCATTCGCGAACCGGCGACAAGGGCAGGATCGTTACTGTCTCAGTCATTGCGTATCGCGAGGAATACTATGATGTGCTCGCAGCCCGGATCACGGCAGGGGCGGTGCAGGAACACTTTCGTGGGCTGATTGACGGGCCGGTGCTTCGATATGAGTTGCCGAATCTCTGGGCATTGAACTTTGTGCTGACGCGCCCGGAGACGCAGGGAGTGACACGTTCGCTGGCGCTCGACGCTCATGGCAAATGCCTTGGATCGGCGCTGCTGGCTATGGAGATTTAGCCTAATTCCTTGTAGCTTTGGAGGAATCTTTGTCTAACTTCTCTCGAACCTTATCTATGTTATTCGCATATCTGGCGGACTTGTCGGGGCGGAGCGAATCTTCCATTCCCTTGCGATAGCCGCCCATGTAGATGGTGTAGATGACTGCAGCGGCGCAGCCTACGCCGAACATGAAGCCGAGGATCAGGCCGAAGAGAGCGGCAAAGCCGAAGACTTCCATCGTTTTCAGACTCCGGTCTTATTCGAGAAGCAGAGGCTCCGCTTTGTCACCCCACAGACGAAGACCTGTCTGTGGGGACCCCAGCGCGAAGGATGACAGACCAGAAACGCAAGTGCAAAGGCGAAAGCAGATCCTTCGCTACGCTCAGGATGACAAACTCGCTTTTGATGACAGCCTTGTCACTGTGCCGACTGGGTGAAATTCAGCTAGACGGCTACTACGAAGCTGTCTTCGGTGCGAGTTACGGAATGGTAGAGAGTGTCGCGCTCTACTGGAACTCGCCCGGCGGCTTCGATCAGGTGGCAGAGCTGCTTGCGGGTCATCCCTTGCGGGGTGGTTGCGCCGGCGTCGTGGTAGATTTTCTCTTCTATTACTGTTCCGTCGAGATCGTCGGCGCCGAAGCGCAGGGCGATCTGGGCGATCTTGGGGGTGAGCATCTGCCAGTAGGCCTTGATGTGCGCGAAGTTATCCAGCAGCAAACGGCCTACGGCTACCTGGCGAATGTCGGTAAGGCCGGTGGTGACGGGCAGGTGGTCGAGCGCTGTGTTTTCCGGATGGAAGGCAAGTGGGATGAAGGTCTGGAAGCCGCCGGTTTCGTCCTGCACTTCACGCAGTTTGAGCATGTGATCGACGCGGTCTTCGTTGTTCTCGATGTGGCCGTACAACATCGTCGCATTCGACCGGAAGCCGAGCTTGTGGGCCAGGCGCGCCGTGTTGAGCCACTCGCTGCCGTCGATCTTGTGGTCGCAGATGATGCTGCGCACGCGAGAGGCGAAGATTTCCGCACCGCCGCCGGGCATCGAGTCGACCCCGGCTTCGCGCATCCTGATCAGCGTATCTTCGATGGAGAGCTTGGCGCGGCGGGCGAGATACGCAACCTCGACCATGGTGAAGGCTTTGATGTGTACCTTGGGAAATCGCTCCTTGAGGCCGCTGACCAGATCTAGGAAATATTGGAACGGCAGGTCGGGGTGCAGGCCGCCTACGATGTGGAACTCGGTGACCGCTTCGGTGTAGCCGGAAGCTGCCGTCTCCCAGGCCTCTTCGAGGGCCATGGTGTAACCTGCTGCGTCGCCCTTGGTGCGGCCGAAGGCGCAGAGACGGCAGTGGGCCACGCAAACGTTAGTCGGGTTAATATGCCGGTTGACGTTGAAGTAGGTGACATCGCCATGCATCCGCTCGCGCACGTGGTTGGCCAGCCAGCCTACGGCCAGAACGTCGCTGGTCCCGTAGAGCGTCACGCCATCGTCGAAGCTCAGCCGCTCGCCGGCGAGGACCTTCTCCGCAATCGGCTCGATGCGCGTGTCGTAGGTACGAAAACTGTGCCGTGCCGAATCTATCGCTGTCTGCATAGTCAACCCTGCCTCGGGTCAAATAAACCCATATCTAAGATGATAATGGAAACGCCGTCGACGGTTCAGCGATTTGCCGCCCAATGAACAAATCCTCACTTCCCTCGCGCCAAAGCCTTATGGATGGGACGCACCGGTGGCGGCGACGGATGCGGACGGCGCCGATCCCGTATTGGAAGCATCCGGCCCCATGAGCACGCCATCCTGAAGCGACGCAGCGAAGCGAAGTCCTCCGGCCGATCGAGCCAAAAACAGTCGAAATCCAGTCGATGTGCTGGTATACGTGAGGCTCTTGGGGTCAATCGAATAGAGAATCTCGCTGCTTCTGGACGTGGCCAGCATTTTTCCTGTGGTGGCATCGAAGGCCAGATCGCCCACATCGCGGACCGGCACTTTCTCAAGCCAGAACCAGGTTGTGCCGCGGTCACGGGAGAAGTAGATGCCGTCGCCCGCGCCTACCCACAGCTCGCCGTCTTTCGAGAATGCGATCCTGCGCACGTCTTTGATATGAGAAGGAATGCCCATGGGGGTCCAGTTCTTGCCTCCGTCTTTGGAGAAGACGACGCCCTGGCGGCGTGCGGCGAGAATTTCGCCATCCCAGACGGCAACCGTGTGATATTCCGCGGAACCAAGCACCAAGCCGCCTTGCCACGTCTTGCCCTGGTCTGCGCTTGTGTAGACACCCTCGGCCGTCGCCGCAACCCACGTGTCGCCGGAGAGGTCGAAGGCGGCGACTCGCGAGCTCAATTCGCGGGCCGGAAGAGTGATGTTTTCCAGGCGATTGATCTTGCGGCCGTTCACCGTTTCCGAGGTCACCTTCGTTCCGTAGTTGACGATGCTGCTGCGCATAGTCCAGTGGGGTGGGTCGGAGTCCTTGCTATCGCCTTTTTCAAGGGCAAATATTCCATGCCCCGTGCCTGCCAGCACCGTTCCATCCTTGGCCTGGGCCAGGGTAAAGACGTCGCGGCCATCGAGGCCGGTCGCGACCTGCTCCCAACTCTCGCCGCCATCCGAGGTCATGAAGACGCCGCCATAGCTCTTGTCATTGACGATGCCGGCGAGTACGCGTCTGGGATCCTGGCTGTCGGCCACCAGCGCTTCCACCTTGCGCGCTGAAAAGCCCTGGTTCGACTGCGCGAAGGTCGCTCCATCGTTGGAACTGAACAGCACGCCACCGCGATCTGTGGCGAGCAGGATGTGACCCGGCTGTTCGGGATCGAGATAGATGTCGTTGATGATCACATCGGCGCCAGTTACGCGCTGCCACTCGTGGCCGGCGTCGCGGGTGCGATACAGGCCCTCGGTCGTGCCCGCGTAGACGACTTCGCGATGACGTGGATCCTGCATCAGGACACGCGTGCGCCGTGCCGTGGATGGGATGCCCTGAATCTTGTGGAAGACTTCGCCGCCGTTTTCGCTCTTGTAAATGCCCGAGCAGGCGCTGGCATAAACGATGCTGGGCTGCCTGGGATCGACAATGATCGAGAAGACATCGGAGTCGTCGATGACGCCCTGCTTGATATTGTGCCAGTGCGCGCCATCATCGTTGGTCTTCCACGGGAGATGCCAGGTGCCGGCGTAAATCACTTCCGGCTTGTGAGGATCGATTGCCAGGGACTCGACCTCGTGGATTTCCTTGCTGCCCGGCGGACTGATCTGTTCCCAAGTTGCGCCGTGATCGCGGCTGCGGTAGACGCCTTGCAGCGAGCCCACAGCCAGCACATCGGGATTCGAGGGTGCTTGCGCCAGAGCCAGTACGGATTGACCTTGCAGGGCGGGGACGATCTTCCAGCTCTTGCCGCTGTCATGGCTTACGTAGAGGCCGCCATCGGGCCGGTCGACTCGCCAGACTCCTGCAAATAAAGTGTGGTGGTCCGACGCATCGACGACGATGCTGTCGACGATCAGATCGGTGGCTTCGCCTTGTTCGTCGGTGCCGCCCACGCGGCTGAGGCGCGTCCAATTGGCGCCCCCGTCGTGCGATTCAAACACCCAGTTGTCGATATCGCCGAGGTACAGATGTTCGGGCTCTCCTGGGACTGCGGCGAAGGATCGCGCATCGCCGCCAAACGGCCCGATGGAGCGCCAGATCTTCTGTGCCGATGCGGGCAACGAAGCGATTGGGGAGATCAGTGCGACGATCAGGGCGAGATTCCGCACCAAGTGCGCGCGGGCGGTCCAGAGAGCTTTGGGATCAGACGGTAAATGGGGAGGAACGTACTTCATTCGCGACAACGGATCTCCGGCAACTGAATTAGAAGTTGAATGCAAGCCGGGTCTGGCCAAACGAAATCGAACCTTCCCGGTAATTCCATGATAAGTCGCGTGAATTCGAAGGGCACGCAAGAAAATGGGCGGAGACTCAAGTGAGTCTCCGCCCAGGGTTTTGGAACGCTGTCGCTTACTTCGCGGCAGCGGCCTTCTTCTTGGCAGCGTGATGCCGTTCAGGAAGCGGCTTGCGGGGCATAGGCTTCACATCGGCGGAGACCGGTGTGGCCCCTTCGACGCTGAAGGTTGCACCGGAGGGCACGAGGTAGTCTTCCACCTTCTGGCCGTCGCTGGTTCCCTCGTAGACCGTGACGCGGGAGGCGTCAATGCCCTTCTCGGTTACCAGGTAGTCCTTGGTGTCAACTGCGCGCTCAGCGGCTACATCCGGCGGGGTCGCACCCTTCTTCAGATGCTTTGGAGGAGTCTTCTCGGCGGCGGTCGAAGATCCGACCACTGCCAGTGAGGCATCCGACTTGCTCTGCAAGGTGAGGGCGATGTCGTCAAGGCAAGCCTTGGCTTCGTTGTCCACGCGAGTCGGACGCTTCTTGTCCTTGTCGAAGGTG
>Ga0302180_10004710_pt1 | contig 10083 bp, 8 predicted proteins | sample I_Palsa_E3_2_FD_200575 | JGI IMG/M metagenome (GOLD analysis project Ga0302180, IMG submission 200575) | Peat permafrost microbial communities from Stordalen Mire near Abisko, Sweden - I_Palsa_E3_2 | ecosystem: Environmental > Terrestrial > Soil > Palsa > Peat permafrost | place: Sweden: Abisko... | reverse complement strand
AAAGTGGTCAGTGGCTAGCGACCCCGCGCCATACTTTCGGCCAGCACATTCACTTGATCTTCCTGACCACTGGCCACTGACCACTCTGCTTCTGTTATAGTTTCGGGAAAGCGCGGCGGCCGATTCTTTTTGAAGGACTGGAGCGCCGCGTTCTTCCGAACCGCATGGAACTCATCTCGCCTACGGACCTCGCCAAAGAAAAAGTCCAGACGGTGCAGGATTACGTTCTGTTTTGCGGTCAGGCGGTCGCCAATCTCTTCCGAAAACCGCTGTACTTCGCCGACATGCTTCTGCAGGCGGACGCAATCGGCGTTGGATCCCTGCCCATCGTGGTGCTCACCGGCTGCTTCACCGGAGCGATTCTGGCGCTGCAAGCCTCGAACACGCTGGAGCGTTTCGGCTCCATCACTCTCGTAGGGCAGTTGGTCTCGACTTCCATGGTGCGCGAGCTGGGGCCGGTGCTGACCAGCCTGATGGTGGCTGGGCGGAATTCCTCCGGCATGGCCAGTGAGTTGGGATCGATGGTGGTGACCGAACAGATCGACGCCATGCGAGCTCTGGGCACCGACCCCATGAAAAAACTGGTCACACCGCGCGTGACCGCCACGGTGTTCATGTTGTTTTTCCTGACCATCATTTCCGATATCGTGGGCCTGGCTGGAGGCTTGTTCATCGCCAAAGTGCTGCTCCGTCTCGATGCCCGGCAGTACTGGTCCAACGCCTGGGAAACGCTGGTATTCCAGGATGTGTTCATGGGGTTGACCAAGCCGGTTCTGTTCGGCTTCATCATCGCGACCGTGGGCTGCTTCTACGGCATGAACGCGCGCGGAGGAACCCAGGGTGTGGGCCGCGCCACTACCCAAGCCGTGGTCGCGGCTTCCGTTTTGATCCTGGCGGGGGATTTGTTCCTTACGCGATTCCTGATGGCCGTGCTCACTTTCCACTGATTCCATGTCCGCGCCAACCTTGCCGCTGGATTCCGCCGCCCTGACGACCAGGGAAAATTCCGCGCCGGCCATCGTGTTTGAAGATGTGGCGCTCTCCTTTGCCGGGAATGACGTACTGAGCGGAGTTTCCTTCCGTCTGGCCCGGGGTGAGACTAAGGCGCTGTTCGGCGTTGCAGGCTCAGGCAAGAGCCTGATTCTCAAGCTTGTACTTGGACTGATCCGGCCGGATACGGGACGCATTGTCGTACTCGGGCAGGATGTGACCCAGATGCGGGAAGAAGACTTGTTTGCCTTACGCCGCAAGATTGGGATGGTCTTCCAGGAGAGCGCGCTGTTCGATTCCCTTACGGTGCGCGAAAACGTCGCCTACCGCCTGATGGAGGAGCACGGAGTCTATGACGAAGAGATCGACCGCAAAGTGCGCGAGGTACTACGCTTCGTGGAACTGGAGCACACGCTCGATCTCAATCCCTCGGAGCTTTCCGGCGGCATGCGGCGGCGCGTGGCCATCGCCCGTGCGCTGATTACGCAGCCGGAGCTGTTGCTTTATGACTCACCCACCGGAGGCCTCGATCCAGTCACGTCGAACACCATCATCGAATTGATCGTGAAGCAGCGCGATGTGTACCAGACCAGCGCTCTGATGGTCACGCACCGTTTGCAGGATGCCTTCACCATGGCGACACATCAGTTCGACAAACAAGCCAACCACATCGTGCCGCTGCCGCCCGGCCAGCATTGCGAAGTGCCTATGAGTTTTCTGATCTTGCGCGACGGCAAAGTGATTTTCGACGGCGACCTGCAGCAACTGGCTCACACCGAGGACGAGTACATAAAGGAATACATCTCGTAGCAGTGGCCAGTGGTCAGTGGCCAGTAAGACCAAAGATGCTTTTCGGCCTCTCTTACTGGCCACTGATCACTGACCACTGACCACTGTTTCTCACTTTCCTGCCATCAGTTTTTCCACCTCTTCGGCGCTCGACGGCAACGCGCCGCTCAGTTTGATCAGCTTGCCGCTCTGATCCACGTAGTAGTCGTCTTCGATGCGCACGCCGAGGTTTTCCTCGGGAATGTAGATTCCCGGTTCGATTGTGAAAACCATGCCGGGACCGAGTGGAACGTTGTAGTCATCAGGATCATGCACGTTCAGCCCGACATAGTGTCCCAGGCCGTGGATGAAGTACTGCCCCAGCGGCTGGCCATGCAGGTCTTTGCCATGGGTGTTGATGTAGTCGAAGGCGACCTGGTAGAGCGAATTAGCGCTGGGCGAGTTGGCGCCGCCGCGTGTGATGGTCGACTTGCCGGACTGGAATGCGGCCATGGCGGCCTGTTGCGCGCCCAAAACAATGTCGTAGATCTCGCGCTGGCGCGCGGTGAAGTGGCCGCTGATGGGAAGAGTACGCGTAATGTCGGAGGCATACATCGAGTATTCGCCCGCGGCATCGATAACGACCACATCCCCGGATTTCATCACATTGTCATCGTCCGAATAGTGCAGAACGGTTGAGTAGTAACCAGAGCCCACAATGGGCGCGTAGGCTACCCGCTCGCAGCCACGCTTACCCCACTCGTATTGCATGAGAGCGGAGATCTCGCGCTCGTTAACGTTCGGCTTCACGGCCTTGAACGCGGCGAAGTGGGCGGCTACGGATGCGTCGACAGCCTTTTGGATCAACGCCATTTCCCCCGCGTCTTTGGTGGTGCGCAGCGACGAAATCATCGGCTTCACGTCCTGAAAGGTCAGATACGCATTGAGCCGCTTCAGAAAAGCCAGCGGCGCGGTCGAGGGAGAAGTCTCACCGTGCGAAGCAACGTCGGTGTAGACGACGGGACGGGCTGCGCCCACGTATCGGGCAACTTCGTTGGGGAGTTGTCCCATATCTTCGACGTGATCGAAGCCGGTAATCTTTGGAGCTTCGGGGTTCTCCGCGCCGAGCTTGGGGCCAGTCCATTTCTCCTGGGTCAGATTGCGGGGAGGGAGAAAAAGGATCTCGGTGTAGGGGCGCGCGGGTGTATCGGCTTTAGCGTCGGCAGCCGATGCAATCAGCAAAGCTGCGCCCGGCTCGTTCAGACCCGAGAGATAGAAGAAGTTGTCGTCCTGGCGGAATCCGTAAAGATCGTTAGGGCCGTCGTTCTCCGTGGCGGCGAACAGCACGACCACGCCTGCCACTTTCTTGGCAAACGCATCGCGGCGGGCATGATAATCGGAGTTGGGCTGGCGGTCGAAGGCAAAACTCGACTCAACGGGGGCGACAAGGAAAAGGCCGGCAAAGACACTTGCCAGGAAAAAAGAAGACTGCAGTTTTCGCATTGTGTAATCCATCCATTCGTTTGACGTGCGAGCAACCCCGCCGTCACCGGGCAGTGTTGGCTCTTCGACTAGAAACTCCGGGACAAGAAACTCCAGGTTATTTCTGCCCGCTCGTGGCGCTTTGCTTTGCCTGCAGGAACGAGTCGACGTTGGTCTTGTCGATCAGGGCAGAACCAGTATCCACGAAGGATGGGATTGGCGCAAAACTGTCCTTCGACCAGTCCGTTTCAAGCGAAGGCGGCTTGTGATGATAAAGATTGTCGAGCATCTGCATGCCCACGAAGGCCATGGTGTAGGGCTTCTGCGCAATGGTGGCGGCGATGCCGCCCTTCTTGATCCAATCCAGGGTTTCGGGATCGGTGTCCATCGCCATCACTATCTTGCCGGTGATCTTGTAGCTGTTGAGTACGCCGGCAACTTCCTTGCCCGATTGCGCCTCCAGACAGACGAAGGCGTCGACCTGATCCTTTTCCTTGCCGATGATTTGAGTGGTGGTATCGAAGGCGATGCGCGGGTCGCCCTGAATATCGACCACGCGCGTGATCTTGATGCCAGCATGCTCGAGCGCATCCTTGTAACCGCGCAGACGGTCCTGCATGTTGTGCTGGTCGGGCATGGTGAAGACCACGACGTTGCCCTTACCGTGCAACTCCTGTGCCAGGCGCATGCCGCCGCTCACGCCGGCCGCATAGTTGTTGGTGCCGATGAAGAAGAGCCGCTTGCTGGCCGGGGCGTCGGAATCCATGGTGATTACCGGGATCCCGGCGGTGATCGCCTTGTCGATGCTGTCTTTGAGCAGGGCGGGGTCGGTCACGCCGAGCAGGATGCCGGTAGCTTTTTGCTGCACGGCCTGGTCGAGCGCGTCGCGTTCGGCTTTAGGATCGTAGCTGTTGGGGCCAACGAAATCAGCGCGCACTTTGAACTGTCCTGCCGCCTTGGTGAAACCCGCGCCAGCCGCCTGCCAGTAAGGTACCTGGAGGTTAGCCGCCACGAATACGAAGTACTCGTTGGAATCGTGTGAGCCACAACTGAGCAGCGAGGCGACAAACAACGCTATAGCGAGAAGAGAAAACAGCTTACGGCAGCGGAGCATCGGATCCTCCTTCGAGCCGCGGAGCTCGATTAGGCCAGAAACGCAGCGTCTCTGGCGGCGGCTAGTACCTATTCACTGTCGGGCTTCGCGCCGGGAAGACGCTTGGCCAGCAGCTTAATCTGTCCATTGTGGTTCGACTCGTGTTCACAAACGTGGAACCATTTGCAATAGTTGTTCGTGGGACCCCAAGGCCAGTCTTTGTCGACCGACATTAACCAACTGTCGTCGCGTTTGCGGAATTCTCCCAGCGCCTTTTCTCTGGTCTCTTCCAGAATCTTCAGATAGTAATCGAGGTCGTTGCCTTTGATCGCTTTGCGGGCGGGCTCGCCGAGATCCATCGAAGTATCCCATTTCTGCTTCACCGAATCCGGCCAACTCCCCCAGGCCTTGGCTTCAAACGTGTTCATTTGGTAATAGGTCTCGGTCGCCGCAAGATGCAGCAGCAACGCTCCGATCGAATTCGCCTTGCTGTCCAGCAAATAGTCGAGATCCTTTTGCGACAGCCCTTTTACAGAATGGAGAACCATGGCGCGCATCCAGGTCATCATCGACACAAGCGTTCCGATTTGCGGCGAATAGCCGGGCTTTGGACCGATGATGTTGATGCCTTGATCGTCCGGCCAAGCCATCGTTGGCAGTAGAGCGAATCCGGAGACTCCTGTGGTGAGGCAGCCGACGCTTGCAAGAACTTCCTTCGGCTGTGGGGGGCATCATGGAGCGTTGTCATTGTATTTCCTCGCGTTGCCGCCGAAAAGCGGTGAGCATCGAAACCGGCAGACATTGTACACCCGCTCCGTTCGCCGACCTTACACTCCGACCGGGAATGGCTTGGTGTGAGTCTCGGCGCTAAGCTCGACACCGGCGAAACGGCCTTGTAGCAGAGACATCAATCCTGTGTACCAGTAGCCCACCACGAACAGCAGGAGGAATGGAACCGTGACATAGTTCTCATTCTCGACCGCATAGAACACAGTGAGCGCGAAGTAGCTGCCGATCGCCAGTTCGAGCCAGGGCACCCACCCCAGGCGCTTGCGGTACTTGGTGGCGCTGAGTTTGTCTGTCTTCGATACCACGCTGTACTTGGGCGTGCGTGCGAAGGCGCTCTTGCTGCCAATGAGCGCTTCGATCACGGCTTTGGTGTTGGTGATGGTCAATCCAATGCCGAGGGCCATGAGGACCGGCAGATACAGCAACGCGCGCGGCCAGCTTTTGGGAAAGAGTTCACGCTGCGAAACCAGGTAGAAGCTCGAAATGGAAAACGTCGAGGCCATGAACAGCGGCAAGTCGATGAAGAGCATCTGAAACCATCCCTGATAGAAGCGGATGATCATGGCCGGTAAAATCAGCACCGAGAGCACGATCATCAGCGGATAGCTCAGGTTCGCGGTCAGGTGATACCAGGCCTCGATCTTGGTGTGCAGCGGGGCGTCGCTGCGAAGCACGCGCGGCAGAATCTTCTTTCCAGTCTGGATCAATCCTTTGGCCCAACGCGCCTGCTGGGTTTTGAACGCGGTCATCTCCACGGGCAATTCGGCAGGGCACTCCACATCCTGCAGATAGATGAATTTCCATCCCTTAAGCTGGGCGCGGTAAGAAAGATCGGTGTCTTCGGTGAGCGTGTCGTGCTGCCAGCCGCCAGCTTCGTCGATGGCCGCGAGCCGCCAAACTCCAGCCGTGCCGTTGAAGTTAAAGAAGACGCCGCTGCGGGCGCGTCCGGAGTGCTCGAGCACGAAATGGCCGTCGAGCAGGATGGCTTCGACCTGCGTGAGGAAAGAATAGTTGCGGTTGATATGCGTCCAGCGCGTTTGCACCATGCCGATCTTTGACTCAGTGAAGTGATGGATGGTGCGCAGCAGAAAATCTTCCGGCGGAGTGAAATCGGCGTCGAAAATGGCGACGAACTCGCCCTTCGCTGTCTTCAGCCCCTCAGCCAGCGCTCCCGCCTTGAAGCCTTCGCGATTGGTGCGGTGATAGTAGCGGATGGGATTTCCCAGCACGGCATAGCGTTCCACCAGGTTGCGCGCCACTTCGACGGTTTCGTCGGTAGAATCGTCGAGCACCTGAATGTCGAGCTTCTCCCGCGGATACTTCAGCTTGCAGATGGACTCCAGCAGCCGCTCGACCACGTACTGCTCATTGAAGATGGGCAGTTGCACGGTAATGCGCGGCAACTCCTCAAAGTACGCGGCCGGTTCGGTCGTGCGGTTTTTCTTGTGCTTGTAATATAGATAAACCAGCACGTAACGATGCATCCCGTAAGCGGCCAGCAGGATCAGCACTATGAAATAAGGAATCAGCAGCGCGCGATCGAATGCGTCGGTGTGGTAAAGGCCTTGGAACGTCTTATCCAGCAAATGCTGGCGGAGATAGGGCAGAACCCCTTTGGGGGCAGCCCATACGGCCAGCATCGAAGACAGGATGAGATCAGAACGCAGCAAGGGATGCGGTCAAAACCTTTATTCTACCGGATTCGGGGCTAACGCCGCGTCGCCCAAGCGAGGCCATCGGGGTCGTGACCGGCCTCGATGCGGCCAACTACTTCCAGCGAATGCAAATTGATGACCGAAACATAACCATCAGGAGAACACGCTACGAAGGCGCGCGCGCCGTCTGGCTGCATCACGATGCCCGCTGCGCCGTGCCCAACCGTGATGCGTTTGACGGTCTTGCGAGTTGCGGCGTCGATGACCGTCACGTCTGAACCCCGCAAAGTAGAAATGAGCGCAAGCTTTCCGTCGGGCGTGAACTTGAGCCGATTTGCGCCGCCCACATCGGCCGCAAGCGTTTGGCTCACCTGTTTAGTCGCAACCTCGATGATCGACACGGTTCCGTCTCCGGCATTGGCGACCCAGATTTCTTTGCCGTTCGGGGAAACATCAAACCCCTCAGACCCATTGCCGACGCGGACTACCGTCTCATTCCAATCACCTCCTGGAGCGCCCATCGGAGGGCGAGGACCATTCGGTCCTGCAGGCGGCGCACCCGGTGGAGGGCCACCGGGACCGCCGCCAGTGGTCTTCTCCATCATGCTCACGGTGCCGGAGCTGACGTTAGTGGTGACAATCAGTTTCATATCCGGTGAGACGTAAATCATGTGCGTTCTGTTTTGGCCAGTGCCCAGGATCCAGTCGACGCGTTGTGCAGCGGGATCATAACTGCCAATGGCCTTGGCGGCTTCGGCGGTGAACCACGCTTTTCCGCCCACGAAAGTCAATCCATGCGGACCGCGCAAAGGTCCAAGGTCGATGGACGGCAAGGCTTTTCGGGCGACCAGGTCGACGACCGCAAGCGTGTTGTATGCTCCGAATCCGTAGTTGGACACGTAAGCCGTCTTGCCATCGGTGGATGCGATGACTTCGTGGGGATCATTTCCGACCGGTATCCGCGCGATCACGTGCAGGCTGGAAGGATCGACGATCAAGAGCGTGCTGTCGCGTTTGGCGAGCACCAGCAACGCATTCGCGGGCGTGTCGTCAGTTTGAACAAGGGGGCCAAGCATCCCTACGAGCAGAGCGAATGACGTTAGGGCAACTTTCATAATTCCAAAAGCATACTCCACCACATCGCCAGAGGGGCGCTGAAGGCAGCGGGACTACGGTTGGTCCGGAGCCGGAATCGCCTTGATCCGAATGCTCTGTCGCTCGCCTTCGCTTAGGATCAGCGCCTTACCCTGGCCTTCGTAGGTCTTGAGGAATTCGGGATTGTAGTAGGCTTCGCCATCAACGCTCTCCCAGGCGAAGAGCGTGTAATCGCCGGGGGGCATGCCTCGGAGAATGAATCGTCCGCTTTGATCGGTGACCGCTTTGCGATAGCGGTCGGGATGGCTGCGGAAGTGCGCTTCGGGTACGGCGACGACCACCGCGTCGGGGACAGGTTCATCCTTCTGATTGGTGGCAATGCCGTCGGCCACCGCTCCATTGGCACTTGCCACCAAATCGAGCGTGGTAGTACCACTGCTTACGCTGAATCCGGAGTCCGCCCCATCGCGGCCCGCGGTCACGGATTTCAGAAACCAATCCGGCATCGCACTGGCGTCAGAAATCTGAACAGAATAACGACCTGCAGGCACGTTCTTCCACTCGAAGCTGCTGTCGGCATTCACGTGGGCCAGGGTGGAGAAATCTTCTTGCATGGTGAAAGCACCGAACGCGTCGTCATCGCCGTCGGCGGAGTGCAGCAGAAGAAGCATCTGACTGGGATCGGGCCGGGCCGTGCTGCCGGCCTCCATATGAAGGCGACCCCGAATCGAGCCGCCGGTTTGAGGCGCGAGTTTGAGACCTTCCACGTTTGCAGACCCGATCTGAAGGTCTTGACGCGCCATCATAGGCACCGGAGGGTTATCGACCGTAGCGAGAATGGTGTAGGCCCCGGGAGCAACATCGCGAATCTCGAAGCTGCCGTCTTTGTGCATCTCCGCGCCGTTCAGCACCAGACTGAAGTCTTTGGATTGCAGCATGATCGCGGCGGTAAAACCGGGCGGCAGGTTCACCACCGAGCCGCGTATGGTGAAGCTGGGGCTGGGTGTGAGCGAGAAATTCACGGGAAAATCATCGCCGGCATGCAACTGAATGGACGCGGCCTGCCCGCGGTCTCTGGTGCCGGGATAGTAAGTGGTTTGGTAGGCTGCAGGCGCGGGCTTTTCGGAGGCCGCGGCTCCATTGTGAGGAGCGGCTGCAGATATAAGACCGTTGGCTTCGATCAGACTTCTGAAGTCGGGCGGCGGCGTTACGGAAACGAAGTAGCTGCCGGCAGAGAGGCCCGGGATGCGGTATTCGCCCAGGTCGTTGGTGCGCTCGGCTCCAACCTGCTCCCAGTGACTGCGTCCCGCCCCGAAGGTTTGGCGCAGGACGGCGACCTGGGCCTCGGGTAAGGGATCGCCGTCTTCGTCGGTGACGCGGCCTTCAATCACGGCAGCGGCTTGCAACCGAATGGTCAGATCTTTCAGGTCCTGGCCCGCGGTCAGCGTGAGCACCCGGCCTTCGGTGCGGCGCCGGTGCTTGTCGATTTCCTGGTAGCCGCTGCGTTCCACAAACATGCGATAGCGGCCGGGCACGATATTTTCAATGCGGAAGCCCCCATCCACGCCGGTGAGAGCGGTATAGTTTCCGCCATCGCTCTGGCTCTCGGCGATCAGCTCGATGAGCGCTTTCTTCACCGGCTCGCTGCCCGGATCTTTGGTGACCATGCCCTCTATATTGGCCCGGGCTGGGTGTGCAGGAGCGGCGCCGGAAGAAGCGCTCATGTCTGCGGACGGACTCTGGGCCAGCAGCGTGCCGGCGCATAGCAGAACGGTTAGCAGACATGCGTAAGTAAGCTTCATACGTTGCGATCTTCTTTGCGATCTTCGTTACCACTTGGGAGATCTGGAAGTTGCTCTTCGCGAGCCGACCGTGAGGATCGGTCGAGCTATGTAACGCTATCCATTCTAACCTCACTCTGCCTTCCGGTTGCGAGATAGCGCTAGTTACTTTCTTATCGCCGCGGGGTCCCCCTCCCCACACCTGTGAATGCCCCGCTGGGTCCGAATTAGCTCCCCGCAACAGTGGCAACCGAAGCTGTCTTGGTCAGGAGCGTTCTGGGTCCTCCAGTTTGGGACGCTGTTGATGAACTTCTTCTGTGGCAACGGTAATCCGCTTTGATTTGCGATAGACGTTCGCAACCGCCATCGTCCAGAAAGGAACTAGATCAACGCCGGGCACGAGCTTGGCCAAAAAGGAGGGCAGAAATTC
>Ga0302180_10004709_pt1 | contig 10084 bp, 10 predicted proteins | sample I_Palsa_E3_2_FD_200575 | JGI IMG/M metagenome (GOLD analysis project Ga0302180, IMG submission 200575) | Peat permafrost microbial communities from Stordalen Mire near Abisko, Sweden - I_Palsa_E3_2 | ecosystem: Environmental > Terrestrial > Soil > Palsa > Peat permafrost | place: Sweden... | reverse complement strand
AGATTAGTACCACCAACGACGCAAAGAGGTACATGTATGGCGCGGCAGCAGAGAACTTATCCGGGGCGCTGAAAATCGAAAGCAGGGCCTCGCGATCACCCGTGACATACGCGGTCAGCATGTTCACTGTGAGCACCAGTCCCGTGAGGCGCGAGAAAAGCCCGATCGCCAGCAGCATGCCTCCCGCTAGTTCGATGATCGAGACGAACAGCGCCGTCGTACCCGGCGCCGGCAGGTTCAGGCTCGCGAAGTACTCTGTCACTTTGGCCAGATTGTGCAGCTTGCCCCAGCCATCCTCCATAAATTCCCAGCCCCAGTACAGTCGCACGAAAAGCAGGAGAAAGGGCGACTGCAAACTCGAGGCCGCTCTCACAAATCCGTCGTACATTCGCAGAAACTTATTTCTCGCATCGCTCATGCAGGGCGGTCTCCTCGGCGCGCTGTTCTCCGGCAAAACCACCCGAGCGCTGCCCAGGTACGAAACCATCGCTCGGCTTGCTCCGCGCGTTCCTCGGGAGCAAGCGAGCTCTCGCGCAAACCGGTTTCGATCGCGGCGCTCAGCGGTTTCCCGCCGCGCAGAGCGGACAAGATGGCGAATTCGTCGCGATCCAGCCGGCGGAAATAAACCGAATCGTCCAGCCGGTGCACCCCGAGAAATATCTGGCTCGGCTTCATGCGCGCAACAGCGTGCGCGCGATTTCGCTTGCGGCGTTCGCTGAACGCGTTGCTGGCCACCTCGGCATCGCCGTCATTCTTGCGAACTTCCAGCAGCAAATCGTCCACTGGATAGCGCAGGTCCAGAAGTTGAAAATAGGGCTGCAACCACAGGCGCAGCTTGGCCGGGTTCGCGCCCGCAAGATCTTCTGGATTCAGCCGCGGCTCGGCCTTTCCATCAAATGCTTCGATTTCGGCCCATTCCAGCCGCACCATGTCCACGGCCAATTTTTGCCGCGTTCCCGCCCACTTGGAATGCTTGCGCAGCCACCCCCCCAGCTGCGAGCCCAGATTGCGCAGCGTGAAAGAACGCGAGGGGCAATCCGTCAGATAGGCTTTGGCCACCGCGTCAAACTGCTTGCCGCCCAGCACTGCGCGCAGGCCGGGAAAATCCTCGGCGAAGGCGGAAAGCAGCCGGAACCAATATTGCCGGTTATAAATCTCCAGGCGCTCGAAGGAGCTCAAGCGGTCGTTGGGTTTGATGATTCGCGCCGCCACCGCGCGTTGCGAACGCCCGCTTGCACCGCTGGACCGCATGCGCTCCGACGGCGTCAGCGGCGTCATCACCGCGCGAGCCATTTGCCGTTGTAGGGTCAGGAGTTTCATACCGCGGTGGCCAGCGACGCGCTGGCCAGGAAACGCTTGGCCTTGAGCGCTTCGTCGTGAACTTCCTCGAACGAAGGGATGCTGTCGTCCCATTCCAGCAGCGTGGCCGTGTGGCCCACGCGTTCGATCGCGCGCGCGTACAATTTCCAAACCGGATCGATCACCGGATGATCGTGCGTATCCAGAATGTATTTGCGGTACTTCGAGTGCCCGGCAATATGAATCTGCGCCACGCGCTCGGCCGGAATGCTGTTGACGTAAGTAAACGGATCGAAGCTGTGATTCTGCGACGAAACGTAAATGTTGTTCACGTCCAGCAGAATTCCGCAATCGGCGCGCTCCACCACCTCATTCAGAAATTCCCATTCGGTCATTTCTGAAACGTGGAATTCCGCGTAGCTGCTCACGTTTTCCACCACCACCGGCACTTCCACGAAGTCCCGCACCTCGCGGATCTTCTGCGCCGTAATCCGCGCCGCTTCGAAGGTGTAGGGCATCGGCAGCAAGTCGTGGGTGTAGCGCCCGTCCACGCTGCCCCAGCAGAGATGGTCCGATAGCCAGGGCGTTTTCGTTCGCTGCACCAGAGTTTTCAGCCGCCGCAAATGTTCCCGGTTGGGCTTCTCCGCCGAGCCAAAATACATCGATACCCCGTGCTGCACCACTTTGTATTGCTCCAGGATTTGGTCCAGGATGTGCAGCGGCCGCCCGCCGTCAATCATGAAATTCTCAGATATGATTTCGAACCAATCCACCACGGGCTTGCGCGTAAGAATATGATCGTAATGCGTCGCGCGCAGGCCAATCCCGATTCCGTAGTCGGTGAAACTGTTGAAACGATTTGCTGGCATTCCGGGCTCCGGCTAATCCCCTGGGCGTTTCCGGCGGAAGTTGAGGACCGGCCATGCTCATCCGGCCCTCAACGCCGGAATGGTTGTTCGGAAGTGGACTACTTGGGGGGCATGGCATCGGCCGGTGGCTTGGAACCATCGGTCGCGCAACCGCCCTTGCCTTTGCAAGAGTTCTTGCCCTTGCAGCCATTGTCGCTCGATTTACATCCACCCTTGCCCTTGCAGGAGTTCTGACCCTTGCAAGCATGCTTTTCTTTTACCTTTGCATCCGGCTTCTGGTCCTGGGAATGCATTGTCCCGGTCCCGGACAGCAGGTTTGACGCCTGAATCGTTGCGGTGCTGCCCGCCAGCAATCCTGCGAGCGCTGCGCCGGCAACGAAGGCCTTCTTAGATTTTGTCATTTTCCCGAATTACCTCCTGTAGAGTTTGGACTTCAACCTCTTGTATGGGTACGTCATCCAACGGCTTTTGGATGTACGCGGTTGAGGGTTGATCGGAGACTGGGTATTTCCAAGCCCCGGCATAATCCGGGGTTTTGCGCCGCGTAGCATAGCGCAGTGCCCGCCCCCGGACAATAGCCTTTCGCCCCGCAAGGCCCCGCAGCCGCAGCCCCGGCGTCCCGACCACCCAAGACGTTCTCGACACGCTTACTTAGACAACTTCCGGGACGTCTTCATTTTCAATAGTTTGGCGCACTCTTCCTCAATCCCCTTAGCCAAGCCTCGGGGGCGCACAACTTGTGCGTCCGCGCCATACCCGATCAGCCAGCGTCTAACCTCCCATAGGTTCGCGACGCTCATGCTTAGTTCGATGCTGCCATCGGCAAACCTTTCGATTTTTTGGCTTGGGTGCCAGGTGCGCTCCTCGACGTAGGGCGCTTGGCCAGCCGAGAAACGAATCGTCACTTCCTGCGGTACGCCCCAGACGACATTGAATGCGCTTTGGGTGAATTTCTCGAAGTCGAAATCAGCGGGAATCTCAAATCTTCGATTTGTCGCTTTGGCCGTGGAGATTCTTTCGACCGCGAACGCGCGAATTTCGCCGCTTCGATGATCGTGCCCGACCAGGTAAATTCCATTGTTCACGTACCACAGGCGGTACGGATCAACTTCACGCTTAATTCCTTTTTCGAATCCAACGGCGCGGTGATGGATTTGCATCGTAAACCTGTGAAGTGTCGAGCGCGTCAGCGCCTCCATCACACCCTTGGACCGGCTGTAATCCTTGAATCCGAGCGTACGCACCGAGACCGCGTGGTCGAGCCCCCGAAGAAATTGGAAACCCTGAGGCGGTAGCGCGGAACCGATTTTCTGCAGCGCGGATTCAAGCGATTCGTAAATCGGCGTGCCCCGCAGCGGTTTGAGGAGGCCCTTGCTGAAGTAAAGCGCCATCTGCTCCGTCAGAGTCAGGCAGATAGGCGCTTCGGCGTGAAACCCTTCCATGAAGTGCCAGAACACCGTCCCGTTGCGCGAATCCGAGACGATCGGGAAGCCCGCGCTCTCGAGCACGGCAATGTCTCGCTGCACCGTCCGTTTGCCAACTCCAAGCTCTGCCCGAAGCTGCGCCAGCGTCCGCCCCGTGCGCCCCGCCAGCAGCCGGACGAGCGTCCATTGCCGCGTAAGTTGGTCACCCCGTGCCATTGCCAGTCACGAATCAGCCGCCGCTGCCAGCCGAGTAACTGTACTGGGCGTCATCCAGCAACTCTAAAGCCTTCTTGACCCACTTGCGACGGTGTTCCCTCGATTTCGCCTGCGGGTGGCCTGTCAGCAAAACTGCTGGAAGTTCACCTGTCGCGGCGCGCGACCACATCCAGTCCTCATTGAGTGTCTGGTCCCACGACTCGTCCAGCGGCTGGCCAACTACCTCTTTGACTAGTTCCCATTTGTAGCTCCATGTCACGAAACAAATCAGTCGCGGGCGATATAGCTCGATTTCTTGACGCAGAGTTTCAAGCGCCAGCCCGCGTTGCTTTTCGAAGAGGGGGCCACCAGGATTTCCCTTCAATGTTCCAATTTTGCAGATGTTCGTCCATGTAATATGTCGAAGAGAATTCTCGGTCGGGGAACCCCATCTGCTCGCCATCGCTGCGTTGAGTTCTCTCGCAAAAGGCCAGAACCCTCCGCGGCTACATTCTTTAGCCGTGCCCTCAATGAACTCCTTCGTGAGTTCATGCCTCTTTCTGACCCTCGCATTATTGGTCTGCTCGTCGGCAGGAAAAGGCGGACCAATCACCGAGTCGTCCCGGTACCACTCTCCGGCGGTGGCTTTCCCGACATAAAGGATGGACCTCGCATCGGTGGCCGGAACACTCAGGAACAGCCCCGCGATCCGACCCTTCAGGTGGGGGTCACACCGGAGGTCGTCAAAGAGTCTTATCCACTTCGCCTCATGGAATTCCAAGATCGGCATAGCAGACCTCCAGGGCCCCTAGCTTTTTGCGCTGCTAGTAATGGCCGCAAAGCCAGCATCTCGATCACCCAGCCAGCCGTTTGCGCTATTCATTGCATTCTTAACGCCTTCAATGCCAACTATCAAGTCCTTGCTACAAATATCTCCATCGCCGCGCTGAAATGCGATCTGCCCCGCCAGGATATACGCTTCTCGAAGTTGCGCAAAAGAGAACCCGTCGGATTGCTCAGCCCCCATTCGGATCGCCTTGTCGTCGCAAATCGTGGCCGCGACTCTTTGAAAATATTCCTGGCGCAACGGAAGAGATGGAGTGTGAAAGGGCACGACACGGTCAAATCGGCCCGGCCTTCGCAGAATCGCGGGGTCTAGCCGTTTCGGATGGTTTGCCGTGGCCACGACGATCGTTCCGTCCGTACTGCCGAGTCCGTCCAGGCAATTCAGCAGGTGTTGGAGCGTGATTCGAGTCTGAAATTCGCTCTCACCTTGCCCATTGTACACACGGTCTAAATCTTCGAAAATTACAATTGAAGGCACTTTATGCTCGGCGGTCTCAAAGAGGCCGGACAAATCTTCGTTCGACAATTCTGTGTTTGAAAAGTCGATGCCGAACGCCGAAATAGGCGCATTGGATAGCATGGCGCGGATCGCGCTGGTCTTGCCATTTCCAGGCGGGCCGTAGAACAAGTATCCGCGGCGAAATGGCAAATGCGACTTCCGAAACCACGCTTCGCGCGTAAGAAAACACTCGAAATCTTTTTGAACAAGTTCCTTGATGGAATCGTCCAGCACCAGGGATTCCCACCCGGCGTCTTGGCTCCGCAAATGGATGTCTTTCCCGCCGATAACCGTGATCCTCTTGGGTGGCTTTGCCAGCATCGTGCTCAACAGCCCAAGCGCGGGGGCGACCTCGGCCCGGTTCACCATCAGCAGATCATGCCATCTATCCGCTCTGCCGCCGGAGAACGATACGTACGGAACTGTCGCGACAACCAAAGCATGGTTGAGGCCCGTCAGCCAAACCGCAATCGGCGTTTCGCGCCAGTGCGGGTCCCACCCGGGCTTTGCCTCGGTAACCAGTGAACCCGACTCGCGCGAATGGATCAGTTCGATTCTCGGACTCACGCCGGGCGCAGTTTCCCACCGCACGGCGAAGGGGCCCACTTCGTCCGCGCCAAAAAGGCACTGGCGGTCCAACGGCACGTCCCTCAATGTTTGCTCGGCCGCAAAATGTCCGAACGGCAAATCAATCTCAAAAGTAAGCGAATCGGGCATGGCGCAACCCAAAACCCTCTCAATCCACTCCCGGTGTGGTTCGATAAAAGTATTCATCACTGCCGCGACAGGGGCTAACCGAATTTCTGAAGAGCTGATCATTAGCTATTTCTCCTTGGCCCGCATGTGCGGGTAACCGTTAACAATTGAAACTCCTCTCAGGGTCGTTGCTCCTCAAAAGTAATTCACGGGTATGTCAGATCAGGTCACAGGCAAGCGAAAGGCCGCCCAAATCGCAGCTTCCCAATTTGGAACTGAGCACTCTAACTGCTTCGCTCGGAAAGATTTACAACCACGTCCACACCAAATCGGATTTGCGTGGTGTGCTAGGGTAGAAATGGAGCTATGTGGAACGCAATAAAGTTCGAAGAAGTGAGCGGTCGAGAGCAAGCGTTCGGCTTGCGGGCGGCAACGCGCGCGCTTCCAAATTCCGAGCGCCGGCTTGGGCCTGCCTGCATTCGTATGCCGATCTATGGAATTTTTAATCGCAACACACATTTATTAGAATCTCGTGTAACGCACAGAAAACAAACGACGGCGATCCGTTCTAATCGCAACAAAATACGACCCCCCGCGTTGCGCGCGACCCTTCATTCATCTCCACATCCCAAAATCGGTAGGGCCCTAACCAGCGCCCGCGATACCCGCAGCTCGAGCTCGACCTTACTCCCAGGTCAGCGCAAACCCGGCCTGGAGCGTATAATCGCCCGGTCCATAAACTAAGCAGATGAGCCCAAAAGAGAAAATCTATCCCACGGTGGACGCGGCCGTCGCCGGCATTCCTGACGGCGCCACCATTATGTTCGGCGGATTCGGCGGCGCGGGATTCCCTAACAATTTGATTCAGGGCCTTGTGCGGCAGGGCGCGCTAAACCTTCGCGTGATCAGCAACAATTGCGGCACCGGCGATGGCGAGCTTGGCGTGCTCTTCAAGAACCGCCAGATTCGCAGCGTTGTCGCCGCCTTTCCCGGGCCCGGCGCAAAATATTTTCAGGAACAATTCGACGCCGGTGAAATCGAACTCGAGCTCGTGCCGCAGGGAATCCTGTGCGAGCGCATGCGCGCGCACGGCGCCGGCATCCCGGCATTTTTTTCCCCGGTCGGAGTGGGCACGGAGGTCGCGCGCGGCAAGGAAGAGCGCGTCATTCGCGGCCAGCGTTGCATCCTCGAACAATCGCTCGGCGCGGATTACGCTTTTATCAAAGCGGAACGCGCGGACCACATGGGCAACCTCGTTTACCGCAAGGCCGCGCGTAATTTTAATCCCATCATGGCCACCGCTGCCGAAGTCACCATCGTAGAGGTGGAAGAAATCGCGGCCATCGGGGAACTCGACCCTGAAACGATCGTCACGCCTTCCATTTTTGTGGATCGCATCGTAAAGGTCGCGGGGAAGCGCTATGTCTAAAACAAGCCTGACTCGAGAACAAATTGCCGAGCGCGCGGCGCGCGAATTGCCCGATGGCGCTTACGTGAATCTCGGCTGGGGAATCCCAAACTTGATCGCGGCGTACGTTCCCTCCGACGTCACCATATATTTCCACAGCGAAAACGGAATCCTCGGAATGGGCCCGCGCGCCAAGCCCGGCCAAGAAGATTTCGATCTCGTGGATGCCATGAAGGTCCCCGTGACGCTCGTATCCGGCGGCGCTTTTTTCGCCCAGGATGATGCGCATGTGATGACCCGCGGCGGCCACCTCGATATCTGTATTCTTGGCGGCTTGCAGGTTTCCGAAAAAGGCGATCTCGCAAACTGGCGCGTTCCCGGAGCGAAAGGCGCGGGCGGCATCGGAGGAGCCATGGACATTTCGGTCGGTGCGCAAAGACTGATTGTCACCATGGAGCACACCACGAAAGACGGCTCGCCCAAAATCCTGAAGACCTGCACCTATCCGCTCACCGCCATCGAGTGCGTGCATACCATTGTCACCGATCTCGCCGTGATCGACGTAACACCCGAAGGTCTCGTGCTGCGCGAGGTCGCACCCGGTTTCACTGCAGAAGAAGTGCAGCAGCTTACCGAACCAAAATTGCGCTACTCCGGCACCGTGCCCTCCATGTTTCCGGAGGCGCGATGACCGCTCGCTGCCGTTTGTTCCCTGCGGGAGAAATTCAAATTCCGGTGTATGATTTTTAGCTAAATGGAAAACGAACATCTAGAGCGCAAACGGCCAATTACCTACTGGATCGGTGAAGGCGGCGGCTGGCTCCTGCGCCACGTAGTGAGTGGCCTGGCGGCGACCGGCATCACGCCGAATATGTTCACCTTTCTCGGCCTGGCCGTAAATTCCTGGGCCGCGGTGCTTTTTGCCATGGGACGCTTTCGCCAGGCGGCCGCCGTACTTTTTCTCGCCGGATTTCTGGACATGGCCGATGGGCAAGTCGCGCGCCGCGTCGGCCGCGTCACCGCGTTTGGCGGGTTTCTCGATTCCACGCTCGACCGTTACTCCGACCTCGCGCTCTACATGGGCCTGGTCGTTTACTACACGCTGATCGGCCGCTCGTTTTACATGGCGCTTGCCGCGGTGGCCATGGCCAGTTCCTTCATGGTCAGCTACTCTCGCGCGCGCGCCGAGTCGCTCATTCCCCTGTGCAAGGTCGGCTTCATGGAGCGACCCGAGCGGCTTGTGCTGCTGATTCTGGGCGGTGCGTTCAACCGCATGGCGCAAGTGCTTTGGGTGGTGGCGACGATTTCGACCATCACCGTGATTCATCGCGTGGTGTACACCTGGCAGGAACTTCGCACCGGCCGCACTCTTCCGGAAGTGAACGCCACTCAGGCGTCATGAGGCGGGTTCTGCCGCAGGGATTCTTCCACCGGCGCAGCTACGATGTCCTGAACGCGCTCGCGCAAATTTTCGAGTTCCGCTCGCGTGATCGCGCGGGTGTCAATCGTATCGTGCAGGTGAACCGTGATTTTCCCCGGATGCAAGATCCAGTTGCCGGTTTGAAAAAATTGATAGGAGCCCACAATACTCATCGGAACGATGGGCACGCCGAATTTGTGCGCCAAATTAAAAATCCCCTTTTTAAACGGATGGACGTGCCCGTCGCGCGTGCGTCCCGCTTCCGGGAAGGCGATCAAGCTGACGCCGGAATCGAGCGCGGCCTTGGCCCGCGCCGTCATGGCTTCCAATCCTTCGCGGCTCGGCGCGTCCGGCACGGGAATATTTCCGAAGCGGCCCATCATCCAGCCGTAGATGGGAATTTTGAAGTGCGATTCGAGCTCGAAGCCGCGCACGAATTGCGGAATGGCGGAGTAGATTACGAAGGGGTCGAAAATATTCACGTGATTGCAGACGAAGATGCTCGTGCGCGCGGGATCAAAGCCCGGCGAGCGACGCACTTCGAAGCGCACGCCCAGAAGGCGGAGGATGTTGCGAAAGAAAACGCGCTGGGGCCAGTCGTTCTTGCGCGGGTCGATGAAAAGTCCGAGCAGCACCAGAAAAGTGCAGACCACGCCGAAATGGATTCCGCTGATGGCCCACAGAACGAGCGAGCGAATCGCGAGATAGGCCTTCTTCATACGATCACGTCCAGCACGCCGGGAAGAATCTCAAGCGAACGGCATTCCAGGCGCAGGATTTCCCCGTCCACCATGGCGTTTACCGGTGCATCGAGCTGAAATTCGATTCGTTTCGCAGGCGTGCGAAACGCGAGCGGATGATGAATGTGCGTGCCCGTGAAAAGCCGCGGCAGCGTCCACAGCAATCCGAGCCGACCGATGGGGCCCCAGCGCACGTATTCGATCAGGCCGTCCGTGGGATCCGCCTTCGGCGCGATCATCATTTTTCCGCCGGTGAATTTGCTGTTGCTGAACGAAAGAAAAAGCGCGCGATCGCGGTCCCATTCGGCGCTGCCGTCCAGACGGTGAGGAAACGAAAGATGCTGCAGCCGAACGAGCCGCGCGAACACGGCAAAAATGTAGCCCAACTCGCCCCAGCGCTTGAAACGGCGGTTCGCGGTCTCGCCCACGTCGGCCGGAAATCCCAGGCTCAGCAAATTTATAAAATAGAGTTCGCCTTGCGCATGCCGCAGGCGAATCACGTCGCACGCGCGGTGGCTTCCACTCTTGATGGCCGCAATCGTATGCGCCACCCCACTCGATGTAAAATCCTTCAAGAACGAATTACCAGTGCCCAGCGGCAAAAAACCCAAAGCAGGGCGCCCGCCCTGTTCCGCCTCTGGAAAAAGTCCGTTTACGATTTCGTAAGACGTTCCATCGCCGCCGACTG
>Ga0302180_10004698_pt1 | contig 10097 bp, 9 predicted proteins | sample I_Palsa_E3_2_FD_200575 | JGI IMG/M metagenome (GOLD analysis project Ga0302180, IMG submission 200575) | Peat permafrost microbial communities from Stordalen Mire near Abisko, Sweden - I_Palsa_E3_2 | ecosystem: Environmental > Terrestrial > Soil > Palsa > Peat permafrost | place: Sweden: Abisko... | reverse complement strand
AGCCGCGGCTACGTGGTGCTGGCCCTGAACTACCGCGCAGGCATCGGCTATGGGCTCAATTACCGCGAGGCCGAGCACTACGGTGTGGCGGGTGCCAGCGAGTACAACGATCTGCTGTCCGCAGCCGCCTACCTGCGAGCGAGGCCGGAGGTGGACTCCGCGCGCATCGGCCTTTGGGGCGGCAGCTACGGAGGCTACTTGACCGCGCTGGGGCTGGCGCGCAACTCGGATCTATTCGCCGCAGGGGTCGACTTCCACGGGGTGCACGACTGGCATCACTGGAACATCGAGCAACGCGGCGGACGCGGCTACTACGCGCTCGACGCGCCGGCGGACGTGCTCGCGACCGCGCTTGCGTCCTCGCCGATCAGCGACGTATCGACGTGGCGATCACCGGTTCTGCTCATCCACGGCGACGACGATCGCAACGTCGCTTTCTCGGAGAGCGTGCGGTTGGCCGAAGCCCTGGCCAAGCAGGGCGTGGAGTATTCCGAGCTGGTGTTTCCGGACGAGATCCACAACTTTCTGCGCCAAGAGTCCTGGCTCAAGGCTTATCACGCGACCTCCGACTTCCTCGATCGCAAGCTGATGAGCCACTGACACAATATTCGCGGGGATTGCGTTCGATGAGCAGGCCTTGAATATAACAAGATAATTATATAACATTTAGGTTATGCAGCAGCTGGACGGCGTATTCGCGGCCCTATCCGACCCGACGCGGCGCTCGATACTTGCGCGCCTTGCCAAGGGCGAGGCGACGGTGATGGAACTGGCCGAGCCGTTCGACATGACGCAGCCCGCGGTGTCGCGGCATCTGAAGGTGCTGGAAACCGCGGGACTCATTCTGCGCCGCGCCGAGGGCACGACGCGCCCGTGTCGATTGGCCGCAGGCGGCATCGACACCATCGAGCAATGGCTGGCCATGCTGCACAAGGCGCTGGCGAGAAACTACGAGCGGCTCGACGCCATTTTGGCGGCGGATAAATCAGCGAAGAGAAGGAGCAAGCGATGAGCATGACGCTGCACACTGAAGGCGACACGGTGGTGGTCGTGAACAGGCGCTTCGCGGCGCCTCCTAAGGCGGTGTACCGCGCGCATACCGAACCCGAATTGATTCAGCGCTGGCTGCTCGGTCCCGATGGCTGGACCATGCCGGTATGCATTTGCGAGGCCCGACCCAACGGGAGAATCCGCTACGAGTGGAGCAACGGCAAGGGTGGGGGCTTTTATTTGACCGGTGAATTTCTCGAGCTCGAGCCGTTTCGACGCATCGTTCACGTGGAACGTATGCATCTGCCCGACCCGACTCCCGACAACCGCATTGAAACCCTATTTGAGGCGGACGGCGCGGGCACGGCCATGACCATGCGCATGACCCTCCCCGATGGCGCCACGCGCGCGCGCATGCTGTCGAGCGGGATGGAGCGCGGAATGGAGGCCAGCTACCGGAGACTCGAGCAGCTGGACTAGGGCTGGGCCCGCTCGAAGCGCGCGACAGTTTCGACATGCTCCGTGAAGGGCAGCAGATTGAACGCGGTGAGTGCAGCCAGGCGCAGCTTGCCGCCGCAGGTCAGCCGCTCGACATCCCTGAGCAATGACTCCAGCCAGCAACTCACATACAACAAGCGCGTGGGCGGTTGCTCGCTTAAGACTGCGCTGAACTCAGGGTCCAGCCCCTTGCGTGGCGGGTCGACAATCACGAGTTGCGCGCCCGCTGCTAGCACTGCATTTGCGCCCGCCTCGCCCGGGATGATGGAGATTTTCGCCCTCTGTGATGAATCAAGGGCCGCAAGCCCGAGTTCGAGCCCCGCAAGCGAATGCGGGCTGACCTCGTTCATCTGCATCGCGGATGCCTGGCCCAATAGCGACAGGCCGATGGCGCCGACGCCGGCGTAGAACTCCAGCAGTTTCGCGCCGGCCGGAACTTGCTCGCGCAGGTGCTCGATGATGAGCTGAGCGATCTCCAGATTGCTCTGGCCAAAGGCGCCCGGCGGATAGTGGATGGCCGCTCCGCCGAAATGTTCGACCACGCTCGCCGGCCCGTAGCAGTGTTCGAATGAAGGCCCGAGGATGACGTTGGTGGGCTGCTGATTGGCGTTGAACCATAGGCTGTGAAGGTCTGCCCCCAAGCGCTCGCGGATCAGATCCAGGCATGCCGCCAGGGGCTCCGACGTTGCACAGTTGGCAACCAGCACCACCTGGGCGGTCTGAGAGCTGCGCTCGATGACCACTTGCAGATAGCGCGCCATCCCTAAGTGGGCACGGTCCGAATAGCAAGTCACCCGCGCTTCGACCAGTGCGCGACGCACGACGGAGGCGACGCGGTTGATGAGCGGATGCTGAACGCTACAGTTCGGGATATGGACCACACGATGCGTGCCCAATTCAAACAACCCCAGCTTAGGCGAGCCCAATCGGCCGCGCAGGGCAAGTCGCGCGCGCAAGCGAAAGGCCGCCGTTCTACCGGAAATCACTGCGGGCTCGGGTAGCCCGTGGGCGCGGCTCAGCTCGGCCAGTGCGCCGCGGGCCGACAGGCCTATGCCGGGCTCGCCAAACCGGGGGCAGCCGGGACACGGTGGCCGGTGCGGACAATGCGCCCTACTCTGTTCCACGTGGAACCTTCATGCGCTTTGGACGCCGCCGGCGCCCACGACAAAGCGCCTACCGGGCGTACCGAGGGCGGCGAACTCGCCGTGCAGCGTCGTCACGATCAATTGCACCGACTGGCGCGATATCTCCCGGATCAGGCTGGCCAGCCGCTCAGAGTCGAGTTCCGCCGCCGGATCGTCCAACAATAGGCTGGGCTGCACCGGTGCGTCGGGAGGGAATAATTTCACCTGGGCCATCAGCAACGCCGCGGCCAGCAGCTTTTGCTGCCCGCGCGAAATTCGATCCTTCACCGGCATCCCCTCCAGACGAATACTGAGTTCGGCGCGCTGCGGCCCAACCTGGGTCGCGCCCGCCTCCTGATCGTGCACCCAGCTTTGGCGGAGGGCCTCCGAGAGGCTCAGCCCTCGAGTCCAACCCGACCGATAGCCGAGCGTCAACTCCATCCCGAGCAGATTCCTCGCCAAGTCGGCCGCATGAGCTGCCAACAGATCAACGTATCGCGAGCGAGCAGCCGAGAGGTGCTCACCGTAACGCACCAGATCTGCGTCCCAGACTGAGGTCACTTCCCGTGGCTGATGTGATTTAAGGGCGGCATTGCGCTGCTTCAGGGTCTGCTGGTATTGCTGCCATGACCTGACGAAGCTCGGTTCCACGTGGAACACTCCCCAGTCCAGGAAGCGCCGGCGGCGACTGGGGCCCTCCTCGATGAGTCGATGCACCTCCGGATCGATGATTTGCACGGGCAGTACGGTGGCGAGTTCCGCGAGCGACGCCACCGGCGCCCCGCCGAGTCGAGCACGCATGCCCGCCGCACTTCCCTCCACTCCGAGGGCGACCCGACGAGAAGGGATATCCACCTCGCCGAATACCACAAAGCTCGACCTCCCGGAGCGGATCAAATGCTCGAGGCGGCGGGTGCGGAAGGATCGTCCCCGGCCGAGCACGTAAATCGCCTCCAGCAGGCTGGTTTTACCCGATGCGTTGGGTCCGCTAACCAGGGTAAAGCGCGGATCGAGCTCCATATCCGCCGACTGCAAGCACCGGAAATCCGTGACTTGCAGCCGGTGCAGGGTCACTCACAGCCTCATGGGCATGACGACGTAGCGGGCGCTGGTATTGCCTGGGGAGCGGATCAAGCAGCTGCTATTGCTGTCGGTTAAGCCCAATTCGACGTCCTGACCGTCAATGGCCGCCAACGCATCCAGCAGATAATTGACGTTGAAACCCACCTCCAGGTCGGCGCCGCCGTAGGTGACTTCGATGTCCTCCTCGGCTTCTTCCTGCTCCGGATTGTGGGCCTGCACGGTGATGACATTCTTCTTCACGGTCAGCCGTATGCCGCGATATTTTTCGTTGGAGAGAATCGCGGTGCGCTGCAGCGCCTGTCGCAGAACATCGCGGTCGGCGCGAATCGCGGTCGCGGGAGCCGCCGGTATTACCCGCGAATATTCCGGGAAACGGCCATCAATTAGCTTCGAAGTGAAGCGAACGTCGCCTATCTGCGCACGAACGTGATTTGTGCCTATCGCCACGTCGGCGATCCCATCGTCGGTGAGAATGCGCTGCAGCTCCAGCACTCCCTTGCGCGGCACGATCACCTGTTGCGCCGTCTTGGCCTTGACCGAAAGCGCCGTTTCACACAGCGCAAGGCGATGCCCGTCGGTGGCGACCGCGCGCAACGCCTGGCCGTCGATCTCCAGCAGCATGCCGTTCAAGTAATAGCGAACGTCCTGCTGCGCCATGGAAAAATGCGTCTTTTCCAGCAAGCGGGACAATTCATTGCGCGGCAGGCGTACGGTTTGCTGGGCATTGATATCGTCGATCACGGGAAACTCGGCCGCCGGCAGAGTCGACAGGGAGAAGCGGCTGCGCCCTGCTTTAAGCAGCATTTTCTCGCCTTCCAGAACCAGCGACACCTCGAGCTTTTCGGGCAGGGCCCGCAAAATATCGAGGAATTTCCGCCCCGGCACCGTGATGTCCCCCGGCCGTTGCGTGCTGACCTCGGCGGCTGCGACCAGCTCGACCTCAAGATCGCTTGCGGTGATCGACAGTTGTCCGTCGCGAACGCTCAACAGTACATTCGCCAATATGGGCATGGTCTGACGGCGCTCCACGACGCCGATTACCGCCTGCAGCGGCGCCAATAATTTTTCTCGTTCTGCCGTTAATTTCATGGACGCACCCATCTCAATCTTAAGTTCTTAGATTCTTAAACAAGGATTATGACTATGATTATGAGCGAACCTGCTTTCGGTGGATAACCGATAAATATGCTTAATAATCAAATTATTACAACCCTTGAAACCCCGCCTCACCTATGTCCACCGATGGCCTGAAAGCTGTCGGTGACTTGTGGATATCTTTATCCACAGCTTCATCCACAGCATATCCCTGGCTATCCCGCCAGGGTTCTCAACAGGTTCATGTAATCCTCCCCAATACGCCGCTCCGACTCGCGTAACTCCTTGACCCGCCTGCAGGCATGCAGCACGGTGGTGTGATCCCGACCGCCAAAAGCGTCGCCGATCTCCGGCAAGCTGTGGTTGGTCAATTCCTTGGCCAATGCCATCGCCACTTGCCGCGGCCGCGCGATCGAACGGCTGCGCCGCTTGGACAGCAAATCGGCGATGCGGATTTTGTAGTATTCCGCGACGGTCTTCTGGATATTTTCAACCGTCACCAATTTTTCCTGCAGCGCCAAGAGATCGCGCAGCGCTTCCTTGGCAAACTCCAGCGTGATCGGACGGCCGGTGAAATTCGAAGTGGCCGCCACTCGGCGCAGCGCGCCTTCCAGCTCGCGGACATTCGAGCGGATGCGTTTGGCGATGAAGAAGGCCACTTCCTCCGGCAGGTCGATCTTCGTCATCGATGCTTTGCTCATCAGGATCGCAACGCAGGTCTCCAGTTCCGGCGGCTCGATCGCGACGGTCAAGCCCCAGCCGAAGCGTGACTTCAAGCGTTCCTCGAGCCCATCCACTTCCTTTGGATAACGATCGCAGGTGAGAATCACCTGTTGCTGGCTTTCGAGCAGCGCGTTGAAGGTGTGGAAGAATTCCTCCTGCGAGCGCTCTTTTCCCGCAAAAAACTGGATATCGTCGATCATCAGCGCATCCAAGGATCGGTACGCGGTCTTGAATTCGTTGATGGTGTTGTGTTGCAAAGCCTTGACCATGTCGCCGACGAAGCGCTCGCTGTGAACGTAGGCGAGCCGGGCATCCGAGTTGCGCTCCTTCAATTTGTTGGCGACCGCATGCATGAGGTGAGTCTTGCCCAGTCCCACGCCGCCGTAGATGAACAGCGGGTTGTACGCCTTGCCGGGGTTGCCTGCCACCTGAATCGCCGCGGCCTTGGCGAGCTGGTTGCTCTTGCCTTCGACGAAACTGTCGAAGGTGAATTCCGCATTGATGCGGCTGCCGAGAACGATGGGCGGCGGCCGCCGCGGCGCAGGCGCGCTAGCGGCGCTGCCGCCATTCAGCGGCACCGCGGCTTGACTCGGCCGTGTGCCGACGTCCAGCACCACATCCGGCACCAAGCCGTCGGCGAACGCCAGCAGCAGTTCCTTGATTCGGGGCAGGGCATTTTGGCCCAACCATTCGATGACGTAGCGATTCGGCGCCAGCAGCCGCAATTCGCCGTCGCGCTCGATCGGTTGGAGAGGGCGCACCCATGTATTGAACTGCTGCTCAGGGAGTTCGCTCTCGAGCACTCGCAGACAGCGGTTCCATAGCGACTCCGGCAAGAGCGCTCTCCCTAAATATCAAGCAATGGGGCAATAATCGAAAGGGCAGGAAGTCTAGCTCCAACCGGCTAATGCGTCTATTGACACATCCATGCCCGCTCAGTACCCTTGCCGCCCCGCTATGAAACGTACATTTAATCCCAGCAACTTGCATCGTGCCCGAACTCACGGATTTCGTGCGCGCATGGCCACCAAGAGCGGCCGCCGATTGCTCGCCCGGCGCCGCGCCAAGGGCCGCAAGCGCCTCTGCCCCTGACGCCGCCTTCAAGGCGGGCCAGCGACTCCTTTGATCATCAGGCAGACGTTCGAGCCGCGCCTGCGCTTGCACCAGCCGGCTGACTTTCGCGCGGTCCGGCTGCGCGGCAGAAAATTCAGCGATTCCTATTTCAGCTTGTCGGTCCTGGCCAATCATGAAAATCATCCGCGTTTGGGCTTGAGCATCGCCACTCGTACCTTCGGCACCGCCGTGGCGCGCAATCGCATCAAGCGCCTCGCGCGGGAGTCGTTTCGCCTGAACCGGCGCGCGCTTCCTGCCGTCGACATTACCGTTTCAGCGCGCGAAGGCGCGCGCGCCGCTGACCTAAGCGCGCTGCGCGCCAGTCTCGACAGCCATTGGAAGTCGATAGCAGAGCGATGTTGAAGCCACGGCAACTATTGATGTGGAGCATTCGCGCCTACCAGCTGGCGATCAGCCCCATGCTGGGTCCGCGCTGCCGCTTTTATCCAAGCTGCTCCTGCTATGCGCATACCGCCATCCAGCGCTACGGGGCGCTGCGCGGAAGCTTCATGGGCGTGCGCCGAATCCTGCGCTGTCATCCCTTCGCCGAAGGAGGATACGACCCCGTACCAGACAAGAGATTGATCAATGCCTAACATTCGCATGCTCCTGTGGGGCGCCTTCGCCTTCCTGCTGTACATGAACTATCAGGCCTGGGTACGCGACTACGAGGCGCCCACCAGCGTGGCGATCAAGAGCGCGGCCGGCACGAGCGGCACTGCCTCCGCCGTCCCGGATACGCTCGGCGACAGCGTGCCGCAGGCGAGCAGCGCCGCCGCAGGCGCGGCTGCAACCCCGGCCCCCGCAGCCGTGACTCCCGCGGCGCCGCCATCGGGGCTCGAGGGCAAAGCCGATTCCAAGGCTGATGCATCGCAGCTGCTCACCATCAGCACCGACGTCCTGAATGTCTCCATCAACTTGAAGGGCGGCGAGCTCGATCGGGTGGCGCTGCTGGAATATCCGCTGCGCAAGGAGACGCTGAATATTCCCGTGACGCTGTTCGATCACGGCGACGAAGCGTCGCTGTACGTATTGCAAACCGGGCTCACCGGCGGCGCGGGCGAATCCGCCCCGACGCACCTGGCGACCTGGACCTCGGCGCAAAAAAACTTCGTGCTCGAGAACGACGCCAACGAGTTGCGCGTGCCCCTGACGTGGACGGACGGGCAGGGACTCTCCGTGACCAAGACCTTCGTGTTCCGCCGCGGCTGGTATGCCATCGACTTGATCTACGACGTGAAGAACGACGGGCCCTCCGCGCGCAAGCTCGCCTCGTATGCGCAGTTTCTGCGCCATTGGGAGCATGCCTCGCGTTCCTATTTCGATGTGGAGACCTATTCCTTCAAGGGTCCGGCAATTTACGACGGTACCAAGTATCGCGACCTCAAAGTTGAGAACGAGGACGACAGCAAATTCTCCGAAACCGTCACCAATGGTTGGCTGGCCTCCTCGCAGCATCACTTCGTCGCCGCCATCGTGCCGACGCCGGACCAGCCCTTTAATTTTCAGCTGAAGGTTCGCGATCACCAGTACTTGCTCAGCGCGACCGGACCCAGCACCAACGTGGCTCCCGGCGCGACGGCCCAGTTTCGCGAGAAATTATTCGTCGGGCCCAAACTGCAGTACCAGTTGGTGGCGACCGGACCGCGCCTCGACTTGACGGTCGACTACGGTACCTATCTTTCGGTCCTGGCCAAACCGCTGTTCCTGCTGCTCAAATGGGTGCACGGGCTCATTGGCAATTGGGGCTGGTCGATCATCATCGTCACCGCCCTGATCAAGCTGTGCTTCTATCCGTTGAGCCAGGCGAGCGGCCGTTCGATGGCCAAGATGCGCGCGGTGGCGCCGCGCCTGAAGCAGATTCAGGAAACCTACAAGGATGATCGCGAAAAACTCGGCCGCGCGATGATGGAGCTGTACAAGCGCGAGAAAATCAATCCGCTGGCGGGCTGCCTGCCCATGCTGGTGCAGATTCCGTTCTTCATCTCGTTCTACTGGGTGTTGCTGGAAAGCGTGGAAATGCGCCAAGCGCCCTTCATGCTGTGGATCAACGATCTCTCCGCGCGAGACCCGTACTTCGTGCTGCCGCTGCTGATGGGCGGGGCCATGTTCGCGCAGTTCAAGCTCAATCCCGCGCCGCCCGATCCGATGCAGGCCAAGATCATGCAGTTCATGCCGCTGGTGATGACCGCCATGATGGCGTGGTTCCCCTCAGGATTGGTGCTCTACTGGCTGACCAACACCGTGCTGTCCATCGCGCAGCAGTATCGGGTCAATCAAGTGGTCGAAGCCGAGGCCGCCAAGCTGCGATCGTAAAATCGGCATGCCGGTGACAGCCCCCGACAGCATCGTTGCCATCGCAAGTCCCGTGGGCCGGGGCGCGGTCGGGATCGTGAGAGTCTCAGGTACCGAGGTGCCGCGCATCGCCACGGCAATGCTCGGCGAGCTGCCTGCGCCACGCCTGGCGACGCTATGCCGCTTCCTCGATGCCGACGGCAGCAGCCTGGATGAGGGCCTGGCGTTGTACTTTCCCGCTCCTGCCTCGTTCACCGGCGAACACGTGTTGGAATTGCAGGGTCACGGCGGCGCCGTGGTGCTGGATAGGCTGCTGCGGAGGCTGCTCGATTTGGGTTGCCGGATGGCGCGGCCAGGCGAATTCAGCGAGCGTGCGTTTTTGAACGGCAAGATGGATGTGGCGCAAGCCGAGGCCGTGGCCGATTTGATCGATGCGAGCTCCGCGGCCGCCGCCAAGGCGGCGGTGCGCTCGATGCAGGGGGAATTCTCGGCGCGCGTCGCGCAGCTGCAATTGCAGCTCACCGGCCTGCGCATCCACGTGGAGGCGGCCATCGATTTTCCCGACGAGGAACTCGATTTCCTCGGCGATGAAGCGCTGAACGGACGCTTGGCGGAGGTGTTCGCCGGCTTCGATTCGATCACCGCCGCGGCGCGCCAGGGCGCGCTGCTGCGCGAGGGTTTCAACGTGGTGATTGCCGGGCGGCCGAATGCCGGCAAATCGAGCCTGCTGAATCGGCTCGCCGGCGGTGAGGTCGCCATCGTCACGAATCTTCCCGGCACCACCCGCGATCTGTTGCGCCAACAGGTGCATCTCGGCGGACTCTCGATAAACCTGGTCGACACCGCAGGCCTGCGAGCGGCCGCCGACGTGGTGGAAGCCGAGGGCATCCGCCGAGCCAAGGACGAAATGCAGCGCGCCGACCGGGTGATCTATGTCGTCGACGCCAGCCTGGCGAATGAGAACACGCCCGGGATTCTGGCAGCGGAGCTCGCGCGGCTGCCACAGGGCATTCCGGTGACCTTGATCTTCAACAAGATCGATCTGACCGATATCACCCCGCATGCCGAGGCCGGGCGGCTTTACCTGAGCGCCGCCACCGGCGCAGGCTTCGATCTGCTGCGCGAGCATTTGCAGTCCAGCGCCGGTTACCAAACCCTGGAGTCCGGCGCGCTGTC
>Ga0302180_10004697_pt1 | contig 10097 bp, 8 predicted proteins | sample I_Palsa_E3_2_FD_200575 | JGI IMG/M metagenome (GOLD analysis project Ga0302180, IMG submission 200575) | Peat permafrost microbial communities from Stordalen Mire near Abisko, Sweden - I_Palsa_E3_2 | ecosystem: Environmental > Terrestrial > Soil > Palsa > Peat permafrost | place: Sweden: Abisko... | reverse complement strand
CGACAACTCCGATAAGAGAACCCCCATAGGGGGTGCACGGCGGGGCGGCTTATGGCCAGCCGACGCCGGCGGCCGGCGCTGGGGCGGTCAGCAACTGGCCGGTTCGTGACTCATCAGTCATGCGCTCGGTACCGCGCCACTGGGTGGCCACCATGAACAGGGTTGTCCTGTCCGGGCCGCCAAGTGCGCACGAGAAGCAGCCGCGGTCCAGCTGGATCGTCTGCAGCACAGCTCCGCCCTCGCGGACCCGCACGCACTGCTTGTTCGGAACGTCGGCGTACCAGATGGCTCCCTGGGCGTCGAGGCAGATGCCGTCAGGTACGCCGTCGCCGAGGTACGCCCACACCCGCGGCCGCGACAGGCCGCCATCGGCGGCGATCTGGAACGCCGTCAGCTTCTGGCCGTAGGACTCGGCGACGATCAGCGTCGAGTTGTCGGGCGTGACGGCCATGCCGTTAGGGAAAGCTATCCCGTCAGCCACCAGCCGGGCCGCCCCGTCCGGTTTGAGCAGGGCGATCGTCCCGGGTGCGAACTCACCGCCGGGAAAGTCGAAGCCCTGGTTGTTGAGGTAGGCATTCCCTCGCCCGTCCACGACGATCTCGTTCCAGGGATGCCCGCGATCAGCCAGGCCGCTCAGGTCGGCGTGGGTCACCAGCGACCCGTCCGGCTCCTGGCGCAGCAGCCGGCCGTCCCGCGCCGCCACGACGAGCAGCCGGCCGTCCGGCAGCCAGTCGATGCACATCGGAAACGCAGGGAAGCCAACTCCGGCCGGCCCTGCTGATCGACGGCCACGACCTCCTGCGCGCCCCAGTCGGCCAGCCACAGACGGTCTTGGTGCCAGCGCAGCGACTCACCAAAGGAGAAGCCATCAAGCAGCTGCTGGACCTCACCCACGGCAAACTCCCTCCATAGCCCACCGCCCCGGAAGACCCCACCGCCGCCCGCCCGGACGTTCGCCCCTGGCCGCCCGGGCGGGCTCGGATCATCGCCCAGATCCGCTGGATGCTTCCCCTGAAGACTTGGCATCCTCGGACCCGGTTTTCTGCCGATTCACCGGCGCCCCCGCTGTTTCGGCGAACCTCGCGGTTGAAACAAAGGCCGGTGAATCGCCTGGTTACTCAGCTGCCTGCCGATGGGCGGCCGGGTGGGAACCGCCCACCAGTCACCCTATGAAGCAGATGGTTTCCCGTCGAGGTCCAAAATGGCACTGTTTGGCCGTACCAAGTTGGTGGTAAACCGGCGAGATGGACATCTTCCTCGACCCCGAATCCGCGAAGTCGCTGACCGGGCAGCTGTACGAGCAGCTCCGCCGGGCCATAACCGAGGGCCGCTTGCTGCCCGGAGATCAGCTCGTCCCGAGCCGCCAGCTCGCGGCTGAGCTCAGCGTGTCCAGGCATACGGTCACGACCGCGTACGGCCGCCTGGTGGCCGAGGGCTACGCGGATGGCCGCGCCGGAGGCGGCAGCGTGGTGGCGGCCGCGTCCCCGGCGCCTGCCATGGCGGCGGGCGCGAGAGCCCCGGCAGGGGCGGTCACCGGGGTCCCGACGGGGGCGGGCGCGGCACCCGCCCTTCGCCCCAGCCCGCGGTTCGCAGGCTGGTCTCCGTACTTCCGGCCGCCCCCGTACGGCTGCCGGTTCGATCTGCGGCCGGGCCTCCCGGATCCCTCGCTGTTCCCGGCCGCGATGTGGCGCCGCCGGGTCACCGCCGCCGTCGCGGCCGAACATCGCGAGTACGGCGACCCGGCCGGGCGGATCAGGCTGCGGCGGGCCATCGCCGGCTGGGTGGCCCGGTCGCGATCGGTGGCCGCCACGGAAGACACCGTCGTGGTCACCTCCGGCACCCAGCATGCCATCGACCTGGTCGCCCGGATCTTGCTCGAGCCCGGCGACCAGGTCGCGGTCGAGGACCCCGGGTATGTGCCGGTGCGGCGGCTGTTCGGCGCTCTCGGCGCGAAGGTCGTGGGCGTACCCGTCGATGACCAGGGCCTGGTGGTGGATCTGCTACCGCCATCGGCGCGCATCGTGTACGTCACGCCCTCGCATCAATACCCCCTCGGCATGACCATGTCGATGCCACGGCGCCGGGCGCTACTGCGCTGGGCGGAACGGCACGACGCGGCAGTCATCGAAGATGACTACGACACCGAATTCCGTTACGTCGACCGGCCGCTAGAGCCCCTCCAGTCCCTCGACGCGGACGGGCGGGTGGTCTACGTGGGCTCATTTTCCAAGACGTTCTCCCCCTCGGTCCGCCTCGGGTTCGCGGCCGTCCCCAAGCCGCTGGCCGGGCCGATCACCGCGCTGAGGCAGCTCATCGACTGGCATCCGCCGATCGCGATGCAGACCGCCCTGGCCGGCTTCATCGACGACGGCCTGCTCGACAAGCACATCCGGCGCAACAGGCGCGTCTACGCCGAGCGCCATCACATCCTCACCGAGGCGCTGTCCGGATCACTGGCCGAGCACCTTACCCCCCGCGCCGCCCACGCTGGACTGCACATCGCGGCCGTGCTGCGCCGAGGGCTCCGCGAGAACGAGGTGCTGCAGGCCGCGGCCGGGCACGGCATCGTCGTCTCCGGCCTGTCCGACTGCTTCCACACCGCCCCGGCCCAACCAGGCCTGCTGATCGGCTTCGGCGCCGTCAGCACCACCGGCCTGCCGACCGCGTTGCGCATGCTGGACCGCGTTCTCGCCTCCCAGGGCCTGGCCAGCTAACCCCCGGTAGACCCGGCGTCCGCCGACATCCATCGAGCATCGGTCGCTCCGCCGGAGTAATAGCGTAATGAGCGCGCTTCCGCTCGGTCATGGCGCCGGCGAAAGCGCCGTTGGCGGCGGCCTCTGCCGGGCACCGGCGCCTGCGCGATAGTTAGTCAGCGGCTATCGGCGGGGAGGCCGAGCGCCTCGGGATGGGCCCGGCGGTAGTGCTCGGTCAGGACCTCGGTGAGGTTGCCTGGCCGGTACGCGACGGTGCGGCGGCAGATCTTGCAACGCGTGACCGGAAGATGGGTGACGGTCACAGGAAAACGGCGGGAACGTGAATTACTCATCACCTCTATTATGCCACTCTCATCGGAGTAGCTTTGCCCGACACGCGCTCCCTAAGCACGCATGATGTCGAGCCCGTCGCTCCATTCAGCCCGCCTGAGGCTCCGCCTTTCCGTTCCTGGCGTCAGGACGGAAGTCAGCTACGTGGGGAGGTGCAGGACCAGGAAGGAACGCACGGTCGCCGCGGCGCGGGAACCAGCCGGCGCCCGGGTCGCCACCGCCGTTCCGGTCGTCCGTGCCGTGGACCGAGCCGTATTTGTCCCGCGGCCCGCCAGCATCGCGGTCAACGCCAGCACCGCCGCCCACTTACCGCGCATGACCATCTTCCCGCCGAGGCTTTGCGCTAGATCACTGAACGATTCTGCGGTTCTAACCGTTTACAGAAATAAGCTCCTCCGCCGGGCGGGCAAGACCGTCAGCCACCTCAGCATCATCGTCATCTTGGCGCTGCATAGAGAACATTTCCCGGCCCGGGGAGAATTCACTAAAATTAACCTGCCGTTGACACGGTTGACCGCAACACGGGGTACGTTGGATTCTGTTACGAATATCGCCCCCAAGGCGCCTTACGAGGTGCCACTCTCCTGATAGGCGGGTGATACGTCATGAATAAATCGGCTCATACCGCGGTCGCTGTGCCTCGGCCGGCCCAAGGGGTCGCGCGGCAGCCGGCCTACACCGAGGAGGCCGGCTCCTACGATCGCAGGACGGGCGCGTTCCAGGCCTACCGCCAGGCCATCGTCGAGGCGCTCCCGGTCCGCCCTGGGCAGGTGGTCCTCGACGTAGGATGCGGGACTGGCCTGTGCTGCGGCATGCTGGTTGAGAAAGTGGGCTCGCAGGGTGGTGTCGTCGGCATCGAGGAGTCACCCGAGATGGCGGCGATAGCCCGCGAACGCGTCGCGCGCGAAGGCTGGCCCAACGTCACGATCGTGCAATCGGGGGCGCAGGACGCCGAGATCGGGGTCACCGCGGATGCCGCGCTGTTCTGCGCCGTGCACGACATCCTGCAGTCCCCGGACGCGCTGCAGAACGTCATGGATCACCTGCGTCCTGACGCCCCGGTGGCCGCCGGCGGCGGCAAGTGGACCGCCCCGTGGCTGGTCGCCGTGAATATGCAAGCCAGGATGCTGCACGCTCCCTACGTGCGGAGCTTCGACGGGTTCGACCGGCCGTGGCACCACCTGGAGCCGCTGATCGAGGACGTTGAGCTGCGTGAGCTGGCGTTCGGCACCGGGTATGTCATGACCGGCCGCAAGCCCGTCCCAGCGGCCCGGCCGCCGTCCGGCTTAGGCGGAGTCCGGATTGCGGGCCGGTGAGAATCAAGCGGGCGTACTCAGCGCGCCGCCGTGGCCGGGCTCGACCGACCAGCACGCCTCGAGCAGGGTCCGCGCGAACAGATCCGGCGCGTTGATGCAGGCCCCGTGACCGGCGTCCACCTGGTGGACCGACGCGCCCGGAACCGCCCGGGCCAGCTCAAGCTGGCGGGCCGGCGGCACGACGTGATCCCGGGTGGTGATCACCACCGCGGTGGGGACCGCGACCTGGCCGATCCAGCCGGCCGACGTGAACTCGCAGACGGCCCGGATGGCCGAGACCGCCGTGGCCAGAGTGGTCCGGCTCAACTGGGCCCGGGCCCACCTGCCCGTGGCCGGGTCGTCGACACCGCCCAGCAGCGCCGAGCCGAACATCTCGGCGCCGACCAGGTGCAGAACCGGATTCCACTGCAGGGCGGCGGCCATCGCCGGCGCCGCGAGAGCCGCCAGCTGCTCGGCCGGCGACCCGCGGACGTCGCACGCGGTTGAGCACAACACCAGTCCCGACACCAGCGCCGCGTGCCGCCGGTACACCAGCTGGGCGACCATGCCACCCATCGAATAACCCACGGCGGCAAACCTGCCGATACCGAGGACACCGGCCAGCGCGGCGACATCATCGGCGCAATCCTCAAGCCGGAACCGTGAACCGGCGCGGATCCCGTCGCCATGGCCACGCAGGTCCGCGGCGACGACCCGGAAATGACGTCCGAGCGGCGCGAGGACCCTCCTCCAGTTCAGCTCCGCGGTAAACGTCACCCCGTGGATCAGCACGAGCGTCCCGGCGTCGCGCGGGCCAGCGCACTCCCACACCCGCGTCGTCCCGCGGCCAGGCAGGTTCACCAGGCGGGTAACCGGAGCCGCTGATTCCCCGGGCACCGCACGCAAGTTGTCACTCTCCCGCTACGCCCGCGCAGGACCGAAAGGCCCGACCCCACACGTATTACTCTCAGGATAACCGCGGACTGACCGGCCCTGAGTCAAAGGCCGCGCTCGATCGGCACGACGCCCCGGTCCGCCGCCTTGACCAGAGCCGCGTGATCGGCCTCGGTCTGGTCGGCGTACCGCCTGGCGAAGCGGGCCAGGGCAATGGCGAGGTGGTCGGAGGAGCCGACGTAGCCGACGATCATCGATGCCCCGCTGGTGCGGGCGTGGCCCTTGGCCAGCAGGTGCCCGACGATCGCGGCGTAGTCGGCCAGCGCCGCGGCGTCGATGGAGTCCAGGGCCACGGTGCCCTTCATGTTCCTGAACTGCCGCACGTAATACTGATGCTCGCCGACGGTGGCCCAGCCGAGCAGCGGGTCGCTGACCGTCTGCAACGCCTGCTGGTATTCCACCACCCGCTGGCCCTGGTGGGCGTGCCAGGCAGAATCACCGTGCACGTAGCGGGCCAGAACCGACCGGCGGGCCTGCTTGAGCTGCAGGAAGACCACGTCATCGGGACTGCTGCCCTCGAGCAGCGCCACGTAGGCGCGCAGTCCGACACTGCCGACGCCGACCACCTTGTGGGCGATGTCGATCAGCGTGTAGCCCCCCAGGGCCCGCCGCCAGTGCGGAGCCAGGGTGAGCAGGTACTCGTCAAGCCCCCGGGCGAGCTCGTCCGCCTCGGCGTAGCTGACCCTGGTCATCAGCGGCGGATCCTCCACGATGCGACGGCGCCCGTCGCGTTCGCTGGTGAACTTGGGCAGCGCCCGGTCGCTGGTCCTGCGACGCGCCTGGTCGGCCGCCCGCCTGATCTCGGCCCGCAGCGACTTGGCCTTCGCGCCCCGCTGCAGGCGATCCGCGTCCAGGCGCTGGTAGGACCGGGCCAGCAGTGGTGTCGAGGCCAGATCACGAACCTCGTCGCGGTATCCGGCCACGCACTGCAGCACCGCCGATTCGCAACTCTGCTCGCTGGCGCCGTTCTGCCGGCCCGCCACCCAGATACTCGCGACCAGCCGGCGAAGATCCCACTCCCACCCGCCCGGGTGCGCCTCGTCGAAGTCGTTCAGGTCGATGACCAGGTCCTGCTCCGGGGAGGCGTAGAAGCCGAAGTTACCCAGGTGCGCGTCACCGCAGATCACCGGCGTGATCCCGGTGCTCGGCAAGCGGGCGACATCTTCCGCCATCACGATCGCGGCACCGCGCAGGAAGCCATATGGCGTAGCGGTCATCCGCCCGACCCGTACCGGGATCAGCCAGTCAAGCCTGCCGACATGCGACTCGATGATCAGCTGCACCGGATCGGGCCGGCTCGCCGAGCAGGACCAGTCGCCCAGCGAGCGGCGGGGAACCCGCCGCCGGAGCTCCCGCCCCATCCGGTACCGGTCGGCCCGCGACGTCGACCGTTGCCTGAACGACGTGAAAGCCTCGCTGTCAGCCGAGGCCAGGACAACATGACCGTTCCGAGCGGCGCCGACACCGGTTCGCTGCACCATTGGTTTCCTCAACCTTCGCACGAGGATCCGCGCTCACCCCAAACGCCAGAGATCCGCGCCAGACCCAAAAGCCAGTTTCCCCGCTTGAGGGCGACCACGGATAGCCCTCCCCCAAGATGTACGCACGGGCAGCAAACCCACCCACAGAGCTGGCGACCCCAGGATAGCGACCCCAACCTCACTCGAACCTCCTAGCACATTAATTCGGGAAATCTGCATCTAAGGGACGCTTTCCAGTCGGCACGGTGGCACATCGTGCCGACTGGAGCCGGCACAGGCGGCCATTGTGCCGGCCAGATCTGCTAGCCGGGCGGCTCCCGGCTGCGATCTTTTGCCGGGCGTGCGGACGGGCAGGTGAAGGGTGCGAAAGAACCGGCCTGAGTGGCGGAAGTGACGACCGGGTACGAGCCGGAGCGCCGCCGTAGCACGCGGGAGGCGGATCTCGGCCAATGGCTGACCGGACGGCTCAGTACAGCTCGAGGTCGCCGGTGACGGGATCGATGCGGTCGTCGTAGTCGGGGCCGATGCCGAGGCAGGTCCGGGTGGGGACGCCGCCGAACTCGGTCAGGCCGCCGTCGGTGATCAGGTGCGTCACCAGCCCGGCCCGCAGCGCCTGCTCGTAGACTGCCATCAGTTGCTCCTCCGAGCCAACTTTGACCGTCACCTTCCGGTTACTTCGCTCCAGCCAGGTCCGCTCGACTTCGGAAAGCTCGACCAGGCCGGTCGCCGCTGATGTGGTGCCGGTGGCCGCTGTGGGGGTCAGGCCCTGCAGGACGCGCTGGCGGAGCCAGGCCATCGACGCGTGCGCGCCCTGGGCGATCTCCTTGCCGCGGCGCATCCTCAGGTCACGCCGGATGACGATGACCTGCTTGATCAATCGTTCTTCTGTCGCTTCGTCCACGTGCCGTACCGTACGGCAGGTTCAGGGTGAGCGTGCCCGGTCGGCTACCGGGAGCGGAGGAAGTCGAGCACACGCTGGAGCAGCAGCGCGGTGGCATCGGCGTCGTAGGACGGCAGCGAGCTGTCGGCGAAGTAGTGCTGGTCGCCGGGGTAGAGGAACAGTTCCGCGTCCTTGGCCTGCTCGACAAGCTCGCGGGCAGCGTCGATGTCACCCTCGCCGACGAAGAACGGATCGGCGTCCATCGCGTGCACCTGCACCGGCACCCCGTCGGGCCAGCCGGAGCCGAACGCCGAGACCGGGACGCAGGAATAGAAGAGCAGCGCCCCGCGCGCGCCCGGCCGGGCCTGCGCCAGCATCTGGGCCGGGAGCACACCAAGGGAGAAGCCGGCGTACACCAGGCCGGCAGGCAGTCCTTCGACGGCCTGGACGCCGCGGCCGATCACCTCCCCGGGGAAGCCGATCTCCTGGGCATAGCGCATCCCCTCCTCGATGCTGCCGAAGGTGCGGCCTTCGAACAGGTCGGGCGTGTGCACGGTATGCCCGGCCTGGCGCAGCTCGTCGGCGAAGGCGACGACGCCTGGGGTCAGTCCCAGCGCGTGGTGGAAGAGCACAACCTCGGCCATCGCCGACCTCCTCTTTGTGTGACCCAAGTCTTCGAGACCCGACCCTGCCCGGGCCGGGCCGCGGCCAAACCGGTACGGCAGGCCGGCCGGCCAGATCTGAATCCTTGAGGCCCATGAGACAACGATGCGTCGGCGCCGGGACGCGAGGAGGGGAGCCGGGGGCACGCGGCGGGGCCGTTCGGTGGAATGATCTTGATGTGGTGGGGGGCGCGCAGTTCAATGGGGGGATCATTGACCGACCACGGAAGGCCTCATGACCCCAGCCCGTGACCTCGCCGACCGCTTCCATCGGCGCTGGCTCGAACACAACCCCTTCACGGCCTCCATGTACGGCATTGCCGGGTACGACGATCTGGTCCCGGACGAGAGCGAGGCGGGCGACCAGGCCTGGCGCGCCGAGATCGGGGAGTTCCTCCTGGCGGCCGGCGCGATCGATCGTGAGCAGCTCACGCCAGAAGACGCCGTCACGCTCGACTGCACCATCGAGGCGGCGACCCAGGAGCTGGCGAGCATCGATATGGCGCGGGCGGAGTACATGGTCACCGCCATGCAGTACTCGGGCCCGGCCGCCTTCCTGGCGGTGGCGGCCCGGACGGTGCTGCTCGATCCGGCCGCGGCGCAGGACTACCTGACCCGGCTGCGGCGCAGCGGCGGCTGGCTGGACCAGATCAGCGACCGGCTGCGGGCCGGAGCCGGCAAGGGACGGCTCCCGGTCGCTCCGCTCATCGAGGAGGCCGTCAGCTGGGCGCAGGATGTGCTGGCCCAGCCCGGCCTCGGGCCGGCCCTTGCCCCCCGGCCGCCAGCCGGGTGGGACGGGACGGCGGCATGGGAAGCCGAGCGCCTGGCGGTCGCCGAGGAGGTGGTGAAGCCGGCCCTGGCCAGGTGGGTCGCCACCATCTCCGAGCTGCTGCCGCGGGCCCGGCCGTCCGGACAGGCCGGGCTGGTGTACCTGCCCGGCGGCGCGGACGATTACGTCCTGGCGATCCGGATCTACACGACCCTGCCGCTGCGGCCGGAAGAACTGCACCAGACCGGCCTGGATGCGATCGCTTCGCAGGAGGCGCGGGCGGTGCAGCTCGGCGCCGGGCTGGGGCTGGCCGGGCTGGACGAGGTCTTCGACGCGGTGCGGGACTCGGCCGGGAAGATCTCCCCGGCCGAGGCCATCCGGCAGGCGACGATCGCGGTCCGGCGGGCCGAGGCGCGGGCGGCGGAGGTTTTCCCGGCCCCGCTTCCGCCGCCGTGCGAGGTGACGCCCATGCCGGAGGTCATCGCCGCGAGCGGCGCGGCCCCCCACTACACGCCGCCGCGGCTGGACGGCGGGCGGCCAGGTACGTTCTGGTTCAACACCGAGCGGCCCACGGCCGGCACCGGATGGGACATCGAGGCGGTCGCCTTCCACGAAGCGGTACCCGGGCATCACCTGCAGCTGTCCCGCCTCCAGCTGCTCACCGACCTGCCCGAGCTGCAGCGGCAGCGGAGCATCACCGTGTTCTCCGAGGGGTGGGGGCTGTACGCCGAGCAGCTGGCCGGGGAAGCGGGGCTTTACAGCGATGATCGTTCTGAGCTTGGGGCGATCAGCGCGTCGCTGATGCGGGCGGCCCGGCTGGTGGTCGACACCGGGATCCACGCTTTCGGGTGGAGCCGGGAGCAGGCCCTGGAGTTCATCGTGGCGCACGTGCCGATGCCACCGGAGTTCCTCGCCGCCGAGATCGACCGGTACGTGGTGATGCCCGGACAGGCGCTGGCCTACCTCACCGGCAAGCTCGAGATCCTGCGGCTGCGGGAGGAGGCCAGGGAGC
>Ga0302180_10004691_pt1 | contig 10102 bp, 12 predicted proteins | sample I_Palsa_E3_2_FD_200575 | JGI IMG/M metagenome (GOLD analysis project Ga0302180, IMG submission 200575) | Peat permafrost microbial communities from Stordalen Mire near Abisko, Sweden - I_Palsa_E3_2 | ecosystem: Environmental > Terrestrial > Soil > Palsa > Peat permafrost | place: Sweden... | reverse complement strand
CCTCGACCAGGCCGCCTACCAGCGGCTCATCACCCGGCTCAAGGACTTCTTCAGTCTGATCATGCTCGACTGCGGCACCGGCCTGCAGGACCCGGCGTCGACGGCGGCGATCGCCACCGCGCACCAAGTGCTGCTGCTGACCGACGCGCAGCCCGCGACCGCCAGTCTGGTGGCGGAATCCGCCGAGCTGCTGCGCCAGTGGGGCCGCCCGATCACTGTGGTCGTCAACCGCTGGCCCGCCCGCGGTAGCCGCCTTGACCTCGACCAGCTCAGCCGGTATATCCCCACGGCGCGGGGCCTCGTCGTCATCCCCGACGACGTGCCCGCCGCCACCCGTCTGGCCAGCGGCAACTTCCACTGGCGGGACGCCCCGGCCAGCTGGCAGCAGGCGGTCCGCCGCCTCGCCGTCGTCCTCGCCGCGGACTGGGCGCGCCTCGGCCTGTCCCGGGAATGACGCCTTCGTTCGGATTGATGTTTCGCGATTATCCCGAACGAGGGCGTGGTCCCCGCTCAGCTCGCTCGCTTCGCGATCGCGTGGGCCTAGAGCGGCGGTCAAGCAGGGACATCGGTTTCAGCTGTACCGCTGCCGCGCCGTCGGCTCTCGGGCTGGTCCGGTGGCCGGGCAGCGCCTGTACCGCTTCAGAACTCGCCACAGGCGCTGTGACCTGCGGTTTGGCCGGATGAGCCGGTTGCGGCAAGATCGCGGTTGGTGTCCCTTCGCTTGCTCTACCTGATCATGATCCGGGTCTTCGGCTGGCTGCTGCTCGGCTGCGGCCAGGCATCCAAGGACGCCGAGATCATGGTGCTTGCCAGCCGTGCTGCGCGCCCACCGGCTCGTCACGCCGGGCACGCTGCTTTCCTGGCACCGCCAGCTGATCACACGCAGGCGTGATCAACGAGTACTACCGAGCGGGCGTTAGCTGATCTTGCGAGCTTCAGGCCGCGTTCCTGGCGGGCCGTGCCCTCGTCGGTCCAGGCCCGCCCGGCCCGGGACGCCGAGGCTGACAAGACGATGCGCCCCCACCCGGTCCTCGGCAGGTGCAGGTCGGACTTCCGGAGCATGACCCCCTCCGACGGGCGCAGCGCCGCGTAGTACAAGCAGGCGAAGAACGTCCCGCTCGCGGACGTCGACGAGACCACGCCGCTGCGGCCGGAGCCATGCCCTCGCCAGGGCCGTCCTCGTCCCGGTCTACGAGGCCTGACCGGGCTGTCGTTCACCTGCCACCTGAACAGGAGCAGACTTGATACTTCCGCGGACACTCCCCCGGGTTGCCGTGGGGATGGCGTTGTCGATCAGGACGACGGCGATGGCGGCGGCGGCGGGGAAGGTGTCGGTGTTGAGGACCCAGGCCGCCCTCCAGCTCGGTCTGGTCGACTTCGTCCTGCCCGGTAACGGCTTTCTCGACGCGGTCCTGGACTAGGCGGCGCCGCTCGCCGCGCAGCCCCGCCACGCGCTCGCCGCCGCCAAACAAGCCCTCCTGCTTACCACCGAGCTGCCGCTCGGCCGGGGCGTCGCCCGCGAACAGGAGATATTCCGCGCCATCCTCGCATCCCCCCAGACCCGCGCCATGCACCCACACCCGACCGCAGCCGGATAGCGATCTGCCTCTCGGCTCGGTTCCCGCAGTCTTGGCCAAGGCCGACCGGAGGAAGCAAGCGCTGGCGGACCTGCTGACCGCGATGGAGTACCAGGTTCCCGTTTCGGTCCCGGAGCGGCTCGCGGTCAGGGCGAGATACCTGGTACCCAAAGACAGGGCGGTGTGGCCGAGTTCGCCGAGATTGGTGCGGGCCCCAGCTCGCTCCCAACGCCACTCGCCTGCTGCGCCGGTTCGGCCTACTCGGGGACGTGCTGACCACGTCCGTCCACCTTCCAGAACTCCGGCACCTCGCTGTCGATCGGGGTGTCCTTCTCCCTGATGATCGCGGGCCCGGCCAGCGCACCGCCGCGCACCCTCACCGGCGAGCTGGCCCAGCACGGCGTCAGTCATCAGGTCGCATGGTCCGCCTCTTGATGCGCTCTTTGGCCCTCGAATCTGACCGGCCGTCCCTGTGGTCCTTGACGAAATTTCGGTGCCTCGCGGGCCGCGGCGCTGCTTCTACGGGCTGGGATCCGGCCGGGCCGGGAGGGCGTAGGCGACGATGTTGTCGAGGTAGTGACCGGTGTCGGCGTCGAACGGCCCGCCGCAGGTGACGATGACCAGGCGGGGGGTGACCTGCTGGTCGAAGATGGTCGCGGCAGGGAGCCGGGTCTTGGAGTAGGCGCGAATTGCCTGCACGACGTAGCGGTAGGTATGTCCGCCGGCGGTAACGATGACCATTGCGCCGGGCCGGACGTCTTGTAGCCGGAACAGGGCGCCGGGCCCGCTGACCGCGCTGTCGATGTGGCCGGTCAGGACGGTCGCGCCCGACGGCTGTCCGGGCGAGCCGCCGCCGGCCCACCAGCCGACGACCGAAGGATCGGCCGGGATGCCGAGCCCTCCGTCCGCGGCCACGCCGACTGAGACGATAGCGGCGCTCACCCTGAGGACGGGAATCTGCAGCCGGACTGGGACAGTCACGGCGGTCATCCGGGGCAGGCCAGATGGGCTGGCGGCCCCGCCTGGCCTGCCCGGCCCGGCGGCGGGCCGGCCGCCGGTTCCGGGCACGCGGGCCGGGTCGCCCCGTCCAGCTGAGGCTATCGCTGAGGTGGGGCCGCCGCCCGGGGCGGAACTGGCCGGGACAGTACCGAAATCGTGATCCGGCGGCCTGGTCACGGCGTATCCGGCCGCGGCCCCGCTGGCCAGCAGCACCCCGGCAGCCAGGGCGCCAGCCGGCCAGCGGTTCCGCCGCAGCCGGGCTAGCACGCGCGGCGGCGTCGCATGATGCCTGTGGCGCCGCCCGCGATGAGGACCAAGCCGCCGGCCGCGGCCAGGCCGAACGGCCAGGCCGGGGTGGCCGGGTCGGCGCCCAGGCCGCCGCTGCCCGCCTGGACGCCTGAGGGCATCCCGCCGAGCGGGTACTGCTGGGTGACGGCGGTCAGGGTGCCCCCGGAAGCAGAGCCGATGGCGTACACCACCGTCGCCATGCCGGCGGTCACCGGGACGTCCACCGGGCCTAGCACCGCTGCACTCTGGCCGGCCAGCGTTACCTTGGCCGCTACGGTCCCGGCTGGCACGGTGAGCGCCTGCTGCTGCCCGCTGGTCAGCCCGCTGATCACCTTCGTGCTCGCGGCGTAGACGTCAACTGCCGGGGCCGCCGCGGTATGCCGGACGACCAGCCGCCCGTCACCCGAGCCGACCGCGCTGGTGTCGTTCACGAACGGTGTCAGCGCGGGCTTTCCCGCCGCGGTCAGGTCGGCGACGATCGTGACGTTCGCGCCCGTCGGCACCTGCTCGGTGGCGGTCAGGATGGGCGTGCTGCCCGCCGCCGCTCCCGCCTTGCGAACGTCGATCGTGTAGCTTCCGGCCGGCAGGACCAGGGGCTTGGTAACGGTCTTGAACGTAAAGTCCGGCAGGATTTCCTTGCCGTTGGCGTAGACGTCTACCGGCGTGTCCGGTATGCCATGAACGACCGTGACCGTGGCGGTACCGGTGGCCGCAGCAGCGGCAGGGACCGTCAGGCCTGCGGCCGCGGCCAAGGTGATGACACCGGCCGCCACGGCCGTAGCGGCTAGCTCGGGCATTCGCATCCGAAGACTCCATTTCGTTTAGCAGGACTGCCGGGCTGTGCCCGGTCTCTTCCCTGCCCTACGGCTGGGCCAGTCGTCTTGGATGCATCCGGCGCAGGCGCGTTGACCATCCGCCGTCCTTGGGGAGCCGCCGCTGCGTCGCGGATAGCCTTCACGGTGATCCCTGATCTGGGTCTCCGCCGGAAATGGCCGCAGCGGCGCCCTCCCAGCAGGGGAGCACCGCCGCGTACCGTCGGTTTTCAGCTGAGTAATTTTCCTGTTCGCTTCTCCTTTCCGGGTGCTCCGGGCAGAGGCCCAGGTGCGGATGACCGTCGCGCGGGCCGCCGTCCGGTCAGGTGCCTGCGGGGGCGGCGGCGCGGTGGCCGGCTGGCGCCGCCGGAGGTGAACGCTGCCGGCCGTGGGCCGGTCCGGCGGCGGGGAAGGTAGTAGCGACTGGGCCTGGCGCGGGCCGCCAGGAGGGCGGACTCGGATGGCCGGGGCGCGGCGGGACCCGGGGCGGCGCGGGCTGTGGCGGCGCGGGAGGCTCGCCGAAGGAAGCCGAGATCAGCGCGTCGAACTCTTCGCGCAGCCACTGCGGGTCAGCGCAGATCAGGTCCGCAAACGTCGCGTCCGTCTCACGGGTAGGCAAGTTCATGCCGATCACACTCCCGGGAACCTTCGGTAGCGTTGCCAGGTCAATGACCGATACACTTTTTATATAGCGCGGACTGCATGAATCTGTCAAGGACCAAGGTAAGCCAGGCGGTCACGCGCCCGATCTGCGGAGGTGCTCCCGGCGATGACCGGACGGCTCGATGATCTGGACGACCCGGACTACCCGGCGTTCACCACCGGCCGGGCCGCCGAGGTGCTGGGGGTACAGCAGGCATTCCTGCGTGCCCTGGACACCGCAGGCGCGGTAACCCCGCAGCGCTCAGACGGCGGGCGCCGCCGCTACACCCGCCGCCAGCTCGCCTTCGCCGCACGGATCAGGAAGCTGTTCGACCAGGGCCACACGCTGGCCGCCGCGCAGCGGATCCTGGCCCTGGAAGACGACCTGGCCGCCGAGCGCGCCCTGACCGCCAGCCTGCACGCCCGGCTCCGCGGCCAGAACCCACAGCAAGACTGACCCTAGGCGGCGGGCCAGGATGCGCCCCGGCCGCAGCCATCACACCGCCTCAGCCGTAACCCGCCCGTTCAGGGTTACTTGGCGAGCGGGCCGCAGTTTCGCCGACTAGGTCGCGCAGCCTGGCTAGCTCGGCCTGCAGCTGCCGGGTCTCCTCCTGTAGCTGCAGGACGTGGCGGATGCCGGCCAGGTTCAGGCCGTCCGCGGTCAGCGCGCAGATCTCCTCCAGCCGGTCGATGTCCCGCCGGGAGTACCGGCGGGTGCCGCCTGCGCTGCGCGCCGGGTCCAGGCCGACGCGGACGCCTGGTATCGGAAGATCTCCCAGAACGGGCGCCTCTTCGGCGTGCTCACGATAGAAAATCCTTTCCGCGAGGCGTCACCTTAAGCCGGGCACCCCGTCCCACAGCCGGGGCATGTAACGGCATCCGCTGTAGGTGTTAGACGGCCCGCCGCGCTGCCCGCGATGATCTACCAAGGACAGAAAGCGAGGTTCCCATGGCTGACGAGCCGACGACAGCGATGATGCGGCCCACGGTTTCCGCCGGGTGGGGCGGACACGATGATCTCTTCGGCGATAGCGAGGGCAGCGGCGATGTCTGTCGCCGTCACCGTGGTGGTGGTAGACGAATCAGGGGTGATCAAGTCCATGACCAGGATGGACGGCGCCCCCCTCGTCAGCGTACAGACCGGCATCAATAAGGCCTACGGGATGGCCCTGATCGCCGGCGGCGCGCCGTGCGCGATCGGCGCTGTCACGCTCTGGCCTGCGCCGGCAACCGCGCCCGCACTGGGCATCCTGGCCGCACGGCTGGACCAGCTGGCTCGCCGTCTGCGGGCCATTCCGGCACGCTGCCGGCGGCAGGCGGCGAGTCCGCGGAAACGATTCCCGTGCGCTCGGTGATCGACGCGCTGGAGGAATGGCCCGCGTCCGCTACGGCCGCGGACCGGGCGGCGCTCTACCTACTCAACGACACCGAGCGGCTGGACAACCTGCTGCGCCGGACTAGCCCCGTCCGCGCTGACCGGCGCGGAACGCGAAGCGACCGCGCGGCTGGCCGTGGAAGTTCAGGAGTCATCGGACACACTCACGACTCTCGCGCGGTCGTCCCGGCCAGCCGTGCCTTCCGGGCCGGGACCAGCCGGCACCGGAACCGGCGTACGGCCGTACTCGCTGGTGGCCCGCGCGGCCATCGTCACCGCAAACGTCGGCCGCCATGTAGGCGTGATAACTCGCGGGTCGACGGCGAGCTCACCCGAGGCAGGGACGCAGTTCGCTCCCGGTACATCCCCTCGCGCGCTGCTCGCCCATGGCCTGGTCCGCATCCGCGCGAACATGACGTGGCATTCGGTGCACCTGCAGGACGCCGTCCGCCTCGGCGCCGCGCTGGGCCCGCCGTCGCCGTCGCTTTCGCCATCATCGAGGCGGCCGGAACAAACACCAGCGCGCACGCCGCGCTCACCCCCGTGGTCATCTTCGCCGCCATCTACACCAGCAACGCGATCGGTTTCCCGGCCGGACAGGCGGCGTTTACCGTGGCCGTGATCGTGCTGTTCAGCCTGTGGCGCCGGCGGGCTGGCGCATCGGGATCGTCCGGGTCGAAGACGTCGCGGCGGGAGCGCTGATCGGCCTGGCCGTCGGCGCCGTGGCGTGGCCGCGCGGGCCGGAGGCGGCGATCGGGCCGGCCATTGCCGACCTGCTGGACGCCTCGTCGCGGTCGCCGGAGCGCAACCAGCGCCGCGATCGTGGCCGAGAGCGCGTTCGCCGCGTACCTGGCTACCCGGCCGGGCCCCGCCGCGGTGCGGGAAACCGTGTCGTACCTGTCGGCGTCCAGCCGGCTGTGGTACGCGGCCGACATCCTGCGAACCATGCCGGCCGACGAGCCCGGCTCTCCCCGCTGGGACACTGGCCCCGCTCGTCCACGCGGTAGAGGACATGGCCGGCCGGACCGCCAGGCGGCTGCGGCGAGCGCACCCAGCGAACCCCACCGGACGGCCCGGCGCAGCCGGGGGTACCCGCTGATCCGCCCGGCTATCCCGAGGACTCACTCGAAGGATGGATTGACGACCTGACCCGGCAGCTAGCGCCGGACGACGCGGTCACAGGTCGATGGGCTGCAGGGGGATGATTTCGGTGCTGATCAAGCCGGCCTGCACCAAGGGGAGGTCGGCCGTGAGCCGGGCGGCCTCGGTCTCGTCAGGGGCGTCAAGCATGAGCACGGCGCCTGGGCGCCCGGGGCTCCATGCGCCGGTCAGCACGCGGCTGCCCTTCAGGTCGCGCAATGCGGCCGTCTCAGCTGGAACCAGGCGCCGGAACTCCGCCGGGTCGGCGCCCTCGGCCGGACGGCATATTACCAAGATCAGCATGCTGTTCCGTCTCACTAGGGCTGGAAGCCGGATTCGGCCCAGCGCGCGAACAAGTCCGTCCTTTCCAGCGGCCAGGCGCCGTCGCAGGACATCGTGCCGTTGCGGAGCCGGTCCAGGATTTCCGCGGCGTGTGCCTGGACGTCGGCAGCTGACCATAGGTCGAACGCGAAGATCATGGAATCCCGGTCACGCGAGCGGAACATCGGCTTGACATGCGCCTCGAAGCTTACCGTCGCGTCCGGCCCGGGCAACGCAACGGTCGGCTGGTCCGGCTCGGCTGCCTGCGCGCCGGCCGCGCCGGGCGGCCCGGCCGGTCCCCAGTCCCAGCTCGGCATAGACTCCACCGCGGTTACGCCTGCGGCCGCCTCGGCCTGCGCCCCAGCTGCGGCGCCCGCGGACTCGGCGCGGGCCTGTCGTGAGCCCCATTCCAGGTACCCGGCCAGCGCGGCGCGAAATTCGGGGTCGGCGGGCAGCCGGGCCTCATCGGCGGCGCGCAGGGCGAGCTCCACCCAGCGTGCCCGCTGCTGGTCGGTGAACCCGCGGCCGGCGTGCGCCCGCCGCGGCCCGGCCGCGCCGCCGGACCGCTGGCTGTACCACGCGGGGCCGCCGCACCTCGGCGAGCCACATGGCCTCGCGCTGCGGGTGCCCGGGCGGCATGTCCGACAAGAGCGGAAACCTTGACGGCCCCGGTCCGTGCGTTTTCGGCTTTGTCCAGCGCCGCCACCCACGGGCCGGGCAGCCAGACGTTTGTCAGGTTCGCAGCTTGTCTACCTTCGAGTTTTGTTAGGTTAACATTCGCAAGAACATGCCATTCTGTTAGGTCACTAGATCGGACGACCCTATGTTTTGTCAGGTTACATGTAACATGAGGGCATGCGGGATGATCAGCGTCGCCAGCGACTCACAGACGCCAACCCCTGGTGGCGGGCCGTCGCCGGCGGGCAGGACCCCACCGCGTGGACCGGACACCATCCGGTCTTGAAGGGGCGGGCCGCGCATGACCTGGGATTCCGGGCAGATGTCCTAGATGATGTGCAGTCCGGACGGGTGACGGAACAGCTCGCGGTCCTGACTGGCCCTCGGCGCATCGGCAAGTCGGTGGCACTTCTCGACACCGCGGCAGCGCTATGCGCGCGGCGCGACGTCGACGCCCGTCAGGTGATCTACCTGCCATGTGACGGCATGGCCGCTCAGGATGTGCACCGTTGCTTGGTCCTGGGCCGCGAACTGACCCGCTCGATCGACCGGGACCAGCCGCATCCCCGGGTCTGGCTGCTGGACGAGGTTAGCGGCGTGACAGGCTGGACATCGGTTCTCAAGCTCGCCCGGGACAACACCGCGTTCGGCGGCGACACGGTGATCGCGACCGGCGGCAGGTGGGCTGGCGACGACATCGAAGGCAATCTCCTCGCCGGCCGCGCCGGGACCAGCCCAGGGAGGCGGACCCGGCTGCTCCTGCCCATGACATTCCGCGACTACCTGGCAGCCTCCCGGCCGGAGCTGGCGCGGCCGGCACCGATCCACGTAAGCGACCTGCAGGACCCCGGTATCGCAGACGTCCTGGACTCCGTCGCCTTCGACCTGGACGGATACGACCTTGCCTGGCAGGACTACCTCACCTGCGGCGGGTTCCCCCGGGCGGTTGCGGAACATACCCGGGCCGGGGCAGTCTCCACCGCCTACCTCAACGACCTGAGGTCCTGGCTGCGCGCCGACGTCGATCCTGACCGCCCTCAAGATTCCGTCCCCCGCCTGCTGGACGGCATCTCCCAGCGCGCTACCAGCCCGTTCAACATCACCGCGGCGAGCACCGCGCTCGGGTACCCGTCGCGGGACATCTTCGTCCGGCGCCTGAACCGGCTGGTCTCCAGTCACGCCGCGATCTGGTGCCCGCGCCGAGAGGGAGAAAATGTGGTGGCGGGTGCCCAGGCCAAGCTGTATCTGACTGACCCGCTACTGGCTACCCTCCCCTCGCGGCTCCGGACTGGCCTGCCCGAGCCCGACATGGCCAGGCTGACAGAGATGACGATCGGCGTCGCGCTGGCCCGCGCGATCGACGACCTCGAGGAAGGCCGCTGGGTAACCGGCGACACCATCGGCTACGCGCGGACATCCGGCGACCGCGAGGTCGACCTCGGCCCGGTCACCGTCCCGTCTGCGAACGGCCCAGTCGCCACCGTCCCGTTGGAATCCAAGTGGGTCGAGCAAGGCTGGAAGGGCGAGGCCCGAACCATCGACGCGAAGTTCGGACGCGGCATCCTCGCCACCAAGTCAGTCCTGGACACCACAGGAGGCATCTGGGCGGTGCCGGCCCCCTTGCTGGCGCTCCTGCTCCAGTAAGTTCAGCCAACCAAAGCCTCCGTGCGCACCGGGCTTGGTCCACGGACCGGGGCGGAAAAGGCCACGGACGGGGGCGGTGGGAGCGGTTATGCCGACCATCCGCCCGGCTGGTGCTTCTGACCTGGCATTTCAGGATGCCGGTACCGGATGCCTCATTCTGCAAGTCACGGACATGGTGCTGCCCTGTGGTGTGATCGCTTCATTGCTCGACCAGCGCGACCGCTGCTTGCGGGTGCCCGATGGACAGCCCGCTGTCCGGGTCGAAGAAGTGCAGGTGGTGCGTGTCGACGGCGAGTTCGGTTGGCTGACCCGGCCTGATCCGGCTTCGTGCCGAAACGCGGGCCGTCCACAACGACTTGCCGCCGACCAGCGCGGACACGGCCTCGTCTTCGTCGTCGCTGGTCCCGGCCGCCTTCGTGAGGTCCGCGTGCTCGACCGGGGGCGCGTCGATCGTGAAGATCACGTGGATCTCGGTGCCGAGCTCCTCGGTGACGCCGGCGGTGATTTGCATCTTCCCCGCATGCGAGCCGTCGGCCAGGCTGGCATCCTCGAAGTCGGAGGGCCGGATGCCGAGGATGACCTTCTTGCCGATGAAGTCCGGGAGTCCGTGCTTGGCATCCATCACG
>Ga0302180_10004686_pt1 | contig 10108 bp, 8 predicted proteins | sample I_Palsa_E3_2_FD_200575 | JGI IMG/M metagenome (GOLD analysis project Ga0302180, IMG submission 200575) | Peat permafrost microbial communities from Stordalen Mire near Abisko, Sweden - I_Palsa_E3_2 | ecosystem: Environmental > Terrestrial > Soil > Palsa > Peat permafrost | place: Sweden: Abisko... | reverse complement strand
CGAGCCACAAGTCGCGCAGGAAGATGGGCGCGGCGGGTGTCGAACCAGGGCAGAAGATTGGGATTGAATTCGCCAATGTGGAGAAGGCGAATCTGGTGCCAGAGATCTAGGGGGATTGGGTAATTTAGTAATTTTGTAATTGGGTAATTTGAAACCCGGAAACGGGCGACTTGGGTTTTCAATTACCCAATTACAAAATTACCCAATTACTAAATGGTTTTTCTATGGCTAGTGAGCTCTACAACACGATTGACGCGTTGAGCCGCGAGAAGGGGATTGATCCGCGGATTGTGGTGAGCGCGGTGGAAGACGCCATTGTGATGGCGACGCGCAAATACTACAAGACGCAGGAAAACTTGCGCGCCGAGCTGGATAAAGAAACCGGCAAGATCAACGCCTTCGCGGTGAAGACGGTGGTGGAGACGCCGGAGCAGGTGGAAGATCCGCTGTTGCAGATCACGCTGGAAGATGCGCGCAAGACCGACCCGAATTTGGAAGTGGGCGGAGAGTTGCGGATTCCGAAGGTTACGGAAGGGATTCTCGGGCGTATTGCGGCGCAACTGGCGAAGCAGGTGATCTTTCAGAAAGTGCGCGAGGCGGAACGCGACACGGTCTACAACGAGTACATCGGACGCGTGGGTGAGGTGGTGAACGCGACCGTCAAGCGCGTGGAAGGTCCGGACGTGATCTTCGACATCGGCAAGGCGGAAGCGCGCATGCCGCGGAAGGAGCAGTCGCGGCTGGAATCGTTTGCGATTGGCGAGCGGGTGCGGGTGGTGATTGCGCGCGTGGAAAAGGCTTCGAAAGGGCCGGGCGTGGTGGTGTCTCGCGCCGTGCCCGACCTGGTGCAGCATTTGTTCCAGACGGAAGTGCCGGAGATTTATGACGGCACGGTGGTGATCCGAGCTATCGCGCGCGAAGCCGGGGAGCGCACAAAGATTGCGGTCATGTCCAAGGACAAGGATGTGGATGCGGTGGGTGCGTGCGTGGGCATGAAGGGGATGCGGGTGCAGTCGATCATCCGCGAACTGCACGGGGAAAAGATTGACATCATCGAGTATCACGAAGATGCGGTAACCTTCGCCGAAAAGGCGTTGCAGCCGGCAAAAGTGAGCAAGGTTACCGTTGTCGATTCCGGGGGCAAGCATCTGGAAGTGGTGGTGGACGACAGCCAGCTTTCACTGGCCATTGGCAAGAAGGGGCAGAACGTCCGGCTGGCGGCGAAGCTGCTGGGCTGGAAGATCGACATCAAGAGCGAGGAAGAGAAGCGGCAAGAAGTGGAGCAGCAGATGTCGGCGATGGTCACGCAGACGGCCACGCCGCTGGAGAGTGTGCCTGGCCTGGGCGAGGGACTGGTGGAGAAGCTGGCTGCTGCGGGTGTAACTACGGTGGAAGCTCTGGCCGATATGACGCCGGAGCAGCTTGAGGCAATTGAGGGTATTGGGCCGAAGACGGTGGAAAAAATCAGTCTTGCGGTGAATAATTACTTTGCCAGTTTGGAGCAGGGTACGGCGGTTGAGGGCGCGGTTGAGGGCGCAGTTGAAGGTGAAGTACCAGCCGAAGGCGAGGCTGCCGCGGCGGAGCCTTCTGATGCGAGCGGGGAAGACATTACCGCGGAAATTCCCGCGGTGGTGGAAGAAGTGGCGTCCGCTGACGAAGCGGTGGCGAGCGAGGAAGTTGCGGCGACTGAGGAAGGCACGGTCGAGGCAGACACGCTTGCCACGAATGATAACGAAGGGCAGGCGGAGGATTCCGGGGAGCAGCCTGCTTCTGAAGAAGAATCCGCTTCCGGAACTAGAGAATAATCATGGCACGCTGGCATACGTTCGACGGCGTGGGACCGAAGAAACTGACTCCGTGAGGTCGCAATGATGACCTAACTACAGCACGGAGAAACGAAAGGCCGGATGAGTAAGGTTCGAATCAACGATCTAGCCCGAGAGCTGGAAGTCAAGAGCAAAGCTATTCTGGATACGCTTCCGTTGGTGGGGGTGACCGAGAAGAAGACGCACTCCAGTTCTCTGGAAGAGCACGAAGCCGAGAAAGTACGTGTGTACATCCGCTCCTCCGCGGAAGGTTCGTCTCCGGCTGGCAAGTCCAGTGCGCGCACGTTGCGCGGCGAAGAAGAAATCAAAACCAAGATTGACCTGTCGAACATTTCCCGTCCTGGGGATGTGCTGAGAGCAATTACGCAGAAGAAGGAAACTGCGACGCCGCCCGCAGTGGCGCGTCCAGCGGCGCCGCCGGTGACGCATGCTCCGGCGGAAAAGCCTGCGGTGGTCGCGCCTCCAGCTGGCGTCGGCCGGCCTGTAGTCGCACCTGCGGTGACGAAGCCGGTAGTGGCGTCGCCGGTCGCTTCGCAACCAGCGGCTCCGGTTGTTCCTGCGCATCCAGTGGTCGCGCCTCCAGCAGTATCGTCGCCCACCAGTGCGCCGGCGACACGCCCGGCGCCACCGCCAGCGGCACAGGTTCCTCCCGCGGCAGCGACTCCGGTGGTTTCAGCGAGTGCTCCGCCAGCGGCCTCGATTGCGGCGCGTCCGGTTGCTTCTTCTGCTCCCGCGCCTCCTCCGCCGCGCATGATCGTTCCGCAAACCGGGCCGCGGCCGGTGTACAAGGCTCCGCTGCGTGCGGCTCCGCCGCCGGTGCAGCCCGGGGTCCCAATCGGCGGCGCCTCGCGCCCGGCGCCCGGCCGTCCTGTTCCTGGGCAGCCCATCTTTCAGCGCCGTCCGCCGATGGCGGGCGGGGCTCCAGGTGCGCCGCGTCCGCCGCTGCGTCCGGGCGAGCGCAGGCCGATGCATCCCACGCGGTCGGCGCCTGCGGGTGCGCGTCCGCTAGGAGTGGGGCCGGCGCTTCCGCCTCCGGGGACGACACGGCCGGGGAGCCGTCCGGGTGGGCCCGCGCGACGGCCTGGTCAACGCTATGTCCCTCGTGGCGTGAAGGAAGGCCCGATGAAGGGCTATACGCCGCCACCGCGCATGGTGGTGTCGAATGAGCCCATGCCGATCACGCGCAGCATCACGATTACGGAAGGGATCAGCGTGAAGGATCTGGCGGAGAAGCTGGAGATTCGCGCCAAGGATCTGATTTCGCGGCTGCTCTCGAAGGGCGTATTCGCGACGATTAACCAGACGCTGGACGCGGAACTGGCGAGTGAGATGGCGCGCTTCTTCGGCGCGGATACGAACGTGATCACGTTCGAAGAGCAGACGGCGAAGGAGATTGATGCGGCCGCGGCCAGCGAGGAGTTGGTTCCGGAAACCGGGATACGGCCGCCCGTGGTTACGATCATGGGGCACGTGGACCATGGCAAGACGACGCTGCTCGACTCGATCCGCATCACGAATGTGGCGGGGGGCGAAGCTGGGGGAATCACGCAGCACATCGGCGCGTACAAGGTGCGGATTACGGACAAGGAATCGCCGGCGTACGGGCGCGAGATTGTGTTTCTCGATACGCCCGGTCACGAAGCGTTCACGCGCATGCGGTCGCGCGGCGCGAAAGCTACCGACATTGTGGTGCTGGTGGTGGCGGCCGACGATGGCGTCATGCCGCAAACGCTCGAAGCAATCGACCACGCGCACGCCGCCGAAGTTCCCATCATTGTGGCAGTGAACAAGATCGATAAACCGGACGCTTTGCCGGACCGGGTGAAGAAGCAACTTGCGGACCGGGGCTTGATGCCGGAAGAGTGGGGCGGCAAGACGGTGTTCGTGGACGTTTCGGCGAAGAAGAAGACGAATCTGAATCTGCTGATGGAAATGATTTGCCTCGTGGCCGATCTGGGCGAATTGAAGGCGACACCGGAACGGGCGGCGACCGGCGTGGTGCTGGAAGCGAAGCTCGACCGCGGGCGTGGTCCGGTGGCTACGGTGCTGGTGCAGAACGGAACGCTGAACGCGGGCGACAATTTTGTGGTGGGCAACGTTTACGGGAAAGTGCGCGCGATGTTTGACGACCGGGGCGCGCAGTTGCAGACGGCTCCCCCCTCGACGCCTGTTGAAATCATTGGCATAGAAGCGCTGCCGCAGGCTGGCGATCAGTTTGTGGTGGTGGCCGATCGCGACAAGGCGCGCGGCATTTCGGAATACCGCGAACAGAAGTCGCGCGAGGCGGCGCTCGCCAAGAGTTCGCGCGTGTCGCTGGAAGGGCTGGCGGAGCAGATCAAGGCCGCGGGCACCAAGGAACTGAACGTGATTCTCAAGGGCGACGTGCAGGGCTCGGTGGAAGTGATTACCGATCTGCTTACGAAGCTCTCGAACGAAAAGGTACGGTTGAAGCTGCTGCGCTCGGGCGTGGGCGCGATTACGGAGACCGACGTTCTGCTGGCCTCGGCGTCGAACGCGATCATCATTGGCTTCAACGTGCGGCCGGAGCGCAAGGCGCAGGAACTCGCGGAGCAGGAAAAAGTGGACATCCGCCTGCACTCGATCATCTACGAACTACAGGATGAGATCAAGCGCGCCATGAGCGGCTTGCTCGAGCCTACGTTCAAGGAAAACTACCAGGGCCGCGCCGAGGTGCTGAATGTTTTCCGCATCCCGAAAGTTGGGACCGTTGCCGGCTGCCGCGTGAGCGACGGCTTGATCAAGCGCGACTCCGAAGTGCGGCTGCTGCGCGACAACGTGCAGGTGTTCAAGGGCAAAGTGGGCTCGCTGCGGCGCTTCAAGGACGATGCCAGCCAGGTGACGAACGGCATGGAGTGCGGCATCTCGATCTCCAACTACGGCGACATCAAGGTCGGCGACATGATCGAGGCGTTTGCCACGGAAAGAATCGCAGCAGAAGTAATAGCTTAAGAGCCGTCGTTGGTCGTTAGTCCCTTCGCCCGCTCAGGGCAAGCTAAGAACGGTCGATCGCCAAGAACCGTGAGCCGAGCGGTTTTGCCAACGACGAACGACCAACGACCCGCATGATTGCCTTCCTCACCCTCGAGCTTCACATTGAAGCGGCGCAATCGCTCAAGGACAAACGGCAAGTCGTGCGTAGCCTGAAAGACCGGCTGCGCGCCAGCTTCAACGTTTCGGTCGCCGAACTTGAGGCCAGCCCAGTGTGGAATCGCGCCACGATTGGCGTGGTTAGCATCTCCGATTCGCGCGATTATCTCGATGGATTGATGAAGAACGTGGAGCGGACGGCCACGCGCATTGCCAATAACCACGGGGCTGAAGTGGCGGACTCGTTCGTAGAGTATCTGTAGCTTCTCCGGCCGCTCGCGCGTGGCTTTCAGTCGATGCGCTTGAGGGGTATATCTTCGCCACCCGTGTGCAGAGTCATCATCGTGGTGTGGCCCTCGCTATCGACTTCGAAGGTGTAGACATCGTCAGCCGCTTTGGAGAAAACTTGCCGCTCGCTCTCCGGAAATAGCTCCTGTTTCGGTTCTTCGTTCTCCTGCACGGACAAATGGTCGCCCTCTCGACGGATGGTCAGGATGAGGGTCGGTGGGTTTCCATAGCGGCCGACATATCGATCGAGCAGCTTGGAATCGACGGCCATAACTTTGTGCTCTTTCAATGGCTCGCGCGGAGGCAGCTTGTCGTAGGGAGTAAAGCTTTCCCACTCGATGGGAGTGAATGTGTTCCTGAGCAAGGTTTCCAGCAGCTCCTTGTAGATGCCCTCGCCATTCGAGCTATTGGTCATGATCAGAATGCCCGTCTTGCGTTTCTCGAAGCAGGCGGTGTAGTTTCGCCAGCCCTCGGCGTGGCCTTCTTTGAAAAAGGCTTCGCCATACGGAGCCCAGTACAGTCCCCACGCTAGCCCGTAGCTCAGGCGGATCGGTTTGTTCGCATCCGTAGTCTCGCCGGCCAGAGTTGGAAACTCGTGCTTCGATAGAATCTGGATCTGCGGACTCAGCATCGATTCATAGGTCTGTTTTCGTAGTCGTTTGCCCTGCATCACGGCCTGCATGAAGCGCGCAAAGTCGCCTACGGTCGTCACCATCCCACCCGCGGCGTCGGTTTTTGTCCGTCTATCAGGCGCGATGGGCCGTACCCACTCGTCGTAGCCGTTGGCATAGTCGCTCTCAAAGCGGGTCTCCCAGACCATGCTGGACCGCGCCATACCAAACGGTTCAAAGACATCAGCTCTCATCAAATCCTGCAGGGACTTGTTAGTGATGGTCTCGACCACGAGTTGCAGGAGGTCGATGCCTTCGCCGGAGTAGGCAAACTTCGATCCTGGTTCAAAGTTGATGTTCAACTTGCGGTCGTCGTTGACCCATCGCCAGTTGGGAAATCCGCTGGTATGACTTAACAGCATTCTTGCTGTGATTCGCTTGTAGCGCGGGTCATCCGCCAGATCCCTGTACATGGGGTATTCCGGCAGCGGCTTGGGTAAATACTGGTAGATGGGTTTGTCGAGGTCGAGGAGTTTTTCATCGACAAGTTGCATCACCATGTAGGCGAAAGCTACTTTGCTGAAGGAAGCCGCGGCCATGACGGAATCTTCGGTCAGTGGCAGATTCTTTTCTTTCTCGCGCACGCCATACGTTTTTAGATAGACGATCTTGCCCTTATCGAAAATCGCGATGCCGACACCCGTAACTTCGGCAGCCTGCATCACACGGGTGACGGTAGCATCGATCTCTTGGGAAGTAATCTTGCTGCCGTCCAGACGCTCAATGGTCCCCTGTTGGGCGGCTGCCACAGTGACCATCACACTCGTCGCTGCTAAGAAAAAGAATCTGTTTCTCATCACGCCTCCGGCCAAACCATCAAACACAGGAATCGGACGTAAGTTCCGGCAAATGCGCCCTGGGAGCGTTTTTCTGAAAGACGGCAGCGCCGTACGGTGGTGCGCTGTAGACATCGCTATCGCATTGTTACTTCTGTACTTACCGGGATCACTCCTTTGTGCGCGACAATAGCACTTCAGGGCCAACATTTGTGGACGATTTTCTGATATTCTCATGCGTTTTACTTCGAGGTGAGCCGTGGAGAAGCGCGCGGTCAAGTACCATCGCGGGCGGCTGGGCGAGGCCTTGCGCGAGGAGATCGAAACGCTGGTGGAAGGGGAGCTGGCGGATCCGCGCATCGGGCTGGTGGGCGTGACGGCGGTGCATGTGGCCGACGATGGCCGTTCGGCGCAGGTTTTGGTGGATGTGGATGGCGACGACCAGGAAGCGGATCGCAGTCTCGAAGGCCTGATCGCCGCCAAAGAATATATAAGGCATGAACTAGTGGAGCGTTTGCGGATAAGACGCGCGCCGGAATTGTATTTCCGGCTGGACCGTTCGGAGCGGGAAAAGGCGCGGGTGGAAGAACTGTTGGCGCGGGCGAAAAAGAGAATGAAGACTCGCGCGGGATCGGGTGAGAAGAAGGCGTAGAGACTATGTTGCAGGATGTTCTCCAGCAAATCGAGCAGCGCGATCGATTCGTGCTGACGTCGCATGCGCGGCCGGATGGCGACGCCATTGGATCAGCGCTGGCGTGCTGCCAGGTTTTGCGCTCCATGGGGAAGCAGGCCGATGTGGTGCTGCACGATGGCGTGCCGCGCATCTATCGTGGGCTGCCGTTTGCCGATCAGGTGCGGCAGGCCGATCGCGTCGCCGGCAGTTACGAGGCGGCAATCATTCTGGAATGTGACAGCATCCATCGCACGCGCCTGGAGGGATTGGAAGACCGCTTCCTGATCAACATCGATCATCACGTCAGCGGGCGGCCATTCGCCAATGTGAACTGGATCGATCCGCATGCCGTGGCCACGGGGGAAATGGTGTTTCGCCTGGCGCGCGAGGCCGGCACCCCGTTCTCTCCGGAGATTGCGACCTGCCTTTATACTGCACTGATGACCGATACGGGTTCGTTCATGTTCCAGGGGACGAACGAGCGCACGTTCGCTCTGGCGCGCGAACTGGTTCTGGCGGGCGCTGACCCTTCGCATTGCGCGCGCAGTATTTATTTTGCCCACTCGGTGGCGAAGATGAGGTTGCTCGGAGAAGCGCTGCGCAACCTGAACACGGAAGGCCACGTCGGCTGGACCTGGGTGACGCAGAAGCAAATGGAACTTTGCGAGGCGAGAGAAGAAGACTGCGAAGGCCTGGTGAATTACGTGCTTTCGATCGGCGAGGTTGAAGTGGCGGCATTCTTCCGCGAGCTGCCCGACGGGCGTTTTCGCGTGAGCCTGCGCAGCAAGGGCAAGCTCGATGTGGCGCGAGTGGCCGAGCGTTTTGGCGGCGGCGGGCATGAGTGCGCCAGCGGATGCTCGGCGGATGGGCCGCTGGACACGGCGGTGCGTCAGGTTCTGGAACTGCTGCGCCGCGGTCCTTCCGTACAATGAATCAACGTCAGGTTTCAAAGTTTCAACGTTTCGAGGGTCAATTCGTCGGATGTAGCTTTGCTGGGATCACTTTGAAAGCTTGAAACTTCTGAAACCTTCGTCCTCCCATGACGAATCGCACCCGTACCGACTCGCTGTTGCTGGCGGGCTTTTGCGCGTTTCTGTTTCTATACGGACTGGGACAGTTCGGGCTGATCGGAGCCGATGAGCCAAGGTATGCGCAGGTAGCGCGCGAAATGCTGGAGCGCCACGACTGGATCACGCCTGTGCTGGGCGGGCGGCCATGGCTGGAAAAGCCGCCTCTTTATTATTGGCAAGCCATGCTGGCGTACGCGATCTTTGGAGTGAGCGACTGGGCCGCGCGGCTGCCTGCGGCACTCGATGCCACGCTGTTGGTACTGGCGGTGTACTTCTTTCTGCGCCGCTTCCGCCCGGGATTTGAGCTGGATGGTGCACTGATCACGGCTTCCTCTGCCGGGATTGCCGGATATGCGCACGCCGCCTCGATGGACATGGCGCTGGCGGCGGCTTTCACCATTGGAATGCTCGGCTGGTGGGCTTGGCGCGAGAGTGAAAAGAGGATTTACCTCGCAGTCTTTTATGGCTTCATGGCCGTGGGGATGCTGGCGAAGGGGCCGGTCGCACCGTTTCTTGCGGCGGTGGTGATCGTCCTCCATGCGAGTATTGTTCGGAAATTGCGCCTGGTTCTGAAGTCGCTGTGGCTGCCGGGAATTCTCCTGTTCTGTGCGATCGCGCTGCCGTGGTATGTGGCTGTGCAGATGCGCAACCCAGAGTTTTTTCGTGAATTCATCGTTCGGCAGAACCTGGGCCGGTTCTCAGAGAATCTTTATCACCACAGCGAACCTTTCTGGTTTTACCTGCCGGTAATGGCGCTGACACTGGTTCCCTGGACGGTCTTCGTGATTGCAGCCTTGGTGCAGGCGGTGCGCTTGTGGTGGGCTAAACGAAGGCCAGTGGACGCTGCCGACATAGATTTCGAAAAGCAATTCAGCATTTTCGCGACTTGCTGGCTGGTCGTGCCCGTTGTGTTTTTCTCGATCTCGCAATCGAAACTGCCCGGCTATATTCTTCCCGCGATTCCGGCGGGCGCGCTGTTGTTAGTCGGCTATCTACGTCGACATCTCGAGCAAAACGAGGCTGAGCCGCCCGCGATGTGGCTGGTGGTGCTGCACTCCCTGGTGGCCGCGGCTCCGCTTGTTCCAGCCCTACTGATTGCCTACCTGATCACGCAGCATCGGGTTCCGGGAGGGCAACCGATGCTGGTGGCGCTCGGCGTTGCATTTGTGCTGTGCGCTGGAATTGCGCTCACGCTGGTCCGCAAGACCGGTCTCCGCATGCTGCGGTTCGTCACTGTGATTCCGGTTCTGCTGGTGGTGGGAATCGTGTTGAGACTGGGATCGGTGGATCTGGACCAAACGTACTCGGCACGGCCGTTGGCGCGTGAAATTGCCCGTATGGAAACGCATCCGCTGCCGCTGGCCGTCTACCATGTTCGACGCGAACTGGAATACGGACTGACCTTTTATCGCAACCGGCTGACCTTCAATTACGACTGGGGCAGCGTTCCCCAGGAAGAACACTTATTGGTGGCGCCGGAGAATTCGCAGGTGGAGATTGCGAAGCTGGTGGCAGGCCGGCGCGTCTCTTATCTTGGACATTATGCGGCGCAGCGTGTGGACTACTACCGGGTTGCGGCGGCCGGGGCTGTTTCCACGCATTAGGTTTCACGGTCGCTGTTGCCGCCCCGTGTTCCGCAGGTTTGCCTCGCGTGCTGGAACGCACTAAACTCGGAGGTTTGCCGCCGCGAAGGAGC
>Ga0302180_10004684_pt1 | contig 10109 bp, 8 predicted proteins | sample I_Palsa_E3_2_FD_200575 | JGI IMG/M metagenome (GOLD analysis project Ga0302180, IMG submission 200575) | Peat permafrost microbial communities from Stordalen Mire near Abisko, Sweden - I_Palsa_E3_2 | ecosystem: Environmental > Terrestrial > Soil > Palsa > Peat permafrost | place: Sweden: Abisko... | reverse complement strand
TCGTCGTCGCCGAGGTGGGAGAGCAGCCCAGCGGCGACCAGATCTACCGGATCACGTTCGACGGGTCGGTCACCGACGAGCCAGGCTTCGTGGCCTTCGGCGGCCAGGCGGACCAGGTCTCCGCGCAGCTGAAGGAACGCTATTCCGACGGCATGTCCCTGGCCGAGGCGTTCGGCGCCGCGCTGAGCGCGCTGTCCGTGCCGGGCAACGGCGATAGTAACGAGGTCGTGGCGTCCCAGCTGGAAGTGGCCATCCTGGATCGCGCCCGCGACCACCGGACTTTCCGCCGTATCCGTACCGCCCGCCTCGACGAGCTCCTCAGCGAAAGCCGCGCGCTCACTGCCCCCGACCCCAAGACCGGAAGCGGGTCCTCGGGCACCGAGTCCTCGGGTCCGGCCGGCTCTGACGCGCCTGCCGACTCCGGGCCGCCTACCGGGCCTGACCCGTCAAAGTCCGACCAGGGCAGCGGCACCCCGCCCAACCCTGTCTAGCCTGCGCCGAACCGCGAACAGGATGCGCAGTCCGACCTTCCGGCGCGACGTCACTGCCACCGTCCTGACGCTGATCATCTTCGGGGCGGGCGGCTTCGTGGCCTGGTACCGCGCAATCTACTACGTCTGGCCAGGCCAAGGTGTGGGCGCCCGCGTGCACTGGTGCGGGCGGGACTACCAGAATGACGACGATCCCCTTCAGACCTGGCCGCAGATCAGCGCCACGACGAGCTTGCCGATTCGTGCCGTGGGCACCTACCCGCCCCTTGGATGGTCACGCCAGCAGCTCTTGGCCCCGATCGGCGACGCCACGCCGTATTCTTGCGGGACGGTGCTCTACCTGCGCGCTGGCCCCGGTAAGTACCAGACCTACGCTCTGCTGGGCGGCCCCTGACAGGCACCGTCGTGACTCCGCGTCAGGCCTCGCGCGTGACCAGCGGGACGGAGCGGCCGCGCCGTCCTGCATGACGTTGCGGAGCTTGATCAGGCCGTCCCGGATCCGGGCTTTGGCTGTGCCCAGGGGTACCCGCAGCATGCTGGCGACCTGGAGATTGGTGTACCCGTCGTAGAAGGTGAGCATGATGGCTTCACGCTGCAAGTTGCTCAGGCTGCCCAGGCACCGGAGCAACTGCTCGCGCTCCAAGATGTCCTCGACGATATCGCTGACCTGGTCCTCCTGCGGCACCGTGGCGGCGCGCCGCTCCCGGGCCTCGGCGGCGGCAACGGAGCGGACCCGGTCGATGGCACGGCGGCGGGCGATCGTCAGCACCCACGCCTTGGCGTGGCCCTTGGTCGAGTCGTAGCGGAACGCTACCAGCCAGATCTCCAGGAGAACCTCCTGGGCGACCTCCTCGGCCTGCGCGGGATCGCGGACCACCGCCCGGATGACGGCGTGGACCGGAGCGGACAACTGCTCGTAGACCAGGTTGAAGGCGCCATGTTCCCTTCGGGCCGTAGCCTCGAGCAGCATGTCCAGGCCCGGCCGTCCGGCATCTGTCAGAGGAGCCAGGAAAGCACGGCCAGCCATGTATGCCAAATCGGTCCCTAATTACCCCATAGCGGTAAAAAGAATGTGATATCGGCCGTCGCGAATTCTGGACGCTGAGCTCCGAATACAATGATCATAACAGGCTTCAGCCTAAGCATCCCGGTGGAGCAGGGCCTCCTTTAAGACCGTCTCCGGCGCGTATGCGCGGGTCACAAGGGGATATTGGCGTGGGTGCCCTTCAACGCGGGGGCTTCGGCGATAGCGCGGGCCAGTTCCTGGCGTGTCTGACTGGGCTCGATGATGGCGTCGATGACCTTGAGGTCGAGAGCACGCTGCAGGCCTCCGGCGGCGGCCTCGTGCTCGGCAGCCAGCTGTGTCTCAGCCTCATGGAGCTGCTCAGGCGGCACCGAAGCGAGGGCGCGACGGTGCAGGATACGGACGGCGGCCACCCCGCCCATGACGGCCACCTCGGCGCCAGGCCAGGCGAAAACGCGTGTTGCGCCGAGTGAACGGGAGTTCATGGCGATATAGGCGCCACCGTAGGCCTTACGTGTGATCAGGGTGACGCGGGGGACCGTAGCCTCGGCGAAGGCGTGCAGCAGCTTCGCGCCACGCCGGACCACGCCATCCCATTCCTGGCCGACACCGGGCAGGTAACCGGGCACGTCCACGAGCACCACGAGCGGCACGCCGAACGCGTCACACATCCGGACGAAACGCGCCGCCTTCTCCGCCGACGCGGCGTCCAGGCAGCCACCGAGCCGCATCGGGTTGCTCGCGACCACGCCCACCGTGCGCCCGGCGAGGCGACCGAGGATGGTCACGATGTTCGGCGCCCACCGCGGGTGCAGTTCGATGCCCGGCGAGTCGAGCAGCCTGGCGGTCAGCAGGTGCACGTCGTATGCGCGACGTGCCTGTTCGGGCAGTACGCCGGAAAGGTCGTGCTCCTCCGCGTCCTCGCTGATCTTGCCCTGGTCGCTGAGCATCGCCGCGAGCTGACGGGCCCGGTCGAGCGCCTCGATGTCGGTTTCCGTCACCACGTGCACCACGCCGGAGCGGCGGCTGTGCGGCTCGGGACCGCCGAGTCGCTCGGCGTCGACGTCCTCACCGGTGACCGACCGAACCACATCCGGGCCTGTCACGAAGATGCGCCCCTGGCCCGACAGGATCACGATGTCCGTCAGGGCCGGGCCGTAGGCGGCACCGCCGGCTGCCGGGCCCAGCACCACCGAGATCTGCGGTACTCGCCCGGATGCCGCCGTCATCGCGGCGAAGACCGTTCCCACCGCGTGCAAGCTGGCCACGCCCTCCGCCAGCCGGGCTCCTCCGGAGTGCCACAGCCCCACGATCGGAACACCGCGCGACAAGGCCTCCGTGTACGCACCGACGATCGCGGCGCAGCCGGCGGTGCCCATCGCACCGCCCTGTACCCGAGGGTCGGAGGCGAAGGCCACCGCTCCGGCGCCCTGGATCAGCCCGACGCCCGCGACGGCCCCGCTACGTTCCCCGCCTTCGGCGGGCAGGAATTCCAGCGTGTCCGGATCAAACAGGGCCGCCAGCCGCGCCCTCGGGTCGCGTGGCAGCATGGCCGGCTGTTCCGGCGGCGCCACGGGAACAGCGGCCGCGGGAACGGCTCCCACGGGCGGTGCCTGCAGGGGAACGGTCACGCTCAGGGGGCTAGGGTCCAGTCTCGTCATCTCACGTCTCCTTCTGGCGGCCGCTCAGGCCGCGGTGAAGACCAGCGACACGTTGTGGCCGCCGAACCCGAACGCGTTGTTCAGCACCGCCATGGGCTCGGAGCCGCGCTTGCTGAGCGGCCGCGGCTCGGTGGCGACGTCCACGGGCACGTCGTCGTCGAGATCGTCGAGGTTGATAGTGGGCGGCGCCACGTGCTCCCGCAAAGCGAGGATGGCCGCCACCGACTCGATGGCGCCCGCGCCGCCGAGCAGGTGCCCGGTCATTGACTTGGTGGAGGTGACGATCACGCCTTCTGCGGCGGGGCCGAGCGCCTTGACCAGGGCCTGCGCCTCAAGCGCGTCGCCTTCCGGGGTCGAGGTGGCGTGCGCGTTCACGTGCACGATCTGGGTCGGGTCGACTCGCGCATCAGCCAGCGCACGGCTGATGGCCGAGGTAACGCCGGCGCCGTCAGGCGCCGGATGCGCGATGTGATAGGCGTCCGATGAGTAGCCCGCCCCCGCCGCGATGGCGTACACCACCGCGCCGCGCTCCCGCGCGTGCGACAGCGACTCCAGCACCAGCATGCCGGCACCCTCGCCGAGCACGAATCCGTCCCTGGCCTTATCGAACGGCCGCGATGCCCGTTCCGGGTCGTCGTTGCGGGTGGACATGGCGCGCATGACCGCGAACGCGCCGATGTTCAGCGGCATGATCGCGGCCTCCGTGCCGCCGGCCAGCACCACGTCGGCCCGTCCGGAACGAATCATGTCGATGCCGTACCCAATCGCTTCCGCACCGGAGGCGCACGCGCTGACCGGCGAGTGAGCGCCCGCCCTGGCCCCGATCTCCATGCTGATCCAGCCGGCCGAGCCGTTCGGCATCAGCATCGGCACCGTGTACGGCGAGATGCGCTGCCAGCCCTTCTCCTTGAGCGCGTCGTAGGCGGTCAGCGTCGATCCAATACCGCCGATCCCGCTGGTGATCGCCACTCCGAGCCGCTCAGGATCCGGTTCAGGAGCGCCCGCATGGGCCCAGGCCTCGCGCGCGGCGACCATGGCCAGCTGCTCGCACCGGTCCATCCGGCGCGCCTGTACCCGGCCCACGACCTCCGCCGGGTCCACGACCGCCGGCGCCGCGATGCGCACCGGCAGGTCCTCGGCCCACGGCTCCGTGAGCCTTCGCACGCCGCTGCGCCCGGCCAGCATCGCCGCCCAGGTCGACGCGACATCCCCGCCGAGCGGGGTGGTCGCGCCGAGCCCGGTGACGACGACCGTTTCGCGCTCTACTGTCACGCTGTACCTCCGGCGTTCTTTCCGACAAACGTCACCACGTCCTGGACGGTCGTGAGGTCCTTCAGCTGGTCGTCGGGGATCTCGACGCCGAACTTGTCCTGCGCGGCGACGGCGATCTCGACCATCGACAGTGAATCGATGTCAAGGTCGTCCACGAAGCTCTTGCCCGGCGTCACCTCGGCCGCGGGTACGCCGGCGATCTCTTCGACGATTTCTCCAAGTCCGGCGAGAATCTCCTGGTCGGTCATGGTGTTGCTCCTTCTCGTTACGTATCCGTGAGGTCTGTGCCCCGTGGGGGGCGGGGGTCTTCGCCGGCGGCCGGCGGCGAGCCGGTTCCGCAGGGCGCGGCTAGGGTACCGTGATCACCTGCGCCGCGTAACACAGCCCCGCGCCGAATCCGAGGAGAAGCGCAGGGGAACCCGGTTTCAGGTCTCCGCGCTCGGCCATCCGCGACAGCGCCATCGGGATCGACGCCGAAGACGTGTTTCCTGCGTGCACGATGTCGTCCGCCAGGCGCTCGCGCGGGACGCCGAGCTTGCGCGCGATGGACTCGATGATCCGCAGGTTCGCCTGATGCGGAACGAAGGCCGACAGCTCGCTCACGGCGACGCCCGCCCGCTCGCACGCCTGCGCGGCGATCGGGTGCATGGTGGTCGTAGCCCAGCGGAACACCGCCTGGCCCTCCTGATGCAACGAGGAGTTACGGTCCGCGATCGTGATGTTCTGAGACAGCTCTCCGGCACTGCCCCACACCACGGGACCGATCCCGGTCGGCTCGCCGTCCGGGACCGGGCCGACCACTGCGGCCCCGGCTCCGTCCGCGAAGATGATACAGGTGGAGCGGTCGGTGAAGTCGATCCACGCCGTCATCTTCTCGGCCCCGATCACCAGCACGTGCCGGGCCGTTCCGGCCCGGATCGAGTCCGAGGCGTTCGCCAGCGCATAGCAGAAACCGGCGCACGCCGCGTTGATGTCGTAGGCGCCGGGCGCCGAGATGCCCAGCCGGTAGGCCACCACCGCGGATGCGTTCGGTATTGAGGCCTCGGTGCTGCAGGTGGCCACGATGACCAGGTCGATGTCGGCCGGGGACAGGCCGCTGCCCGCCAGCGCCTTGCCGCCAGCGACGACCGCCATGTCCGTCACGCTCTCGTCAGGTCCGGCGATCCGGCGGCTGATGATGCCGGTCCGGCTGCGGATCCATTCATCGGTGGTGTCGACCATGGCCGTGAGGTCGTCGTTCGTGACCTCGTTGCCCGGCTGGTAATCGCCGAACGCCAAGATCCGTGCGCCCGCGGCGGGCCTGAAAGGGTCAGTGGGCTTAAGGGGCGTGGCGGATTGGGGCGATGTCATGCGCCTTCCTTTCCTCCCGGGGGAACCCATCTCCCCGGACCCGCTGTTCCTTCCGGGGGGACCCGTCCCCCCGGGCCCCCCTGGGGCTGGACGCGGACAAGTGGCTGGCCTTCGCTCACCGGATCTCCGTCCTCCACCAGCCATTCGATGATCTCGGCTGGCCAGGGCGCGGTGACCGGTCTCTCGCCGCCGCGGGCGACGACAGTGCCAAGCTCCACGGTATGACCGACGGTGGCGCCCGCCCGGGTCGCGCCACCGTTTTCCAGCACGGAACGGAACCGGCCAGATGTCGGCGAGACGATCAGCCGCCATTCCGGCGTGTGGCCAGGGCTGTGGTGGGAGATGGAGTCGGACAGGTGTTCCTCGATCAGGTCGCGCGCGGCGTCGAGCTGATCCGGCGTCTTGATCGCCAGCTGGGCCACGCCTGGCAGCGCCCGCCTGGCCAGGCCCGCTAGCGTGCCGGCCGGCGGCAGCTCGATGATAGCGGTCACGCCCAGATCGGCCATGGTCCGCATGCACAGATCCCAGCGCACCGGCGCGGCGACCTGAGTGATGATGCGCTCGAGCCACTCCTTGCCCGTGGTGACCGCCGCCCCGTCGGCGTCGGACAGCAGCGTGATGGCCGGGTCCGCCACCGTGACGCTGGCGGCCGCGTGCCGGAGGGCTCCGATAGCCGGCGCCATGTACTTGGTGTGGAAGGCCCCTGCGACCTGCAGCGGGCGCAGCCGCGCGCCAGCCGGCGGAGCGGCCGCGAAGGCCTCGAGGTCGGATATCTTCCCGGCTGCCACGATCTGTCCCGCGGCGTTGACGTTCGCCGGCGTGAGACCGTTCTCGGCGATGGCCGCGAGTACCTCGCCCTGGTCGCCGCCGAGCACGGCCGTCATCCCGGTCGGTTCGGCCGCTGATGCCGCCGCCATCGCGGTCGCGCGCACCGTGACCAGGCGAATCGCGTCGTCCGCGGACAGGACGCCGGCGATGACCCCGGCCGCGAGCTCCCCGACGCTGTGCCCCGCTGCCGCGTCGGCGGAAACATCGCTGGCATCGCCGCGCGCCAGTGCTGCGGCGGCAGCCAGCGCGGCCGCCAGCAGTAGCGGCTGCGCGACCGCCGTATCTCTGATCTCATCGGCGTTCGCGGTGGTGCCGTACCTGATGAGGTCGCAGCCCGCCAGCTCGGAAGCGGCCCCGAGATGTTCGGCAACACCGGGTAGTTCGAGCCAGGGCGCGAGAAATCCCGGCGTCTGCGCACCCTGCCCTGGCGCGGTAATGATCAACATCCTCTTACCCTGCCCTGTAGAAGTTCGCCACATGAATGTCGAACGGCACGAAGTTCTCCGCCCTAAATTTGTAGCTTCCCTCCAAGTAACGTTAACCCAGATGTCATCATCGCGTTACCGCTCACGCTCTGTCTTCGCTCGCCTCCGGGGCTCCGCCCACCTCCCCACCCGGCCTTCTCCGCTCAGGGAGGCCTCCCGCTCCCCTGGCCCGTCCCCTTCACTACTCCTCAGTCCAGGTTCTGCCGCGTCCCTTCGGCTCGCCTGGCGGCCAGGCGGCCCAAGGCGATGGCGACCCACAGGGTAAAGCCATCGCGGCCGACTGAAGGCGTGTACTCGGTGAGCTCGGCGACGCGCCGCAACCGGTAGCGGACCGTGTTCGGGTGGACGAACAGCAGCCGCGCGGTGGCCTCAAGGGAGGAGCCCTGCTCCAGGTAGGTCGTCAGGGTGTCGAGCAGCGCGGGTCCGCCGCCGAGCAGCGGCTCGTACACGTCGCTGATCAGGGCCGCCCGGGCGTCATCGTCACCGTCCAGGGCACGTTCGGGCAGCAGTTCGTCCGCGCCGGTGGGCCGCGGCGCGTCCGGCCAGGCGGGGGCGGCGTGCAGCGCGGCCAAGGCAGCCCGGGCGGAGACCGAGGCGGCGCGTAGGTCGCGGACCAGCGGACCGGCGATGACCGGTCCGGGCCCGAACCGCCCGGCGAACCGCTCGGCCGCGGCAATCGGGTCGTCGGTGCCCCCTAGGACCAGGATCAGCCGGTTGCCCTGAACGCCCGCCAGCAGTTCCAGCCGGGCCCGCCTGGCCTGGGCCCTGAGGTCCTCGATGAGCGGCTCAGGCTCGATGTCCCCGTTGCTTCCGCTGCCGCCTGGGCCAGCTGAGCCTTCCTCTTCGCCGATAGTGCCGACAACAACGACGACGGGGGAGGATGACCAGTTCAGCGCCGAAGCCCACGAGTGCATCGAGTCCTGGGTTTCCCCGCGCACCAGGGAATCCACCACCAGGGCTTCCAGCCGGGCGTCCCAGGCGCCGCGTGCCTCGGCTGTCCGGGCGTATACCTGGGCCGCGCTGAACGCGATCTCCCTGGCGTAGGTCAGCACAGCCTCGCGCAGTTCCGCTTCGCCGCCGGGTACGGCGAGCTCGTCGACCTGGGCTTCCACCGCGTCGATGAGGACCCGCACCATCTCGACCGCGTGCTGGAGGCTGACCGCGCGGGCCAACTCGCGCGGCGCCGTGCCGAACACCTCGGTCACCGCGGGCCGGTTACGCTCCGGGTGCCTGATCCAGTCCAGGAACGCGGCGATTCCCGCCTGGGCGACCAGGCCCAGCCAGGAGCGGTTCTCCGCGGACATCTTGCGGTACCAGGGCAGTCGTTCGTCCATGGCAGCGATGGCGGCAGTGCCAAGCGCTCCCGTCGCGCGCTCCATTCGCCGCACGGTCTCCGGGTGTACCCGCGGCCTGGATCCCTGGGCCCCCTGAGCCCCCTTGGCCCCCCTTACCTGCTCCTTCGCCCCCCTCGCCTGCTCCTTTGCCGCCATCCCTCTACATTGCCACGTTCCGCCCCAGCCGAGTACTGCCAACCCGCACCCGCCCAGCCCGGACTGCAGCCAGCCCCGCACCCGCCCAGCCCCGCACCCGCCCAGCCCCGCACCCGCCCAGCCCCGCACCCGCCCTGGAAATCGAGCGGAGCGCCCTCCGTTTATCGTGGAGGAAATGGGCTTCGTGGAGACTTAGGTGTATCCCAGTACACCAAATCCTCCACGGAACCCGAATCCTCCACGAAAACTTGCTAGCCACTCCGGAGCCGCGTTACGTCTCTGACAGATGTGATCCCTGGGGTAGGCGTGACCTGTGGGAAGCCGCGCCTCCTAACGCAGCGCCGACCGGGTGGAGCGTCGAGGCACAGTGCCGACGAAGCCAAACTCCTGCAGCAAAGCGGGACGCCGACTCAAGATCGTGACCGCTGTCGGCGTCCCGTTCCGCAACCGTCGCTACGACAGGGCCTCGCTGACCGGGAGGTCGAGGCGGTACCGGGTGATGGCCTGGGCGGGCAGGCCCGCATCCACGGCGCCAATACGAGCTAGCTCCCAGAGCACCGCGACCGTGATCGACTCGGCGTCCACGTGGAAGAACCGCCGGGCCGCCGGGCGCGTGTCGGAGAACCCGAACCCGTCGGTGCCGAGCGAGGTGAATGTGCCAGGCACCCAGCGGGCGATCTGGTCGGGCACCGCCTTGATCCAGTCGGACACCGCGATCGTCGGACCGGCCGTGTCGGCCAGTGCCGAGCTGACGTACGGTACCCGCGACGGCTCGCTCGGGTGCAGCATGTTCCACGACTCGCAGGCCAGCGCGTCCCGGCGCAGCTCGGTCCAGGACGTGGCCGACCACACGTCGGCGGACACGCCCCAGTCGGTGGCGAGCATGTCCTGGGCCGTCAGAGCCTGCCGCAGCGCTATCCCGGAGGCCAGTATCTGGGTATGCGGCGCGGAAGCCACCGACCGTTCGGATTCATCCTCGGCAGCATCCGAAGCATCCGAGGTCCCCAGGTCTGCGGCGGGCGCGTACAGGTACAGGCCGCGCAGGATGCCGTCCTCGAGCGCCGCGGTCCCGCCGGGGAAATCTACCGGCTCCGGGGGCTGCGGATACGGCTCGTTGTAGACGGTGAGGTAGTAGAAGATGCTCTCGCCGTCCGGATGCTCGCCGGTGGCCTCGTACATCCGGCGCAGCGCGTCCCGCACCACGTAGGCCAGCTCGAACGCCCACCCGCAGTCGTAGGACACGCACGCCTCGCTGACCGAGGCCAGCAGCAGGGAGTGCCCGTCGTTGTGCTGCAGGCCCTCGCCGGTCAAGGTGGTCCGCCCGGCCGTCGCCCCCAGCAGGAAACCCCGCCCGAGCTGGTCGCCGAGCAGCCACATCTCGTCGCCGGTCCGCTGCCAGCCGAACATCGAGTAGAACACGTACACCGGGATCATGTGCGTGCCGTGGGTGGCGTATGAGGTGCCGGCCGCGATCACCGAGCCCATCGCGCCGGATTCGCTGATCCCCT
>Ga0302180_10004683_pt1 | contig 10112 bp, 9 predicted proteins | sample I_Palsa_E3_2_FD_200575 | JGI IMG/M metagenome (GOLD analysis project Ga0302180, IMG submission 200575) | Peat permafrost microbial communities from Stordalen Mire near Abisko, Sweden - I_Palsa_E3_2 | ecosystem: Environmental > Terrestrial > Soil > Palsa > Peat permafrost | place: Sweden: Abisko... | reverse complement strand
CGGTGCTCTCCCCGGCAGGGTCAGCCAGGCTCGCCGTCTCATTCGCCGCGCCTCGCGATCACTGCCTTTGCGGTAGCCATCAAGATCTTGAGATCGAGTATCGGAGAGAGGGACTGGACGTAGTAAATGTCTAGGTCTATCCGTTTCTCCATGGGATCAACTCCCCGCGCGACGACCTGCCAGAGTCCGGTCATTCCCGGCTTGACGTTATGTCGTACGTGCTGCCACGGCTCGTACCTGGCCACTACGGACGGTAGTTCCGGCCGGGGGCCGATGAGGCTCATCTGGCCCCAGGCAACATTGAAAAGCTGCGGGAGTTCGTCCAGACTCCACCGCCGCAAGAAGCGCCCAATGCTCGTATGCCGGGGATCATTCCTTGCTTTATGAGTGCAACGGCGATCGGGAAACGAAATCGGCACCTGAGTGCGGCGGCGGTCAGGGAGCATCGTCCGGAACTTGAGAACCTTGAATGGGCGTCCGTGCTGCCCTACCCGGGATTGGCGATAGAAAACGCCTCGGCCTAGCGTAATACGTATGACAACTGCGATCAAAACCATAACGGAAGCGCTTAGCAAGATCAAGATCAGCACGAGCATCCTGTCGATGCCAGGCTTCCAGATACGTACATAGGCGCCTTGCACAATGCCCAAGCCGGGCGAGCGCGGCTGCGGGTGGACGGCCGAAGCCATCGATGGTGGCGACACGCTCTCCCCCTTGGAAAGACTGCTTGGCTAGCGATTGCTCCGGGCACGCTTCAAATTGAAACGGTAATTCCTGAGGAAACCGGTCACCGCTCCCGGCATGACCATGTCAGCTACGACATTCAGGAGGTGCTCGCGATTCCATCTGTAAGCGAGGCAGACGCTAGGGTGGGTGGCCACACTGATCGGGCGGTCGTTCCATGCCCGCTGCGCGGCACGTCGTATCTGCTGCACCGGATGAGCTCCACCCCGCAGGTCCCGTGCACCGGGTCGCCGAGCGCGGTGAAGCGACGATCGCTACCTGGGGATGTGACCTGGGTGAAAGGCCGCCACTTCCTTTGTCAACGGCATACGACAAATGGCTCTGGCACTGATTCTGTGAGGGCCTCCTGGTCCGGCGGCCTGCCGGGGTGCGGCGCAGTGTCCCGGCGGGCCAACAGCCGATATGAGCGGCGGCTGTATGACACCGCGGTAGCGGGCCAGAAGACCATCGGAACCGGGCCGACTGCTATGCCGACGGCGCGGCCCGCCGGAGGCCATCCAGGTCGCGGATCGCTGGTACCGCTGGCGGCGCGCCGCGAGGCGCTGTCTGACCTGACGGAGGTGAGAGACCGTCCATCGGCTCGCTGTCCCAGCAGCGGGCTGGAGCTGGAGGCAGCCTGATCTGGGGATTGCCGGGCGGGGAGAAGGGCGGGAGCAGGCTCGACAAAGTCACGCCGGTTCAGTACTGCTTTCTTCGCCTACGACATGTCATCCTGGAAGCTGGAGCCGTATCACTGGGGTTGTAGTGACCGAAGGCTTGAATGCGCGCGGCATCTGCCGCCGTGTTGTCCTGCGTACGGGGTTGGCCGCGGTAGCTGCGGTGGCTAGTGGATGCACCGACATTCCCTCGACACGACCAGGTCCTCCTGGCATGCGGATCACGGGAAGCGACGGATTCAGCGGCCCGTACGCCGCAGGCACTTACACGATCACCAGGGGCGGAGCCTATGGGCCGACAGAGATCGGAGATCGCAGTAACGATCCGAATGCGACCGGCCACGAGAGCGGTCCGACATTTGTCGGCACGCCGCTGTGTGTTACCACGATTGAGCCTGTGACGATCGAGGGTGTTCATCTGAAATCGACGGTGCCGGGCGTCGTATGCATCTACGCCACGGCAGGCGCCAACGTCACTGTCAGAAACTGCTACCTTGACGCATACGTCCGCAACGGCGTCGTGGCGTGGTTTAACAGCAGCACAGACTCGCCGTCGACCATCACATTCGAGAACAATTACGTGCGCGGCGGCACGATCGTCGTCGGCTGGTGGGGTGGCGCTACCACCCTCAGCCAAGCGCATATCCGCTATAACTACATCGAGGACATCTACGGGCGTCTGGACGGGACCGGACCCAAACGGCAGGCCATCCACTTCCACGACGTGTACGGCCCAAATATCGATACCAGCTGGAACGAAATCGTAAACCACTGGCAGAGGTCGTGCGTTGAGGACGTCATTACCTTCTACGCCGATCCGAACTGCCGTTGCGGCGGCACTGCAGCGTCTCGGGCGCAAATCCACGACAACATGATTGACGGAGGCTGGCCTTGGCCTGGGGCCCCTCCAGATACCTATGCCGGTTCAGGCACCATCGTCGACCTGTATGGTGACGGTTATGGGGCGTTCGCCGACTTCCACAACAACCAGTATGTCGCACTATGCAACACCGGCGCCGACGTCAGCGCCGGCCAGTCGTCTCACGTCTACAATAACCGGGTGGTGTGCTCGGGACGGCTTCCCGACGACTCGGACTGGGCGCCGGTGCCGTCATACGGCACCGGTATGGCCAGTTACCACCGTGGCCCCGCGCTGCTGTGGGACGGCATCGAAGGGCATCCGGGCTGGGGCGACATCAAGTTCACCAACAACGTTGCAGGTTTCCAGCGTCCGACGGGACGATCCGACTGGTGGTTTGAGGACAACCCGGGCCGCGACCCGGTGACGCAAAAGGGCAATTTGGTAATCGATGCTGCGGTTCGGGCAGACACCGCGTGGTATTCGGGCGGACATGTGTCGGACGCCACCTCGGAAGGTGGCGATGCCTACACCATCACCAACGCCGACCAGGATGCCGAGCGGTCCCGTTGGCAGAAGAAGGTCACGGCGTCGGGCCATCTGGTCGGGCCCAGGTCCGGGTTAGGCCCCGCTGAGAAATGCCTTTATAGCGACGAGGGACTTTGGTAGACCCGCAAGGCGTTCGAACCAAATTTCGCTGGTAAAAAAGTATGCGCGCATCTCAGTAGCGGATATTAGTTCGGTCGACGATACCGCCTCGGCCGCATCTCTAATATTAGGATGTGCACCTATATGGCCTATGTCCCAGCGCCGACATATCTCTAGACGCATTTTGAACGGAAGGAACTGGAAGCATGGAAAGAACCAGTGAGGTTCAATGGGGAAGTACCTGTATGGGGTCTGTATCCACCATGATGGTGCGGATTGCTGTACCACGTCTGCAAATTGTTGACGTCTAGCGTGACCTCCCAAGTGCTCCATCAGACTATTGCTGAATACCAGGTCGTACTGTCCGAATCCGCCTGAACACGCGTCCGCACGCGCAAAGGTCATCCATGGCTCGATGCGCACTTGAGGAGCTATATTGACGAGTGTCACGCCTAGCGGACGCAAGGTGGAAGTACGCCATGTATCAGCCGTTCCCCCGAGGTCGAGAACTCGCATGCTTGCCAGATCCGGAAAACGACGCGTGAACTCTTCATGCCTACGCTGACGACAGGAGTGTGCAAACGACCCTTCACGATTACCATCGATGAACTTGATGATCATTTCCTTAGAGGACATACCCACTCCACTTGCGCTCTATTCTTACATGCTGAACATGTTTAAGACTGATCTTGGTGCCACCCGGCATGCGGCTTGATCACAGCTGAACTGCCCCACTCTCGTGCCCACGGGAGCGCCGCGAAGCAGCGCATTTATTTCTTACATAATGCTCTCGTAAGCTTCGCATACGAGCTTTGCCGTGTTGTGCCATGTGAAGCAAGCAGCCCTTTTAAGTCCTTTAGCACGCAAGTTCTTACGTCGTTCTGAATCCCGGAAAACCTCTGACAACTTGTTCGCTAGTGACTCTGCGGAATAAGCGTCAAAGTATTCGGCTGCGTCTCCGCCTATCTCATGGAACACCGGGATATCGGAGACCACCGTCGGACACCCGCACGCCATCGCCTCTAGAATCGGCAGGCCGAATCCCTCTTGCAATGACGGGAAGCAGAAGACGGTGCTGCTATTATATAGGCTTGCTAGCTCCTGGTCTGAAGGAGAGCAATGGCGGAACTCGCCGGTGGACAACAGCCCGGCGATGCTACGGCGCTCTGCCCGGCGCAGGACACCGCCGCCAACGAGCACAAGACCAAGGTCTCGACCATCTTTGCGGAGTATGGATAGCGCATTGAGGAGAACACCAAAGTTCTTGTATCCTGATCGACTGCCTACATATAGGACATAGGGTCGGCCCAGCCGACTCGGGAGAGGCGATGATTGCGGTTGGAAAATAGAATGATTAACGCCATGCGGTACAGTAACTACCTTTCCTGGAATACGACCGTACAACTCATTCAGTGAATCGGCAGTGGCGCTAGAAACGCAGAATACGAGGTCGGCAGAAAGCACGAGTTCTTTCTTCCTAGGTTGGCGCGCGCGCCAATCGGATGGCCGCATTTCCGGTATCATGTCGTGCACGGTCACTGCAAGTCTCACGCCTGACTGGGTGTCTCTTTCGCGGGGTTGGAAGTGGGTTAGATGAACGATGTCGTACATTCCACGTGCACAACTGCCACCCAACGCCGAAAGGGTCAGTTCACGAAGTCTGGCACTTGGCTGGTGACGTGCTGCCTTTACTGCTGCGACGGGGGCGTCAGCGAATGGCAGAACTCTGACACCGTCGATAGCAAGGTCGGCGAGATGTCTGTTCGCGGTTGCCCGAAAAAGCAGCACTGGGTCAGTGTTCAATTCTCGATTTATCGCGAACTGCCCGATAAGATTCGAAAAATACCGCGACACGCCACCGCTAGTCTGCATAAGGAATGCTTCTCTGTCAAATGCTACCGATTTGCGCTGAAACATCCCCATCCTAACCTCTGACCAAATTAAAATGGATGGCCGCCGCGACGACCAGGACGGAATGCGGCGCGATCATTGGCCTGTGCCTGGCGCCAGCACCACTAACCAAAAGTTGTTGCCTCATAACGCTCGGTGATAGGCGCGATGTCATGTGTGTCCTGGCCACAAGCAGAGATCACGGCACTCAAGAAACGGATCCTCCGGCTATAGCAAGTCTCGCCAAAAAGCGGCTGACCTGGCTGGTCCACGTTACGGCAATCATTACGTCCTGCGTGCCGCCGAAAGTCGTAGGAGAAGTCACCTCTTCGGTAACGGTGACCGGCGTGCCTGAGGTATACGGTCTGCCGAAGACGGGCCGGAACCACGTAAGGTTCCCGGCCCAGGAGTTGCCTGCCTATCAGGAGGACTGGTTCGAAGGCGACGCTGATCCCCAGGCGCATGGCCCGGTGGGGCCGGAAGCGTCTCTTTACCCGATGGCAGAACTCGATGACTGACCGGGGGGCTCTTTGAACACCGACGAAGCCATGACGCAAGTGCCGCTGTCCAGTCGCAGCTGTTCCACTGGCCCACAGGGCGCTTCAAGCAGCCCTGAGGTTCTGGTTATCGGCCTAGGGTACGTCGGGTTGCCGCTTGCGGTTGAGGCGAGCCGGGCCGGGCTGACAGTCACCGGCTTTGATACCAACCGCACGGTGATCAATGGGCTTAATTCTGCAAGATCCCATATTCCTGATGTTGCTGATGACGAAATTAAGGCCATGCTTGAGGATGGCTTCAAGGCCACCGGCGATGAGGCCATGATCGGGTCGCCCGGAACGGTAGTCATCTGCGTCCCTACGCCGCTAACCGACGACAAAGGTCCCGATCTGTCGTCCGTCATCTCAGCCGTCACTTTGACGAGCCGTTTGCTTCGGCCTGGCATGCTGGTAGTACTGGAGTCCACCACCTACCCGGGTACGACGGACGAAATTGTGCGTCCCCTGCTGGAAAGGCCATCCGGCCTGCAAGCGGGCCGGGATTTTGCACTGGCATTCTCGCCAGAGCGAATTGATCCAGGAAACTCTGATTTCGGCATCCGCAACACGCCGAAGGTGGTCGGCGGCAGCACGCCGTCCTGCACGGAAGCGGCCGAGATCTTCTACGGAAAGATCTGTGATCAGGTGATCAAAGCCGCCTCGGCCCGTGAGGCAGAGATGGCGAAACTACTGGAGAATACTTACCGGCACGTGAACATCGCGCTGGTCAACGAGATGGCAATCTTCTCCCATGAGCTTGGGGTCGACCTCTGGGACGCCATCCGCTGCGCGGCGACGAAGCCGTTCGGGTTCCAGGCCTTCTACCCGGGGCCGGGAATTGGAGGTCACTGCATCCCGATCGATCCGAATTACCTGTCCCACCGGGTGCGTACGCTCGGCTACCCCTTCCGCTTTGTGGAGCTGGCTCAGGAGATTAACGGCCGCATGCCCGGCTACGTCGTCGACCGGGCGGTTTCGCTGCTCAACGATCAGAAGAAGGCGCTGAACGGTGCGCTAATACTGCTGGCTGGGGTGACCTATAAGAAGGACAGCGCTGACATGAGGGAAACACCTGCTGTTCCGGTGGCTCGCAAGCTGCGGCGAGGTGGTGCCCGGCTGTCATACGCCGATCCATATGTTAGCGAATGGCAGGTAGATGGGCATCCGATCGAGAACACCGGACTGTCAGCAGACGCGGTCGAAGCAGCGGATCTGGTGATTCTCCTGCAGGCCCACAGCGCGTTCGACCTCGACGGCCTGGCCAGCCACGCGCAGGTCTTCCTCGATACACGAGGCGCGTTCCACGGCGCGCATCGTCTCTGATAGCTACCATGGCCTGCTCCTAGCTCCGGGAGGCCTGGGGTCAGCCGCGCCGCATGATGCACCCTTGCACGCCCAGCCCCATGTAGTAGTCAAGACCCGTCCGACGCGGATCATCGGGTAACGGACACCGTCGGCGCTACCGGCAGGCCTGGGCGCGGTTGCCCAGGCAGAGCGCGGCGTGCCGCCGGTGCCGCGAAACGTCGTAGGAGAAATCACTTCTCTGGTAGCGCCCCCCGCGCCATCGCGGGCTTACGGTCGCAACGTAGGCGAGGTGAGAATGAGGGAAAGGGGAGTCAGAATCAAGATGAGGAACCGGAACGTATGAGCCGGCTGGCAGTTATTGGCGCCGGCTATGTGGGGCTCGTGACGAGTGCCACCCTGGCCCGCCTGGGCCACGACGTCTGCTGCGCCGACATCGTGCCTGAGAAGGTGGCGATGTTGTCGCGGGGCGAGATTCCCATGGTCGAATCAGGACTGGACCAAATGGTTCGTGAGGGTCTCGCAAACGGGCGCTTGAGGTTCGCCCTGGGGGCCTCAGCCGCGGTTTCTGACCGGGAGTTCATCTTCTTGTGCCTACCAACTCCCGCGTTGGCCGATGGCTCAGCTGACATGTCCTCTATCCTGGAGGTCGCGAGGGAAATCAGTCCACAGCTGTCCCATGGATCGATCGTTATCAACAAGTCCACGGTCCCCATCGGATCGACCCACGCTATCCAGCGGGCGCTGGCACGAGGGGATGTGGCCGTGGTGTCCAATCCCGAATTCTTGCGAGAAGGAACTGCCATTCATGACTGTCAGCATCCCGACCGTATCGTCATCGGCAGCGACGATCACGATGCCGCCATGCAGGTGGCCGAGCTCTACCACAGTACTAACGCTCCGACAATGATTACCAGGCCATCATCGGCCGAAACCATCAAGTATGCTTCCAACGCCTTCCTGGCCACCAAGCTAAGTTTCATAAATGCTCTCGCCTGCCTGTGCGAGAGCATCGAGGCAGAGTTCAGCGACGTGATCCAGGGCGTGGGGTATGACCGGCGGATCGGCCTCGATTTCGTTGAGCCGGGGCCCGGATGGGGAGGGAGCTGCCTCCCCAAGGACACTCGCGCCCTGATTCGCATCAGCGAGGATGCGGATTACGACTTCAGCCTGCTTCGCTGCGCTATTGCCGCCAACGAGGAGCATCAGGACCGGATAGTGGCCAAGATCGAAGCCATGGTAGGCGGATCCCTGGCTGATGTTACCGTCGCCGCGTGGGGATTGACGTTCAAGGCCGGGACCGATGACCGTCGGCACTCACCGGCCATCGCCATTATTCACCGACTGGCACGATCCGGGGCGAGGGTACGCGCCTACGACCCTACCGTGCGTCAGCCCCTGCCTGGAATGGACGTGTGCCTGGAGCCATACGGACCCTGTCGGGATGCGTCCGTCCTCGTTGTGCTGACCGAGTGGGACGAACTGCGCTGGCTGAACTTCGACAAGATCAGCTCGCTGATGGCCAGCGCCTGCATCGTGGATGCCCGCAATCTGCTCGATCCCGACACTGTGCGGCGTGCTGGGTTCCGCTATCAGGGAATCGGCAGACCATGAGGTGCGTCGTTACCGGCGGCGCCGGGTTCCTTGGATCCCACTTGTGCGAGCGGGTTATGGACCGGGGCGACGACGTCGTCTGCGTGGACAACCTCATAACCGGGTCCATGGAAAATCTCGGTCATCTCCTTGGACGGCCGGGATTCAGTTTCCTCTCCCAGGACGTCAGCACAGCCGTCGACGTACCAGGACCAGTCGACTCGGTCTTTCATCTGGCCAGCCTGGCCTCACCGCGCGCCTATCTGCGGCATCCCATCGAGACGCTGACTGCCGGAAGCCTGGGGACGCGCAATTGCCTAGAGCTGGCCAAGGCTAAGAGGGCTCGGTTCCTGCTAGCTTCCACTAGCGAGGTCTACGGGAATCCGCAGGTCCATCCGCAGACCGAGGATTACTGGGGCCATGTGAACCCGATTGGGTTCCGCAGCGTTTATGACGAGGCTAAGCGCTTCTCCGAGTCGATGACCATGGCCTACCACCGCACCTTCGGCCTCGACGTGCGGATCGCGAGGATCTTCAACACTTACGGGCCCCGGCTGAGACCTGGTGACGGACGGGTGGTTTCCAGCCTGCTGGCCCAGGCACTCGAGGGCCGACCGCTCACTGTATACGGCGACGGAACTCAGACGAGGAGTTTCTGCTACGTAGACGATGAGGTGCGGGCGATACTTGCGCTGGAGCGATCCAGTGTGACCGGTCCAGTCAACATCGGCAACCCCGCCGAGATCACTCTGCTTGACCTGGCCGACCAGGTCCTGGCGGTCACCGGCTCCTCTTCGCCAATCGTATTCAAGCCGCTGCCGCAGGATGATCCGGTCCGGCGGCGGCCCGACATCACGCTGGCCAGAACGCTGCTGCATTGGGAGCCCACAGTGGATCTTGCTGAGGGGCTGTACCGTACCAGAGACTGGCTGGCCAGGGAGCTTGGCCACTCATCGCGAAGCTCCGGGATACCGGCGGCCCGGCGCCCGGCTGGGAGCTGGCGGACGGCCAAGGGCGCGGCGTGGACTTCGCACTGAGTGCCGAGCAGCGTGAGCTGACGGAGGCGGCGGCTGATTTCGCCCGGCGGGAGCTGAACCGGGATTTTGCGAAGTACGAGGAGGCGGGGGAGTTTCCGCGGGAGGCGTGGCGGGCGTGTGCCAGGTTCGGGGTTCAGGGCCTGCCGGTTCCCGCTGAGCTGGGCGGGGCCGGCGCCGATGTGGTCACGACGACCCTGGTGATGGAGGCGCTGGGATACGGATGCCAGGACAACGGGCTTCTCTTCTCGCTCAATGCGCAGATGTGGAGCATCGAGCTGCCGCTGGTGATCTTCGGTACCCCGGCGCAGCAGCGGGCGTACCTGCCCGGGATGGTATCGGGGGACCTGATCGGCGCGCACGCGATGACCGAGCCTGAATCTGGTTCCGACGCGCTGCACATGCGTACCCGCGCCGAGCGGCGCGGTGACCACTATCTGCTGAAGGGGATCAAGCAGTACATCACCAATGCCCCGGTGGCCGACGTGCTGCTGGTCTACGCGGCGGACCCGGACCGGCCCGGACTGGCCGGGCTCTCCGCCTTCCTGGTCGACGCGGCGACGCCGGGGATCACGGTGAGCGACAGTTTCAACAAGATGGGTCTGGCGACCTCGCCGATGGGGGAGGTAACGCTGCACGACTGCCTCGTTCCCGCGGAGAGCCGGCTGGGGCCCGAAGGGGCGGGGATGGCGATCTTCAACTCGTCCATGGAGTGGGAGCGGAGCTGCCTTTTCGCCAGCGTCGCGGGGGCGATGCGGCGGCAGCTGGAGGCGTGTGTGGCCTATGCGCGGTCTCGTGAGCAGTTCGGCCAGCCGATCGGGAAGTTCCAGGGTGTGTCCGGGAAGCTGGC
>Ga0302180_10004677_pt1 | contig 10119 bp, 8 predicted proteins | sample I_Palsa_E3_2_FD_200575 | JGI IMG/M metagenome (GOLD analysis project Ga0302180, IMG submission 200575) | Peat permafrost microbial communities from Stordalen Mire near Abisko, Sweden - I_Palsa_E3_2 | ecosystem: Environmental > Terrestrial > Soil > Palsa > Peat permafrost | place: Sweden: Abisko... | reverse complement strand
GCGATTACGGAAGCGGTGCAAAGCCGGGCCGTCGATATCCAAGCCGCACGTGAAGACATCCTTCGGATCGACGACCCGGCGGGCATCATGGGGACGCACGCGCGTCGCTTACGGGTGATGCCGAGCGGGCAATGGTGCTACGACGTGCCAAGCGAGCACATTCGGCTCGACGTCCTGCCCGACCGCGCGGGGGACGACCTTGCCGACGAACTCCGGACGACGCTTGCGGCACTGAAGGCTTACGGTGTCCCAAGCGTCATCGCCGTCGATCTTTCGCCGCCGGATCTGCCGATCAGTGTCGTGCGTGCGATTGTCCCCGGCCTCGAGACCTACGCCTTCAGCGGGCATCTCGGTCCGCGGGCGCGCGCCGAACTCAATCCCTTCACGCTGACGGTCTAGCGTGACGCGCTATCTCGAACGCGTGATGGCCGGCGAACCGGCGACCGTGACCGAGTGGAACGATCACCTCATCGCGTTTCATCGTGCGTACACCGGCGCAACACCCGCCCTCGTGACGGACATGCGCGCGCCCGACGGCCGAGGATCGTACGACCTCCTTGCGCAGTGGATCAAGACGCTCGCACCGGGCGCACGCGATATCCTCGACGTCGGTTGTGGGGACGGGACGCTGGTGCGCGAGCTCACGCGCACGTTTGGCCCAAACGTTGCCCTGACCGGCATCGACCTCTCGGAAGACGAACTCGCGCGCGCTCGCGCGACTTCGCCAAACGCGCGGTTACTCCGCGGCGACGCCTCGGCGGCCAACCTAGGCCAAAAGTCCTACGATGTGGTGACGTCGCACCTTGCGTTCATGGCGATGTCGGAGATTCGCACGATACTCGCGCGCTTGCGCGGCGCGCTGCGCAGCGATGGAATGCTGATATTTGTCTGTGAGGATCCGCTCTCCGGCGGAGCGATCTTCGAGCTCGTCCTCGAGGCGATCGCGATTTTGCGCGGGCGCGCGAGCAGTTTTGCGCCCATTGTCCCCCAGCGCGAGCCCATCGAACATGACGAGGTGCTCTGCGGTCTGCTGCGCGACGCCGGCTTTGCAGCCGTGCGGGTCGAGCATTTCTCCCTACGTGGCAAGCTCGCCGAAGAGCAGCTCTGGGCCTTTATCGAGCAGTGCTATCCGTTGGGATTGCTCGAGCCGGCATTGCGCGGCGGACTTCACGATGCGATGCGCTTGCGCTTGCAGGCGATAGTGCGCAGCGGCGCGGTTGTCGACTTTCCGCTGCGTTTCGTCGCCGCCTGCGCACAAAAAGAAGCAAGGACTCGAACGGTTCCTACTGAAGGTGACCCGTGAGCCGAACCGACCTCGTCCCAGTAACGGAGCGTGACCACTATGACGGACGTACAGCGCCGTGCTGCTGCAGCTGGTTTTCTGCATGTGCTGCATTCGTCGCCGGAAGTGTACAACGAGTGGAGTCCGATCAAGAAAGACGACTACGCCGCGCTCGGCAAGTTGATCCAAAAGACCGTCGGACTCCACGAGACACCGAGCGCGGAAGATATCCACGCGATGGCTTCGTACGTTGATACGCATCTAAAAGTCGAAGTTGCGAACTTTCATCAGGCGCACCCCGAGGCGCCCCATCACGTAGGCGCGTTTGCTATGATGCAACAGGATTAGAGCGCATAAACCAGGTCGCTAACTGCGTTCGCGAATTCACGTTGACCTTCGCGAAAAGGTTGGCAATATGTCCCTCGACGGTGCGCTCGCTGAGCACGAGCCGCTCTGCGATCTCGCGATTCGTAAGACCCTCCGAAACCAGTCCGGCGATCTCGACTTCGCGCCGTGTTGTGTTGTTCGGCCGCGAGCGGCCGTCGCCCGCGTTGACTCTGGCAGCCCCGACGGCCTTCGAAGCAAGTTCGGCAAAGTAGGTGGCGCCGAGGGTCGTGAAGCGCTCGCGTGCCTCGCCGAGAAATTGCTTATATTCGTCGCGTCCGAGCGCCGCGGCTGCGAGTCCGCGCGCGAGTGCAGCGTGCCCGCGATTCCAGGGCTGCTCGTCGGCCCAAAGTGCGCCGCCCGCAATCGCATCGAGCGCGTCCTTTGCGCCGAGCGTTCGTGCCACGAGCGCGAGCAACTCGGGGTACATGAAGACGGCCATGTCGTGGGGCTCGCGCGCGACACCGATTACTTTTTCCAGCAACCGCTTCGCGCGCGCCGTCGACTGCGTCGCAAGCGGAGTCAGTGCGGCGACGACGACGGGCAACAGCGTCGGCGTACGCTCGCCGGCTTCAAAGGCCGCGACGTCGTGATGGGCGTGCTGCCACGCCGGCTCGGCAGCGCCGCGCTCGCGAAACGCGGCAGCGGTGTACCGTGCGCCCATCAGCATACCTCGGAACGACGATTCGCTCGAGGTCGAGAGTTTGTCCGCAAGCAACTCCTCGACGTCGGCGAACTCTCCGCGTGCGATCATCAAGTTCGCCTGGATCGCGACTGCGATCGGTGGGCGGCTTTCGTGCCCGAGTTCCGCGATGAACTTTTCCGTAGGCGTCACGCCGCGGAAGCCGAGCGTACAGTACATTTTCGCGACGATCGGCATAGCGCCGAAGATCGCCGGTGCGCCCTCGGTAGCCGCATCGGCGCTCTTGATGTGTTCCAGCGCGAGCGGCTCGGAGCCGAGCCGAATCGAGAGCAACGCGCCCAGGACGTGATGACGAATCATCACGACCGGTTCCGCCTTATCCGAGCACTGCTCGAAGCGCGTCCGAAAGTCGCTTGCGCTCTCGACGTCGACACGGTGCATAGCGACCAGCTCTCCGACCGCGAGGAGGTTGGCACGTTCCGCATCAGGGACGAGGTCCTGGTAACGCGCAATCGTTGCAAGTGCTTCGTTTGTGAACCCGGAGTGACACTGCGCGACCGCGATCGACGCGGCGAGTGCTCCGATCCCGTTGGTAATACCTGAGGCCTCGGCCTCGGCTAAACCGCGCCGGCAAATGCGAATGGCATCAGCCTCGTAGCCCATGCCGTTGTAGAGCTGCGATAGTCGCTCATAGGTCGGAACGATCTCATCAGTCATCGGCGAGGCGATGGCGAGCGCGCGCTCGAGGGTGCTCGCTGAAAGAGAGAGCATCGATTTCGCCGCGGCTTCCGACGAAAGCTTGATCAACGCCTCGCGCTCGCCGGCCTTGTCGCCGCAGGCTGCGCACTGTTTCGCGAGGCGTTCGTAGTCTTCCAGGCGCGGCGACGGCAATCGTTTGAGCGCGTCGATGACCCGATGGCGCAGCGGAATCTCGATCGGGATCGTCTCGAGGACGCTCTCCATCACCGTGCCGTGCACGAAGCGGAGGCTGTTCGTGCCCGCGATGAGATAGCGTCCCGAGAGTTGCCGGATCAGGGCGAACATCTCGTCTTGCGGCCAGAGCTGCTGCAGAAGCGTCATCTCGATCGGGTCGTCGATCAGGGCGCACATTTGCAAGAATTCGCGTACGCTCGGCTCAAGGAGCGAGAGATCGCGCGCAACCACTCGTCGCGTGCTCGCGCTGACGTCGCGCAAGGTCGTTGCGCCGTTGTCGCGCGCCGCCGTCGCAACCGCGACGATGTCGGCCGCAAGTCCGCGCGTTTCAGATGCGATACCCGTCGCCACGTCATTGCTGACACCGGGGTAGATAGCGCGCACGATCTCGGCCGCCGCTTTGGGCGGAAGATTATCGAGCGCAATCGCTTGATCGTTGAGCGCCAATGCCGGTCCCTGTTCGTCGCTGCGCTCGGTCGAGAGGACCAGGATCGCGCGGTCGGCCAGCGCCGTAACCGTACGCTCGATCAGCGTACGGCTTTCCCGATCGGCCCACTGCGCGTCGTCGAGCACGAGCAGCAGTTTGTGATCGAGGGTCACGCCCTCGATGATGCGCAGGAACGCTTCTTCAAAATCCTCGGGTCGCTCTCGATCGATCGTGAGGCCCGATGAATAGCGGGCGGCACTCTCACCCAGCGCGTCCAGCAGCGCCTGGAGCACCCGGCGTGCGGCAAAGAGCGAGAGGGCCGCGTGGATGCGGAAGCAGGGAGCCCAGACGGTAAGCCACCCGCCGGCAGAAGCCTCGGCGGCAAGGGTTTCCGCCAGTGCCGTCTTGCCGACACCGGTCGATCCCACGATACGAATGGCTCGCACGATGCGCCCTCGTGCGGCCGAGTCGAGGACGGCTCGGGCCCGCGAGAGCTCCGCATCCCGTCCAAACAGGCTGCCCACGGTCGCTGGCTTAGGCGAAAAACTAGGTATTTCCCCGGACGAGTTCAGGACGATGGAATTGCTAGGCTGAGGGCGTGGAGGAGACCATGACCATGTATGCGCGAGCAATCACCATCGAGGAAGTCGTACCCCCCGGACTCGCCCTCGAGGCGAACCCCGTTCCATATTGCTTTATCTTGGACGATACGTATCGCGTCATTATGGCTGGGCCTTCCGGTGGTGAAGATCCGCTGGCCCCTCTCTATGCTGCGGATTCCCGGATCGACGAACTGCCCGGACCGATCGATCGCGTCGTGCGAGCCCTGACCGCGACGTGGCGGACGTCACGCGCTCCTTCGAATATGACCGCGGTGGTGTCGCATCTCCATGTGACCGTCGCGCCGCTCCACGGATATGACGGACGGCGGATCGCCGTTTTCGTCAACCGGCACTAGCACGCGTCAACCACGGCGCGGCATTGCGCAGCACCTGCAGATCGTGCGGGTCCTCGAACGCGGACGCATAGCGTTCGTAGCTCGCCTTCGCGGCCTCGTGTCGCTCCACACTCCATTGCGCTTGTACGAGCTGCGCCGCTAGTGCTCCAAGATGCGGAAGCTCGCGGTGCTGTGCTTCGCTGAGCGCAAGCGCCGCGACCGACTCGGCTCGTGCAAACGCGTGCGCTTCCATTAGTGCTTGAAAAAAGTTCGTGTAGAATTCGCCAAAACGTTCGTCAGGCGGTTCGCCGAGCTCGAGGTGGCGCTCCGACGCCCAGATCACCGCGCGTGTCAGGTGTTCAGCGTTTGCGGCGAAGGCGAGATCGAGCAACGTCGCTCGCGCGAATGCGCCGTCGCCGCTCGCCAGCGATTGCTCGGCGAGCGCGAGACGGTCCCGGATTGTGCGCAGACCGCGGCGCTCGATTGCTCCAATGATCCGCCGGCGCAGCGGGATCTTCATTGCGATCGTCTCCATGATCGCAGCCGAAGTGAGCGCATGGTCGAAACGCACGACACCAGCGTCGTTCCGAATGTAGACGGAATCGGGTACTGGAGATCCGAGTAGTGCTGCTTCAATCGGCTCGGAAAAGAGCGAGAGCATTTGCAGCGCGCCGCGCTGGTCAGCAGGTAGCGAGGCAAGCTCCTTCGCGATGGCAATTCGCGACGAGCGATCGACCGCGTCCGCTTCGCTGGATCGACGGCGCGCCGCTGCGCTTGCGATCGCAACCACTTCGTAAGGCACGCCGCGCGCGTTTGCGACAATGGCGTCGAGCACTTCGGAAGCCGCATCCGGAAAATGTTTGCTGGCCAAGGCGCGCGCCGCTTGCATATCGATTCGGCGCAGCGAAATCGTCGCAGCGGTCTCGATCGACAGTGCGCGATCGTCTTCGTCATCGCGAATGAGGACAACGAGCACCGGCCGGTTCGAGAGTTGCCGCATCATCGCGCCGATCTGTTCGAGGCTCTCCTCGTCGGCGTAGTGCGCGTCATCGATCAAGATGAGAGCCGGCTGCTCGCGCGTCGCGCGATCGACTCGCTCGACCAAATTGGGCAGACGTGCCCAGAGAGAAAACGGAATCAAGCGATCGAACGGGTACGCGATGGCGCGCATCACCAGTGACTGCGGGGCAGCAGATTCCTCGAATGCGTCTGCGAGCGCACTCTTGCCGACGCCACCCGCTCCGGAGATGATCAGTAGTCGAGGGGTGCAAGTGGTCGCGGCGTTCGTATGGGCAGCGCGCAACTCGGTGAGCTCCGATTCGCGGCCGACGAGTTGCGGCATACCCTGGCCTCCTCGGGCGCAGCGGGCTTTTCCTGCTCTACCAAGCAAGACTGACGTCTATGCGCGTACAAACGAACGCTCGTGCAAACTGAGATAAGCGCGGCGCCGCCATCGCGCGTAGAGCTCACGCTTCGTGGTCTCGCGCTAGGTGGCGCAATCACGCTGGTCTTTACCGCTGCGAACGTCTACCTTGGGCTGAAGGTCGGATTGACATTTGCCTCGTCGATCCCCGCGGCCGTTATTTCGATGGCAATCTTGCGCGGGTTCAAAACCGCGACGATTTGGGAGAATAACATCGTGCAAACGGTTGCCTCTGCGGCCGGCACGTTGTCGTCGATTATTTTCGTCTTGCCTGGCCTCGTCATGGTCGGCTGGTGGACCGGATTTCCGTTTTGGGAATCGTTCGGCGTGTGCGCGGTGGGTGGCATCCTCGGCGTGATGTACAGCGTTCCACTACGCCGCGCGCTCGTGACGAACTCGGATCTGCCCTATCCTGAGGGCGTCGCCGCCGCCGAAGTATTGGAAGTCGGCGCGGGTCAGCACGCCGATGAGGCTGCGGCGGAAAATGCACTGGGGCTGCGAGCCCTCATCGTCAGCTCGGTCGCATCGGCGGCCGTACAGCTCGGCGTAGCGCTACGCCTGCTACAGAGTTCCTTTGCCGGCTATCTGCGCATCGGGCCCGCGATCACGGGCATGGGCTTCAATCTTTCGCTCGCGCTTGTCGGCGCCGGACATCTTATCGGCTTGACGGTCGGCCTAGCGATTTTCGGCGGATTGTTCATCGCGTGGGGCATCTTGATTCCGGTGATCACTGCTTTGCACCCCATGCCCGGCGCAATCGGCGACGTGGCAAATGCGGTGCGATCGCACGACGTGCGTTTCATCGGCGCCGGGCTTATCGGCATCTCCGGTATCTGGACGCTGTTCAAGCTCGTTGCGCCCATCGCGAGCGGCGTGCAGTCGTCGCTGCGAGCATCCGCAGCACGCAGCCGGGGCGATGTGCTTGATATCACCGAGCAAGATATTCCGTTTAATGTCGTGTTGCTCGTGTCGGCTGCTTGCCTCATACCGATCGCCATTCTGCTCTATGCTTTTCTCGCCGGTGGCGTTCTGCAATCGATGATCGTACCGCTCATACTTGCATCCATCGTCTACATCGTGGTCGCGGGGCTCTTCGTCGCTGCCGTGACCGGCTACATGGCGGGGTTGATCGGATCGTCGAATTCGCCGGTTTCGGGCATGGCAATCCTCACAGTCGTCGGCGTTTCGCTATTGCTGCTGCTCATCGCCAAGGCCGATCCGGCGACGACGCCGGCGCTGATCGCGTATGCACTCTTTGTCACGGCGATCGTGCTCAACGTTGCGACAATTTCGAACGACAACTTGCAAGACCTCAAAACGGGACAGATCGTCGGCGCAACGCCGTGGAAGCAGCAAGTCGCGCTGATCGTCGGCGTCATCTTTGGCGCCACGATCATTCCCCCGGTCCTGGTCGTACTCAACGCCGCCTACGGGTTTGGGGGGAAGGGACTTGCGGCGCCGCAAGCCGTCCTCATCTCCACTCTCGCGAAAGGCGTGATCTCCCTGAATGCGCCATGGAACCTCATCGGCGTCGGCGTTGGGATTGGTGCGATCGTCATCGCGATAGACGAGGTTGGCAGAATCACCGGCCGCTATCGCTTTCCACCGCTTGCGGTTGGCTTGGGCGTCTATCTTCCACCCGAGACGACTGCGCCGGCCGTTATCGGCGCAGTCTTCGGTGCGCTCTACAATCGCTGGGTCTCACGTGGGCCAAATCCCGATGCCGCACGGCGCCTAGGCGTATTGATCGCCTGCGGCCTGATCGTCGGCGAGAGCCTGTGGGGTGTTTTTTACGCCGGGGTTATTGTGGCGGCGCAGCGTGGTTGGCTGCATGTCGCCGATCCGTCGAATCCGTTTGCGGTCGTTGGCGATAATTTTGGAGCCATCGCAAACGTGCTGGCGATCGTTGCGTTCGTCGCCGTTCCCGTCGCTCTCTATCGTTGGGTCGCCGGGCGGGCGCGAGCGATCTAGTTCGGCGGCATCGCGCGCAGCCACGCGTCGTCATTGCGCGCTTGTGCGACGCGGGCACGCACGAGCGAGATCAGCGGCGCTCCGGTAAGCGCCGCGCGCGCCTGCCCAACCGCGGTAGCGGCCGAAACATCACCCTGCGCAAGCGCGGCATGGGCGGCTTGCGGCCACAGGCACACGCTCCCGGAAATGCATCCCGCAGCACCGTAGGCTTTTGCTGCGATCAGCGTTTCTTCGGTTGATGGAAAGACGCGCAGCTCGGGGTGGCGTCCGAGCAGCTCCTTCTGCAGCGCCGCATCGTTCGAGCTGTCCTTCATACCTGAGATCGCACCAGGAAAGGCCTCGATCAAACGATCGACGAGATCGTCGTGAAACGTAATGCCGCTCATGCGCGGAAAGTTGTAGAGCACTATCGTCGTGCGCAGCGCGCCGGCGCGCGAGAGCAGCGCATCGAAGAAGCGCAGGATTCCGTCGTCGGTTGCATCGCGAAAGAAAAACGGCGGCATGATCAGCGCCGCGGCGAAGCCGAGCTCGCCGGCTGCGCGCGTGAGACGCACCGCATCGGCCAGCGATGCCGCGCCCGTACCGCACATGGTGCGGTCGTGCGGAACACTCGCCGCGACCGCCTCCATCAAACGCAAGCGTTGATCCACGCTAAAGGACATGGCTTCGCCGGTCGTCCCGAGCAGGTTGATCCCGTCGATGCCGTCGCGCAGGAGATCGCGGTAATAGGCGACCGCGCGGGCCGCGTCGGGCTCGTAGTCTTCGTCGACGGGCGTAAGCACCGCCGACCAAACCCCGGCGAGTTTCGTCGTTGCAATCATGCGCGCGTCAATGCTCCTTTCAGGAAGAATGCCAGATTGGCGGGCCTTTCGGCAAGCCGGCGCATCAGGTACGGGAACCAATAGTCGCCAAACGGTACGGCGAGGCGAACGTGGTAGCCGCGCGCGACGAGCGACGCAGCGAGCGGTGCAGCGATTCCGTACAGCATCTGAAATTCGAAGTGGCCGCGCAGCGGAATCGCGTGTTCGCGCACATAGCGCTCGACGCGTTCGATGATCTGCGGGTCGTGCGTGGCAATGGCGGTGTATCCCGGTCCGTCGAGAGAGGCGAACACGAGGCGGAGGTAGTTTTCGTCGACGTCCCGCTTCTTTTCATACGCGATCTCGGGCGGCTCGAGATATGCGCCCTTGACGATTCGAACGTTCGGAGCGAGGGGCTCCGAGGCGCGCAGATCGTCCAGGCTGCGCAAGAGGTAGGATTGCAACACGAAGCCGACGTTATCGAAGCGTTCGCGCAGTCGCCGGTAGATCGCGAGCGTCGCGTCGACGTAGCGGGATTGCTCCATGTCCAGGCGCACCGTCTTCTGCGATTGCGCCGCGGTCGCGGCGATGCGGGCGGCATTCTGGTAGGCGAGGTCGGGGTCGATGTCGAGACCCACATGGGTCAACTTGAAGGCGACGTTGGCGTCGATCTTCTCAGCCGCAAAGATCTGCAAAAGCGCGCAGTAACGATTGGCGGCGGCGACGGCCTCGCCACGTTCGCGCACCCCTTCGCCAAGGATACCGCAGGCAACCGCGAAGCCGCGAGCGTTGACCTCGCGTGCGACGGCCAGGAATTCGGCGTCGGTTTCGCCCGCGACAAACCGCCTGGCGCCCAGGCGCATCCCATAGCGGCTCACTGCCCGCTGCACGGCGGCGTTGTCGGCGGCTGCTAGGATCGCTGCCCGTAACGGCCGTTCGAGCAGCGAATCGATGGATAGCGTGGGCATAACGTGTGAATAACTTCTCTTTCTTGCGGATAGGTTGTGAGTGTCGCAATTTTGCTCTTGCACGCCATTTGTTCGCTTGCTACGATGCAATCACTTCGAGTAACGACGAAGTGCGAAACGTAGAAAGCGCGACCACCATAACGCCCGACGGTTACTGTCGTTCAGAAGCCGGAGTGAAGGGGGTCAGAGCCGACGACGCGGCGGTCAGTAGGGGCCTGGCAATGGGCTCAAACAGGCTAAAGCGCTCGGTACATACATCAAAGCCCGGCGCCTCACGGCGACGGGCTTTGTTCTTTGTTCGTCAACGCGAGCGTGAAGAGGCCGGCGAATCCCGCAATGAGCACTGAGCCG
>Ga0302180_10004676_pt1 | contig 10119 bp, 9 predicted proteins | sample I_Palsa_E3_2_FD_200575 | JGI IMG/M metagenome (GOLD analysis project Ga0302180, IMG submission 200575) | Peat permafrost microbial communities from Stordalen Mire near Abisko, Sweden - I_Palsa_E3_2 | ecosystem: Environmental > Terrestrial > Soil > Palsa > Peat permafrost | place: Sweden: Abisko... | reverse complement strand
AACCTTGGCCACGGATTTGCGCGGATCTTCACGGATAAAGCGCAAAACGGACAAGCGATCCGGGTTTCATCGTAAAGATTTTGATCGGTGAGAATCCGTGTGATCCGTGGCAAGCTTTTGATATGTCTGATGCCGTCAAGCTTATCGAATGTCCGCGCGATGCCTGGCAGGGACTGAAAGGACAGATTCCGTCCGACATCAAGCGGGCGTACCTGCAGGCTTTGATCAGCGCGGGATTCAAGCACATCGATGCGGTCTCCTTCGTGTCGCCCAAGGCCGTGCCGCAGATGGTGGATGCGGAAGAAGTATTGAAGGAACTTGATCCGCCCGACGACGTGGAGATCATCGGCATCGTGGTCAACGAGAAAGGCGCGCAGCGGGCCATCGAGACGCATGCGGCACACACGCTGGGATTTCCGTATTCGATCTCGGAGACTTTTCTGCGAAAGAATCAGAATCAGTCCGCGGAAAACGCGCTCGACGAACTGGAGAAGATCCAGACAAGAGCTGGCAATGCCGCGCTCGATGTGGTCGTATACATCTCGATGGCGTTTGGCAATCCCTACGGCGATTTGTGGAACGTGGACGAAGTGATTGAAGCCATCTCGCTGCTGGAAGTCGACAGCCTGCGCATGATTTCCCTGGCCGACACGGTCGGCGTGGCTACGCCGCAGCAGATCAGCGAACTCGTAGGGGCGGTGATGGCGAAGTACGATTATCTGGAAATCGGGGTACATCTGCACAGCCGTCCCGAGCATGCGGCGGCTAAGATTCTTGCGGCCTACGACGCTGGTTGCCGCCGGTTTGATTCGGCTATCGGCGGCCTCGGTGGTTGCCCTTTCGCGCAAGATGCACTGGTCGGCAATATCGCGACCGAGAAGGTGATCGAGACCTTAAAACAGCGTGGCGCTGAGTTGCCGCCTCTGAAGCCGCTGGACGCGCTGCTGCGCGCGACCGCCGAAATAGGCGCGAGGTATACGAATTCAGTGAACGACGACTAGCCCAGCTATGAACTACAAAACAATCCAACTCGCTTACGATTCCGGTGTCGCGACCATCACGCTGAACCGTCCGGACAAGCGCAACGCCATCAGCTTCGAACTGATCGACGATCTGCTGCGCGCGCTGAAGGAAGTGGAGACGTCCGACGCGATTGTGCTCATCGTGACGGGCGCAGGCAAGGCTTTCTCCTCAGGCATGGACTTGGACAATTTGAAAGCGCTGATTGGCCGGTCGCCCGAGCAGAACGTGCAAGATTCGAAGACGATGGTCCGCATGTTCCGTTCGCTCTACGAATTTCCCAAGGTCACGATTGCAGCGGTGAATGGTCCGGCCATCGCCGGCGGCACCGGACTGGCTTTGCTGTGCGACTTCACGCTGGCTGTGCCCGAAGCCAAGTTTGGCTACACCGAGGTGCGCATCGGCTTTGTGCCCGCCATTGTTTCCACGTTTCTTCTGCGCCAGGCTGGAGAGAAGCACGCACGCGATCTGTTGCTCACCGGCAGAATCATCGGAGCAGAGGAAGCGATGCGCATGGGATTGATCAACGAAATCGTCGCGCCGGAGACCCTGATAGCGCGGGCGCGGGAATTGGCGGCGCTGCTGATGGAGAACAGTCCTGCTTCGTTGCGGGCAACCAAGAAACTGCTGAACGACCATGCTCGTGCTGAACTGGATACACAGATTGAAGCCGCGTTGCGGGAGAATGCCGCAATACGCGCCACGGCCGACTTCCGCGAAGGCGTTACGTCATTTCTTGAAAAGCGCAAACCGGTGTGGATCGGAAAATGAATTCGAATCATCCACAGGCAGTCAACGAAACCCGCCTGCGCGTGCGTTATGCGGAGACCGACCAGATGGGAGTGGTCTATCATTCCAACCATTTCGTCTATTTCGAAGTGGGCCGCGTCGAATGGTTAAGGCAGTTTGGATTTTCCTATCGCGACATGGAGAGCAAAGACGGACGCTTCCTCGCCGTAGCCGAGGCCAAATGCCGCTATCGGGCTGCGGTGTGCTATGACGAAGAAGTTCTGGTGCGCACGCAATTGTTGAACGTGCGCGAATCGGTGGTCTACTTTGGTTACGAATTGCGGCGGGCGGAAGACGGCGCGCTGCTGGCTGAAGGCGAGACCACGCACATCGTCACCGATGCAACGATGAAGATTGCCGCGCTGCCGGAAAAATATATGAAAGTATTTCACGCAGCCTTGGGGAAACTAGAACCTGGTCGCTAGAAACCGGAAACCAGAAACAGGAACCTTATTTGAGCGCACTTCACATTAACGGTAACGATCTCACGCTGGAAGCGGTGCGCGAAGTCGCACAGATCAATGAGAGGCGTCCAGTACTTCTGTCAGCCGACGCGCGCGAGGCTGTGGATCGGGCGCGCGCCGTGGTCGACGAAATCGTCGCCAGCAACAAACTCGCCTACGCGATCACTACTGGTGTGGGCAAGCTCAGCGATGTGCGCATCGCCGGCGACCAGATTCGCGAACTGCAAGTCAACCTGGTGCGTTCGCACGCCGCAGGCGTCGGCGAACCGCTCTCGGTGGCGGAAACGCGCGCCATGATGCTCTTGCGGGCTAATTCCCTTGCCAAAGGATATTCGGGCGTGCGCGCCGTCGTCATCGACACGCTGTGTGAAATGCTAAACCGCGGCGTCACACCCTTCGTGCCGTCGCAGGGCAGTGTGGGCGCGAGCGGCGATCTGGCTCCGCTGGCGCATCTGGCGCTGGCTTTGATCGGGGAAGGTGAATGCGTCGACGCGGCGGGCGCGCGCATTCCCAGCGGCGACGCGCTGAAGCGGGCGCAGGTCAAGCCGCTGGTGCTGGAAGCGAAGGAATCCATCTCGCTCATCAACGGGACGCAAGCCATGCTGGCCGTGGGCACGCTGGCGCTTCTGACCGCCGAAATACTAGTGGATTCCGCCGACGTGCTGGGCGGACTCTGCTGCGATGCGCTGAAAGGCACCGACGCGGCTTTCGATGAACGCATCCACAAAGCCCGCCCGCACAGCGGACAAATGAAGACGGCGGCGAATCTGCGCAAGATGCTCGAAGGCAGTCAGATTCGCGAATCGCACCGCGAGTGCGGCCGCGTGCAGGACGCTTACTCCCTGCGCTGTATCCCGCAGGTGCACGGCGCGGTGCGCGACACGCTGGCGCACTGCCGCGCGGTGTTTGAGACGGAGGCGAACTCCGCAGTCGATAATCCTCTGGTATTCATCACCGACGCCAGAAATTTCAAAGGCGATGTGATCTCGGGAGGAAATTTTCACGGCGAACCCCTCGCGTTTGCTTTGGATTTTCTGGGCATCGTTCTGAGCGCGCTGGCCGGCATCAGTGAACGAAGGATCGAGCGACTGGTGAACCCCGCGCTCAGCGAGGGTTTGCCGCCATTTTTGGCACATGGCGCGGGATTGAATTCCGGTTTCATGCTGCCGCAGGTCACGGCTGCAGCGCTGGTCAGCGAGAACAAAGTGCTGGCGCATCCCGCGTCAGTCGATTCGATTACGACCTCGGGCAACAAAGAAGACTACGTTTCCATGGGCATGACGGCGGCGATCAAGCTGAAGCGCATTGTCGAAAACACGCGCAACGTGCTGGCCATCGAAGCCATGGCTGTGGCCCAGGCAATCGACTTCCTGGCTCCACTGAAGACCTCGAAGCGCGGACAAGCGGCTCATGCGGCGATCCGGGGGGTGTGTCCCACGGTCGACAAGGACCGCGTCATGTACAAAGACTTCGCACGGATCGCCGAGTTGATTGGGAGCGGGAAGGTGGCCGAGGTTATCCGCTGAGAAATTCTAATTAAACAATGACATCCTGCGCGAAGCGTTCGATTGACACAAGATTTATGGACATCTAATCTTGCTGCACTCCTGATGGCATCGCCTACCGACAGCGTCCAACCTAATCTTCAGCGCGTTCATTACATACTTCTTGCCGTGGCTGTTCTCGCCTGCCTGGCGCCGTTTTCCGGCAAGGCTTTCAATGTCGATGACACTTTGTTCATTTATGTCGCGCGGCAGATTACCCACCACCCGCTTGATCCCTATGGATTCAAAGTCAACTGGTTCCTCGATGCCGTACCCATGGCGTACGAAACCAAGAATCCTCCCCTTGCGTCCTACTACATCGCCGCGGCGTCCAGTTTCCTGGGATGGTCGGAGCGGGCGTTGCATCTCGCCTTCCTCCTGCCTGCGCTGGCAGTAGTGTGTGGCACATATCGTCTGGCGCAGCGGTTTACAAGTTCGCCGCTGCTGGCGGCGGCGGCCACGTTGCTCACGCCGGTGTTTCTCGTCTCTGCCAACAGCGTGATGTGCGACACGTTGATGTTAGCTCTTTGGCTTTGGGCCATCATCTTCTGGATCGAGGGGCTTGAGCCGCAGAAGCCGCGCTATCTAGCCTTCTCCGCGCTCCTGATCACTTTATGTGCTTTGACGAAGTACTTTGGTATCGCTTTGATTCCGCTGCTGGTGGCGTATTCGTTGGTCCGGCAGCGGCGTCTCGGAAGCTGGGCCTGGTACCTGCTGCTGCCAATCCTGGTTCTGACGGAATACCAGCAGTGGACGAAGGCGGTCTACGGACTGCGCATGATTACCAGCGCAGCTCATATGTCCACTGGCGTACGGCAAGCGAGACAAAGTTCCGTACTGGCGAAAGCGCTGGTAGATCTGAGCTTTGTTGGCGGATGCACGCTGCCCGCGCTGACGTTTGCGCCCGTCATGTGGCCGCGCAGGAAAATTCTCGCCGTTTGCGTGGCGTGCGGAATTGCGGGGTTTCTCATTAGCACCGGCCGAATCGGTCTCGGCGAAATGCTTTGGCCGTTCGACTTTTACCGGCACCAGCTTCTGGTTGGCATTCAGCTGACGCTCTTTATTGCCGCTGGATTCTCCGTGATGGCGCTGGCGGCCGCGGACACATGGAAATGCAAAGACGCCGACTCCCTGTTGCTGATGCTTTGGGTGTTCGGAACATTTGTTTTTACAGGATTCTTGAACTGGGCTATCAACGCCCGTTCCGTGCTACCCCTGATTCCGGCCGCCGGCATCCTGATCGCGCGGCGCGTAGACGCACTGCAAGCTGCCTCGGCTCGGTGGCGCCCCGCGAGGTTGGCCATAGCGTTAGCCGTGGCAGGCGGGGTATCACTCTGGCTGACCTTGGCTGACACCGAATTGGCGAACTCGGCGCGCACAGCCGCAACACGCATCGAGCGGAAAACCATGAATCAACCCGGTACGGTATGGTTCATGGGGCACTGGGGATTCCAATATTACATGGGGTCATTCGGGGCACATCCCGTAGTGGTGGATGACCCGCCGCAGCGTCCCGGAGATTTCCTCGCTACGGCGGGAGACCGATTGCTGTTCGAAGTGCGCCCGGAGTTCGTGGCTTCGCGCGATGTGATTCAAATTCCCATGCGTCTCGGTATCACAACCATCCAAAGCGAACTCGGCACGGGCTTTTACTCCTCTGACTTGGGCCCTCTGCCTTTTGCCATCGGGCCAGTCCCGCCCGAGCGTTATGAATTAATTCGCCTGGGTCCGAAATTGACTCCAGCCGGGCTCGGGGCGTCACCCTAAGGTGATCCGATAACCTTCGCGGCGCTGCCATCTAGTCCTAGCTTGTCGGCGATTCCCTGCAGCGCCTCGATGCAAAAGGCGATGTGCTCGTCGAGATCCACGCCCAGGGCGGCGGCGCCGTTGACGATGTCTTCCCGGTTCACCTTGCGGGCGAAGGCTTTGTCTTTCATCCGCTTTCGCACCGACTTCCAGTCCACCTCGGCCAGTGATTTCCCCGGCTTGATAAGCGCGACCGCGGTGATGAATCCGGCGAGCTCGTCGCAAGCGAAGAGAGCTTTTTCCATCGGCGTATCACGCGTCACGCCGGTGTATTCGGCGTGCGACATAACGGCTCGGGTGATCACTTCAGGCCATCCGCGTTCTTTCAGAATCTCGTTGCCCTTGTAGGGATGGTCTTCCAGGCTGGGATACTTCTCATAATCGAAGTCGTGGATGAGTCCGACGATGCCCCACAGGTCTTCTTGGGACAACCCAGGTTCGGATAGCCCAAGTTCCGGCAGACCGAGATTTCCGGGACCAGCCACAAACCTGCGGGAACACGTGCGCATGCAGGCCTCAACTGCCAGCGCGTGCTTGCGCAAACTTTCCGACTGGGTGAACTCAGTTAGTAAACACCACGCGGTCTCGCGATCAATCATGCTCTTGCCCTGTCCTCTGCGGAGTTTTCGCCGCTTAACTTTGTTTGTTGCCGCCAAGATTCACGGCTTTATGCATTTTAACCTTGACATCCACAGGCCTTGTACCGCAGATTATCCCCTGTGCTCGGAACCTCTTACCTAATGTTGGGTTCCGCTGCTTAGTTTGTAAGGAGTAGCCGGCTCTGGCACTCCCACAACCCGATGGCCACGACTCTTGCCCCGGTAGATTCAAGGGAAGTCGTCCGTTGCGATCACTGCCTGCTGGTTCAATTCCGTACGCTCAACAACAATTGCCGGCGCTGCCACTCGTCCCTGGACGAGGAACCCGAGCCCGAACCGGTGGTGATGATGCCGCCGGTGATGATGCCTATGCCTGGCACTGGGCGTGGACATCTGAACCTGGCAACGTCGATCCGCTCGCTGCGTTTGCGAAGCGGGTTGAGTCAGCGGCAACTGGCGGGACGCATGTCAGTACCGCGGACTTACGTTTCCAAGATCGAAAACGAGAAAGCTACGCCTACGCTGTCGTCCCTGGAACGGCTGGCGCGAGCCCTGGAGGTGACCGTGCCGGAACTGCTCAGTGGCGGAGAAAAGAACCGTCAGGACGAAATCAGCGAACTGATGAAAGACCAGTTTATCGCGGAGATCCTGCCGTTTGTTTCGCAATTGAACGGGATGCAGATGTCGAGCATCCTGACCCAGGTGCGGGACTTGACGGTGCGGCCACGAAGGACCGCGTAGGGCAACACGAAGAGTCTATCCGGGCGACCAGCCAACTCAAATGCCGGGACCGTTCTTGGTCCCGGCTTTTTTGTTGCGGCGGGCGCTCTGAATCCGAAATAGATCGACTGACATCTATGCAGCATGAACCGGGAAGAAGTTGGGAGTGTTTTTTCTGCTTTGCCTGCCCGCCCTGCATCTGTGAATCAACCTGAAGGGAATGGATGGGGAGAAGAATCTCCACGAGAGCTGTCGCCGGCCACGGGTTCCGCTGCTGCCGACGATTTGCTGCTCGATGCCTACTCGCGCGCGATCATGGGCGCAGTAGGACGCGCCAGTCCCTCGGTGGTGAACATTGAAGTGCATCAAGCTGCTGGCCGTACGCGCTCGGGCGAACCGCGCGAACGGCGAGGCGGAGGCTCGGGGTTCGTATTCACTCCGGATGGCCTGATTCTCACTAACAGCCATGTTGTGCATGACTCGCGCCGCATCGAGGTAACGCTGGCGGATGGCCGCCGCATGCCCGCAAGCGCGATTGGAGACGATCCGGCGAGCGACCTGGCCGTGATCCGCATAAACGAAGCGCGTGTGGATGAACCTGGCCTCACCGCCGCTGCGCTCGGCGATTCGCAGCAGCTTCGTGTAGGACAAGTGGTGGTTGCGATCGGCAATCCGTATGGATTCCAGTCCACCGTTACTGCAGGGGTGGTGAGCGCGCTGGGGCGTTCGCTGCGCTCGTATTCCGGGCGGCTGATCGATGACGTCATCCAGACGGACGCCGCGCTCAATCCCGGCAATTCCGGCGGACCGCTGGTTGATTCCGCGGGGCGAGTCGTCGGAGTGAACACGGCGACTATTTTGCCGGCGCAGGGGATCTGTTTTGCCATTGGCATCAATACCGCGAAGTTCGTGGCCAGCCGCCTGCTGCGCGATGGACGCATCCGCCGGAGCTACATCGGGGTCTCGGCGCAAACTGTACCGGTGCATCGCCGCGTGGTGCGCTTCTATGATCTGGCGAAGGAATCGGGCGCGCTCGTCTTGTCCGTCGAAGAGAATAGTCCGGCGAAGCGGGCGGGGTTGCGAGACGGCGACATCATCGTTGCACTGGAAGGCAAGCCTGTGGCTGGAGTGGACGATCTGCACCGCGTGCTGACCGATGTGCGCGTGGGCGTGAGCTGCTCCCTGACGGTGCTGCGGCGGACGGAGAAGCTGGAAGTGAAGATCGTGCCGGAAGAAGCGAAGTAGGTCTGCGGCCCGCAGGGCTTCAAAGCCCACGTTTTTGTTAGCTGTGGGCGACAGTGCCCTTCCCGATCTCGTACTCCTTCCGTCGCGCCCTTCCCGGCGTGCCTTTCGCGGTCATTGCAACCCCTTCCCGCCCGTGTTAGCCTCAATCCGAAGGGGATCACTTTGCAGCACAAAGTTCCCGCCGGGCTGGATCGCAAGGAAGCCGAAATCTACCGGCAATTCGATCCAGAGCGGCTCCCGAAACACATTGCCATCATCATGGACGGCAACGGGCGCTGGGCCAAGCGGCGCCACATGCCGCGCGTGGCCGGACACCGCGCCGGCGTGGCGGCCGTGCGCTCGACGGTTGAGACGGCGGCGCGCATCGGCATCGGGGCGCTGACGCTTTATGCCTTCTCGGAAGAAAACTGGAAGAAACGTCCCGCGAGCGAAGTCGACTTCCTGATGCGCTTGCTCAGCCGATATCTGAAGGCAGAAGTGCCCACGCTCAACAAGAACAACGTCCGCATGGAATACATTGGGCGGCAGCACGAACTGCCGGAAGATGTGCAGGAGCGCATGGAGTGGGCGCGCCGGAGTACCTCGCACAATACCGGCACGGTGCTGACGCTGGCGCTGAACTACAGCGCGCGCAGCGAACTGGTGGACGCCTTCCGCTCCATGGTAAACGCGGCTGCGCAGAACGGCGGCATTGAGCATTTGCACGTTGACGAAGAAATGGTCGGCAGGCATCTTTACACGCGGCACCTGCCTGATCCGGATCTGGTGGTGCGCACCTCGGGCGAGATGCGGCTGAGCAATTTTTTGCTGTGGCAGTTGGCTTACGCCGAGATCTATGTGACGCCTACGCTGTGGCCCGATTTCCGTGGCGTGCATCTGCTGGAAGCGATTGCCGATTATCAGAAGCGCGAGCGGCGCTACGGCGGGCTGAACCATCCAGGCTAATTATGCGGAAAGCGCGGCTGCTCAAAGGATGGAAGCTGTATCTCGCGCTGATTCTGTTCTCGTATCCCTTGCTATTTGCCATTATGTGGACGGAAGCGCGATGGAGGCTACGCCAGCCACATCCGTCTCTTGCAGCGATAGCGGCGATAGCCGCCGCTGGGGCAGTCATCCTAGTCGCTTGGACCTATGTGGGAACCTCGAGAAGGGATCACTCCAACTGATTCATGCGCGACCACTCCTTGGATCGAACAACGTTTTTCCCTGAGGTCCACCTCACTTGCTGAAGCGCATCGCGACCGCGGTCGTCCTGATTCCGATTGTGCTGCTGCTGGTGCTGCGCGCACCTGTGCCGGTGGTCGCCGTCTTTGCGGCTGCCGTAGCGCTGGTCACAGTCCAGGAATTTCTCAAGCTGACCGAATCCTATGGGGTTCAGCCGCTGCGCCTGCCGACCTATATCTTTGTGGGATTGTTATTTTTGTTGCTGGCAGCGAGCGCAGCCGGCGAAACACCGCAACTCTCCGCGCTGAAGTTTGTCCTCGGGCTGGGATTTGCTTGCGCGATCGCTCCATTCGTCTTTCTGACCATCGCCATGCGGCGGGCGCAGATGAGCGGGGCATATCCGGCGGCGGCGGCCTCGGCGTTCGCTTTCGTCTACATTGCCCTGCCCATGGCCCTGCTGGTGCAGTTGCGCCAACAGTGGGCCGGAGCGTTTTGGCTGCTCTACCTGCTTCTAGTGGTTTGGGCGGGAGACATTTTCGCGTATTTTGTGGGCCGCTCCGTGGGACGGCACCTAATGGCTCCGCGCATCAGTCCGAAAAAAACTTGGGAGGGCGCTGCGGCTTCGCTGGCCGCAAGCCTGGTAGTCGGAAGCCTGCTCTTCACCTATGCCCTGCAGATCAGTTCGTTCCTGCTGCGCGTGGGACTGATCGAGCGCCGCGACGGCCTGTTCGGGCTGGAGAAGCCTGAGATGTGGCCCATTGTTTTGCT
>Ga0302180_10004670_pt1 | contig 10130 bp, 9 predicted proteins | sample I_Palsa_E3_2_FD_200575 | JGI IMG/M metagenome (GOLD analysis project Ga0302180, IMG submission 200575) | Peat permafrost microbial communities from Stordalen Mire near Abisko, Sweden - I_Palsa_E3_2 | ecosystem: Environmental > Terrestrial > Soil > Palsa > Peat permafrost | place: Sweden: Abisko... | reverse complement strand
CGCAGCGTCTCGGTCTGGCGGTCGATCTGCCGCAGCGAGGCCTGTTGGGCGGCAGCTTGGGAGGCGAGGTGCGAGACCTCCATGCGCGCGCGAATCACTTCGGCAAAGGCAAAGCCGATGGAGCCCAAGATCACGAGAGCAAGCGCGCCCAATACGGCGGCCATATGGCGTCGCCGAACTTGGAAACGATGCACCGTCTCGCCCCGTTCCGGGACGATCTTCACATAATATCTGTCGGTTATCATGCCTTCGACGATCGCGCGAGTTCGATCGCACGGAGCTCTTCTGCTGAAGCGTTGACTGCCGGTTTGTATCGGTTGACGGCTTTGCCGTAGGTCCGTGTGTCGGTGCGCGAGTAGATGCTCGAGATCACAACGCCGTCTCCCTCACGACTGAGGAGAGCCAACGCATAGGACAGTTCCGAACCGGTATCCTCAAAGGCGTCGTAGCGGACAAATCCCACGCGGGAGAGGTCCGAGCGAGCCAGCGCTTCGAGTTCGCTTACCTGCTGGGCGACCCTCTTGAGGCCAGCTTGCTCGGTCGACAAAGCGGATTCAATCGCGGACAGACGGCCCGAAGCGCCCGCGCCGCCGCCGATCAACCCGTCGTGCACGGCAAGCAATTCCGCAAGCCGGCGCAGCGCCGGCGCCGCGACCGCAAAATGATAAATGATGAGCGCGACCAAGGCCGCGGCGAAAGCTGCGAGCGCAGCGTAAATCGTTAGTGTTGACATAAATAAGGAACCACGACGAGGGCTGAGGTATTTCACGGCACCCGTAAAAACTCGCTTACCGTTGCTACCTTCCGGTCCTGGCGGGGTTCACAAGGTTACGCCGCGTGAAGCCCAACCCCCATCATGGCCACGCCATGATACCACAGCCCCGAAGGCCGGCTTGCCAAGGAGGTCTCAGCGTGAACCTGCTCCTTTCCTTGATTCTCCTCAGCTCGGCTTTCCAAAATGGGGGACCTTTGCCAAAGACGGCTGCGGCGTTACCCTGCGGTGGTTCGGGCGTGTCACCGGCGTTGCATTGGAGCGGTGCTCCGCCCAACACACGCAGCTTCGCGTTGATCGTGCATGACCCAGACGCCCCGGTAGCCGGAGGCTTCTACCACTGGGTTGTGTACGACATCCCGCCGCAGACGAGCGAACTTGCCAGGTCAGCGCGGGTATCGGGCAATCGTTCGGGTCGCAATAGCTACGGAACGATCGGTTACGGCGGAGCATGTCCTCCGCCCGGGAACGCGCACCACTACCGCTTCACCCTCTACGCGCTGGACATTGCGAGCGTCCATGCGACACAACCGTTGACCGCGACCGAACTGTTGGCGCGGATGCAGGGCCACATCCTCGCGCAGACCACGCTGGTCGGAATGTTTGCCGTGGCACCGCGGTAAACGTCACCCGGAATGGAAGACGTCGTCATCAAAGTTCGCGAGAACGGTCCGTACCTGGTTACCGGGCGCGTGCGCCTCATCGATGCCGAAGGCAACCCGTACACCGTAAACGAGAATTTCGTTCTTTGCCGCTGCGGTGGTTCGGCGCTCAAGCCTTTTTGCGACGGCAGTCACCGCGAAAACGGCTTTTGCGCGACGCAGCGCGCCACCCCAGAGGAGTAACCGATGCCATCGTACGTTCGCGCCGGCTCACTTCCGCACAAGCGGCACATTCAATTCCGTCGACCCGACGGCGGGCTTTACGCCGAAGAACTCTTTTCGACCAAGGGCTTCGAGAGCGTGTACTCGCTGCTCTATCATCTGCGTCCGCCGACGGCTACGCTCGACGTGCGCGCATGGGATCGCCCGGCCGTGCGCCTCATGCCCAACGAACCGTTACGCAACCGGCACTTCAAAACCGCGGGTATCCAGACCGGCGGGGATGCGATCGATTCACGCCGGGCGCTCCTTGGCAACGACGATATGCTTATTTCCATCGCACAAGCGGATCGTCCGATGGAGTACTGGTATCGCAACACCGGCGGCGACGAGTTGCTCTTCATCCACCAAGGCGCGGGTGTGATCGAAACGCCGTTCGGTGATCTCGCGTATCGGGCCCACGATTACGTAGTGATCCCCACAGGCACAACCTATCGCGTGCTTCCCGCATCGCCGAGCCGCATACTCGTGCACGAATCGCGCGGCATGGTTACGATTCCGCGGCGTTATCGCAACGAATATGGCCAGCTCGAAGAGCACGCACCCTACTACGAACGCGATTTTCGCGCGCCGGTGCTCAAGGCGCCGGTCGACGCGCGCGGTGAGCACGAAGTTCGTGTGAGCAATGCCGGACGCACGGCGATTTACATGGTGCAGAACCACCCGTGCGACGTCGTCGGCTGGGACGGCTACTGCTACCCCTATGCGTTCAATCTCGAAGAGTTCGCGCCAATAACCGGCAAACTGCATCAGCCGCCGCCCGCTCATGCAACCTTCGAGGCGCCGGGCGCAGCATTCTGCGCTTTCGTTCCGCGCCTCTTCGATTACCATCCGCTGGCGATTCCGGTCCCATACAATCATTCAAGCGTGGATTGCGACGAAGTGATTTTCTATGTCAGCGGCAACTTCATGAGCCGCCGCGGCGTCGAGGAAGGTTCGATTACGTTGCACGCGGCCGGAGCGCCGCACGGGCCGCAACCCGGTGCCGTGGAGGCGAGCCTTGGCGCAAAATCGACCGATGAGATTGCCGTCATGGTCGATACGTTCAAGCCGCTTGCGCTCGCGCTCTCGGCACTCGAAGTCGAAGACGAACAGTACTACCGTTCCTGGATTGAAGAACCCGCACGAACCGTCTAGTGCGCCGGTGTAATCGTCCCGCGCGCGCTCCCGAATCCGATGCGGAAGTCGCCCTGCTCGCACCATCCCCGCAACGTGATCTCGTCACCATCCTGGAGGAAGCCGCGCACTTCGCCCTGCGGCAGATGCACCGGTTCCGTCGCATTCCAGGTGAGCTCGATCAAACTGCCGCGCGAATCCGGCGTGCTGCCGCTGATCGTTCCCGATGCGTAGAGATCGCCGGGGCGAATCTGCGTGCCGTTTACCGTGACGTGCGCGAGCTGCTGGGCCATGCTCCAATAAAGTTCCTTGAAATTCGTGCGCGAGATCGTGACCGGTGCGAGGCCCTCGTCGCGCATCGTTTGCGTCGAGAGATCGACGGCAAGCTTGATGTCGTATGCGCCGCGCGTTCCTCCCCGCAGGTACGGGAGCGGTTGTGGAGCCTGCTCGCGGCTATCGGTGCGAAAGGGCTCGAGTGCATCGAGGGTGACGATCCACGGCGAAATCGTCGTCGCAAACGACTTCCCTAAGAATGGCCCGAGCGGCTGATACTCCCACGCCTGTATATCTCGCGCGCTCCAGTCATTCACTAGGACAAGGCCAAAGACGTGATCGCGCATCTTCGCCGGCGGTATCGGCTCGCCGAGACGATTGCCCGGTCCGGTAACAAATCCGACCTCGAGTTCGATATCGAGGCGTTGCGAGGGGCCGAATACCGGTGCGTCGCTGCCGGCCGGTTTGCGCTGACCGTTGGGGCGCAGGATCGGCGTGCCGTCGATGACCACCGTACTCGAGCGGCCGTGATACGCGATCGGCATGTGCCGCCAATTCGGCAAAAGCGGTTCCGAGTTCGGGCGCAAGAGTTTTCCAAGGTTCGTGGCGTGTTCGAGTGACGAATAGAAATCAACGTAGTCGCCGACCTCCATCGGCACGACCATCGCCGCTTGCGCCTGCTCGACGAAGAACGCCTCGGTATTGCGCTCGCGTAGCGCGGCGTTGCCGCGATCGTCGCCGCGCAGCAACGCGGCGATATGCAAACGCAGCTTCTTCCACACCTCAGGACCGGCCGCAAGAAATGGATTTAGGGTTTGCGCCATCACTAGCCGGCGATCGCAGACGTCGTCTATGAGCCCGGCTTCGCCAAGCGCGTGCAAATCCAAGATGCGCGTTCCAATCGCTACGCCCAAACGGGCGCGCCCTTCACGCGTAAAAGCGCCGTACGGCAGGTTGTAAATCGTAAAGTCGCTTCCGGCCGGAACCGGAACCCAGGAACTGATGTGCGGCATCGGGTTACGCGGGGGCTAGAACGCCGAGCGCGCGCAGGTCCTCGACCGGTTCATCGAAGCTGCAGCTACCGTAGCTGGCGAAGCGCGCGCGCGCGCCGCGCATCGCGCCTTCGTCCTCGAGCAGCCCAAGAAGCGCCGAGGGCTTCTCCTCGGCGACGATCGCTTCGAGTGCCGCGCGATCGGCCTTGGGCGCAAGGGCAGCGGCGCAAAGCAAATTGAGGAAGCCGTGCATCGTTACTCCGGCCGCCTCATTAAAATGGCGTACGGGATGGTGAAGCCCCGCGGTTGCCTTGAATGCCACACCGGCTTCGCTTGCAGCGGCGATGAATGCCGCGACCTCGGCGACACTCGGAAAAGCCGACGGCTTGACTCCGCCGCAGCGCAGTTTCGCCCGCAGACCATGCTCGGCAAGCTTATCCATCGCAAGGTGCTGTCGCGCGGGCTCGACGTAGATCGGCAGATCGTCGAGCCGTGCCCGACGCGCTTGCCGCGCACACCCGCCTATTGAATAGTCGCCCAGCGGAACTTCGATGCCGCCAATCGTGGCCCAGCCTTCATGCCGAATGCGCGCAACCACCTCGAACATTTCGGGCGTCGAGATCACCGACAACTCGATGCGAGCGCGCCCCGCAAGGCACGTGCGCAACGCGATCAGGTCTTCAGCCCGCACGATGAAGCGCCCGAGCATCCACGCGGCGGCGCCAATCTTTGCCTGCTCGTACTGCGCGACGGCCGCCTCCATGGGCAGCTTTGCCGGTGGAAAGAGGCCGGCATAGTCGACCAGGCCTTCGAGGGCGGTGCGTTGAGCGGGCGTCTGGGTCAAGGTTTCCATCGGTGATACTCATTCGACAGGGCCCCTCCCGACGCTTCGCCAAGCCTCTTTTCATGAATACGAGCATCGAGGCGCGCAGCAATCCACTGGCGCGCATCGACTGGGACTACGTCGAGTTCTACGTCGGCAACGCGAAACAGGCGGCGCATTACTACATGTCCGCCTTCGGTTTCGACCAGGTCGCCTATGCGGGGCCTGAGACCGGGATCAAGGATCGCTGTAGCTATGTGCTCGAGCAAAACAATTTACGCTTCGTCATTACGGCGAGCTTAGCGCCCGACGACGCGATCGCGCGACACGTCGCGTTGCACGGTGACGGCGTCAAAGATATCGCCATCGTCGTCGACGATGCGCGCGCTGCGTACGAGCGCGCAATGGCCGGAGGCGCAAGCTCGGTGAGCGCGCCGGCAGAGCACTCCGACGAGACCGGCCGCATCGTTCGCGCGACGATTGCTACTTATGGCGAGACCGTCCACACCTTCGTGCAGCGCAACGGCTACACGGGCGCCTTCATGCCCGGCTTTATCGAGGCCGCGCGGACGTTGCCGGGCAGCAAGAAAACGGGCCTGCAATTCATCGACCACTGCGTCGGCAACGTGGGCTGGGGCGAGATGGACGCCTGGGGTGATTTCTACGCGCGCGTCTTCGGGTTCTCGCAGCTGGTTTCGTTTGACGATAACGACATCTCGACCGAGTACACCGCCCTTAAATCTAAGGTGATGAGCGATCCGCGTCATCAAGTGAAGTTTCCGATCAACGAGCCTGCACACGGCAAGAAGAAATCGCAGATCGAAGAGTATTTGGAGTTCTATCGAGGCTCGGGCGTGCAGCACATCGCGATCCGCACCGATGACATCGTCACGACGATCGATGCGCTGCGCTACAACGGGGTCGAATTCCTCGACACACCCGACAGTTACTACGAGATGCTGGGCGAGCGCGTCGGCACGATCGACGAAGCCTTCGACGTCCTGCGCGAGCGGCGTATTCTCGTTGACCGAGATGACCTGGGATACATGCTGCAGATCTTCACCAAGCCGCTGCAAGATCGGCCGACCGTCTTCTTCGAGATCATTCAGCGCAAGGGAAGCCTTTCATTCGGGAAGGGCAATTTCAAGGCGCTCTTCGTTTCAATCGAAAAAGAACAAGCTAAGCGCGGCACGCTATAGTGGCGGGCCACTAGGCGCCGCGATGCCAACTCTCACCGGCCCGCTCGTCAACGTCGAAGCTGTCATGCTCGAGTCACGCGCGAACGCGCTTTCGCAGCGCTCGATCAAGACGTCGGCCAAGCTCGAAGGCATCACGCTGGCCATTCGCTGCATCGATCTGACTACGCTCGAGGGAAAAGATTCGCGCGGTCGTGTGCGCTCGCTCTGTGCCAAGGCGGTGAATCCGCGCCCTGGCTGGCCGAACGTGCCGAGCGTCGCCGCGGTCTGCGTCTATCCCAACTTGGTTCCCGTCGCGAAGCAAGCACTAAGCGGTACTTCGGTCAAGGTCGCTTCGGTCGCGACGGCGTTCCCGAGCGGCCTCTCGAGTCTCGACGTCAAACTCGCCGACACCGCTGCGGCACTCGAGTCCGGGGCCGACGAGATCGACATGGTGATCGACCGCGGGGCATTTCTTTCCGGTGACGAGGGCACGGTCTTTGCCGAGATCGGCGCCGTGAAACAATTGTGCGGCAACGCGCACCTCAAGGTCATCCTCGAGACGGGCGAACTCGGCACCTACGACAATATTCGGCGCGCGAGCGATCTCGCGCTCGAAGCCGGCGCCGACGTGATCAAGACATCGACCGGGAAAGTGGGGACCAACGCGACGTTTCCCACCGCGCTCGTGATGTGCGAGGCCATTCGCGATTTTGCGCGCCGCACGGGCGAGCGGCGCGGACTCAAGGTCGCCGGCGGTGTGCGCAATACAAAACAGGCGCTGACCTACCTCGTGATCGTGAAAGAAACGCTGGGCGATGCCTGGCTCACTCCCGACCGCTTCCGGATCGGCGCGAGCTCGCTGCTCGACGATCTCTTGATGCAGCTCGAAAAAGAAGAAACCGGCCACTACGCGGGAACCGATTACATACCAAAGGATTGACGATGGCCATCTTTGATTACGCGCCCGCGCCGGAGAGCGTGCGGCCACAGATTCGCGAAGACTATGGGCTGTTTATCGACGGACGGTGGATGCCGCCCGAAAGCGGCGCGTTCTTCGAGACGGTCAATCCCGCGAACGAAACGGTGCTGGCTCGCGTCGCCCAAGCCGGTCAAGCCGACGTCGACCGCGCCGTCCGTGCCGCGCGCAAAGCTTACGACAAGTACTGGCGCAAGCTCAAGAGCGCGGATCGGGCGAAGTACATCTATCGGATTGCGCGCGCGATCACCGAACGCTCCCGCGAATTAGCCGTTCTCGAGACGATGGACGGCGGAAAGCCGATCAAGGAGTCCCGAGATTTCGATATCCCGATGTCGGCGGCGCACTTCTTCTATTACGCGGGTTGGGCCGACAAGCTCGAGTGGGTCATGCGCGCGGGGCGCGATGCTCAATCGCTTGGCGTCTGCGGCCAGATCGTGCCGTGGAACTTTCCGCTCCTCATGGCGGCCTGGAAGCTCGCGCCGGCGCTCGCCTGCGGCAATACGGTCGTCCTCAAACCGGCTGAGACAACCCCGCTGACGGCGCTCGCGCTGGCCCAAATCATCGAAGAGTGCGATCTTCCTCCGGGTGTCGTCAACGTCGTGACCGGGGACGGCACGACCGGCGCGGCGTTGGTCGAGCATCCCGACGTCGATAAAATCGCTTTCACCGGTTCTACCGAAGTCGGTAAGGCGATCGCTCGCCGCCTAGGCGGCAGCGACAAGCGCCTCACCCTGGAACTGGGCGGAAAGGCCGCGCACATCGTCTTCGCCGATGCGCCCATGGATCAGGCGATCGAGGGCGTGGTCAACGGCATCTATTTCAATCAAGGACACGTCTGTTGCGCCGGTTCGCGACTGCTCGTCGAGGAACGCGTGCACGACGAAATCATCGTTCGCCTGACCGAACGGCTGCAGACGCTACGCCTCGGCGATCCTCTCGACAAAAACACGGATATCGGCGCGATCAATTCGCGCGCGCAGCTCGAACGGATCGAAGAACTCGTCCGCAGCGGCGTCGAGCAGGGTGCGACGCTCGTGCAGCAGCAATGCGATCTGCCTTCGCGGGGCTTCTTCTTTCCCGCCTCGTTCTTCACCAACGTGCATCAGTCGCATCGCATCGCTCGCGAAGAGATCTTTGGCCCCGTGCTGTCGATCCTAACCTTCCGCACACCCGACGAGGCGGTCGAGAAGGCGAATAACACGCCCTATGGCCTCTCCGCCGGCATATGGACCGAAAAGGGCAGTAAGAATATGTGGGTTGCGCAGCGACTACGCGCGGGCGTCGTGTGGTGCAACACCTTCAATCAATTCGATCCCAGTTCGCCTTTCGGCGGCTATCGCGAATCGGGGTTTGGTCGCGAAGGCGGCGTGCATGGACTCTATGAGTATCTTGCACATTAAACGGGAGAGCTGATGCTGGGCGAACGCGATCTTCGTCTGCTCGACGACCTGCTCTCGCGCTCGCCACTCGCAATCATTGCGTGGGATGCCGGCTATCGCATCACCTACTGGTCGGCGCGCGCGACCGATATGTTTGGCTTCCGGGCCGCCGACGTTGTCGGTAAAACCATCGACGACTTCGACCTTGTCGCTCCCGACGACAAGCCGATCGTTCGTGAAGTCCAGCAGCGCCTCGACGGTGCCGACAACGTCCGCACGCTCGTCAACGTCAACCGGAATCACCGCGCGAACGGCGAGGTGCGCACCTGCCGTTGGACCACGTTCGCGCTGCAGGACAGCAGCACGTTTCACGCGCTTTCGTATGCCGAAGACATTACCGAATCTCTAGCGGCGCAAAATGCGCTGGCCGAAAGTGAAGAACGGTTTCGATCCCTCTTCGACTACAACCCGGATATTGTGGCGCTTTTCGATCTCGACGGATACTTCGTCGATGTCAACGAATCGGTTCGCCGCTTCGCGCCGCCGGAGGCGCTCATCGGCGTTCACTATACGACGTTTCTAGATCCGAAAGATGTGCCGGCGCACGAGGAGTATCATCGCAGGGCGCTCGCCGGCGAAACAATCGTTTACAACTCACGGGTGCGTACGTTCGATGGGCAGCCGCTTGATGTGTCGGTTACGACCTTCCCAATGTACCGGGACGGCACTATTGCCGGCGTCTACTCGATAACGCGCGATGAGACCGAACAGCGCGCGGCCGAGGGCGCATTGCGCTCGCTCTTCGAGCACAATCCGGATGGTGTCGTCTTACTCGATCGCCGTGGGGAAATCGTCGAAGCGAATGATGCTGCCCTGCGCATCGGGGGCTTTAAGCGGGACGACGTCGTCGGCGCACATTTCAGCCGGATGATTCCCGAGCACGAGCACGACCGCACGACCGCGGCCTTCGCGCGAGCGCTGAGCGGTCAGCCAGCGGCGCTCAACGTCGAATCAGCCGGCGCGGACGGGTCGCCGCTCGAACTCGAATGCACGTTGATTCCGCAATATAAGGGCGGCGAACGCGTCGGCGTCTACGGCGTCTTGCAGGACATCACCGAACGACGCACCGCCGAGCGGCGCGCCGAGATGCAGAGCCTGCGCATTCGCAATCTGTATTTCATTGCTGCCAGCGGCGACTATCCCGATGTGCGAATGCGCGCTTCGCTGGAAATGGGCTGTCATGCCTGCGACCTGACGCTCGGCGCGGTGGTCGAGATCAACGGCGGGACCCCGACGATCGAAGCGATCTATCGCGAGCCCAGCGCCGAGACGATCGCAGACGAAGAAATCCTCGAAATGGCCAAAAGCGTCGCCTCGCTCCCGGGTGCGGCGATCCCGGTTCCATTCAAGAACGGCATCGCGATGCGCCTCGACGTCGCCGGCGATCCGTATGGAGCGTTAGTCTTCGCCGATCCGCACGGTACCGTGCGCGAATTCTCGTCGACTGACGCGGACCTGCTGGGACTGATCGCAACGCTGATCGCCGGCACGATCGACCGAAGCCGGCAGCGCGCCAGGCTACGCGCGATGGCGTACTTCGACGCACTTTCCGGCCTGCCGAACCGCGTCTTCCTTGCCGAAAAGCTGCGCGACGCAATCGAAGTTGCGCAGTCGCGCCTGGGTCGCGTCGCCGTGCTCTTCCTCGACTTGGATCGATTCAAGGACGTCAACGATACA
>Ga0302180_10004667_pt1 | contig 10138 bp, 10 predicted proteins | sample I_Palsa_E3_2_FD_200575 | JGI IMG/M metagenome (GOLD analysis project Ga0302180, IMG submission 200575) | Peat permafrost microbial communities from Stordalen Mire near Abisko, Sweden - I_Palsa_E3_2 | ecosystem: Environmental > Terrestrial > Soil > Palsa > Peat permafrost | place: Sweden... | reverse complement strand
CACTCACCAATGATCCGGGAGTAACCTTGCCGCCGCACAAAACTTCGGCGATCTTTGCCCCTAGCTTCACTTCGTAGTCGGTGATGAAGTCGCCCTGCCGCATCATGTGCACGCCCATCCTGAGCGTGGCCAGAAGGCTTTCGCCCGGCGCCGGAATGTCGGTGCGCGGCACCGGCGGCTCGTATCCGGCGCGAACCAGTTCGAGCGCGCGGGCCTTCGCATCAGAAAGCACCCGCTCGCGGTTCATCGAGATGCGGTCGCTGTCAGTGAGGAATCCGAGGCCTCGGGCTTCGTGCGCCGAGGTTGCGACCTTCGCCGTTGCAATGGTTTCAAACGCCCGCTTCATCGCTTCCAGCATCTCGATCGACCCAGCCAGAGCCTCGCCGGACCCCTTGCCCCCGCGCGCCGCAGTCGCGCCATCGACCGCGCGCAGCAGCATCTCCTTGCAGCCCCCACCGCCCGGCAGCAATCCCACGCCGACTTCAACCAGCCCGGTATAGAGTTCGGCATGCGGCTGTCTCGCCGCGGCGTGCAACGAAATTTCCGTCCCCCCGCCCAGGCACAATCCAAAAGCGGCTGCCACCACCGGCTTCGGCGAGAACTTGATCGCCTGCGTCATGCCCTGAAACTGCCGGATCGCGAGATCCACATCGTCCCACTCTTCTTCCTGCACGCTCATGAGCAGCAGCATCAGGTTGGCGCCCACGGAAAAGTTCGTTGCATCGTTGGTGATCACGAACGCGTCAAAGTTGTCGCCCGGGCCGCCAGGCTTGAGGGTTTGCAGAATCAAGCTGACGATGTCAGCCCCCAGCGAGTTCATCTTGCTGTGAAACTCAATCCAGGTCAACCAGCGATGCGCCCGAGTTTTTCTTCACCACGCCATTGGATTTCTTCGCCACCGTCACCGACCATACTCCCGCCGGCACTTCCACCGCTTTCCAGTCCTCCGTTCCAAGTTCCCAGTACTTACGTCCGGAAGCCGACTTTGGATCGTCGCTGTACCAGGCCTTTTGTCCGGCCGCGAGAAGCTTTTCAACATTCGCTGCCACCGGCTTGCCTTCCTTCTTCATGCGTGCCACGGTTGCTTCCACGCCCAACGCATCCCAAAGTTCGAACGGTCCTAGTTCCCAGTTGAAACCAAGTCGCATGGCTCGGTCGATCTCAACAATCGAATCCGAAATCTCGGGCACCCGGTTCGCGGAGTAGTTCCACAAATCCGTGAGAGCCGACCACAGGAACGCACCCGCTTTGTCTCCCTTCTGTGGACTGCCTTCCAGGCCGAGCAACGTGCGCAGCCGCGCGCCCGTATCCTCGATGTTCTTCGCCATATCGAGCGCGGCGAACTTCGGCTTTTGCCGCGGATGGTATTCCATCGTCTTCCAGTCGAGCGCCATGCGCTCATCTTCCCGGCCTTCGCCACCTTTCGCTTTCTTATAGAATCCGCCCTTGGTCTTGTCGCCCAGCCATTTACGTTGCAACATCTGCGTAAAGAAGTCGGGCAAACGCAGGTCACTGCGCTCGTCGTGCACGTTCGCAGTCATGTTGCCAACCACGTGCCCCAGAATGTCCAGCCCAACCAAGTCAATCGTGCGGAATGTCGCCGACTTCGGCCAGCCCACAGCCTGTCCCGTCAGCGCGTCGACATCCTCGACGGTAAGGTCCATCTCCTGCATCAGCCGCATCACGTTGAGCACGGAGAAGGTGCCGATGCGGTTGCCAATAAAATTGGGCGTATCTTTGGCCAGCACCACTCCCTTGCCCAGGCGCACGTCGCAAAAGTGAGCGACCGCATCGATTGCCGTCTGATCCGCCTCCGGCGTTGGAATCAGTTCGAGCAAGCGCATGTAGCGCGGCGGATTGAAAAAATGCGTGCCGAACCACGCCCGGCGGAAGTCGTCAGAGAACCCGTCTGCAATTTTTCCCACCGGCAAACCGCTGGTATTCGTCGTGACGATCGTGCCAGGCTTGCGAATCGCTTCAACCTTGCGCAGCAGCGCGCGCTTGATTTCGAGATTTTCGACTACCGCTTCGATGATCCAGTCAACCTCGGCCAACTTCTTTAGGTCGTCTTCGAAGTTTCCCACGGTAACGAATCGCGCCAGCGAAGCGTCCATAAACGCCGCCGGCTTGGATTTCTTTGCCGCGTCCAGGCCGGCAGCCGCGATCTTGTTACGCGCGGGAGCATCGGCGTCGGGCGGAACGATATCGAGCAAATAGCTGGGGACGCCGGCGTTCGCAAAGTGCGCGGCGATGCGCGCGCCCATGGTTCCGGCGCCAAGAATGGCAACTTTATTAATGCGTTTCATGATCGAACCTCGATAAGAATCTTCCACCGCTGAGGCATACAGGAGAATAGAAGACCGTCAATTAAAATCCAAAACTCGACAATTGACAACCAAACTGCCTCCGCCTACGGCAGTTTATCCACTGCCCAGTCATTGTTCCCGGTATTTACGACCACGATGCTGGAGAAGCGCCGGCGGGCGCGCTTATTCTGCGAAAAGTCACTGACGAGCACGATGGGGAACTCGTATCGTCCGCGCTTCAGCAACTTGCCGCGTACGATTTCATAAGCGGAAGGAGTGGAGTTGGAAAAAAATCGTTCAACCCCATCCGTCGTAGCCGCTTCCTTGGCATGGCTCGTCAGCAGCGCCATCCCGTTTTCCGCATCTCCGGACTGCCACGCCTGAAGAAGGTGATCTGCGGCGGCAAGAGCTGAGAGGTAGCCGGGGTCCAGCGTCGCCTCCGGTCGAGTTTTCGCCGCCAAAGGCGAAGCCAGCAATGCTATAGAAAGAATCAGTGATGTCAGTGGAAGCGCGATGACACGCCTTACCGGCATCCGGCGAAACACAAGTATTACAGGATACAAAGTTCTGCGAAGACGCATGCCAGCATTATGCGGGATAAGACGGCCTGCGTGGAACTTAGGAGTGTCTTGCCCGCCGGCCTGAGAACTTGTGATTTTGGGTGGCGCAGCGCTTCCAGCGCTGCGATAAGGCAATACTCCGCCAGCGGGCTTCAGCCCCCGAGGTGCCTACAGAGTTCTTACTCTCACTGAGATTCAGAGTGTGCTCTCACGTACTCCAGCGCCCGCCGTGCCATTTGCTTCTCTCCCTTGTAGGCGAGCAGCTTCGGTGCTTCCTCCAGCCTCACCCAACGTGCGCGCGCCACTTCAATCCGCATTTCCGGCGCAATGTCGTTGATGCGGCCCGAGCGGTAGCGCATCAGGTAAAAGCTGACGATCTTGAAAACCCGCTTGCCGTCGCCCCACGCCCGCGTATAGACGTACTTGCTGTCGCCCAGCTTCGCCACCGGGTCGGCGAGCACGCCAGTCTCCTCGTAAACTTCCCGCAGCGCGGTTTCGAGCGGTTTTTCTCCGGGATCCACCAGGCCCTTGGGCAAGGCCAGCACCGGTTTGACTGTTGCGGCGCGCCGGTTGCTGCTTGCCGCGCCCCGGTCGTCGTCTGGAGGCAGTTCGATGGCGTCAAGCCACCACTCTTCGCCCCGCATCCGGAGGACTACCCCTCCCGCAGATATTTCCCGTACCATGGCGTGTAAGTTAATAATAATAAAACAGTTAGATACTATTGGCTGGCGAAGTTCGTCGCCAACAGAAGCCGCCGATGCAGTCTCCCGCCGCCTAAAGGTAACGCAAAAATGGCACCATTGTGCCCTGCAGCGAAAGCGGTATTTATGGCATCTTACAGGCAGTTCGAATGAAAGTGGAAGTCTAGGTGGGGTACCCGCGAAAGCGGGGATGCGGGGTTGCAGTGAAGAGTATCGGCAGAATTGTCCGTTCGGTCCAGGCCTTTGGACGGGAACTCTCCGGCAAGGGCGCTCCGGTCGAGCCACGGGTTCCTGCCATTGGTGTGGCGCTCGGCGGTGGTTTTGCCCGAGGCATGGCGCATATTGGAGTCCTGAAAGTCCTCGAAGAAGAAGGAATTCCGGTTCGCGCAGTTGCAGGCACCAGCGTGGGTGCGCTGATCGGCGCCACCTACTGCAGCGGCCTTTCCATCGCAGAACTCGAAAAGGTTGCGAGCTCCTGCCGCTTCACCACTTTCGCCCGCTGGACCGTGTCGCGCTACGGTTTCGCCTCCAACGACCGCATGGTGTCGTTCCTGAACCAAGTCTTGAAAGTGAAGACTTTCGAAGAACTGCGCATTCCGTTGGGCATCACCGCAACCGATTTCAACAGCGGCGAGGGCGTGGTCTTTCATTCCGGTTCGATCATCGATCCCGTGCGCGCCAGTTGCGCCTATCCCGGAATGTTTCTGCCCGTCGAAATTCGCGGCCGCTTTCTGATCGATGGCATGCTCTCCTATCCCGTACCCACGGCGCCGCTGCACGAAATGGGCGCGGACCGGGTCCTGGCGGTCCATTTGAAAGGACAGTGGTCGAAAGACGGCGCGCCGCGTCATCTTTTTGACGTGATCGGTCAGTCCTTCGCCATCGCCCAGGATCAGATGAGCCATCTCTGGCGCGGCGCCGCTGACGTGATCGTCGAGCCCGACGTAGCCGGTTTTGCCTATGACGACTTCAAGCGCGCCGGCGAACTGATCCGCGCCGGCGAAGCAGCCATGCGGCAGGCCTTGCCCGAAGTCCGCAAGTGGATGGAAGCGCCACAGCCGTCCTCAGTCCCCGCGAAAGCCCGGCCAGCCTCCGCAAAAACCCGGCCCGTAGTGGCGCGCCCTGCGCCCATGCCGGCGGACTGAAAGACCGCCCATCGGGATTTCTCGACGCCCCCGATCTCATTCTCTTCAGCAGTTGTGAAACTCTAAAATAGCGGGAGCCCTTGACTCAAGCTCGCAGGAGGTTCAAAATACGTCTAGTCAGACTAGTCAGATCGGAGATTGTCGATGCCCCTGAAGAAGCTCAATCGTCGAGTCCCAGCCCTGGCCGGCACTCCGAACTCCTCCGCCGAGTCCTGGCAGATCCAAACCGCCAAAGCCCGCTTCAGCGAAGTCTTCCGCCGGGCGCGAGCCGAGGGCCCGCAACGCATCACCCGCCAAGGCAAAGAGGGCGTGGTGATGGTCGCCGAGGAGCAATACGAACGGCTGGTGAGTAAGTCGCGCCAGCCAAAGAATATCGTGGACTTTTTCCGGCAATCCCCACTCGTGGGACTGAAACTTAACCTGAAGCGCGATCGCAGCCCGGCACGCGACATCGATCTATGAGAGGGTTTCTACTGGATACGAATTGCATCTCCGAGCTGATCCGTAGCAATCCAGAACCCCGCGTCATGGATTGGATGAGATCGGCGGACGAGAGCCTGCTCTACTTAAGCGTTCTGACGCTGGGCGAAATTCGGAAGGGCGCGGCCATCCTGCCTCAGAGTAAGCGCCGAACTCACCTCGAGAGCTGGCTGGAATTCGATCTGCAAGTTCGATTTTCCGGAAGAATTCTCGTGATCGATTATGCCGTCGCCGACCGCTGGGGGTTGCTTGCCGCCGAAGCCAAGCGCGAAGGGAAGGCCCTGTCGGCCATCGACGGATTGCTGGCCGCGACCGCTCTTCAGCATGGCCTTACCATCGTTTCACGCAATGTAAATGACTTCGCCAGCACCAATGCGCCCATTCTGAACCCCTGGGAAGCCTGACTTCTCAGTAGCGTCTCCGTTTCCAAACCTTCTCCTGTGCGCCCGGCCCTTGCGCTCCCGCCCCATTCGGCGCTAGGATTCGCCTGCTGTCGGAATCGGAACTCCCGTTCTCCTCCACAGCGGAGGTGACCTATGAAACGCTGCGCAGGGTCGCTGGTGTTGTTTGCCGTTTTCCTCTACCTTCTCTTCTTCCTGCCTCAGGCTGGTGCCCAGTCGGACAAAATTCTGATCCCCGCTGGCACACCCGAAGACCATGAACTGCAGGCCATTTCGAACGAGCAGGATGCCGCCAAGAAACTCGCCATGTACCAGGACTTCGTCCAGAAGTATTCGTCGAACCCGGCCGCCGTGGCCTACGGAGACTGGCAGATCTCGCAGGCCTACCAGTCCACGGGCGATCTAACCAAAGCGCTGGAGTTCGGCGATAAGGCCCTCGTAGGCTCGCCGCGGAATCTCGACATTCTCATCTCGCAGGCCAGCATCGCACAACAGGCGAAGGACAATGCGAAGTTAATGGACTATGCCGCCAAAGGAGGAGAAGTCTGCCACTCCATCGCCAACCAACCCAAGCCGCCCGACATGACCGACGAAGCCTTCAAACAGCAGGTGGCCGACGACAAAAGCGCGGCCAAGAACTCCTGCAACTTTCTCGAGTCCGCGGCTTTCAACGTGATCGCCGGCGAGGACAATGCCAGGAATCGGATGGCCGCCATCGAAAAATTTTCAGCGGCGTTTCCGGATTCGGTGTTTCAGGATCAAGTCTCAAGCTATGCCATGTATACGCTCGGTCCAGGCCAACTGAACGATCAGGCGCGGCTGTTTGCCTATGGCGAAAAAACGCTGGCCGCGAATCCCAACTCGCTGCCCGCTTTGCTGCTGCTGGCCGGCACCTACGTCGACGACTCCAAGCCCGGTAGCCTCGCCAAGGCGATTTCCTATTCGCAGAAGGCGATCACGGTCGCCAAGGCGGATGAACCGGATGGGGACAAGTCTCGCAAATTGTCGGCAGGAATAGCTCATTCGACTCTCGGCTACGCCTACATGAAGCAGGACAAAACCGCGGCTGCAATTCCAGAATTAAAATCGGCGGTGGTTCTGCTCAAAGGACAAGACGATCAGCAGTACTCCATTGCGCTTTATCGTCTGGGTTTTGCCTACGCTAAGCTCAGCAAGGTGAACGAGGCGCGCGAGGTATTAACTGAAGCCGTGAAGATTTCCGGTCCGGTGCAGGCGATGTCGCAGGATCTGCTGGCCAAAGTGAATGCCGCGCGAGCAAAAGGGAAGTGAGTCGCCGGAACCTAATCCCGGCCCCGCTAGGAATCGACGACCAAAGGATACCGATAGATCGCAAGAGCGCGGGAACGAACCAGCGCCTCAATCCTCCGGCCCAATCTATGGCCAGCGCTTGGCGGTATCATCCCAACCGGCCGCACGCACCGGTTGCGGCGTCACTGCCACCGCGGGCGCCGGGATGCGGATCGGCTGTTGCGGTCCGTTCACGGCTGTCGCCAACGCCGGCTTCACCATGTCGGAGTTCATTTCCTTTTCTTCGGAGAGCAACGGAGCCACCAGCCGCAGCGCTTCCACTTCCTTCTCCAGCCGCGTTAGCTCCATTTCCTTCTGCCGCAGCACTTCATAAACATTCTTCATAACCAGAGCACCTGCGAATTGTTGGGTTATCAAGCTTTTCTCGAACTTTAGCAGACTTACCCGTCTTGTCAAGCGATTAAGCCTTAATGGTGCTCGTGTAGGAACAGCCTCCCTCGGCTATCCAGTCGAGCGAAGCTTGACAGTTTCTTCGTCTTCCGCGAAAAGCTGGGCCGCCAACCCACTCTTGACGATGGAATGCTCGATCTTTGACTTTCCTTGCCCAGCGCGACTTTTGCCAGATTTTCACAGCCACAGAAGCACTTGCAGAATCCCAACTTTCCGCGCCATTCATGCTCGGCAATAGCGAAACCCGCGCCCACCCGCTTTCTTTGCAGAATCGCGTCCCAAATCTGCACAAAATCCGGTCACCCGCCTGTGCACAGCCTGCACTCGACTGAAAATACGCATCTTACAGACGCGGATTTTTCATTGACGAAAACAATAGAAGGAGTACAACAGGATCGTTCTTTGACAGTTTCTTAAGTTTTTCCGGTTGGTGCGGCGTCCGGGGCTCAAGCTGAGTCACCCTCAACATTGCAAAGTGAAGAGGGAAGGCAAGCAAGGGTCTATAGCAAAGCGCTGGTCGAGAAGAACGGGAAGCCCAGTCGAAGGCAGGATAGAGTTCCGAGGCGTTGGGTAGGTTTGTCCGGTTGGCGGTGAGCCCGGAGCCCGAGCGAAGATCGCATGCAGCGCGCCCGCAAGGGAGGCAGCACAGCAGGTCAAGCGAGGGTCTAACGCGAGCTACTGGCTGAGACGAATGCACCCAACACCACCTCGGAACTCTTTAATATTTACAGTTCCCCGTACTCGCTTTCTCCAGCAATCCTGTAAATGGGTTCGGGAAGGCACGACGTTCAGTCGTGCCACTCTGGGACACTAAGGACATGGGCTTTGAAGCCGCGCCCTTCCCGATCTTGTACTCTTCACGCGGCGACCTTTCCAGCGTGCCTTTCCCGTCATTGCAACCCCCTTCCCGCCCGTGTTAGCCTCAACCTTCGGAAGGGGATAGGCCTTGCAGGCAAGAGTTCCCGCCGGGCTGGATCGCAAGGAAACGGAAATCTACCGGCAGCTTGATCCAGAGCGGCTCCCAAGACACATCGCGATCATCATGGACGGCAACGGGCGCTGGGCGAAACGGCGCCACATGCCGCGCGTGGCCGGACATCGCGCCGGAGTGGTGGCAGTGCGCTCGACCGTGGAGACGGCGGCGCGCATCGGCATTCATGCGCTCACGCTCTACGCCTTCTCGGAAGAAAACTGGAAGAAGCGGCCGAAGAGCGAAGTCGATTTCCTGATGCGGCTGCTCAGCCGATACTTGAAAGCGGAAGTTCCCACGCTGAACGAGAACAATATCCGCCTGGAATATATTGGGCGGCAGCACGAACTGCCGGAAGATGTGCAGGAGCGCATGGCCTGGGCGCGCGAGAGTACAGCGCTCAATACCGGCACCGTGCTGACACTGGCGCTGAACTACAGCGCGCGCAGCGAATTAGTCGATGCGTTCCGCTCCATGGTCAACTCGGCTTCGCAGAACGGCGGCCTCGAGCATCTGCGTATTGACGAGGACACAGTCGGCAATCATCTTTACACGCGGCACTTGCCCGATCCCGATCTGGTGGTGCGCACCTCTGGCGAGATGCGGCTGAGCAACTTTCTGCTTTGGCAGCTGGCTTACGCGGAGATTTATGTAACGTCCACTCTGTGGCCCGATTTCCGCGGCGTGCATCTGCTGGAAGGCATCGCTGAGTATCAGAAACGCGAGCGGCGCTACGGCGGGCTGAACCATTCGGGGTGAACCACGCAACACCTGAAAGCGCTGTTGATGATGACGCACTTACGGTATGCCCTTCGACTATGCTCAGGGCAGCTCTGAAGGCATACCCTGATACGAAGCTTCACGAATCTTGAGCATGCAGTAGCATGGCCTATCTCACTTGCTAAAGCGCATCGCGACCGCGGTCGTCCTGATTCCGATTGTGATGCTGCTGGTGCTGCGCGCGCCGGTGCCGGTGGTGGCTGTGGTGGCGGCGGTCGTGGCGCTGGTCACGGTGCAGGAATTTCTCAAGCTGACCGAATCCTACGGCGTGCAGCCGCTACGGCTGCCCACGTACATCTTCGTAGGATTGCTATTCCTTCTGTTGGCTGCGAATGCGGCGAGCGAGACTCCGCAACTCTCAGCCTTGAAGTTTGTCCTCGGCCTGGGGTTTGCCGCCGCGATCGCTCCGTTTATTTTTCTGACCATCGCCATGCGGCGGGCGCAGATGAGCAGCGCTTATCCGGCGGCGGCGGCCTCGGCGTTCGCCTTCGCTTATATTGCCTTGCCCATGGCCATGCTGGTGCAGTTGCGCCAGCAGTGGGCGGGAGCGTTCTGGCTGCTCTACCTTCTTCTCGTCGTGTGGGCGGGAGACATTTTCGCCTACTTCGTGGGCCGGTCGCTGGGACGCCACTTGATGGCGCCTCGCATCAGTCCCAAGAAAACCTGGGAGGGCGCGGCGGCCTCGCTGGCCGCAAGCCTGGTGGTTGGAATTCTGCTCTTCAATCACGCCTTGCAGATCAGTTCGTTCCTGCTGCGCGTGGGTTTGATTCAACGCCGCGACGGCCTGTTCGGGCTGGAGAAGCCGGAGTTGTGGCCGATCATCCTGCTAACGGTCGCGCTGAACATCGCCGCACAGCTTGGCGACCTGGTGGAGTCGCTGATCAAGCGCGGCGCGGGAGTAAAGGACTCGGGCACAATTCTTCCCGGCCACGGCGGCATGCTCGACCGCATCGATGCGCTGCTTTTTGCGGCGCCGGTACTGTGGATCTACGTGGCGGCAGTCTTCCCCCCCGCCCGTCCCTGGTAACGCGTAAAATAAGAACGCAGATTGGGAAGTCAGTTCGAGAATCAACTCG
>Ga0302180_10004662_pt1 | contig 10142 bp, 9 predicted proteins | sample I_Palsa_E3_2_FD_200575 | JGI IMG/M metagenome (GOLD analysis project Ga0302180, IMG submission 200575) | Peat permafrost microbial communities from Stordalen Mire near Abisko, Sweden - I_Palsa_E3_2 | ecosystem: Environmental > Terrestrial > Soil > Palsa > Peat permafrost | place: Sweden: Abisko... | reverse complement strand
GCCTGACTCGCTCGACGGCTACCGTATGCCGGTGATCAAGAACAACGGGTTTCGCCACGGTTCCCGCATCGTAAAAAACTGGACCGCCGACCTGTCAGCACTGGAAAGCGCGCTCCCGAAGACTCGTGATTATCCGACGCTCCTGATCTGGGGAACAAGAGACCGCGCCGTCGATTTTGCTTCTGCCGAACCTCTGCGCCGCAGTTTTGGCGACGCGCGGTTGGTGGCGCTTGAAGGCGTAGGTCACCTTCCCTACGAAGAGGCACCCGAGGACTTCAATCGTGCGCTCATTGAATTTCTCACCGAAACTCCCAGTTCTCAGTAGACCCGCTCCCCTGAAAAGTGAAAAACTGAGTGCTGACCACTGAGAACTGTTCTTCATGCACCACGAGATCTTCCACTGGCTCCGCACATTCATCGCCAACCACGGCTACTGGGCCGTGGCTCTGGCACTCCTCGGCGAGGGCGCCGGCGTTCCTGTCCCCGGTGAGATTACGCTCCTGCTCGCCAGTTTTCTCGCGTATTCCGAACACCAGCTCCATCTCGTGTGGATCATTGTGGTCGCCACCTGCGCCGCTACCCTGGGCGGCGATCTGGGCTATGCTGTCGGCTACTACGGCGGACGTCCCGTGCTCGATCGTTATCAAAGCATCCTGCGGATTTCGCCATCCATGCTAAAACGGGGCGAGGATATGTTTGCCCGTTACGGCGCAGCCGCCGTTTTCTTTGCCCGCTTCCTCTTCGGCCTGCGTACCTTTGCCGGACCGCTGGCAGGAGTCCTGCGCATGAGCTGGCAAGCCTTTGCTCTCTATAACTTCCTTGGAGCAGCCGCATGGGTTATTACCATTGCCAGCGCTGGATATCTCTTCGGCCACCATTGGCACGCCTTGCTGCGAACCATGCAGCGTTTTAACATCGCGGTCTTGATCGTCGCCGGAACCGTGGCCTTGTATCTGTGGTGGAGATATCGCCGCAAGCCCGCGCCGGATAATGAATGAGAGAAACCGCGGGGATGGCGAAAGATTGTGGGGTTGTTAACCCGTCGAGCTTGCCGCGTCGGGAGATGGTCCTCATCGCTGACATCATCAACTTGATGTTCTAGCGCTCCTTGCAGATTTGGATGAGATTTCCCTCGCTGTCTCGGATTTCGAAGAACTGCATATCGCCACCGTCCTGAATCGGCCCGGGGAGAACTCCACGATTTGAGAGCTTCTCGTGCGCCTTCTTCAGGTTGTCGCAGAAAATAACCGAAGCGACTGGCGAAGGTCGATCGTAGCCCGCCTGCTCTACCTCCGAATTCGCGTTCAAAAGGATTGTGGGCGCACCCTGACCGGGAAGCTGTAGGGCAACGTCGGACGGTAGCGGACAGTCCCAATCCGACGGCACTCTAGCCACCTTGCAATCAAACGCCCCGATCCACCAACGCTTGGCGCCCTCCACATCCGAGTAGGCGAGTGCGACAGAATCCGTATGGAACAGAGGCATAGCAGCCGACGAAACCATCAAACGACCCGAACCAGGCGACCCGCGGACCGCAATTGACGCAACGAGATTACACCAGATTTCAGCGCACCACGGGAATGCACTTCGGCAAGCCCTGTCCCTCCACTTCGGTCTCTTCCGTCACTTCCACTCAACTCGCCCCTCGCATATGCTGATAGAAACATCGCGCCGACCGGAGAACGCGCCCTTTGATTTCTGCACGAACAGAGAGAATTTCGGAAGCCCCAGATTCGCCCCGTTTCCCGCGCCTGCGGCTCTCGCAGGTCTGGGTGCGCTTTCTGTTGGCCATTTTCGGACTGACACTGGCCTTCGGAGCAGCGCTATTTTCCACGGTGTCGCGCGAGGCCGGGAACATCTGGGGAACGATCACTCTGGCGTCAGCGGCGCTCTTGCTCGCCACATTCGTCGGCCTGACTACCGTTCCCTACCTGGCGCGGCGCGTGGTCGCAAGCCGCGTTCGCGAAGCGATGGATTATGACATCACGCGCCCCGGCCTGTTCTACATCCTGATCAGCGTCGTGATTGGAATTGCGGCCATCAACACCGGCAACAACCTGCTTTATGTTGTAGTCGCAGCGTTACTCTCTGCGATTCTCGTTTCTGGCATCGCCTCGGCGCTGGTGCTGCGCCGCCTCAGCCTCGATGTTCACCTGCCCGAACACGTCTTTGCCGCGCGTCCCATGCTGGCGCGTTTGCTGTTGCGCAACACCAGCACGTGGCTGCCTTCGTTTTCGGTGCGTGTCGTTCCCGCGAGGCGAAAAGGGAATCCCAAAGCCCACTGGCATTGGGAGGCCTACACGTTTGGCTGGCCACGCAATCGCGAGCCTCAGAACCAGTGGTTTCGCCTTCCCGACCGCCGACTGCGACGGGTGTTTGACGAAATGGATAAGCCGATCCTGCAGGAACCGGTTTACTTTCCGTTTATCGCCGCTGGACAGGAACTCCGCGCCGACCTGGAAATCACCTTTCCAGCCCGCGGCCGCTATTGCGAAAGGGACTTTGGCCTGGCGACGCGTTTTCCTTTCGCATTCCTGATGAAAACCCGCCGAATCAACCTCGTTCGCGAAGTGATCGTCTACCCCGGCGTCGATTCCGCCGACGAGTTCCGGGAGGTGCTTCCCATGGTCACCGGAGAGTTCGAAACTTTTGTAAGGGGACGCGGCAACGATCTCTATCTCATCCGCGACTACATGCCTGACGACTCCGCCCGCCATGTGGACTGGAAAGCCACCGCCCGTACCGGTGCGCTAAAGGTGCGTGAATTCAGCCGCGAAGATGAACGCAAACTCCGCATAGTTTTTGACAATCCCGCGCCCGGAGTCTTGCCGCCCGAGGTCTACGAGCAAGGAGTCCGCCTGGCAGCGTCTCTCGGATGGCACTTCCACCACGAAGACGTCGAAGTCTCTTTCGTTGCACCGGGACTGGAGCCAACCGAAGACGTCTTCAGCTTCCTGCGATACTTGGCGCTGGTTCAGCCGCAGGAAGCGACCCCCATCTTCAGCCGTCTTCGAGCCACCGAAGATTACAATCTGATCGTGACTACCCGTACCGCCTCCGAAATGCCCGCCGCTTTGGCGGCCAGGTCTTACGTCATCTCCCCTCGGGGTAGTGCCCCGCGCTCGGTCTAGGGTTCTCCCATTTGTGGCGTAATCACCATTTTTTCCTTTTCCCAGGTCGGTTTTCGACATATACTCCGCCGCGGATCAGACGGAAAGCGGTTTGCTACTTTCGTCGAAAACGAATCCAAGACTGATCGCCGGTCCCCGCCGCTTTCCGGCAAGCGTCCACGCGAGGTGCAAATGTTGATTAGCGATCTGCTCAAGAATCAAATCACCATATCTGCGGAGCCCGACCAGACCGTGCTCGAGGTCGCTACGCTGATGGTGGAACACAACGTCGGCGCCGTACCCGTGCTCAGTGATGGCAATTTGGCCGGAATTTTCTCCGAGCGCGATTTGATGATCCGCGTCGTGGTTGGCGGCAAGGATCCGGCCCGCACCAAGGTCAGCCAAGTCATGACCGACGATCCTCTGACGGTAGCCCCGAATGATTCGCTCGAGACCTGCATGACCTTGATGAAACGGCACGGCTTCCGTCACCTCCCCGTATGTGCCGGGCGCGAACTGAAAGGCGTCATTTCCTTGCGCGATATCCTTCTCCGGAACCTGGACGAAAAAGATGATGAGGTACGCATGATGCGCGCGTATCTCCATTCCACACCCGACGCCGGATAGGGTTGAGATTGGCTGATTGTCCGGTTGTTCGTGATTTGTGGGCTGAAGGGCACGTAACACCCCCGGTTTGTCTCGAATAATCCCGCTTCCGTCGAAAAACGCCAACTCGCTGTCGGATTCTTTCGCCAATTTTTGAGCCCCTGACGATGGGGTAATGGTTACTTAGGTTACCTAAGTAGGTTGACCCCACGGGCAATCTGCCAGAGGATGTTGGTGTGGGTTGACACGCTGCAGTTACGCTTGGACGCGTCCTCCCGCACATGTCCGAATGACCTCGCACAACCATACCGAAGTGCTCGCTCTATGGTGCGCGCAACCGATCCTGCAATCGGTGCTGGCGGTTATCTTGTGGCGCCGCAAACTGCACAAGCAGTTCCCCGTGTTTTTCGCATTCCTGCTGACGCAGGTGATAAATTTTGTCATCATCTTCCCGCTCTGGCGGGCGGGTAATTACAGCGTATATTTCTGGCCTTTCTGGCTGGGCGAAGCCATCAATGCGTTTTTTGGCTTCAAAGTCATTCATGAGATCTTCCTCGACGTCTTCCGCCCCTATCACACCTTGAAGGACTTGGGTACTTTGCTGTTCAGGTGGGCGGGAGTCGTCATGCTGCTGGTTTCAGTGGTGGTTGCCTTTTCGAACTCTCTCGACCGCACTCCGTTAATCCACGCCATCACCACTCTGCAGCGCTCGGTTCGCATCGTGCAGGTTGGCCTTATCCTCTTCTTGCTCCTTTTTTCGCGCTTTCTCGGGGTATCCCGGAAACAGCTCAGTTTTGGAATTTCCCTGGGCTTCGGGCTCTTCGCCGGCGTGGAGCTGATGGCGTATGCGTTGAATTCCGGCGGATTTGTCACCGAGGGTGCACTTAGCCTGATCAATCTGATCAGTTACGCGCTCGCTATTGTGGTTTGGTTCGGCTACGCCGTCTCGCGCAAAGCCGTCCGCGTCGCCGCCACCAACCGCTTGCAGACCGAGCGATGGGAGCAGGGCTTGACGGATCTTCAAAACCCGCTGCCTTCCGATTCGCTGATCCCGATGTTTGAAGGCATGGTGGACCGCGCATTTTCCCGAAGCTCGAATCTCGAGGCTGCGGACCAGCTCCAATTCGATTCCCGTCGCAGTGCCTCGAAAGCCAGCTCGGCGGCAGCCGGCGCCAAAACCCGCCCTTAGTTCGAGCCTCAGAAAAATGATCGAACAAAAAATGATGTCAAGAGCTATTTAGCCTGTATGGCGTAGGCCCACCTGAAAGACCAGAAAGCCAGGAATTCGATTCAACCAATACCTTAAGAAGTACGCTGAACCCCTTTACCAACGCGCCCCGACCCTCGCTACCCCTTTCCGGGCACCCGCGCCGATCCCGGACGCGGGTCCGTCGCTCTCCGTAACCTCCTATTAATCTGAAAGTTGCAAGGGTGTGTATAATTCTCGCGCTCGAGGTCGGTACTCTTGTGCCAGCCTCTAGTAGACCCTAAGGAGAGAAGTATTATGAAACGTTCGCTCAGGGCGTTACTGCTGTTGGTAGGACTGGTGGGTACATTCGCGTATGCAACTCTTCCAAGAGTTCCCGCGCGCAGTGGGCCGGTACCGCTATGCGATCCGACCGTAAACCCACACTGCCCCATGCCGGGCATAAGATAATTATGGATAGTTGAAACAAAGCAATCTTCCGGGCTGGCCCTCATGGACCAGCCTGATTTTTTTGGTGCCGAGCATCTTGGGCCGCTCGAGGGTGAAAGTCCGTCTGACAACATGATGGAGATGTTGTGTTAAGAAGGCGAGAAATCGTCATGCTCTAGGAGAGATGGAGGTAGGTCTTTCGGAACCCTTGCAGGAGGAGGCCACGTGTAATTTGAAGCGGGCACGGGGGATGAGATTCACTGACGCGGCCATCCGGACCGTGCCCTCGAAGAGCGACCGTCAAGATTAAGTCGCGCGATCGGATCTCGTTCCCTAGCGCGGTGGCTGGAACGCTGGATCTCCGGCCTGCCATAACAAGAACGACATTTCGTCGGCGAACTCCAGGTCATGCTGCGCTCGCGTAGAGCCCATGCCGTGCCCGGCATCGTAGTCCACGCGCAGCAGTACAGGCTTCTTGCTTGAGGTAGCTTGCTGCAAGCGCGCCGTCATCTTCGCCGGCTGCGAGGGATCGACTCGCGGATCATTAACTCCCGCTGTCAACAGAATGCCCGGATACGCGGTCCCGTCTTTGACATGCTGATACGCATCCATCGCATAAAGCCCCTTGAATCCGTCGGCAGTCGTTACTGTGCCGAATTCGGGAATATTCGGTGGACCATTCGGCGTGAATTCCGCCCGAAGCGCATCCGAAACGCCCACGCGGATCAGCGCTCCAGAAAACAAATCGGGCCGTTGGGTGACGGCTCCGCCAATCAAAATCCCGCCCGCGCTCGTGCCTTCGCCAGATAGATGTTTCGCGCTGGTGTAGTGGCTGTCGATCAGATACTGCGCGCAGGCGATGAAGTCATCAATCGTATGCTGCTTGGTTAGCTTATATCCCGCGCGATACCACTCCTCGCCGTATTCTCCGCCGCCGCGAACGTGCGCGAAGGCGATCACGCCTCCGCGTTCTAGCCATGCCGGCCATACCGGATCGAAGTAGGCATCGTAGGAGATGCCATACGCTCCATAACCAATGAGGTGAACCGGATGGCTGCCATCGAGTTTGAGGTTCTTCAGCCGGATGATAGAAAGCGGAACCATGGTCCCGTCCGCGCTCTTGGCGTTTACCTCAAGCGACGCATAGGCCGAGGTGTCAATAGGCCAGCCATCGCGGAGATGTAGTCCAGGAGACAACGTGCACCAGTGCGCCGGCTTCCGTCGGTGTGGTTGAAATTGCTTCGACCGATTGCCCTTTCCCTACCGTGATTGGCTTCGCTTGCCCGTCGAACGGGAGACGCCGCAGCCGGCCAATCCCGCCATCCAGGTCGCGAATGTAGATGCCGTCCTTCGCCGCGTCCGCTTCCTGAATCACCACGTCGCTCGCGGGAACGACCACCGTAGCATGTTCCACATCCGGATTCTTGAGGCTGGTTCGCGTAATCTCGTAATGCGGCTTGTGCTTGTGGGTCACGAAATAGATGTCGTCTTCGTGAACATCAAAGCGCGTTATGGCATCATCCACATCAAACAGCTTTTTCCAGCGAATTGGAGATGCCATTACCTGATCCAAGGGCACGTAGTAGGCGGTACCTTCGTTTGCGGTTCCGTGTGCCACGACCCCAAAGAGGTAAGCCGATGCCGGCGAGTAAACAACAAAGCTCAGATCGTTATCCTTAATCTTCAATTCCTGTGAATACCCGTACCCGAATAAGAACCGATCGTGGTCCGGATCCTGTCCCAACTCGTGCACATAGGCGCGACTCCGCTGCTCGAATGCGGTTTTCGGCATGTCGGGCGTCATTTTCTGCAGGCGATTGTAGAAAAATGATTTGTTGCCGGGCAGCCATGAGATTGCACCGAAGCGCGCACGATCGATAGCATCGGGCAACTGCTTGCCTGACGAGGTCTCGATGATGTGAATCACGCTCTCTTCGGAACCACCCGCAGAGATACCATAGGCCACGAGCGCACCATCGAGCGAGGGTTGGAAGTAATCGATCGAATAATGCACGCCGTCTTTCGTCAGAAGCTCGGGGTCCACAAGCAGCCGTTCCGCGGAGGCAACGCCATCGCGTACATACAGCTTCAGGTTGTCCGCTCCCGGATCAGTTTTGAGATAAAAAGTCTTCTCACCCCACAGCTGCGCACTTCGAACTCGGGTGCTCGCGGTGTCGAGAGCCTTCACCCGGGTCAGAAATTCTTCGCGCCCCGGGATGCGCGCGAGCTCAGTGCGCGTGTAGTCGTCTTGCGCCTTCATCCAGTTCACGACCTTGGTGTCATGGGAGTTCTCCAGCCAGCGGTAGGGGTCGGTTACGCTGTGCCCGAAGAAAGTTTCCGTCACATCTTGCCGCTCGGTCGGCGGAGGACCGCTTTGGGCATTCGATCGCGAAACGAGGACAAGGGCTGCAACCACGCCGATAAGAAGACAAAACTCGATTCGTATCAAAGAGTGTTTTGAGCGAAACATAGATCAGATCCCTCTACAAATTGGCCAGTTGGATTTGCCCGGCGCCGGAGCGCGGCCGTTCCCGCTCGATTTCAGGCAGCCGAACGCTCCCGCGATCCCAACGCGCGTGCCAGTTCCTGCGCATCGAAAATCGGCGGCTGACAGCTGAATCCTGAACACAGCGCTGCAAAAGATCGACCCCCGGTCAGCGCTGGAAGATCGGGTATCGTTTTCGCTAAGGCTGGCGGCAGGTTCTGAGCAACCGCCTTGTCAGCATCGAGACGCAGAACCGCCGTATTCAAACTGAGGGGACCGACAGCGGTGCGATATAGCTCCACCGCCACTTCATCGTGTCCGATGATTACGACTTGCGTATGCGGCTGAACGAAGTGAAGCACCGCCAGCCCGTAAGTCGCTGCGAAAATGCCGTGCTGCCCCGCGACCCCCGCGTAGACCTCCAGCGTCGACTCGGCCTTGTCACGATACGACGCACCGTTCGGTGCCCCATCCTCGACGTAGCCAGCGAGACGGAGAAGCGCAATCGCAGCCGCCGAATTTCCCGCCGGAGTCGGTGAATCCTGAAACGGCTTTCGACGAGTCCCCAAAATGCCCAGCAAGGGCTTTCCGTTCGAAGCTTCAGCAGCGCCCGAAGCGGCGCCCGCCGTATCAAAAAATCCGCCCGCCACAGGATCCGAAAAACCTGCAATCATCGCATCCGCAATCGACCGCGCAAAACGAAAGTAGTTCAAGTCCGCCGTGGCTTCATAAGCGTCGAGACAGGCGATGACTGCGAAAGCATAATCATCAAGCACACCGGGGACCGCGGCATCCGGCTGCCCCGCCTTGGGGTCGGAGTAAGCAATCACATGCTTCATCCCGCGCTCCGCGTTCCACCCCTCGGAAAGCAGCCGATCGAGCGAGCGCAAACCAAATTGGCGCGCTGCCGCGAAATCCAGCACCTTCGCCGCTTCGAGATAAGCCGAGACGCACATGGCGTTCCAGCCCGCATAAACCGTCTTATCGACATAGGGCGCCGGACGCCGCAATCGCGCCGCATACATCTTTTCCCTGGCCGCAGCAAGCAGCGCCCGCGCCCGCTCTTCTGGCACATTCAGCCGTCGCGCAATTTCCTCCAGCGAAGTTCGAGTGGGAGAGGTTCCGGCCGAAGAAAAAACGTGGAGCACGTTCTTCGCCCGATTGTGATGCATGTCGCCCACTTCCTTGATGTCGTAATAGAGCGCCGCCGCCGCAGTCTCCTCCTCGCTGAGCGCCGCTTTCGTCTCCTCCAGAGTCCATGTGAAATAGTCGCCGTCATCGTCCATCGAATAATCGGCATCTTGCGAAGCGTAAAACCCGCCATGCTCGCGATCGCTCAGCCACTCGTCCATCCAGCGAATCATGTCGCGCGCTATACCGGCATAAAACCCGTCACCTGTCGCCTGATAAGCGTGCACATAGTTTTTAAGCAATTCCGAGTTGTCGTAAGACATCTTCTCGAAGTGCGGCACGATCCAGCGCTCATCGACCGAATAGCGATGGAATCCACCCGCCAACTGGTCGTAAACGCCGCCGAGCGCCATATTCTTCAAGGTATGCACGAAAATATTGCGCAGTTCCGCATCCTGCGTTCGAACGTATTGCTCCATCACCAGATCGAGCGCGGCCGGATGAGGAAACTTTGGCGCATTTCCGAATCCGCCGTTGACCTCGTCAAACATCTTCTGCGCCGACTCCACAATGGCAGCAATCACCGTCGCCGATATCTTCCCGCCACCTCCAGGAAAAGATTCCGCGCGCGCGATCGCGCTTTCGATTCTCTGCGCCTGCTCCAGCACGTCGCCGTTCTGCTCCCGATACGCCTGGGCAATCGAAAGCAGCACGCGCTTGAAACTGGGCCGCCCATAGCCATCGGCCGGAGGGAAATAGGTCCCGCCGTAAAAGGGCTTGCCGTCAGGAGTAAGGAAAGCCGTAAGCGGCCATCCCCCCTGCCCGGTAAGCGCCGCAACCGCGACCTGGTATCGGCTGTCGATATCCGGACGCTCGTCCCGGTCCACTTTCACCGCGACATAATGCTCGTTAACAATCGCCGCCACCTCGGGATCGTCATACGATTCGCGGTCCATCACATGGCACCAGTGGCACCAGACCGCCCCAATATCCAGAAGCATCGGCTTGTTCGCTGCGCGAGCCGCCGTAAAAGCCTCTTCGCCAAACTCATGCCACCGTATCGGCTGATGCATCGCCGAACGCAAATAAGAAGAAGAAGCCCGCGCGAGGGCGTTTTCGGACGAATCTGTCATGAGCCCAGTTTAACTTGCCGAGGAAGAAGGGTGGACCGATC
>Ga0302180_10004660_pt1 | contig 10146 bp, 5 predicted proteins | sample I_Palsa_E3_2_FD_200575 | JGI IMG/M metagenome (GOLD analysis project Ga0302180, IMG submission 200575) | Peat permafrost microbial communities from Stordalen Mire near Abisko, Sweden - I_Palsa_E3_2 | ecosystem: Environmental > Terrestrial > Soil > Palsa > Peat permafrost | place: Sweden: Abisko... | reverse complement strand
GCCAGCACGCTGTTGGCGTTCTTCGGGTCGGTGACAAAAGCCCACGGTCCCTGAAACTCGACAAAAACTTTCTCGGTGCTGCCAGTCCTGGACTCAACTGGGGGCGAAACCTGGGTTAGGGATTGTTGACAAGCGATGAGTGACAGCGTAGCCAGCAGAATACTGGCCAGAGCAACTGGGGTCCTGTTGGAGCGTTCGGTTCGCATCGGGGCCTCCTTTAGGTTAGGGATTAGGGCCGTCCGTACGCTGCAAATGCCGACCAATAGTAGGGATGAGAGGTGCGCGGGTTGGCCAGCATATTCTGTGCTGTCACCCGGATAGCGTCGGAGACGGTCCGGCCAGACAGCGCATTGCGATAAAAATTTTCTACGAATCCTCGAGTTTCGGAAGAATCCACGGCCCACCGGCTCGCGACCACGTGGGGCACGCCGGCACGCAGGAAGGCATCGGTGACGCTGTCGAATCCGCTCGATCCACCGCTGCCGGATGCTGTGCTGCAAGCCGAGAGGACCGCCAACTGCAAGCCTTGCAGGCGGAGCTGTCGCACAGCGACTGCGTCCATCAAGCGGGGCGCGTTCGTTCGCCCCATTTCACCTTTGCCTTCCAGCATTAATCCCGTTCTTCCGGGAGTGGTGAACGAATGTCCGGCAAAGTGGAAAACGGCGGCTCCCCGGAGTCCGCTTCGAACCGCGCCGAGGGTGGCTTCTTTACCTTTGAGCAGACGCGGATTATGAAAGCGGCCGGCGACGGTGTCCGCTTCCGCGGCCACATCGGGAAGAGGAATGAGTCCATCCGCCGACGATGAGGCGGTGCTGTCCACCACCAGGGCCAGCAGGTCTGCCGAAATGCCGGTGTCGCTGCGCAGCCGCGACTGCGAATCCTGACCGAGCGAATGAACAATCGACGCCCGTTCGACCAGATAGCGATTGTTCGAATCAAGCAGCGCTTCGAAGGGCACTTGAGCCAGCCAGCCCTCCGCCTCAATCACCAGCGTTCGTCCCGGTGCGAGGTGTTGTTCCACCGGAGCGATGAGCGCCCCATAGAGGCTGCGAGCATCCCGACGCAAGGCGCTCACCTCGGATCGAGGATCCGAAGACAGGTCGTGAAATCTTCCCTCTAACTCTTGCAGACCGTCTGTTGGTTGCGGAAGCCAACGCGCCGTGATGCCTCGATTGTCATAGACCCAGATCGCCAAGCCGTCCGGCAGGGCGGCGTATGCGAGCACCGTCTCTTGTGCCAGAACCGGGAGGCGGGACAACAGCCGTGACGGATCGGGCAGTGGTTGCGATGGGTCAAGACCGCGCATTCCGGCGCGCTGCGGTGCACCCAGGTACCACTCAAACACAGCGAGCGATTCCGGTTCGCGCCCCTGTATCAGTTCGGCTTCGGCTAGTCCGAGGTACACGGGAGCTGCGTCTTTGGTCCAGCCCGTCCGGTCCGCTTCGGAAGTCAGGGACGCGAGGTTTCGCTCGGCGAAGCTGAGCGCCGGCCGGAAGGCCTGCTCAGCCTCGGTTGCATGATGGCTGCGGAGCTGCACCTCGCCCAAGGTGGAATAAAAAATCTGCGCGAGATAGTTATTGGAAAGGCCGCGGACTTCGTCCTGGACACGAATCAAACGGGCCAGAGCGGCATCGAAGGCACTCTGATGCGCCTCGACCTGAGCGGTCCTGATTTCATTCTCCAGGCGCTGGGCTCGAATGTCCTCGGTCTGCGGGGCCAGGGCGTAGAGCCGGGCGGCCTCTACATATTCTTGCTTGGCCACTTCGGGCTGATGGGCGGCGATGGCGGCCATGGCCGCCATGCTATGGGACGAGGCGCGTAAGGGCAGGGGCAGTTCTTCGCCGGCATCGATTATGGCGACGGCTTCGCGCCACATCGCCAACTGCAAGTTCGACTGACCGGCAATCTGGGCGGCGTAAGCCAGCTCGGCGTAGAGGTTGTAGCCGCGCATGGCCGGGAATTGGCCTGACCAGTAGCGTTCCAATCCTGAGTTGGCGAGGTTTCTACTGGAGGAATTTCCTGTGTCCAATCGACTGCCGACGACAAACCCCAGGGCCCGCAGATAGAGGGCGCCATAACCGGCTTGTTGCGCCTGGTCCAGAGCGCGACGGGTGGCTTTTTCGTTGCTGCCGAGATCACCCATCAGACCGGAGCAGACGCCCTGCTCCAATCCCAGCTGAATCTGCAACCAGGGGTACGAATAGCGCCTGGATTCCTCTCCCGCAACGAAGGACCGGCGCTGGCAGTCTTCGCTGCGGCGTGAAATCTGGTCCGCGAAGGACATCTCGAACTGCGCGCGCAGCACGCCCGCGGTGTTGCCGGACGCGCGAAATAATTGTTCGGCGAGATTCGCCTGTTGGCGGGAGACGCTAAAGTCGTTGGCGTCGTTGGCCTGGACGGCACGGGCCAGCGCGCTTATCGCCCGCGGAAAGTGTGGCGACGAAGAACCTCGAATAAGATCAGCCAGCCAGCGGTCGCCGTGTTGCTGGGCAGTCAGATCCGCCAAAAAAAAAAGCGCTTGCTCGGAATGGGGATCGGCATTGGCGTTTGCTTCCGGAAACGCCTGGGGCAACCAGAAAGCGACTGCTTCGTGCAGATATTCCTCGATACGCCGATCAACGTTGTGCCGATCGACGTTACGCCGATCAACGATACGCCGATCGACTTCGGACCGCGGTTCCGCCTCGGAATCCGGGCTGGCGTCGGCCGCTATGGCAACTATCTGGGCGGGCGAGAACAACGGCGTCGCCCTGCTCTCATGCTTTTTCAATTTTTCCCGCACGGCGTTCGCCCGGTCGCCGGCTTCTTCCGCCCACTGCGAGCTTGGATCCACACGCAGGTAATGCTCCCAGTCGTCGAGCGCCTGGTGGTAGAGGAATTGATGCTCCGCGATGATAGCTCGGTTAAAGAGCGCGACCGGATCGTCGGGACGCAGACTTAAGGCCTGGCTCAGGTATTTGTACGCAACGCCGGAGTCTTCCGGGCGGTCATCCTGCTGGGCGCGCTGAAAGTAAGCGGTGGCGAGATCGGTGAGGAGCGCCGGTGAGCCTGGGTCTAACTCCCGGGCGCGGATTAAAGCTCCCACGGCAGCGTCGTACTTGCCTTCCAGCATGTCCGCCTGCCCCTGGGCCTGAAGCCAGGCAGGATCGGAGGGATGGGATTCGAGTTGACTGGCAATCAGGGCTTCCGCTTTTAGCAGCGCCGCCGGACGGCTGGTAAAGGAGGCGGACGGTCCGCGGGACACGCGCAGCGGCGCAAAGCCGGCGCCTGCAATTCTAAGTTCCAGAGTGCGCTTGTCGGTGTAGGCGCGGGCAAGGAGCCGGGCTGCGGCGGCGGGCTGGTTGCGATGGACAAGAAACCATGATGCCACGCCAATCAAGGCTAGAAGAAATGCTCCCGCGATTACCAGACCCGGAACCGCCAACCACCACCGTCGCCACGATTCGGATTTCCCAGCGGGCGAGGGTAGCGTTCCAGTAATGCGATGCGCGAGTTTCTGTTGCCACTCCGGGCTCGCGCTTTCGAGGGTTGCGATATGCTTCCGCTCCGCCTCGGTGCTCTCTGCGTTCAGATCGGTCAACTCGGTCACCGCTGCGCGCAGCAATGGACCACAATGATCACAGCAACTCGCGTGTTCCACGTGGGCCAGCGTCTGGTCAGCCGGGGTCAGGCCTGCGGCAATATCGTGCCACACCGCCGGGTCCGGACAGTCGCCTTGGCGCGGTCCAGACCGAGCCGGTGGCAGGCTCGTCAGTTGGTGATCCAGCAACACCAGTGCCTCAAATTGCTCCCGGCAGGTGCGACAGGCAGAAAGATGAGGGTGCAAATCCGGCGCGTCCAGCCGGGATTCAGGACGCAGGCGTGATTGCTCCAGCAGTTTCGCTAATTCCGCCGTTCCAAGATGGCCCTGGGGACTTTCTCCCAAACACTAGCTCCCTGATCTTTTAGAACGATTTTTCCGGGGGAGAACCTTCACTTCGCGGTGGGGGGTTGAACTGGAGATGTGACCGCGGATCATAATTGCCAGGCGCAGGAGCACGCTTTCCACTCCCTCTGTGGTCAATCGGATGGATGGGATGGCTGCGATCTCACTGGCAGTGAGGCCCTGCCGGTGGCGCAGCCAGAAAATCGCTCGGTTTCGTTGCTGATCCTTCCCCGCCGTAACCTGTGACAGGATACGGTTGATCTGCTCGAGCTGAAGTCGACGGCTCACAACGTCAAAGCTGTCGGCATCGGCCGCTTTCGGGTCGATCTGGAGTGGGTCTAAAGTGGCATCGGTCTGGCCGGCGCCGCGCTTTGCCGCCGACGCAGACTTGAAATGATCGTGGACGACATTGGCCGCAACGACCTTCAAGAACCCGTAAATGGATTCCTCGTGCCGCGGCTCGAATGAGCGCAGCAAAAGACTGTCGTTTTCGCACAGTTTCAGGTAGGTATCCTGTATCAGGTCATCAAGGTGGGGCCTTGACTTTTCGCCCCAACGGCCCGCGGTCCTTAGGACGGCCGTGGCGATTACCACTTGAAATCGACGGATGAACTCCGCCCACGCCCTGTCATCTTTCGAGCCAGCGCAGGCTCTTACCAATTCTGACGATGACAGCTTCGCGTAGCGCGGCACGGGCGCACTCCAGACTCGGCGCATTCTACAATAGTCTGGCTACTATCGTCGCTAAAAGATTGGGGGCGCGGATTATGGGTGAATTTGGCGGTTTTTTGCCTGCTAGGCGAGCAGTTTAGCCGCTTCCCGGGCGTAGTACGTCAGAATCATGCTTGCCCCGGCGCGGCGGATGCAGAGCAGGGATTCCATCATCACCCGGTCCCTGTCGATCCACTGGTTACGGGCCGCAGCCTCGATCATGGCGTATTCGCCCGATACCTGATATGCGGCCAGCGGCAGATCGAAACGGTCCCGGGCAGCGGCAATCACATCCAGGTAGGGCATGGCGGGCTTTACCATGATCATGTCCGCGCCCTCTTCAATGTCCAGTTCGATTTCCCGCATGGCTTCGTGGATATTCGCCGGGTCCATCTGGTAGGACCGGCGGTCTCCGAACTGCGGGGTTGAATCCGCCGCTTCGCGGAACGGGCCGTAGAAGCCGGAAGCGAACTTCGCCGCGTAGGAGAGAATTGGAGTATTTTCGAAGCCGGCCTGGTCGAGCGCGGCGCGAATCGCCCCGACCCGTCCATCCATCATGTCGGACGGCGCAATGATGTCCACACCGGCGCGCGCCAGCGAAACGGAGGTCCGCGCTAGCAACTCAAGGCTGGCGTCATTCACAATCTCGTACTCCGATGTGCCCCCGCGGGCCGCAGCCGCTGCCGTTCGTTCCATCCCCTTCTCTTTTTCCTCGACCGCGATCGCCGCCGCTCCCAGGGATTGCGGCCTGCCCGGTTGGGCCACGACGCCGCAATGCCCGTGCGACATGTATTCGCACAGGCAAACATCGCCCATCACCACCACGTCCCGCACCTCGCTCTTGATGGCGCGCACCGCCCTCTGCACGATGCCATCCTCCGACCAGGCGCCGGTGGCGACTTCATCTTTCTTCTCCGGCAGGCCGAACAGGATGATCGACAGCACGCCCAACGCCCGCGTGGCGCGCACTTCCTTCACAGCCTCATCCACCGAAAGGTTGAACACGCCGGGCATGGAGCGCACTTCTTTTCGGATTCCGTTGCCCGGGCAAATGAATAGTGGATAGACCAGGGATTCGGGCGTGAGCCGGGTCTCGCGGACCAGGGCGCGGAGCGTTTCAGTACGCCGCAAACGGCGAAGGCGGTTGGCAGGGAATGCCATAACACGCAATTCTAGCAGTTACCCGTGTGGTGGCGGGTCTATGACCCGCCGGGACGGGGCTGAACCCGTCGCCACACGACCGAAACGTTACCGCAGTACCTCCGAGAACCAGCCCGTGATCTAACCAAGCTTGCGGTGAACGTCATATGATGCAAGCGGTGTCTCGGCTCCAAATTTCGTCACTCCTCGGTGGAGTCGGTCTGCTGCTGGTCTTTGCTCTGGCTCCAGCGGTGTTTCCCAATCCTTTTTTTCGCCTGGTCATGGGAGACCTGATCCCGCTGCTGGTGATTACAGCTGCCTGCACCGTCGCCGCCCAAAACGCTTTCGACAGCCGCGGGCATACCCGCCTGTTCTGGAGTCTGGTGGCGGCGGGCATGGCTATGTGGTGGTTCAACCAGTCATGCTGGGTCTGGTATGAAGTGATCATTCGCAAGCCGGTGCCCGATCCCTTCCCGGGGGACGTCGTCCTGTTCCTGCATATTGTCCCCATCATGGCGGCCGTGGCCATCCGGCCCCATCAGGCCGATGAACGTGAGGGGATGTTGCCGAGCGCGCTCGATGTCCTGATCCTGCTGGTGTGGTGGGTAGTGGTCTACGCCTATTTCGTTTTTCCGGAGGAATATATCGTCTCCGATTTCCTGGTGAGCAACCTGCGCTGGGATCTCCTGTATCTTGTCGAAGGAATCATGCTGATTGTCTTATCCGCCTCTGCGTTCTTCAGCAGTTCGGGATCATGGCGGGTTCTCTATCGCAACATTTTTTTCGCCAGCATTCTCTACACATTCGCTTCGGAATCCATGAATGCGGCCATCGCGCGCGGCACCTACAAGACGGGAGGAATCTACGACCTGGCATTTCTCGCGGCGCTGCTGTGGTTCCTCTGGGTCGGCATCTACGGACGGCACTGCCTGCGCGATACCCAGATGACGCCTTCGATTCTGCGTCCCAGCCGCTCCTCCGCTCCTCAACTTGCCAAACTGGCGTTGCTCTCTTTGCCGGTGATGGGATACTGGGCGCTGTTCCTGGGCCATGACCAGCCTTATCTGCGCGAAGTCCGCTTTGGGGCGGCCCTGGGCGGCGTTGCCCTGCTGGCGTTTATCGTTTTCCTCAAACAACATCTGCTGGACCAGAAGCTTCTGCAGCTGCTCAAGCATTCGCGCAGCAGCTTCGATAATCTTCAACGGCTGCAGGGAAGAGCCGTGCAACAAGCCAAGCTGGCTTCGCTCGGAGAACTGGTCGCGCTCGCCACCGGCGAACTGGAGTACCCGCTCTCAGCCATTCTGAACAGTTCTGAAAGCATGGCCGCCAGCAGCAACCTTAGCCGGGAGCAACTCGCTAACGCGCAAAAAATCGGCCAGCAAGCCCGGCGCACCCGCGAACTGGTCGGCGATCTGCTCAGCTTTGCCCAACAGACCCCGGGAGAAAAAAATCCACTCGACCTGAAGCCCCTTTTGCAGCGCGCGGTTCAAATGGAAGGATTCAAACTAGAAAACAGGAAGATCACCCTGACCGTGGAGAGCAGTGATCCCTTGCCACGCGTGCTCGGCAACCCTAACCAACTCTTACAAGCCTTTCTTCAGATCGTCGAGAACGCCGTAGACGCGTTGCAGGAAGTCGGCGGCGGGTATCTCCACGTCTCGCTTTGGCGCGAAGCCAGCGAAGTGATCATCCGGTTCGCCGACTCCGGCTCTGGCTTGCGCGATCCGGAGCGCGTCTTCGACCCGTTCTATACCACCAAGCCCGTCGGCCAGGGCACCGGCCTCGGACTCAGCGCCACCTATGGCGTAATTCAGGACCACAAGGGCCAAATCACCTGCTACAACCGCGCAGAAGGCGGCGCCGCATTTGAAATCCGCCTCCCCGCTCTTAAAGTCGCCACGCCGTATGCCGAAGCCGCTCGGGCCTGAGGCTAGCGGGGTTGCTCACCCTCCGCTGGACACAATCGCATCCGCCACTCGCGCCGCCTCTACCGTAGAGCGCACATCGTGGGTTCGGATAATGTGCGCCCCTTTCAAGATCAAAGCTGTCTCGGCAGCCAGCGTTCCGCGAAGACGGTCGGCAATCTCCGCGTCTTTGCCGTTACGCGCCAGTGCTCGTCCGATAAATGATTTGCGCGACACTCCGGCCAGCAGCGGATATCCCATCTTCTGCAGTTCGCCGAAGTGCGCCAGCAGCGGATAATTTTCTTCAAATCGCTTTCCGAACCCAAAACCCGGATCCAACACCAGGCGATCGCGTTTGATTCCCGCCAGGGTCGCGGTCTCGGCCCATTGCAGCAAGTCACGCCTCACGATCAGCACCGGATCGCCGATGGGCGGCAGTGATCGCCACTCCTCCGGGCGCCCGCGCGTGTGCATCAGCACCGCTCCTACTTTGAGCTCGCCCAGCGTTTTCGCCATCTTCGGATCCCATCGGAAACCGCTGACATCGTTCACGACCTCGGCTCCGAGTTCCACCGCGGCCCGCGCCACGCTCGCCTTGTAGGTATCGACGCTGATCACCGCGTCCGGACGTCGACGCTTCAAATCCCGGATCACGGGCAGCACTCGCCGCCGTTCCTCTTCTTCAGACACGGGGGACACGGCGGGCTCGCTTGGAGTCGACTCTTCGCGCCTGGTGTCTCCGGCGGCCGGAGCCACCAATGCTCCGGGTCGCGTCGACTCTCCGCCCACGTCAATGATGGTCGCGCCCTCGTCTAGTAACCGTTCGGCGTGGATTACGGCCTTCTCGGCATCGATGTGGAGTCCGCCATCGGAGAACGAGTCGGGAGTTACATTCACGACACCCATGATTAGAGTGCGCCGTCCTAACTCCAGTACTCGGGCACCGATGTTCCACTGAAAAATTGCGCGCATGCTGCCGCTATTCTAGAACGAAGCCCATTTTTCCCGGTGCTACAATCCACCTGATGTCTCGCCGGCAATCAGTTACGCGTCCGCTTCTCATCGTTCTTCTGCTGGTTACGCCGCTGTTGGCCGCACCTGTCAAAAAATTGCAGGACCGTATTGCGTCGGTGCTCAGCGCCCCCGATCTGGACCACGGCTTCTGGGGAATTGAAGTAGAGTCTCTCGCAACGGGCCAAGTCTTATACTCCCAGAACGCCGACAAACTGTTCACGCCCGCTTCGAACACCAAGCTCTTTACCACGGCTGCCGCCCTTGCTCTAATCGGTCCCGACTACAAGTTCCACACTACCGTCGAAACCACCGGCACTCTCGACCGCTACGGACGCCTCAACGGAGATCTCGTCCTGGTCGGCCGCGGCGATCCAAATCTTTCCGGACGCGAACTCCCCTACGATCTCAAAACCCAGCGTAATGACGATCCTATTCAAGCCCTCGAGGCGCTGGCCGACACGCTCGTGCAAAAAGGAGTGAAATTCATCGACGGCGATATCGTCGCGGACGACTCCTACTTCGCTTTCGAGCGCTACGGCGAAGGTTGGAGCCAGGACGACCTGGTTTCGTCGGACGGAGCGCCGGCCTCGGCGCTCACCATCAACGACAACGTGGTCTTCGTCAACATTCTGCCCGCCGACCGCCCCGGCGAGAAAGCCTTTGTCAGCGTCAAGCCCTTTGCCGATTACTATCACCTCGACAATCGCATCATCACCACCCCCGCGGGCACAGGACGCAAGTTCTTCGTCAATCGCGAACCAGGATCCACCATTCTGACGCTGTGGGGCAACATGCCGCTCGATGACGCCGGCGCCAACGAAGCCCTTGCCATCGACGATCCCGCTGAGTTCGCGGCCGGACTTTTCCGTCAGTTACTGGAGAAGCGCGGCATCGTGATCTACGGAAAACAGCGCACCCGGCACACCGAGCTCGCCGCGCTTTCCACTTTCAGCGTGACCACCACCGCGCCCTCGCACGGAGGCAGCGACGGCCCGTCAGATTCGCTCAAAACCGATCAGCCCCTCACCCTCGCGAGTTATGAATCGAAGCCCCTCCTGCAGGATATTGGAGTAGTCAACAAGGTCAGCCAGAACCTGCACGCCGAGATCTTGCTACGCCTCCTGGGACGCGAGCGCGGCAACGCCGGAACCATTGAAAGCGGCCTGGAAGTTCTCAAGGGATTTCTGACTCAGGCCGGAATCTCCAGCGAGCAGTATGTTTTCTACGATGGGTCGGGTCTTTCCCGGCAGAACTTAGTAACTCCTCATGCCATCGTCCAGTTACTCCGTTATTCTTCGACGCAGCCGTGGGGCGCGGCCTATAGAACGACTTTGCCAGTCTCCGGCGTGGACGGCTCGCTCACGGATCGCTTTAACTCGCCGCGGCTGCAAAACCGCATCTCAGCCAAAACCGGCTCGCTGGGCGGCGTGAGGGCGCTCTCTGGATTCGCCA
>Ga0302180_10004653_pt1 | contig 10156 bp, 9 predicted proteins | sample I_Palsa_E3_2_FD_200575 | JGI IMG/M metagenome (GOLD analysis project Ga0302180, IMG submission 200575) | Peat permafrost microbial communities from Stordalen Mire near Abisko, Sweden - I_Palsa_E3_2 | ecosystem: Environmental > Terrestrial > Soil > Palsa > Peat permafrost | place: Sweden: Abisko... | reverse complement strand
TGGGGAAAGGGAAAGGAATGGCGGTGGAAGCAGCCAATGTACCGGTGCCCCATTTCTTGAACAGCTTCAGCAGCGCGGAAACCTTCCCTTCGCCGAATTTACTGGTTAAATACGCCTCTCCGGCTTTGCGCGCAATCCGGAAGGTCAGGTACGCCCCGATCACCGATCCTGCCGTTGCCACCGCCGCGTATTCGTACCAGGGATTGCGATGCGTGGCGGCTAAAATCGCGATCAGGATGTCGGGACCGCCGAAGGTCGGCAACGGAGAGCTGTCCAGGATGGCGAGAAAGAAGAGCCCGGCCGCGCCCAAGTGTCGAAAGATGGAGGCGAAGCTGCGCGCGCGAGCAGGCTTGGCGGCTTGTAGGAACAGGTTCAATATCATGTGGCTTGAAAATGGAGAAGTTTCATGCTACACAGATAGTATGTCTACGGTAGACGATCTATCTGAGCGGCTCGAGTTCCTGCAAGGCACTTTGGAAGTCCTGATTCTGCGCAGCTTGCAAATGGGGCCGAATCACGCCTACGGGATTGGCCAGTTTATCGAGCATCATTCCGATAGCGAATTCCTGGTGGACAACGGCTCCCTCTACCCCGCGCTACAGCGCCTGCTGCAGCGGGATTGGATTACGGCGCAATGGAAGACTTCTCCCAATTCCCGGCGCGCCAAGTACTATCGTCTCACGCCGCGCGGCCGCAAACAGTTACTCAGCGCCACATCCAAATGGGAGCGCTTCGTGGAAGCCATGGGACGGGTACTGGCGCCCAAAGGAGCAGGCCGTGCGTGAATGGTGGTCCAAACTCCGGCTAGCTCTGGGCGGCCGCCGCGCTATGTCCGACGATCTTGCCGACGAGATCCAATCGAATCTGGAACTGGAAGCCGAAGATCGGCAAAGCTCGGCCCGGCGGCACTTCGGCAATGCCACACTCATCAAAGAACAAGCGCTGGAAGCCTGGACATTCCCGCGTCTGGAAACGTTCCTCGAAGACCTGCGCTACGGGCTGCGCGGCCTTCGCGTCTCGCCGGCGTATTCGCTGGTAGTCATCCTTACTTTGGCGTTGGGCATCGGCGCCAACACGGCCATCTTCAGCGTGGTGAATTCAGTGCTGTTGAAGCCTCTGCCCTATCCCGGCGCCGAGCGTCTGGTATGGCTGGGTGAATCGCATGGAAAGGCCCAAGGGATCAGCGTTACTTGGGGGAACTATCGGGCTTGGCGGAAATACAACCGCAGTTTCGAAGACACGGCCGGCTATCAATGGGGTCATTTCACGCTCACTGGCCGCGGCGAGCCTTTGTTCACTAGAGCGCTGGAAGTGGACAGCAGCTTCTTCCGGATGCTGGGAGTGAAGCCGGTTCTGGGGCGTACCTTCACGGAAGAAGAAGATCGCGCGGGTGCTGCTCCGACGGTTGTACTGGATTATCGATTCTGGATCACCAGGCTAGGCGGCGACACGAATGTGCTGGGCGCTGAGCTGGATCTGAACGGTCTGTCCTACCGGATTGTCGGCGTGCGTCCACCGGCGCCGGCTTTCAACAACGAGCCTGTCGATTTTTACGTGCCCATCGGCCTATTCAAGAGCGATTCGGCGCCTCGTACCGAACACGGCTCCATGCGCGTGCTGGGGCTTCTTCGGCCCGGCGTGACGCTGGCCGCCGCGCAAGCCGACCTGGATCGGATCATGCATCGGCTGGCCCGGGAAGATCCCGGAACGGAGAACGATCACCGCTCCGCCGGAGAATTTCTATTGGAGGAAACCACGGGGTCCATTCGTCCCACCTTGTGGCTTCTGATGAGTGCGGCCGGGCTGATTCTGACGATCGCCTGCTCGAACGTGGCGAACCTGGTGCTGGCGCGCAGTTCCACGCGATCGCGCGAGATGGCCATTCGGACTGCGATTGGGGCCGGCCGGATGCGCTTGATCCGGCAACTTCTTACCGAGAATCTACTGGTGTCCGCCATCGGTGGCGCGCTGGGGCTGCTGCTTGGATACTGGGCATTGCGAGCGCTGGTTCTGATGGCGCCCAAAGGAATCCCGCGCCTGGAGGAGCTGGGTCTGGATTACCGCGTGCTGCTGTTTACCGCGGCGCTCGGGACGATCACCGGGTTACTGGTTGGATTCGCGCCGGTGTTAACGGCTGGAAAAGTGGATTTGGCTTCAGCGCTGAATGCAGGCGGGCGTTCCTCCACCGGCACGCTGCACGCGCGCTGGTTCCGGAACGCGCTGGTGGTTGCTGAAATCACCATCACGCTGGTCTTGGCGTTTAGCTCGGGATTGTTGCTGCGTAGCCTGGTTACGGCCGAGAATTCGAGCCCTGGATTCGTTCCCGGCGGCTTGCTGTCGCTGGAGTTGGTGCTGCCGGCGTCGAGCTACAACAATCCACAAGCCGTTCAAAATTTCTACGACCGGTTGCTCGCGGGTCTGCGCGCTTTGCCCGGAACGAAGGACGCGGGCGCCGTGTATTGTCCGCCTTCGGCTGGAGACTGCGGCGATTGGTGGTATTCGATCCTGGGCGGTCCCGTTCCGGCCAAAGGGGATGTGCCAATGGCTTATTTCAACATAGCGGATGCTGGATATTTCCAAAGCATGCAAATCCCGCTGCGCGAAGGTCGAACCTTCACCAGCGCGGATCGCGCGGGCGCGCCGCTGGTTGCGGTGGTAAATGAGGTAGTGGCGCGCCAGTGGTTTCCGAAAGAGTCCGCGGTGGGCCATATTCTGAAATTCGGCGGCCCTTACCTCGCCGGCCCGACTTTCGAAATCGTGGGAGTGGTTGGCAACGTCAGCCAGGACGGGCTGGCGACGGAGCCGGTTGCCGAAATCTATCAGCCCTTTGCGCAACGCCCCTCGGAAGCAATGGTTGCTATGATTCGCACCGCGGGCGATCCGAATTCGCTGGCGCCGGCGGTGCGGCGCGTAGTGGCTTCGCTGGACCGGGACCTGCCTGTTCAGCGATTGGAGCCGATGGAGACTCGCTTGGCTGCCACGCTCGACCGGCGCCGTTTCGCCACGCTCCTGCTCGCCAGTTTTGCGGGACTGGCTTTGACTTTGTCCGCGGTGGGAGTATATGGCTTGCTCAACTACTGGGTCACGGCCAGGGAAGAGGAGATCGCCATTCGCTTGGCGCTGGGGGCCACCCGTTCTAGAATTCTGGCTTGGACCGGAATGGCCGCCTCGAAATTGATTGCCGCCGGCGTCGTCGTGGGAGTTTTCGCGGCCTGGGCGGTGTCCCATTGGCTGGATTCACTTGTGTTCGGCATCTCGCCGCGCGATACGACCATGCTGATTGCCGCGGTTCTAACTGTGAGCGCCGTCGGATTACTGGCAGCCGCTCTTCCCCTGGCGCGCGCTACACGAGTGGATGCCGCGCATAAACTCCAACGCGCATAGAACAATTGTGTGCGAAAATTGAGAAACGGTCACCGGTCTCTATTATTAGAGAGAGGCCCACGGGGTCGCTGTCTCAATTTACACAAAGATGCTGCTGAGCAGAGAATTCATCTCGTATCTATCCCGACAACTCGTGAAGCGGATGACGCCACAAATCATCGAGACCACCGATCCCAATTCGGCCACCGAGATGATCGCGCACGTTATTGAGGACGAGCTGCAGGTGGAGGATCGGCTGAACGATGAGGTTCGCGAGCTGCTCAGCCAGTACAGCGATTATATGCGGCGCGAAGGCGTCAGCTACCAGGAGATGTTCCGGCGAATCAAGAACACTCTGATTTCGCAGCGCAAAGTGATCCGCGCGGCGGGCCGCGATACGGGCGACCAAATGAAGCTTTCCCGCGACAAGATCAACGATATCTCTCACAAATTGGTGACGTCTTTCCGCAAGGCGCGTGAATTTCGCTTGAAGAAGGATCCCAACGACGTGCGGTTGGAGATCGTCCGCTCCATGACCGAGCTTTTGGCGGTGGAAGAGAAAGTGGATCGCGCGGCGCGCACCAAAATCCGGTCGCAGAAAAAGGAAATACCCGAGGGCAGCGAGGAGTGGGACCTGCTGCACCGCCGCTACTATGCCGAGGAGTTGAAAAAGTTCGGCATCGATCTCGCCCGATGACCGCCATTGTTGTGGTGGGTAGCCTCAACATGGATTTTGTGGTCAGGGTGGAGCATCTTCCCGCGCCCGGCCAGACCGTGCTCGGCCGCGATTTTCAGATGATTCCAGGCGGCAAGGGCGCCAACCAAGCTTGCGCAGCCGCGAAACTGGGCGCGAACTCCCTGACCGTACGGATGGTGGGACGCGTGGGCTACGACATGTTTGCCGATCATTTGAAGGCCAGCTTGTCGGCCGCCGGCGTAGATGTCAGCGCGGTTCACGCCACGCGCGCGCAGGCCACCGGTGTGGCGCTGATTTCGGTGGACGCCTCCGGGCAGAATTCCATCGTGGTGGCATCGGGCGCCAACCACGCGCTGGCGGCGTCTGAAACTGAGGCCATGCGCTCCGTATTTCGCGGCGCGCGTTTCGTGTTGTTCCAGTTGGAATCGCCATTAGACACTGTCGCGGCAGCCCTGAAGCTGGCCCAGGCGGAAGGGGCGCAAACCATCCTGGATCCCGCGCCCGCGGCTCCGCTATCGCCGGAGTTGCTCGCGACCGTCGATATCCTTACTCCGAATGAAACCGAAGCATCGTTACTACTGGGTCTACAGCCGGGACGCGTGTCCAGATCCGATGCGGCCTCGCTGGCTCGATCGCTGCGCGAGCGCGGACCAAAAGCGGTCCTGCTGAAGTTGGGCGAGCAGGGCTGTTATTACCTGAGTAGCGAAATGGAGCTTTTCAGCGCGGCTTTTCCGGTGGTTGCTAAGGACACCACCGCCGCCGGCGATACATTCAATGCAGCGCTGGCCGTGGCTTTGGCGGAAGATCGGGGCATTGAGGAAGCGCTGCGATTTGCAAACGCATCCGCGGCGATTTCAGTCACGCGAATGGGAGCGCAGGCGTCCGTGCCGGCGCGGGCGGAAGTGGACGCATTCATCGCATCCGCTGGTTAGCGTCTGTACAAGACGAATTGGCTGTTTTCATATGCAGGTTGCCGATCCATTAAACGATGCTTTGTTGAAAGCACCAGGTAATCGATGTCCAAGGCTTGCAACCCGCCGGCTTCAGCGGGGTCGAAATGCAGCGCATTTGTGCTTTGCCAGCGCTGCCACCACTCCCGCGCGAGCGGCTCACTGAAGTTCATCTGGCCTCCGGATTTCCAGTCCACATATACGGCGCGTTGGCTTTCGGCGCGAAAAATGCTTGGATCGGGATTGGTCCCCGCGTCGCCGAACAGGAACACTGCGTCCTTGGGAGTTTGCGAGCGGGCGAACTGAGCTAACTCGTCGAGCCCGGTGAGACTGGGATGCGGATAGTTGCGAACGTGTGCGAAGTACGGCAGAACAAAACTGGGAGCGATTGTTACAGCCGCCAGCAATGCCGGAGCAAAACGAAATCGCTGCAGCGCCAGCGTGCCGCAAAGCGCCATCGCCAGAGCAATCAGCAGCCAGAGATTACGCCCGGAGATCGAAGATACCGGCGATGCAGTGGGAACTGCCAGCACCATCACAAACCAGATCACCGATTCAATCCAGCGCTTCTCCTCAGCCGCGCGGATGGCAGCGCCCGCACCCAGGATCACCGCGAATGCGGTTACAAATAGCAGTGCGCGCGCCGGTTGAAACTGAGGAATCAAACCCCATTTCATTTTGTCCAGCAGAAAATACGAAACGGGCACGCTCAGCAGGCCGAGGGCCGGCATGCCGATCAGAAAAAGACGCGCTGCGCGGGGCCGGACACGCCAGAACGCGATAATCGAAACCAGCCAGAACAGAACATATTGCCAGATCAACTGCGCCGGCCAAGTGGAAACCCAATTGTAGGAAGCCCGCATGCGTTGCAGTTTCTCAAGGTCCGGCCCCACGCGCGTGAAGAAAGTTTGCGGCTCAGTTGCGCCGGGTTGCAATCGGGATGACACGAATAGCACTATGACGCCGGCGGCGAGCGGCCACAGATCGCGATAGTCTCGATGGCGCAATGTAAGCCACAGATAGAGCGCCCAAAATACCCAGACCGTGGGCGGATGATAGAGAAATGCGGCAGCGGCTGCAATGTCCGCCCACATCAAGTGATTCTGCGCGGCCAGTCCGATCGCCAGAAAGAGCAGCCCCACGGCGAACGCGCGCGGCACCGGTTCGTATTCGAACGTGAGCACGGCGGGTCCGGCGATGGTCGCGCCCAGCGCGAACAGGGCGGCCACTACCAGCGCCTTACCGCGCGCCAGCGGAAACGAAATCGCCAAAAGATACACACCCAGAATCTGCAGCGCGCGGAACAAGAGCTGCTGGGCCGTCAACACCGCTTGAAAAGAACCATGCGTGAGCCAGCGGAGAGCGATAGCAATTTCGTCGTACAGCGTGTACGCCAGATGCGGCTTGGGCGCCACCAGATCGCGCGTAAGAGCGGACGGGTCCCAGATGTGTTCCAGCATCGGCACGTAGATTTGCGTGTCGGATCCCAAATAGGTGTGCCCGGGAAACTGGAAGTAACTGAGAAAAGTGAGCGCGACAATCGCGGCGGCGATCGCCAACCGATCGCGCATCAATTGGCCGGAGTCTTGTCGAGCTGCTGTTTGGCCCACACGCGATTTGGATTCAACTCCACCGATTTGGCGATAGCCTTGTGGGCTTCCTCCGGTTGATTCACCTTGCGCAGGGCGATGCCGAGCCACAGGTAAGCATCCGCGTTCTTGGCGTTCAGTTCAATGGCTTTCTGAAAATCTTTGATCGCCAGATCGTAGCCGCCTCCCAGGGCAGCGGGCAGATAATAGTTGCCCACGCCGTGGCTCAAATAATTGATGGACGATTTGGGATCCAGCTCAATGGCTTTGTTGACGGCGCTGAGCGCGCATTTGCCATACTTCAGGCCCGCCAGGCCATTGCCCGAGATCATTTGACCGCACAAGGTTCCGAGTATGCGTTGATACTCGGACGAATCGGGCTTCAAGTCAACCGCGCGCTGAGCTGCATCGATGCCGGCCTGCGCCGCATTTTTGGCGGCGGCTTTGTCGTGCGTCTCAATGGCCACTTCGGCGGAGTAGGATTCGGCCAGCGCCAGCCGATACTGCGCCGTTGCATCCTTGGCGTCCTTGTCAGCTTGGGGCTTGAGATCGCCGATCATTTTTTCCAGCGCCGCCTTGTCCTGCCGGTCGCGCGCTTTAATCAGCTCGGAATCGTTAAACCCACTAATTGCGAAAAGGGCCGAGGTGACGATGAGGCACTTCATATCTATAATTCTACAGCGGGGCTGGGGACAGGGGACTCGGGGCCGGCGCCTGGCTACAACGTCGCCACTTTCCGGTGCACCATCAGGAAGTAGAGTCCCAGCAGGGCCAATAACACGCCGTTCCAGGCTATAACCACCGGCGCGGTGAACTGCTTCACCAGTGCTCCGACGATCAAACTTCCAAAGGGCATGCCGCCACGAAATGCCACGTTGTATACGCTCATCACTCGCCCGCGCATTTGATCGGAAGTGATCATTTGCACCAGCGAGCTGATGGTGACGAAAGCCCCCAGCAGGACTCCGCCGGCCACGAAAATGAGAACGCAGCTCAGCACCAGATTACGCGAAAGCGCGAAGCTGGTGATCAATGCGCCCAAGGCGATGAGCATCGATAAAGCCGAGCGGCCTTGGTGGCGATGTTTGCCGAGTCCGGCTACCACCAGCGCGCCGGTGATGGAGCCGCAGCCCGAGCACACCAGGAATACAGTGTAAAGCTTTGGCCCTCCGTGAAACACATCACGCGCGAATACGGGTACGAATACGATCAGCGGGAAAGCCAGCAATGTCATGGCGAAAGCCAGCACGATCAGCCCCTCCATGGCAGCCTGCTTGCGGATGAAGCTGAACCCCTGCCGCATGCTGGTGAGCACGGATTCAGCGGTCTTCGCGGGCACGAATTTCGGCCGGATGATCAACAGGGAAGCAATCGCCGCAATGAATGACAGGCCGTTCAGCGAGAAGCACCAAGAGGCTCCGAGCTGTGTCAGCGCCAGGCCACCAAGCGTGGGCCCGATAACGCGCGCCACGTTGAACTGAATCGAATTCAGGCCGATAGCGTTCTGCAGATCTTCGGGTTTGACCAAGGATGGTACCAGCGATAGATAAGCCGGCCCACCGAAAGATTGCGCGGTACCGACGATGAACGACAGCGTCAGAATTGGCCACACCCCTCCGAAACCTTTGGGGCCGCCGACGTAGATCACGCCGGTGGCGAACAGGGCTGCTAACAAAAACGCGCAGGTCAACTGGATTACTTGCGAGCCGACCAAAATTAGCTGCCGCGACATCCGGTCTGCCAACACGCCCCCGACTAGCGAGAAAAGGACAATCGGAATGCTGCCCAGGAAAGAATCCACGCCCAGCCAAAACGGGGAGCCGGAAAGCTGCAAGACCAGCCAGCTTTGGGCATAGATCTGCATCCAGGTACCGATGCTGGAAATACACGCTCCCGTCCACAAGATACGGAAGTCGCGATATTGGAAAGCCTTGAAGACTCTGGTGAGCAATCGTTGATTCCGATCAGGGGAGCGGGCGTTCGCGCTGGATCAGATGCAGGATGTTGCCGTCGCCGTCGCTGAAAAACACCAGACGATTGCCTTGGTTGGCGATCGGTTCGGTAAGGAATTGAACTTCCCGATTGCGCAGTTCGGCGAGAGCCGCATCGAAATTGTCCACGCTCACGGCCAAATGCCGGATGCCGGGATCTCGCATCTGTTGCGGCGCGCGTTCGCCTTGCGACGGAATTATCTCGAGCATCGTTCCATCGGCGGCGCGCACGAAATAGTTGCCGTCGTAGGTGAAATTGATCCGAAAGCCGAGTTTTTGGACGTACCAATCGGCCAGGCGAGCCGGGTTGGGAGAAGCAATCGCGGTGTGTTCCAATCCACGGAACATAAAAGAGGATTGTAGCATTTACCCGGAATCCAGGCGCCGGAATTCAGGTAACAAGGAATTCAGGAGTCAGAAGCAAGTAACATCGGGTTGTGAAGCGGAGTTGGTTCGTCGCGGCGGCAACGGTGACGGTATTGGCGCTCCTGTCGCTTGTATTCTTTGCGCGTCGAAAACCGGCGCCGCTTCCCATCCAGATGGCTGCCGCTGCTCCGGCCGCTCCAGCCGCGACCGAAATTACGCTCAGCGGCGTGGTCCAGCCTATCCAAATGGTGAACGTTCCGGCGCCTCTGGATGGAACCATCGATCAATTCATGGCCGCTGCCGGGCAACACGTTTCATCCGGTGAGGTTCTAGCGCGTATCCGAAATCCGCGGCTCGGCGCCGACCGCGAAGCTGCGCGGTTGGATGCCGAGCAGGCGCGGAATCATCTCAGTCAATTGGAATCGGCCCTGATCGGCGCGCGATTGGAGGTTTCGCGATCGGATGCGGACGCGATTCGCGTTAAGTCGCAAGTTGAGCAAGCCGAGCAGACGTACCAACGCCAGGAGACCATGTTTCGCGAAGGCGTCACGCCGCGGCTCACGTTCGAGAAAGCCGAGCACGAATACAATTCGCTGAAAACTGAGTCGCAGAATTTGGCGGCGGCTTCCGCCAAAGCGGCCGCCCAGGTGGACACAATCACCAACGAACTGGGGCCCGCGCGAAAAGCGCTCGCCCAAAAAACGAGCGACTTCGAAGACGCTGAGGCAGCCGCGGCGGTGGGCGAAGTGAACTCGCCGGCGGATGGAATTGTGCTCGCGCGGCGCGGCCGGCCGGGTGAGAACGTCACTCCCGCGATGGGTGATCTGTTTCAAATCGCCGTGGACCCGGTAGTCCTCGAAGTGGTGGCTTCCGCCGATGTGCAAGCGGCCGCGAGAATTCGGCCAGGGCAGCCAGTGGCAATCCAGCCGGCTTTGACTGGTACCGTACGCGAAGTGAAATCCGGCCAGGTATTCATCGATTTTCGGAACCCACCGGCAGCCATCAAAATCGGGACGACGGTACAGATCAAGATAAAGGTAAGGTAGAAGCGAAGCCCATGAACCAACTAGAAACCAGCCTGATCGAGTTGATCACCGAAACTTCGACGAATCTTCCGCCCGATGTGCGCGCGGCCATGGGGCTGGCGCTGGAAGACGAGACTCCTGGAACCCAGGCGTCGCAAGCGCTCGGGATCATCGC
>Ga0302180_10004649_pt1 | contig 10161 bp, 9 predicted proteins | sample I_Palsa_E3_2_FD_200575 | JGI IMG/M metagenome (GOLD analysis project Ga0302180, IMG submission 200575) | Peat permafrost microbial communities from Stordalen Mire near Abisko, Sweden - I_Palsa_E3_2 | ecosystem: Environmental > Terrestrial > Soil > Palsa > Peat permafrost | place: Sweden: Abisko... | reverse complement strand
CGCAAGTACCACCGCAGGGATGACGGCAAGCGCAGAACCGGTGAGCAGTGTTGCCACACCCACACCTACAGCACCTCCCGCAATGACGCCAACGATGCCGACCACCATTCCCTCCGTGAACGCCAGGCGGAACAGTGTTCGCGGTCGCCACCCCGTGGCCGCAAGCACCGCCTGCTCCCCAGCGCGGTCACGAAGATTCACCGCTAGGACATCCGCAACGCTGAAGGCACCGAGGAGGAGTGCCAGAACCGCAGCGACGAGATCCACGCCACGAACCTGCACGCTGACTAGGTCGCCCAGCACGCTGCCGGCCACCTGGCCCTGAAACGCCAGCTGCACGGCGAGCAGCGCAGCAAACGCGGCCACGCCGATGAACAAGCCGATTGCCCCGCTGACAATGCGTGCTGGGCGGCGGGAGACGTTGGCGAAGGCGATGCCAGTGACACTCAGAACTTGTCGATGACCGCCTCCCCCGCCCGCGACCGCATACACAGCGTCGAGCGGCCGGCCCCACGTCGCAGCCCAGGCAGGCAGTAACGCCGCCACGCACGCGAGCACCAGAGCGATCGGCACCACCAGCAGCGCGTGCCACCACGGTAGTTGCAGACGTAGTGCGAATGCGAGGGCCTCTGCCAGTGCTGCTCCAATGACGCCTGCAACGAGACCCACCAGCGCGAGCTCACCCAGCACGAGTCGAAACACCGCAGCGCGACCCCACCCGAGGCACGCCAGCACCCCCAACTCCGTGCGCCGGGAGCGGACGCTGGCATATGCCCCGTTTGCCAGAAAGAGCACGCACACCACCAGGACAAGGATGAACAGCACCAAGCTCTTTTGGTCGATTCCCTGGATGATGGCCAGAGCCACGCCCTTCTTTGACCAGGGCTCGGTGAGTTCGAGAGCCGGCCGTCCGAAGTGACCGGCGGGAAGCGCGATCGTCCGAGGCGATGGCGACGACCCAGCGGTGATGTCCACGTCCAGACCGGTCTCGGCTTCGATCCGCTGGGCAACCAGACGCACCCGCTCGCGACTCAGTGGATCGATGCCAACGACGCCCGAAACCCTTACTCGAATTGCACTGATCGGAGCCGCGCCGGAGTTGGGCAAATAGTGCCCGCCCTCGAAGGCGGGAAGTGATGCAAGGTCGGTGAGCATGAGTGGCGGTTGCGTTGGATAGCCACCCAGGTTACCGTTCGGCAGGAGGGGTTGCCCACCCAGCAATTTCGCTGAACGAGCGTCCGCGGGTTCAAGCCCCGGAGCGCGAAAGACGTTGAGGGCGTTGCTTACCGTGCTGTTGAAGCCCGGCAACTTGTTGGGATTGAACACTCCCACCGAATGGAGCAGCGCGGGAAACTCTCCCGTTTCAGCGTTGTCCGGGCTTGCATGCTCGGTGAGGTTGCGGAACTGCACGTCTTCGGCGCTGAGAGGAGCCTGGATGTAGGTGTCGAAGTCACCGGCGGTCCATGTGGCATTTCCGTTACTGACTTCGTTTGGCACCAGCGATCCATCCGGTTCGACTTGGTACGTCGTTGGCGCCACGGACCAATACGCGGGGATGTTGGGAGACGCCTCCGCCGGCCCGGCGAGCGCGTCGAGGAGCGCGTTCTGTTCCTGTTGGGGCTCGATGTTCACCTTTTCAAGATTCTTCGCTGGTTGCGCCGCGAGGAAGGTGGCAAGGTTGCTCCCGAGCAGTGGGCTTCCCTGGACGAGGCGCTGCGCTGCCGTGGCAGGAAGCGCTTGCACGGTTGCCGCGATGCTTTCGTCCGCATACGGTTGGCTCGATGCGAGCACCGGAACTGACGCATACGTCGGGTATGCGGCTAACGGATAGCTGGGCACATCATCGGATTGCAAGTAACGGCCGGACACCACGGCGGCGTTGAGTCCATCGAGCTTCGCTTCCTGCACAGGGTCGATCGCGGCGATCACAAACGGCAGATAGATCGGAACCAGCGCCCCTGCGTGGCCGGATGCGAACGGCGCAAAGCTGGTGCTGCCCGAGAGGCCGCTCTGCAACGACCAGCAGTCCACATTCCCAAAGGCGGCGATCCCGTCACTACGATCCGTCGAGTCGAACGGACTGCTGCTGATCAGCACCTCGGCGCACACGGGTTGGTCATTACCCGGCCCCAAGACTTCTTTCGGGGCTACTGCCGCCAGCGTGTTGCCTTCCGTTGGCTCTGGCGCCATGGCATTACGCGTGATGTAGACGTAGACGGGAGCATCCGCTTGGTGCGTGAGTCCGTTGTCGGTGACTCGTTCGACATCGACACGGAAGAGGGCATGCGATGCGGTGCCCATATCGCTCGTGAGGTCAATCGGAAATGTAGTCTGGGGAAGCGCATACCCCAGCACTGCGATCGGGGCCGCAACGGACACGCCTGGGATTCGCAGAATCTGTTGCCATTGCGCGAGGGTGATCCCACCCGAAATGCCCGAGACCGCCCCTGGACGGATCACCCCCTCGCTGTTCTCAAGTGTCGTTCGTGATCCACGCGGCCGGACCAGGATGTCGTAGGACGACTGCGCATAGTTGTGGGCGACGGTCGTCGTCACCTCCAACTGGCTGGTAGAGACGTCAGCGGTCAGCAGCGAGAAACTCACCGAGGCCACCAGGATGCCCGCCCCGAGCGCGATCGACCGATCGCGACGCGACCGTACCTGCCGGCCGATCATTCGCCACACTCCCTTCGAGGCCATGGCCGAGATCATGACTCTCAATTCCCTGCCGTGGCAGCGACCCCTGTATCTGGACAGCGCTAAGGCATCCTCGAGCGCGGGAAGTCGGGCCTACCGGTTCTTGAGTTCGAGACGACTCAGTTCGAGGGTGATCGTTGAGGAGCGTGTCAGATTCAAGCCTGGTCCCGGGACGGCGAGTCTGTCCGCGGGGAACCGGGCGCGACCCTGACATAGGGTCTCGGAAAGGTGTCGACCTGGGCAAGCGAGATGATGCCGGCGTGGACGACCCTGTCTCAGGCAGGTTGCCAGCAAGGCAGGGGACGACGCCAGAATCCATGACGCCGACAGGGCCTAGAAGGCGTCTCTAGCGCCCGAGCGAGGGGTACCCCGGTGGGAGCGCTTACCGCTGATACACGGTCATAAGTCCGACGAGAGGAATGAGAAACGCGACGGCGAAGGCCGTCACGGACACAGACAGCGAGTTCTCGGACGATCGCCCGTTGGCGAACGTCGATACGCAAAGCCACGCCACGAGCGGCGCGAAGACGATACCTATGCTCGCGGCGCCGAGAAGAACGAAGCACGCCGCAGCTCCGGTAGCAGCCGCGCGGCATAACAACCGCGCCAGCCTCGCCCTCGCCAACGCAGCGATGAGCGCAACCGCGGACGCAAGCGCTAGGCAGGTACCAAGGTACACAGTCCACGCCGGGTTGGTGTTGTGCGAGTTGGGGGCTGCGGCACCCGACACGAAAAGCCAGTCGCAGAATCCGGCGACGACGGCGGCGGTCAGATAACTTGTCTTGACCCACCACGGCTCAACTCGACGGCTTGCGTTGGACGCCTCACCCACACCCCGAGTCTATCTGCGTCAATGGGAGCGTACTTCTGCTTCCAAAGCATGCGCCCCGGGTCACCGAGAATCGGTAAGGACCGGCCGGTCTCGATCAGGCCGATCCGGCGACTCCGGCGCTAGGCGGCTACGGGATTGACGCTCAGCGAGGTTCGCTGCCTCGATCGCCCGCCGGAGCTCGTTGCCCCAGTCCGCACCCGGAGCCTCCAGGCGGCGACATTCCGCGGCTGCCTCTGCGACACGTCTAGCGGCCGCGTTGATCGCCGGCCAGGTCGCTGTCGCGACCGCATCGCGCTGAAGCCGAGTCAACGCGGCGCTGGCCGCTCGCCATCGGCGCTGCGCGAGGCGTTGCGCCGCCAGATCAGCGCGGGCGCGGCGCCGGCATTCACGCCGCCGTGCGAGCGCTGCTCCGCGTGCTCGCCAGGTTCTCGCCCGTCGCAGCGAGAGGCGACCGCGAGCGGACGCCCATCGAGGCATTGACTCGCTGAGACCCTGCTGCCGTCGCCGATGTGCGCTGCTCCGACACGTCCCACCGCAGAACCGGGGCGGCCGACCGGTGCTGCGTCGGCGTAGGGCTCGGCGGCATGCAGCGCACCGCGCTCCCACGCCCGCGGTTTCGTCATGAACAACGCTTTGCATTTCACGCATATTCAAGCGCATCAAGCGACAACAGAGCGCCTACATTTTGCCTCGTAAACGGCGACAAAACCGCAGGTGAAAGTGTGTGTGATGTGAAGGCGCGAGGTCGGGAACTGAGGGTGATGAGTTCGGGGGTGGGAGCAGTGTCTGTGAGGCCGCTGGAGCTGTGTCTGTGGGAGCTCGTAGTGGTGCCGGCCGTGATGCGGGGAGGCGGCGCAGGATGTGCCGACTGGCCCGGTGCCGGGGGCTCTTCGAGGCCGGGATCCCCCAACCCGCGCGGCGCGCTGAGCGCGTACCGCCAGGGGTGCTACGGAGGCCGGAAGACGACTGGTCCTAGCCTCGGCCCTCCTGTGTCGGTCGTGCCACGACCACCACCGGGGGTCAAATATCCGACGAACGCGCTGAATGGTGTCCGCATGAGACCGGACCCGCGGTGTCAAGTATCTGCCGGACTTTTACGTGAGCTCAACGGTGTGGTCAACGGAAAACTGTAGGCGCTCTGTTAGCGCGGATGGCAGTACATTGAGGTCCATGGCTCAAGTCGTACTTTCGTTCACATCACCGCCGCCGACGGGCTCCGAACTTACCCGCCGAGGCCCACTCTCTGCCGCCAATGATCGAACTCCCGCACGCACTGCGCCGGTGACGCCGCTCTTGCTGACCGTGGCCGAAGTTGCGCACCGACTGGGGTGCGGCCGCACTCTCGTGTACGACCTCATCGGTAGCGGACGCCTCGAGACCGTCAAGCTTGGCCGTTTGAGGCGAGTGCCTACGGAGGCCGTCGATGTCCTGGTGAGCCAGCTTCGCGCGGTCTCCCGCGACGGCCTGGGCGATCACGCCGAGCCGACTTGACAGCAGTTCTGACAGCTACAGGTGCGAACAGTGGCGGGCAATGACGGGTCTACCGACGGCCGTGATGGGTGCTGCTGAATACGATACGGGCATCCGCGGGCATCAACGAACGGGCTGGAGCCGACCTCTTAATCCCAAGGTCCAGGGTTCGAACCCCTGAGCGGGCACCACTAGTTTGGGCAACTATCCCATCACCGTAGAAAGCGTCTACACTCATGGAGTAACGACTCATGAGGAGGACGTGGCTATGGTTGACGTTCCGGTTCTGGCTGACACGGCGTTTCCGACGCCCCCTCGACGTACCGCCTGGGCGTTACGAGATAGACGGATGGCGACTTCGGAGGCTCCCCGATGAAGCGGATCCACCTTCGCTCGATTCCGGAGCCAGAGCCGAACACCCGGGCGGTGTTCTTCCACAAAGGTCCGGGGACGGTCGTGATGTACGGGGACGGAGACACGACCTTCGTGTGCGCATCGTGCGAGAGCGCGCTGGCCGAGAACGTGTGGGAACTTCAGATTCGGAACATCGTCCTGGTCTGCGCGGCCTGCGGAGCCTTCAACGAACTCCCCTAACTGACTATCGGGGGGCGTCCTCGTGACGCCGCGCTGGCTAGCCCCAATAATCGCCGCTTGCGAGCTTGGCGAGAATGGCGCGAACGACAAGATCTATATCTATAAGGCCTTCTTGCAGCGGGAATATCCCTATGGTCGGCTCCTTGACGACTATCGAGAGGGGCGTTGTGGCATTCATCTGCACGCCGGGCGCGATGTTCGCGGTGTACCTCACGAACAGCGAGGATCCCCCCGGCAGCTTTGCTGGAGCTTCCGATTCATTGGTGACGGAGTTGATGGACATGGTGCCGGGTCCCATGACCGCCTGGCTCATGACGTGGATGTAGCGATGTCGGTCGAGACGTGCCAACTCCCAGAGTGCGAAGAGGGATTGCCGCTCCGTATAGGTACGTCCGAGATACGGCTGCAATTCCTCGGAAACTCGATCTTGTCGAGGCCGGGATGGTTTTTGCCCCGATACAGGACCGTGAGGTGATAAATCGCGTGGTCGAGAGCGGACTTGTAGGCTTGCAAACAGTCCCCGAGGCAGCCGGCGATGATGTCCGGGGGGCCGTGACGGAAGGTCACCAAAGGGAACTGAGCGGCATCGACCGTCTGCCATTCCGGCTCATTGCCGGTGACGACGTCGTATGGGTGGAGTTCCCCAAACGCCTCGCTGAGATCCTGGAGTTCCCGCAGATGCTGGCGTGCCCGGTTGACCTTCAAGCTGCAATACAGCGGGTGCCATGGGGGTCCGTTATGCTGGGAGAGCATGAAAGATCAGCCCAACGTGCAGTACACGCCAAAGGGGCTCAAGATCCCCATTCCGACAAGGGGCGAGTTCGAGGCCAACTTGGAGAAGGTGCTGAAGGCGGAGCCGCCGCCCCGAAAGGTACCCAGCCGTCGGAGCAAGGCCGCACCGACGGATTCCTAGGCCCTAGGCGCGAGCAATACGTCTCGCCATCGCTCGATGTCGGCTATAGGTCCGGCAAAGCCGACGTTGACGAACAGGCATCCCTCGAAGAGGCACTTGGAGAGGATGAAGATCCCACTAATGGCGGGACGAGCCTCGGTATCGACCGGCCAGAGAAAGGCCGTAGGGTGGTCCGCGAAAGTGTTGTCGACGAACTGGCAGTCGGGAGTGACTACCACGGCAGGGCCTTCGATGCGACATTCCACGAAGGTGTAATCAGCCAGGACTCCGTTGACAGCGAGGAGAGGCAGTCGGATCCGTTCACGTTTACGAATCCGGGAATCGAGCATTGGGGCGTCCATGTCATAAGCGGCCCCGGTAACGGGGTCGGCAGACGGACGGGGCCTCATCGAACCGGACGAGCGGCAAGGGCGACGAGTAGGCGGAACTTCGCCTCTCCCACAGGGACGCGCTTCACGCCACGGATGCGGGGGGTGAACTCGCGATGGTTGTAGCGCCACGCGTACTCGTCCAAGTAGGACTGGAGCCACTTCGTGGACACGGAGTGGTAGACGCCACGCAAGCCACCCTTGACGAGCGACCAGAACCCCTCGATGGTTTGGGTGTGGACGTCCCCATCGACGTACACCTTGGCCGAATGGTTGATCCGGTAGTGCGCGGCAACCTCGCGACCGTCGAGCGCGTCGTAGATACGGAACTCGTCCGTGAAGATGGTCGTGGAGGGCAACAGGTGAACGCGAGCGAGTCGCGACGCTTCGATCGTGGTGGCAGCGGGGACGTACTTGACAACGACCTGCCCCTGGCGCTGCACGGCACCCATGACCACGCGCTCGTTGAGACTACGGCCCTGCTGGCCGGGTCCGTCGGAGTTGCGGCGCTTGCGCGTCAGGTAGGTCTCGTCCATCTCAACGTCGCCAGAGAGAACGACGGACGCGTTGTCCTGCGACATGAGCGAGTTGCGGATGACGTTGAACATCCGCCAAGCGGTTTTGTAGGTGACGCCAAGCTCGCGTTCGAGCTGCTTCGCGGAGATACCGCATCGGGTGCTTGTGATGAGAAAGAGCGCGTAGTACCAAAGGTGAAGGGACGTGGACGACTTGTGAAAGATCGTCCCCGCCGTGGGATGGACGTGGCGACCGCAATGGGTGCAGGTCCACGACTGGCGACCGTCCCCGTTGACGTACTTGTGGAAGGACCGCTCAACCCCGCACTTGGGGCACAGGGCATGCTCGCCATCAGGCGAGTAGCGGGTACGCCACAAATGGGCAAGGCACGCGTCGTCATCGGGGAACTCCGCCATGAACTCCATGACAGAGAACCGCGACTCCGATGCGGTCCCACGAGTGGGGTTCTTCCGGTTGGACATGACGACAGTATAGCAGATCCTTCTACGGTGTGGGGATACTTACCCTAGTTTGTGTTAGTTCGATTGTTGTCCGGAGCGCCATGAGCGAATGGGTCGAGTGGCACAGGGGATACGCCGCCGGATCACCCCTCTCGAAGCGCCTCGAGGTCGTCCAGAACCTGATACGCCGAGCCCTCGACTCCGCTGCGCCGGGTCCGATCCGCGTCATCAGCCTGTGCGCCGGGGACGGGCGCGACCTGCTCGGGGTGCTGCCCACACACCCGAGATGCGCGGACGTCCACGCGCGACTGGTCGAGCTGAATCCGGAGCTGGCGGAACGCGCGCGATCCACGGCGGCCCGGATCTCACCGGTGATTGAGGTCGTGACCGGCGACGCCTCATGGACGACGGCCTACGCGGGTGCGGTCCCCGCGGACATCGTGCTCGCGTGCGGCATCTTCGGCAACATCACGGATGACGACATCCATCACACCGCTGCTCACCTTTCGTCCCTGTGCGCACCCAACGCCACCGTGATCTGGACACGTGGCACGTTCACGCCAGACTTGACACCAACGATCCGCCGCTGGTTCACCGAAGCGGGCTTCTCGGGGCTGGATTTCGTGGCTGTCCCGGACTCGACGGCGGCCGTCGGCGCCAACCGACTCATGTCTCGACCGCATGCGTTCGAACCCGACCTTCGCCTGTTCACGTTCCTCGTCAACGAGGATCGCCCCTCGCGACGACCTGGCTGAGTGCCCTCAGCGGGTCGCGAACGCGTCGATATCCCGCCCGGCGCGGACTGCGACGAGGAGTTCGCGGATGTCGCCTGACTTGGACACGTACGCGGACACGCCTGCCGCGGTCATCGCTTTGCGAATGAGCATCTTGTCGAAAGCCGAAAATGCGATCAGACGCGCGCCCGGCACCACCGCGACCATCTCTTTCGCGGCTCGAAGTCCGCCGCCATTCGGCATGTTGACGTCGAGGACGACCACGTCCGGCTGCAGAAGCCGCGCCATCAGTACGCCGTCATCGACGCTGGACGCAACACCGAGCAACTCCATATCGGACTGCCTGTCGATGATCCGTCCGAGAGCCGAGAGCACTTCTCCGTTGTCGTCGACGATGATCACTCGCAGCGGCTCGGAGTTCATTGCGGCTCACTCTGGACTGCCGCGTGGCCGGGTTTCGCCTCGGGCCGCATCGTCACGAGAACGTCACGCCGCGGGCAGTTCGTTGATGACCTCGGGTCTCTGTGGCAGCCAGGCTTCGATCACCGTACCGCTTCCGACCGCGCTGTCAACGCGAGCCCACCCTCCCAGGGCTTGCGCACGCTCGTGCATCGAACTGAGTCCAAGGTGCCCTTGGGGCGACCGGCCGTCCCCACGCGGCGCGAACCCAGGTCCATCATCCGTAACGCGAGCACCGAACCCGGCTTCCTGATCGCCGTGCAGGAGCACTGTGACGGTAGCGCCGGGGGCGTGCTTGGTCGCGTTGTTGAGCGCCTCGCGGACGATCCGGTACAGGGTGGTGGCGACGATTGGCGAAGGCGTCCCGACCAGCTTGTTCCGCAGAACGACCTCCAGACCCCCGGGTTCGTTGAATTCCGCTATCGACTCCTCGACGGCGACGATCAACCCGAGCTCGAGGATGTGGGGATGGAGGTCGCTCAGCAAGTTGCGCATCCGCACGATCGCTCCCTCGATAGATGCCTCGATGGATGCTGCGGTCCCGTCATCGGTTTCGGCGTCGCCCTGCAGGAGGAAGATGCGCATCTTTGCCGCGATCATCGACTGCAGCATGTCGTCGTGGATCACGCCGGCGATGTGCTGGCGTTCCTGTTCCTGGACGGTGACGAGGCGCAGCAGCAGTCTCGTCCGCTCATCGTTGGACCGGTACAGATCCTCGAGGCTCTCGACGAGCGCTCCGGTGCGTTCGCGAATCTTGACGTCGAGGTCATCGTTCTTGAGCGCGACCTGCTCGTTCAGGGAACGCGTCTCGCGCGCGAACAAGTACTGCCTGACGAGCACAACGGTGATGGTCAGGATGAGGTCCCATTCCAGTACGCGGTTGAGCGACCCGGCGACGAACTCGGTCACGACGGCTGCGATGCCGGCTCCGGTCACCGTGAGATACGGGAGCATCAGGGTCCATCGCGGTTGCCGCACTTCGCCTGGCTCACTGTGCGCGGACATCCCCAGCGTCCGCACTGCGGCGAGGCCGATGAGGGCATAGCCCAGAGTCCAGCCGAGATCCGGGAAGTTCACTGACGTATAGCTCTGCAGGGTGGTGAGGAAGGCGAACGAG
>Ga0302180_10004648_pt1 | contig 10161 bp, 12 predicted proteins | sample I_Palsa_E3_2_FD_200575 | JGI IMG/M metagenome (GOLD analysis project Ga0302180, IMG submission 200575) | Peat permafrost microbial communities from Stordalen Mire near Abisko, Sweden - I_Palsa_E3_2 | ecosystem: Environmental > Terrestrial > Soil > Palsa > Peat permafrost | place: Sweden... | reverse complement strand
CGGCTGGCCGCTGCGAGGGACACAATGAATGCACTAACGCGCCGAATCCGCCGGCTTGAGGATCAACTTCGGCCCAGGAACGGTACAGGTATCCTAGTGGTGGCGTCGGGTGTAGGGCTGACCCTCGATCCGGATTCCTGCGTTGATATCCTCCGTGAACGCGGGTTTCTGCCCACTGGTCTGGGTATGTGCCTTGTAGACCTCCTCGCAATCCCGGATGACTTAAATGCGGAGGAGACGGAAAGGTTTCTGCGGGAGAATGGCGCGGAGATCTGTGATGGCGCCATGCATTCGGCACTTGGAACGACTCGGAATAGAGAGCCTGTCCCGTAGAATCATGGCACGTTTCGACCGACGTTTACGGGATCTTGAAGCACGGCTGACCGATCGCAATGGCTTTGGATTCCGGGGTGGCCCCTAAAGACTGGATCAACAAGCTGACGCCGCCCGCCCTGATTTGCGGAAAGGCATCTCGTCAATCCGGGAGCCCATTACTTCGCGCTGAAATGCGACGGGACCGTCGTCGTATTCGATGATCCGCATCTGGAAGAGTTTTTCAGAGAAAAAACACCCGCAGAACCGGAGAAAATAAAATCTAAGGGCCCGGAGACAAGACGTACCATACACTAGCGACACACGAGCACGGGCTGGTCTGCTCCAAAGCGCAGTTCGGTTCGGCGGTCCGACATCTCTTTCGAAATCGGCTGATCTGGATCGTTACTTTATTGATCGATTCGCTGCGTCACGATTTGCAGTGTTCCGAAGAAACACGCGCGGTTCCGGCAAGCTTGCGTAATGCACTTACGGAAAAATCCATCACTGCCGACCCGTTCAGCCAAACACTTTTGTTAGGACTCCGTAAGTGCTGAACACCCGTGATCACGTTTGTGATTATTAAGAGCGACGAGCGCCGCCTCGCAGGCCGCACGAGCGTCCTTGGTCGCGTCTCTCCACTCGGCGGTCCCAAAATTACCAACGACCTTACTAACCTCGATAGTCTGGGCGCAGGCGTTAAGATACACGACGGTGAGTCTCTCGCCCTCTTCGCAATCCACGCCGACAAGTATAAACCCGATTGAGGCAAGGTGGGTCCAGCGACGCGACGCGCGCGCGACGACGCGCGGGTCGTCGCGTCGTCGTTGCCGCGGAACATTTTCCCGAGCACCGGGCCGGGGAGAAAGAATCGTTTGCGGGAACGAATCCAGCGGGAGTGATCGGAAGAAAAGCCTCCGGCTGGAACGAGACAATGCAGATGCGGATGATGTAGCATTTTTTGATTCCAGGTGTGAAGCACAGCCAGGAACCCGAGGTCTGCGCCCAGCCTGCGTTTGTCGCGCGCAATCGTGAGCAGCGTTTCCGAGACACAGCGGAACAATAGATCGTACATCCTCTTCGCGTTCTGAAGAACCAACGGAGAGAGGCTGCCCGGGAGCGTGAAGACAACATGGCTGTAGGGAACAGGGAGAAGTTCTCTGGCGGTTCTCGCCAACCATCGATCACGGGCCGTGGACTGGCACTTCGGGCAGTGTCGATTACGGCACGTAATGGTGAGCTCACCATTACATGCCTTATGGGGAGTGATTTCTAATGGGGAGTGGAGCGGCAAAATGGCATTCTGCACGCTGCGTCACGCCCTTTCGACTCTCCATTAAGACTTGGCTTTCAGAAGCGCGAGTAGTTTGTCGGGAGGCCGAAACTTGCCTTTGCGAAGGCTGGGTGGCACGACCGCTTCAATGGCCTCCAGCTTTTCCGTGGGATCGGCCCGGACGTAGACTTCCGTCGTGATCAGATTACTGTGGCCCAACCACAGGGAGACTTTCCGGATGTCTTGTGTTGCTTGCAGCACGACCATTGCGCAGGTATGCCGGAGCACATGGGGCGAGACTTGTTTGCCGTTTAGGGTTGAGCATCTTCGAGCAGCCGTTTGGGTATGCCGTCGCAAAACGTATGCGACTCCCCATCGACTGAAGGGCTCACCGCGGGCGTTCACAAAGAGCTCAGGCGAAGTGGTCGGCCCTCGAATCGCCAACCAAGCACGGAGTGCCGCAGCCGTTGTTTTCCAAAGAGGCAATGCGCGCTCGCGACGGCCCTTGCCACGCACACGGATGCTCGCCGACTGGGGCGCGACGTCGTCGAGGCGCAAACCTGTCAGTTCGGAGACTCGAAGCCCAGCGCACACCGCAAGATGTAGCATGGCTCGATCTCGAACCCCCTCCCGCGTGGATGGATCGGGAGAATCAAGCAGGGCCTGCATTTCTTCCTGATCTAGATAGCCCACCAGACGGGTGTCGGTTTTCTTGAATGGGATCGCCAGAACACGGCGAACCTGTTCGACTGCGGCTGGCTCACGGTGCTGCAGAAAGCGGAAGAATGAGCGGAAGGCAGCCAACCGGATGTTTGGCGTCTCCGCTGAGTTGCCTCGGGTCGTTTCCAGATATTCCAGGAATGTACTAATCAGAGCTGCGTCCAACTGCTCCAGCAACAGCGCCGATGGCGCCACTTTGAGTCTCTGAGAGGCGAAAGCGAACAAAGATTGAAAGCTGTAGGCATACGAGTCGCAAGTGTGTTGGCTGGCGCCACGGTGGCGAACAAGATGCTCGCGCAGGAATGCTTCCATGTGCGGTGCGAGGGAGATCAAGGCCGCCCTCCTTGCAGAAAGCTTTCGGTAACGTTAGCGATCTCGCGCATGAGTTCGGGCGTGGTTTCCAGGTACCAGTAGGTAGCATTGATGTTGACGTGGCCGAGGTAGGTGGCCAAGGCCAACATGTGCTGGCCGATTCGTTGACGGCCAGTTGGAGACGACTCCAGTGCCCGGACCGCAAACGTGTGGCGAAGGTCATGAATGCGTGGCCATCGACCGCCGGAAGGTTTGAGCCCCGCCGACTTCAGCAGAGTCCGAAACACGCCATGGACTTTCCAGTACACGAGCGGTTGCCCTTTATCCGAAACAAAGACGTGGTCGCCACCGCGTCGCTTTTCCTGGCGGTACATCAAGTAGTGACCGAGGCCCGTCACTGCGGTGTCGTGCAAAGGCACCAATCGGGTTTTCTGAAACTTGGTTCTGCGGATTAGCAAGCCGTTGGTAGTGATATCAGAAACCAGTAGATGCAAAGCCTCCGAGATTCGCAGCCCGGTCGCTGCCAACAGACTGATCAGCGCTGCATAAGTCTTTGGCCGCAATGAACCGGAAGCGGGGAGCCGGGTGGCGGCGAGCACAAGGCCGTCGATCTCGCCACGCGAATAGATATACGGAACACGACGCGTCTTCCGATAGCCGAAGTGGTTCGGAGGTGGCGATTCGTGCCGTGGATCTTCCACTCGAAGATACTGAGCAAAGTGGCAAATGGTCTGGTAGCGGGTGTGTCGTTGTGCGACCGATCCCGCTTGGCTGGCCCAGTCGATCGTTGTTGCCGTGCGGATATGCGTTTGCTTTTTGTCGGCCGCGAATGCTGAAAAACTACGCAGGAGATACTCTGTGTTGCTAAGAGTGAAGCCGGCGGCACGCCGCACGGCAAGATAGGATTCCACAGCCGTGATCATCCGTTGACCTCCGGCCACGGCTGAGCGATCTGTCTGAGCAGTGCGACATCCGCCTTGGCATAGTAGGCAGTCATGTCGATGCTGCAGTGACGGAGAACGAGACCGGCCTGGTCCAAGGGCACACCATTCCGCAACATCTCTGTGGCCGCTGTGTGACGCAATAGGTGCGCACCCTTGGAGGGACTTTCAATGTTGGCGCGCTTGAGGGCGTGTTTCACCACGGATGAGACACCATCCCCAGAGGCAAAGGGTCTGCAGGGAGCTTTGCTTCGAACAAACACGTGATCGGTGTGGATGTTCGCGGGGCGGCATTCCAGGTATCTGAGCAATGCGTCGCCGACATCCTGCGGGAGCGGCAGTCGCACCTGGTATCGTCCTTTTCCCGTCACCTGCAGCGTGCCGCTGTTCCAGTTGATGTCGCTGAGGCGCATATGCGCTACATCCCCGGAACGCAGCCCCAACCGCACCAGCATCAGTATGATCGCCCGGTCCCGAAGGCGCCGATGATCTGTGCCATCACAGGAGGCAATGAGCCGATCTACCTCCTTCGCGGACAGACAGCGGGGCAGCCTCGCGAGGCGCCAGTGGGCCACGGCGGGTATGGCGAGGGCAAGGTCATCGCGCGTTTCTCCGCGGAAGTTGAGAAATCGCAGAAACGCCCGGAGGGAGGTAATCAGCTTTTGCGTCGTCGGAACGCCGCATTGGCTGGCGCGCTCCAAAAGAAAATCTCGCAAGGCTTGGGCCTTCCACTGACCGACATCCTCACCGAGCATCTGCATCAGGTCAGCAGCACCGCGAGTGTACTGCCGAAGAGTTGGTTCCTTCACTCCACGATGCGTTTGAAACCAGTCGCGGAAGGCTGACACAAGAACTGGAGCGGCGGTCGCATCCTGGACAGGTTCACTCGCGCAGATCCCGCAGCCGAGCAGGTGTCGATGGAACAGCTTCACTCCAAAGTGGGCGTGATAGCTAATCTTTCCTCGCTTGAAATGGGGACATCGGCAGCGGCGAAGATGCTGACTGAAGGAATCGAGCTCGTTGAGATCGATGTCCGCCAGAACGCCACATTTCCGCTGAACGAAACAGCCGAGATGGGCAGCCGCTCGAATATATCGAACGGCGCTTGCCGGAGCATATCCCTCGCGTTCGAGGTTATCTGCAAACCCGTCGATGTGTGGTCCACTGATTCCACCGCGCAGACGCCGCAACGTCTTGGGCGCGGAAAAGTATTTCTCTAGCATGGGCTCTCCTTGTGTGATCGGGGGAGATGCCCGAACCACAGTAGCAGGAGGGTCCGTTTTTATGGTGAGTTGCTGTGGCCCAGCCCGTGTTCAAAGGCCCACCACATCGTGGGCTGGCAGGTCACACTCCCCATTAGAAATTACTCCCCATAAGGCACGTAATGGTGAGCTCACCATTACCTGCCGCAATCGGCATTGCCCCAAGTGCCAGGCCACAGCACGCGCCCGCTGGCTGGAACAACGGGAGGCTGAGCTTCTGCCGGTACCTTATTTCCATGTCGTATTCACCTTGCCCAAACAGATCGGATATCTGGCGCTTCAGAATGCCAGCACTATCTACAACATCCTCTTCCGCGCCGCCGCCCAGACGTTGCTAGAAACTGCCGCCGATCCCAGACTCTTAGGCGCATCCATCGGCTTCCTGGCGGTGCTCCACACCTGGGGCCAGAACCTGCATCTGAACCCTCACTCATGATGCCTGGCATTATCATCTCCTTGATTTTCATTGAACATGGTAGACTGACCTTCCGCGCAGTCCCCCTGGAAAACCAGCTTGCCGGTCCGAAGGAGTCGCTCGATGATACTGCGAACTGGCTCTCTATCCAGATCGGCACGGCGAATTTCCCACGGAGCACGCGGAGCGGCTTGCTCGCGCTTGAGCAACCCCGCTTCTACCAATCGCTCAATCGTATGGTGACTCACGCCAGAGAGCCGAGCGGCTTCGCTCAAGCTGATTCTCTCCGGGTCGGGCGCCGCGCGTTTTTGACCTGGAATCGAATGATTGCGCCGCGCTGTGGCGACACGGATCTGGTTCCACCGCTTCTCCTTTCCAGTTGAGTAGCCCAGTCGGTTTAATACAGAGGCAATCTGATCGTCACCACTTCGAATGGCCATCCGGCGGATGATGTCTAATGCCTCCATGGACGTCGCCATCTCCGTTGCTGGGCGCGGCCGGTCGATCTCGATCTGAGTGTGATTGCCACCCTTCCAATGAATGGTGAATTGCAGGAGTTTCTTCTCCGCATCGGCGCGCACGATGATCTCTTCCATCACTGTGCGAAAGATCATCTTCTTAAGTTCCGAAGGACAACGATCACTCTGCCAGAGTTCACCGAAGTGCTCGCCCATGTAACGAATATGTGCCTCGTCCTCCGAAGACAACGAATAGCGGTTTCCGTTAAGCGTTGAAAGCCGTTGTTTGGCTGTCTCGACCTCCTCTAGCTTTTCGTTCCAGCGGCGCTCCAACTCCCCGGCGGCGAGACGATTCCTTGCATCCACGGTGTCGTATTGTTCGAATGCCTTTCTTGCCTCATATTCCAGCTGCTTGAGTTTGCTGGACAGTGCAACGCGTTGTGCAACATCACCAGCGCTCAGTTCTTCAATCGCCTTCAGGCTGGCTTCCACACCGAGGTGTGAAATGGCCTTTAGTAATTCCTGGCCCAGCCGGCGATCTACCGAAGCACCGCCGAAGCCGATGCAATACTGCCCGCCGTCGTCATAGTCGCCCTTACACAGATAACGCGCATTGGTACCACGACCACCCCAATAGCGCACGTGCAGCTTGCGACCGCAATGCCCACACCGAAGGAGCCCGGCGAGCAAACCTTGCCCGGCGCGAATCGCTGCCATAGATTCGTCGCCCTGCCAGTTCACTGAGTTCCTCCGAATCATTCGTTGGTTCTCTTCAAAGGTAGCCCAGTCAATATAGCCGACATGATGATCGCGGATAAAGACCCGGCATTCTTCGGCCCGGCGCATCGCGCCCTGACGCTTCTCCAGCCTACCTTCGACCAAACGCGCTGTGACCGGCCGACGCCCCCACACATAAGCTCCGGCGTAGAACGGATTGCATAAAATGTCGCGAATCAAACTCTGCGATGGAATTTTCCAGATAAGCCGCGTCCCTTGAATGGGATTGGCTGGCAGTTCTACGTCGTGATCCCGAAACCACTGGAAGGTCTGACGTACGCTCCACCGCTCCCGGAATTTGATGAACACAAGCTGCAAGGTGCGCTTGTCCCGAAAGGTGAGACAACCAGTTAAGACACTGCTTACCGTTTGATGATAAATGGTTCCCTCGGATCTCGCAATCGATTTATTCTGGTCGCGTCGGTGAAGCGGAGACGGGCTCTGGTGGCGACCAACCCGATCGAGGAATAACCGGCCGGAACTCATCGCGGACGATGAGAAGAGCGTGGTCCTCCCGACGCGTTCTTTTACCTGGGCGCGGGGTCGACCGGCGGGAGGCGGTAGGATCCCGTTCCCAGGGTTTGGTTTTTGGTTTTGGACCCACATCGGACCGATAGATTCCGTCATGCCTCCGAAAACGCATCCCGATGGCCGTCGGAACGAAACCGCCGGGGTAGCCCGGTAAATGGGCGGAGGCATCGGCGCAAACTCTGCTGTGGCGATTACAACCCGGCCCATGTAGAATCCGGTCGCTTGTAGGGTTTCCCTGTAAAGGGCACCTTTGCCTTCCTCCGAAACTGCGCCGCTGGACCGGCGGCTTAAAGTGAATTGTGACATTCACCCGCTCCTGGGTTGCTTCTGCGCCCGCAAGGCTTGCTCGAATTCTGCGGGCGGCCGGTAGCCCAGCGCCGAGTGCAGACGCTGCTGGTTGTAGACCTTGTCAATGAACCGTTCCAGGCAGGTTCGAGCCTCTGCCAGATCGCGGTACTCTTGCCGGAACACCTCCTCGTATTTCAGGGTCTTCATCCACGACTCACACCCGCCGTTTTCCCACGGGCTCGCTTTGTGACTCATGCTGATCTGGCAGCCCCGCGCCTTCAGCAAATCGGTGTAGTCGTGGGAAGCGTACTGGCTGCCGCGATCGGAATGATGGACCAAGCCGGGAGCGGGCTGTCGCTGTTCCAACGCCAGGCGGAGCGCCTCGATCGGCAGATCATCCTCCAGGGTGCGATCCAGCGCCCACCCAATCACCCGGCGTGAAAACGCGTCGATGACCACCGCCAGATACACAAACTCGGCCTCCAGACGAATGTAGGTGATGTCGGCGACCCAGAGCTGGTTGATCCAGTTCAATTCCATCTCGCTCTTCAGGTTCGGATAGACCTTCCGGTCATGGTTGGAATCAGTCGTCACCATGAACTTTCGTTTCCGAACGCACAGCAGGTTATCCTCGCGCATGATCCGCCTCACTCGGTTCGGCCCCACCTTCCAGCCCTGCCGTTTCAGCTCGGCTGTGATCCGAGGCCGACCGTAACTGGGCCACTTCAGAGCGACCCGCTGTATGGCGTCCCGCAGGTCCATGTCCCGGTCCGCTCTCGGTGAGTCCTCCTCATCGAAACGGTAGAAGCCGGCGCGGCTCACGCCGCCCAGTTTCACCATACGCCCCACCGTCACGCCCCGGTTCGATTTCACTTCTTCTTCGATTTCCCGGTAGACCGCGGACCTCCACTCAGTGCCTGCAGCATCCGCTGCTCCTCGATGCGCTGCAAGCACCCTTTCAAAAAATCGATCTCCAAGGTCTGTTGGCCCACCTTCCGCTCCAACTCCGCGATCCGCCCCTCCGGCCAGCGCTGCTTTCCGTTGCCCGGAAACGCGTTGCCGGGACCCTGCCGGAACTCCCGCCGCCAGCGGTGCAGCACATTGGGATTCACCTCCAACGCCCGCGCCACTTCAGCTATCGAAACCCCTTGTTCCAGCCGACGTGTGGCGGCCAGTTTGAACTCTTTTGTGAACTGCCTACGAGACAATCCCATAACTCAATTCTCCATTCGAATGGATTTTGAGTCTTAACCGTTTGTCTCAAGAATCGGGACAAGTCCACGCGTACTTTTGAAAACTTGACAACAGCGATGTATTACTTAGGGCGACTGGATGAAGCGATTGGGAAGCTGGAGACCAGGCTCCTGAGCTGCGGCGATCCCCTGCTAAAGTTCCGCCTAGGGCAGAGTCTCGTCTTGCGTGCCAAGAACCGGGGCATTCGTGAGTTTTTCAACGCTGTTATCCGGAGGCAGCAATTGACTACGGAGGCGCTCCAAGGGGCCAAGAACCAGCCGAGCGTCCGGCGATGGATTACACTCACCCAAGCCCTGGATGATCAAAGCATTTACGATCCGCTACAGCTGAACCAACCTACAATTCCGGTTTTAGAAGCCCTCTACGAGGAGTACCAATCTATCTCGTCTAAGCAGCTGTCGCCGCTGGGCAGAATGAATCTTGCGGGCGGTAAGATTCTCGCAGCGTGCGCGTTATATCGGGAATACTGTCGGCAGCAAGACCCGAAAGCGCTACAACTTCGCCGCAAGATTATGCAGATGGATCCACAGAGCTTGCTGGCAGCGCGGTCAAGAGTCAAGTCGCGCTCTGTCCCCGAATCACACTAGCTTTTTGACAAGACGCGCCAACGTGCAACAGTTTATCCGACACACCCCGGTGCGGGAATATCTCGCGGCAGTTCGTGGTCATCTCCGCTTTAAAGAAGGGACTCTCGTTCACTACTTTCGGCAAGCAGGAATGTTTCAAAAGGTGACCACAGAAGGCGATCCAAAATCGGCTCGCGCTGAACTTCGCTATTCGGTGGAACATCGCCTTAGGGGCGCATCGCTCGTCCGAGTCTCGCTGGTGACCGGATTACAAAATCAAATCCGTGTTCAGCTTTCAGCGATCGGCCACCCGGTCATCGGCGACAGAAAGTACAATTCATCAGAAATGCTGGAACGGCGAATTACTCGCGTCGCTCTCCACTGAGCAACCAGGTATATCTCTTCCATAGCGGCAACATCTGGTACGACCCGACTGATTACCTGCCGAAATCGCTGGAGGTGCTGGTGGATCCGAACAATCTGCACCGTTATACGGTGGAGACCTCATTTCTGCCCAAGTTGGCTTGATGCAATCGGTGCCGTGGGCACCTACGGAGTGACGGCTTACGCGGGCTTCTGTAGCCCGAACCCGATCTTGACTTCGATTCGCCCGCCAGGCAGGCTCCGAATTGACATAAGGCGGCCGATGGTAGACCGGCCCGAGCTCCAGGTTGCGGATGCGGGAGAGGTCGAGTGGGCTTTACGCTTTGGGCTTGCCCTTCGCGGGCGCCGCCGTGTCCGGGGCAGGCTGCTTGTGGTGGTTTCACTTTTGCCGGCCAGCGGGCGCGCGATACCCGAGCTTGGCGAGCTTCTCGTCGAAAGGCTTGATCGCATCGGCGCGTTGCCGCAGCTGGTCTTCGATGAGCGCTTGCTTGCGGTCCTCGACCGCTTTTTCTTCCAGAAGGAGTTTCTCAATCGGGTCGGACGGCTTTTGGTGTAGCATGTCATCAGGTTGTCCAATCGGAGCAATCACATGAATATCCGCTACCTCGTGCCGTCCGTGAGCCGCTGGCTCCTGTCCGTGGGATCCCTCATGCTGGCAGCCGGCCTGC